>Ga0247760_1001484_pt1 | contig 21616 bp, 21 predicted proteins | sample UWRJL171409R4_FD_179936 | JGI IMG/M metagenome (GOLD analysis project Ga0247760, IMG submission 179936) | Plant litter microbial communities from Arlington Agricultural Research Station in Wisconsin, United States - UWRJ-L171-409R-4 | ecosystem: Environmental > Terrestrial > Plant litter >... | reverse complement strand
AGTGAAAGGGGTATTGTATCCTATTATCATGGATTAGGGCTGTAGAAGTTGTAAAGGGTAGCCAGCTATCCTTGGACAGATACAATCCAGGGGCAAACCATGAGATTGATACCAGGCTTCCCGTTTCAAGTTGGAAGTGAAGGGTAAGGATCTGTGACTGTGAGGATACGAGCTTTTGGTTCAATCTACTCCTGTTCATTTTGATGGTTTCCTGCTTGCCTTACCTCTACAGGTAAGTACAGGTAGGTAGGTAGGTAGGTAGGTAGGTAGGTAGCTACCCCAGCAAAATCTCCACCTCGTCCGTCTCGAGCGCATCCCACCCTCGCTTCTCCACCCTCCCTAGCCCCTCTCTATACGCAACTTTTCTCCCCCTCTCGTCTTCTCGGAAGCCAACCCACATGACGTTGTAGAATTCATACGGGATATACCGCTCCTTGACTTTGTCGGAACACATTGCCCAAAACGTCGGACAGAATCGCTTGTCCGTGCACGGCGCATGAAATACATTGAGCTCGGGCATCTCCCAGGCCATGGGTGGCGACGAGGCAATTCCCAGGGAGAGAAGAATAAGGGGAATCGACTCTCCTTCTGTCAGCATAACACCGCCCGGCCGAACCGCTCCGATGATATCCCCGTGAGCGGAAAGCAGCGCCATATCCCGCCCTTTTTTCCTAGTTTTCTCAGGGGAAGTGTCCTTCGGGTCAGAGTCAGGGTCGGGATGGGCATCTGGAGCAAATTGACTATTTGCCGCCAAAGCCATTGCTTTTCCCACAGAAACGCGGGCGATTTTGGTGCGTACCACCAGCTCCCGCTCCCACCGTCCCATTTCTGGTGGTGGTGCAGGCTGTTTCAGAATGTCGATAAAATTCTCAATGCCACTGCGTTGTTTCCGTCTGGCTCTTCCCTCGTCTTCTTCCGGGTAGCCGGTTTCCACGCGAACTTTTTCACCAGTAACTCTGTCGGTCTTGTAAAAATCCGCACATTTTATCAGTTGGATGCGCGAATGGTAAGACACCTTTTTCGCTTCGCTCACAGGTCGACTCTTCATGGTGTTTCGCCAGAGATCGCCCCACGATCCAATGTCGAGGGCTTCGCCCTGCCAGCCGAGAACGGACCATGAGGGGGGGACTTGCATTTTATCTCCCTCTACCTGTCCCTCCCCCTGTTTTTGTGGCCGTGTTCGCCGTCGTAAAGGAGGTTCCTCCTTCAAGGAAGAAGCATCCCAAAGTAAACCCCCTTCAAATAGCCATTCCGGCAGACCAAAAATCATGCCCCCCTTAATGGCACGACTGTACGCCGCGATTATCGCCCCAAACGCCGGTTCCGCGTCCGAGTCATAGCTTAATAGTCTGCGGGTATATTGTCTGACCAGGCGTCCGTAGGTATCGACGTCGGGAAGAAATTTAAATAGCTGAATCTCTATCCCCGTCGCGGTGCGATTATCAAAAAGTTGCGGGGGGTCATGAAACCAGGACCGAAACCGGGATTGGCGACACAGAAAGGTGGTTTCGCCAGAAGAAGAGAACTTTAAGGTTCGCGGAGAGAGGAGCTCCTCTTGTAATGTCCAGGCTCGACGAAGATATGAGTTTTCGGGAAGCTGAATGTAACTGGGCGAAGGGGCTAAAAAGGGAGTGGGGCTATCGTAGAGGAGTGACAGAGACAAAGGCCCAGAGCATGGGAGGTGGATGATGCTTTGCGTTGCAGGAGAAGAAGAAGAACAAGGAAAAAGCGTATGTGTATCGGGCCCCGTCTCGGCAATTAGCGTCAAGAAGGCGTTGCTGTAAATGGAAGCCATGGCCGCAAGCTGGGCGGGTTTTTGGACGAAATCATCTTGGATGATGCAGAGCCGGTCGACCCAGAGGTAGCGGGTAGACAGCTTGCGGGTGACGATCATGGCGTCGCGAATGGTGCGCGGGACTTGGGTTCCGAGTACCGAAGATTCGGAAAGCGAACCGGGTTGGCGGAGCTGTTCAATGTTGGCCAGTGTTGAGACCAACGGGTTGGGATCCTCGCCCCAGACGTAGCTGAGCGCCAGGTATTTGACCTTTTCCTCCTCTTCCTGATCATTCTCGGAATGTTGTTGTTGTTGTTGCTGCCGCCAAGAGACAATACACTCGTCCTCCACGTCGATGAAGTGTAAACGTCCTGGCGGATCCACCTTTTTCCATGGATCCTCAATCGCAAAACACGTCCCGCCGTGGTTGGCACCGCAATACTCAATCCACTTTTTTATCCGCAAAAAGTCCACCCCTAATTCTGAATCAGAATCAGAGTCTGGTTCTGGTGTCATCAAAGCCAACCTCTCCCTCTTACAAACCGTCTCCCCAGAAATCTCGGCTCGGCGAACGAACCGCATATGCGCGATGTGTCCCTGGTTTCTTAGCAGGGATTTAGTGGTATCCTGCCGCGGCATGGCCTGAATCTCCCACATGCCCATCCAGGCGATATATGCCATTTCCACCACCACATCTTCCCCTTCGGCGAGCTTTGGATTTTCCTCGTTGTCGTAGTTCTGAGGCTGAGTCCGAGACAGAAACTGGGACTGGGCATTGGCGAGTACATGCATGTGAGCGAGGAGGATGCGGCAGACCGGACAGGTCGCGGCGCTTTTGGTGTATTCGGAAATAGACCCGAACTGTACGGATTGGTGGTTGACGCTCTGCGTGCTGCGCGATTCGCGGGGATTGACGCCCGTTTGCAGGAGGGTGGATGCGAAGGTGCAGATCTCGCACGTGGGGGAGGCGGTGAAGTGATTCATTTTGCTTGTCTATGTCGGGGCGATGAACTTGTCTTGTGGTGATGAACTGTTTTCGTTTTTGTTGGTGATCAAGGTCGAGATTCTAACCAGTGCGGGGTTGGCATATAAAGTCCGATTGCATGCATGGAAATTTGTTTCAGCCTCAGATTGACTGCCTATTCTATTCCAAGGGTGTCAAGCCAGCAAGGTGATACCCTGTTCAGCTCGGCTAATTGCCTACCCTCGGAATTCCTGCTGGTTTACGCAGTTGGTCATGTTCTCTCCGGTCAGATACCTTAATTACCTGGCTTGTGTCCGTCTTATGATGAGCCTAGCTTAATCACTATTCACGCTGGGCATAACGTTCTATTTTCTTTTTTTTTTTTTGTATGCCCCACACAAACTGTCTGATGACGAGTTTAGCACTGCGTCTTGATCACTTGTTTGTTTACATGGGTACTATTGGGCTCAGCCCAACATGTTCTACTACTGTCCGGCATAATACCTCTCAGACAAGAGTGACTTGGAATCGCTTGGCAAGAGGAGTCGGGGACGCGGGTCAATGCTCCGAATCCCGACCCTAACTGATTCAAACCTTTGACATGGAATCACGTAGCCTGATGGAGCAAAGCACTTTTATTCTGCAGATGCTTATTAAGTGTCTTTATGTGGGGAAAGCAGTCAAAACAAGCTGTTGAACACCAATGTTTGCTGACTGATGTTCTCCGAGCGTCCCGTGGGACCAAGTCAATCTAATTAGTCTGTCTATCCGTATTTGCTAATCGAGCCGATGCGCGTTCTGTGGGTTTGTCTTATTGGTTCCCAGGGGGGCTTAACAAGACTCAAAGGATCTCTCATCTGCATCAATATGAGCATTTAGAATCCAACATAAATCTCTGTCCTTGCCACGTTCATTTCAGTATACGGTTTCAAGTGAGCTTGCCAAATACATTTACGCTCAAGGCCGTCAAAATGCATTCGACATCATTCTTACTCTGGCTTGGTGTCTGTCTTGTCAATACCAAGCCTGCTGCTGCTGCCCGCCACAAATTCCCCTATTTAGACCTCATCTGGACGGCCGTGGACTCTTTTAACGGGATTTATTTCGTCGACATTCAAGTCGGTAATCCTCCCCAAACCATCCGCCTCGGCCATGACACTGGCTCTAGCGATATCTTTATGCATTCCACCGCGGATACTGCCTATCTTGAATCATGCTCGGCGCAAACTCCCAATGTTTGTTTTCCCGGGTGTAAGTGACTTATCTGCTTTCTTTCCACTGTGTCTGGTGCAGTCTGGTGTGTGCACAACTCACAAATAAACAGACGACAACACCACCTCCACCACGTTTCATGAAATCGGCCCGCGCCAATTCCAGCCGCCCATTCTCGGCCTCCCTACCGCCAGCGGTTCCTACATAACCGACACGCTCCGTCTTCCTGGAGGCATTAGCGGCATCACCGCCATCCCAGCCCAAGTGATGGGGAGCACCTGGGCTGCGCCTCTCCCTATTGGACTTCTCGGAACCAGCTTCCCCCCAATCCAAGCGGGGGTTTTCCAAGGGCTATTTCCTCGGTATCCATCATTTACAGAACGGCTCGTTTCTCAGGGAGTAATCTCTGCGGCGACAGAGGCGATATATCTCGACCCGTCGCGATCCGAGCCAGATGTTTTTGGTGCCGGGGAAGCAATTTACGGCGCGGTAGATACGGCCCTTTTTGAAAAAGGGGGAATGATAACCCTCCCGGCGGTGGAGGCAAAAAGACCAGTCGCGACAAGGGAGCCTATAAATTGGAACCTGGCCCTCGGGAAACTTACCAAATCTTCAGATCCAGCCCAGAAACAGAACATTTTACACAGAAAAGAGGGAATATCATGTGTAATCGACACGGGAACCTCCTTTTTCGCCCTTCCCAACTCTTCGTTCACCAATTTAGTGTCCGCTTTTCCGTCTGCAAAACTGAATTCATCGGTACCAGATTTCCCCGGAGGACAGTTTTGGGAAATCCCCTGTTCCGAAAGAGAAAATCTGCAAAACACCCTGGAGTTTACATTTATCGATCCGCGAGATCCAAAAATCAATGTCTCGTTAGAGGTACCCCCCTGGCAGGTCATTTGGCCGGCGAAAAATCTCGTCAAAGGCGCAGCCGAGGGAACGTGTGCTTTGAATGCGGTTTCGTGGGAAGGGTACTTTGGAAGCGATTCGAATGTAGGGAAGCTTTTTGAGTGTGTTTTGGGCGTGAGCGTCATGAAGAGTGGGTATTGGGTTTTCGACACAGGAAACGCGGAGGCGAGTATTGCGGTGGCGAGGGAGAGGGACAGGGGACAAAAGGGAAAGGTGGTGGAGGTTCCGAGCGGTGGGGTGAGGAGGTTGAAGTTATAGCATTATCTTTTTGGGCGATTCCCAATAAATTGGGGCATATCTTACATGACAAACAACACAGAATATTGTCGGTATTGTTAGGTGTAGAGTTTGGCTGAGATAAGGTTATCAAGTCCCCGATACACGGTCTTCAAATGTGAACCGTTCATGGAACTTACTCCGTCTGACACATTTCCAAGTACAAGAGATGCCAGCTCTGTTGAATAACCGCATCCAAAATTCCCACACAAACCCCATCAACATCTTACCCAAATTCTACCCAACCCCCCCTCAGTCCATCCCCCTAAACTGTCGGGGTCGCTGCCGGCGGCTTCAACGTCGTGACCATCGTCGTAACCACCTCCATAGCCGTCGTAGCCGTCGCACCCCACGCCGGTCTTTTCCCACTCGCACTCGCCAACAACGCCGAGACGCTTGAGAAGGCCGGTTTCGGTTTACTATTCTTATCAAATAAACACGAATCTCCCGCGCCCGAAAAAGTCTGCGGAATCCAGCTGTGACTATCCCCGAATCCCCAGACGGTAATGCCGACACATCGCGGGACATCGAGACACGACCCCACAATGGCTTCGTATTCCTTCGCTTGTGCCTGGAGAGAGCTGGCGTTGGAAGGGAGCGGCTTGATACGCACGTCCAGCTCCGTGTAAGCTACGTCGAGACCGAGCGCGACGTATTTGTTCAGCGTCCACGTGAGGTTTTCTCGAGAAGGCGTGCGGCCGACCGTCATGTGTGCTTGCAGTCCAACCCCATGGATGGGCACGCCCGCAGCTTGCACGAGCTTGGCGATGCGCACGGCGCCGTCGGCTTTGACGGGGAAATATTCGAGGTTGTCTGCCCTCCAATGTTAGCAATCCCCCTCCTCGATTTACGGTGAAGGGGACGGGGAATGGATGTTTACAGTCATTGTAGTAAAGCTTCGCGCTCGGGTCCGCCGCTGCCGCAAACTTGAAAGACAAAGCAAAGTAGCTATCGCCCAGCGCTTTCAAAAAGGGATTGTTGCGATACGACCCATTATCTTCGAGCGCCTCGTTGACCACATCCCAGGCATAGCATTTTCCCTTGAAATGACCCATGACGTTGGAAATGTGCGATTGCATTACCGCGGTCATGGTGTCTTTGGTCCAGGATCCAGATGATACTGAATTTCAATCCGAGTCAGCTCAGTGTCCTTCAATAAATGCCAACACTGCCACGGAAAGAGTTGAGGGTCAAGGTAAGAAGAAACACACCCCATCCTGGCAATTGGCTATACCACACCAGCGTGTGACACCGCATCAGCATCTTATTGCTAATCGCCCTATTCACAATCGCATCGGCCTGTCCGTAGCTAAACCGCCCACGTGAAGGCTCCGTGGCGTCCCATTTCTGGGCATTGTCCGGCGTGTACTGGCCAAAGTTTTTAATGTCGTTGGAGAGTCGATAGTACGGCTGGTCATTACTGTCGCTGGGACTCACGGCCGTGCCGAAATATAAAAGCCCAGCATCTTTGGCGAGGGCGTGGAGTTGGGCAACGACCACTAGGGGGGCGGCCACGATGCTGGTGACGATTGCGATTTTCATCCTGGCGATCGTCGGTCGGGAATCAAAAGTGGAGGGTAACCAAGAAAGCTTGTAAGCAGCGACATTACCTCGGGAAAGTGTCTGGTCTAATAAACAGCGAATACCCCCGAGATCCAGTCCCCGGAGGATCGAAGTGCGGGAGACATTTTGTGCACATGCAATTTATTTCCAGCTCATTGGTGCGGAAAAACGGCGGTAATATAAAGTAACCGCCTGGTCGGACTCAATACCTGGGGAATGGGGAATGGGGAAGGCGGAGAATCCCGATTCCATGGATAAAGAGCGTAATTTATTAGATAGATACGGAGTCCTGACTTCCTGGTTAGGGTCGGGCTGGACTCGGCTACCCCAGCATTCGTTACGGCTAAAGAGGTAGATGAGTTGCCAACCGGGATGCGCCTCGACAAGGGGGAAGCTGGAGGATTGATATCCTGCTGTATTTGCCAGGGTAGGTAGGTAACGTTTATGCTGCCGGAGTGTCGCCAGATTGAAGCGTGTCTACCCCGTTTTCCATACAACCACTTGAATCTCAGCCACGACTGCTACTTGATTTTACCTGGCTTTCATGTCTTCAGTATCGCAGACTCTCTCGTCCGCGCATTCGATAAAATGTCCGTAACTAGTTTGTGGCGACGAGCTGGCTGCAAACATAAAGTACTTTGCAATGATTCAGTCTACTCTCCAGTGCAAATTGTCTTGGCACTCCTGGAAGAGCCTTGGAAAGAGATACAGTTGAGATAGGAACAACCGAGTTCACAACGATACAACTGAGCAGCAATCGAGGTCAGGCAGACGTCTGTCTCCGATAACGGAAAATGACGGAAATGCAATGGCAGGCGCGACCGATCCACGTGACCACCGGTATCATCTGGTGTGGGAGGTGCGCTGCATTGCACCTGAGGCAGCTGCGAGAGGTAACCCGCCCCGCTCCATCACTTTGTGTCCTGTTGCCGTCCTGACACGTCAAATTCACCCCACTCATTGCTACACCCATCACTGCGGCGATGAAGCTTTTCAAGAGTACTTCTCGCTATTTCGGGTCGGGTCGTAGCGAGCGGAAGCAGAAGCATGCCCTAAGTCGCCTTGAACATGAAGACCTGCGCGACAACCCAACATTGGCCGCAAATACCCAACACTGCCCCGCCACAAAATCTGATGTGTCGATATCCACTGATACCCCTGATACCCACCAACCATCGCAGTCAAATTCAACAAAGAATCCAGGGAATAGCCAATATCTCCGCCCCACAGACAACGACGTACTGATCAGCAAACTTTGGGGCATAGCATACGAAAAGCTGCGGGAGGAAGACAAGCATCTCGTCGCAGCATACGAAAGTAGACTTCAGAGCGCGGGTTTCGGTGCGACTTTCGGCTCTGAGACCAGCATACAGAATGATATGGAGCTGATTCTCCGGCAGAGAATGGACCAAGTCAACCAGGATGCGTGGAAGCTGAGGTTCGGCAGCTCAGAGGTTCAAGTCAAAGACTTGGTAGAGCCGACTATAGGCGTTGTCCGCCGAGCTAACGAGTACATCAACGGAGCGTTGAGTACAAATCCGTATGCATCGTTGGCATGGGCCGGTGTGAGTCTGCTGCTGCCGGTGAGTTGGCACCCTGCCCCACCAGACACACACAATGAATATCAGACGTGGCAGATGGCTAACCGAGGTGGAACATTACAGCTTCTGCTAAACCCCTCGAAGCAGGGCGCCTCTTTGGCAAAGGGTCTAGATTATATATCATCCCTCATTGCCCAGAGCAAGGTGCGGGAGCATCTCTACCGACGGCGCCATGAATCGGACACCGCCGACCGAGAGTCTTCCTTTGTGCCTTGTGTTGCTTACAAGTCCGCATTGGAGGCGCTCTATAGACAGATCCTGAGGTTCCAAGCTACGGCTTACTGCTACTTTGAGAAAAATACGGCCTTCCGCTTGGGTTTGGACACGATAGCGTGGAACGACTGGGACACACTACTGGACCAGATACGAGAGAAGGAGCGGGAATTCCTCGCCGTCAGCGAGCTTCTGCGAGACACTAAATACGACGAGGAGTGCTCTGCAGCTAGAGCACGGCACCAAGAATCTATCAACAGCTGGGATGGAATTAGCGCTAATGTCGTGGGGCTGCGAAAGGCAATCGATCAAGCCAATACGGAGAGAAAACGCACTGACCTACTCCGATGGCTCTGCGAGGTCGACCCTTCTCGAATGTATAATGCTGCCTGTAGGAAACATGGGAAGGGCACGAACGAATGGCTGATCAAGGACAACGCCGAGTTCAAGGTTTGGGAGACGTCGCCAGCATCTTTCCTGTGGCTCCACGGCAAAGGTAGGCACATTTTGCAGCCCTTCACCCGCTTGTTACACAAACCTTCCACTGACAATGCGAAGCTGGTTCCGGAAAATCGGTTCTGAGCTCATCCGTCATTTCTCACTTACGCGAGCGGCGTAAATCCCGGCCGGATATTGCGCTTGCCTACTACTACTTCAGCTTCAGCGACCGGCAAAAACAAGAGTTGGCCGAGATGCTTGCATCGCTCATCAAACAAATCTATTCCTGCAGACCCAACACGCCTGAAACCGTTGAGCAACTCAACGAGTACAAAGACAGAGGCGAGCGCCCAGGAATTCCTGCACTCGAGGATGCGCTCATAGCGACCCTGGACGGGTTCTCAGCGGTACATATTGTCATTGACGCACTTGACGAGTGCCCAACCATGAACGGGGAGAGGAAACACCTCCTTGCCAGCCTCGCTCGCATCCTCGCGGCGGCACCTGACAATTTTCACCTCTTCTGCACTAGCCGAAAGGAGCCAGATATCGAGGCGGCGATCGGTCATTTGCTCGATTTTAGGCTGAGAACCTGTATCAATCTGATTACGGCTCGAGAAGTTCTCAACCACGATATCAGTCTGTATATCGATTCAGAGCTCAAATCGGACGACTTCCGCTCATTGGATCGCGACCCCGAGACCAAACGCAGAGTGCGAGAGACACTGTTGGAGAAGTCGGATGGAATGTAAGTCTCTCTCACTTTTACATACAAAACGAAACGATGAAAGAAATGAAAAGAAAAACAAAAATAATCTATCAGGCACACGCTTTATTGACAGTTTGGTCAAGGTTTCAATATGTCTTCTGCCACCTGGAAGCCCTTCGAAGCCTACACTCTCCCGCCCGCGTCATTGAGGCGCTCAATAGCCTTCCTCTCGGGCTCGATGAGACATACGAACGAATCTTGCAGAGCATAAAACCAGAAATCCGTGTGCAGGTTGCAAACTCACTAAAGTGGCTCGCCTCGTCAAAAAGGGAATTACGTCTTGGTGAGGTTGCCATGGCCTTCGCCGTCCGCCCCGACAGCGCCGTCCCCTTTCATGAGAATGATATGCCCTTCGCAGACGAGGACATCCTTAGGTACTTGTCTAGTCTGGTTGTCACCGAAGTGCGCCGAGAAAAATCAGTCTTTCCCAGGAGTCTGGGTGGGTCCATCCAAGAGACGACCTATGTCCGCCTAGCCCACTTCTCCGTCAAAGAGTATCTGATGTCCCACCGCATATCAGGAACCCCAATATCGAGCTTTTCTTTCGACGACATTGGCGCCCACCTGCACATTGCTCAGTCATGCCTCGCCCTTCTGCTTCACTATACGTGTAACAAGACGAAATGGAACCACTTTGAACTTAACTGCTACGCTGCCCTAAATTGGGCGTCACATCTCGAGATGGTCCCTCGCTCGTCTTGGCCGGCTGAGGTCGTTGATAGTGCCACCCGCGCCCTCGCTGCTGGCAGTCCCACTCTCCGATACTTGGTATGTTTCACCTCATACCCAAACTACGTGCAAGAAAATTTCTGGTCGCAACCGCTTCTCTACACTGTCCACAGGAAGTTTTTTCAGCTCACCGAAATGTTGCTTTCTGGGACACTTCTATCTCAATGGACACAGGAGCACTTGGATACAGCCTGTCATGAGGCGGCGTACCGAACCAACACGAACTTTGTTGAGCTCCTTCTATCTAAGGGTGCCGACATTCGTGGCAAGAGTGAAGGATTCAGCTCGCTGCTCCATGCAGTTTGTCTAGGGTTCAACTCTAGGGTCACCAACATAGAGCCTCTGTTGGACAAGGGTGCCGACATCAACAAGCAGGACGCCATGTATGGGAGCGTATTGCAAGCCGCTTGCAGATACAGTGGCTTGGATTTCATACAGCTGTTGCTTGAGCGGGGAGCCGATGTCAATGCCTTAGGTGGCGAATACGGGAGTGCACTGCAAGCGGTATGCCATTTTCGACTCGGACAGACCGAACAGAGAATAAACTTGCTCCTCAAACACGGAGCTAATATCAATGCGCAGTGTGGCATATACGGAAACGCGCTGCAAGCTGCCTGCTATGCAGCCTATGGACGGTGCGAGTTTATACAGCTATTGCTCAGCCACGGCGCCGATATCAACGCCCAGGGTGGGAGATTCGGGAGTGCATTACAAGCTGCCTGTTCCGCCGCTTTCTTCAACAAGGATGTCATCAAGCTACTGCTCGAGCGGGGAGCCGACGTTAATATCAAGGGTGGCGTATACGGCAACGCATTGCAAGCAGCTTTACGGATTTTTTGGAACACGGACTTGATAACGTTGCTTCGGGACGAAGGAGCCGATATAAACGCCGTTACCGACAGTGAATACGGAACCGCGCTACAGACTGTCGTTTGCCGTCATTCCCATATAGAACCAACTCTGCAGCTTCTCGACTGGGGGGCAGATCCCAACGTTTTTGGCGGAAGATACGGGAGTGCGCTACAGGGCGCTTGCTATAATCAATCGCTGGATAAGATACAACTCCTGCTCGACCGAGGAGCGGATGTACACGTGCAAGGCGGCGTGTTTGGCAGCGCATGGCATGCCACTATGATGCGGGACCTCCTTGATAATCGCTGGAGGGAAATCATACCCATCCTGCGGCTCTTGCTTGACCGTGGCGTTGATGTCAATGACAAGCGTGGAATATCTTACGTTACCGCTCTACAGGCGGCTGTGCTGATTCCACGGGATGGACCACCTGGCGGGGATGAGTTTTGTACGGTTCGTTTTCTGTTAGATCACGGTGCGGACCCCAACCTCTGGCCGGACGAGAGTCGCACGTCGTGTCCAGCAAATCGACTTCAGAGCAGAGATTTCAGCTCGGCTTTACAGGTGGCCGTATATCTTGGTCGGAGGGATTGGGTCAGGTTGCTACTGGACCGAGATGCCGATGTCAACCAAGGAGGGGGCAAGTACAGCAGTGCGCTCAACGTGGCGGTGATTCAAGGGTTCTGGGACATTTTTGAGGTGCTGGTTGACGCTGGCGCCACGTTGGATAAACAGTCGTTACCGGAGGCGGAGGAGGAGTGGCTCTCATGGATCCGGAAAGAGGGGGCTGGTGGTGCTGGTGAGCGCTACAGGGTTGTTTCGGCAGAAACAAAGGGGGTTGACGAGTGTTCTTAGTTTCTTGCTTATTTTTTGTCATTGCCTCGGTGACAGTCCCTGTCGCATTTGTGTTCACGGTGTTATTAGTGATGACATGTCCTTGACGAGAAAACGTTTGGGACATGTCCACTGTGTAATGATGCATTCTGATACGACTCACTTTGTCCAATTTCCAATTTATTTTCCACGTGAACTAAACATTAAGGTAGGTATACCATCCAGGTAGGCACCTAGGCAGGTAGCTAGAGTAAACCCTAAAGATAAATATTTCCATACCCATCCCCCGCTCCCCGCACCACATCGACCCTCGGCGGATGCACTACGGGATTTCCATTAAACAGAGCGGGGACTTCGGGCAGGGGCATGGCCTTCCACACTGCCTGTAGCCGTTTTGCCGTCTTGAGGAACTTGTTCCGTGCCTCAGTATATCCCTTTCCTCCGACCAGTTTCCCTCCCTTCTTCGCCCACTTCCCGTCAACGATGACGCCTTCCAAATCTCCCACGCTGGCATGCAGCATTACTGCCGCGACGGGGTCGACCCACCCCAGCAGCGCGGGCGAATCGCCATTCCAAATCAGCAGGTCGGCTTTTGCTCCGGAGAAAATCGCGCCGAGGTCATCTCGTCGTAGCGCGAGCGCGCCGTTTCGCGTGGCGAGGAGAAACGCCTGTTCCGCACTCATGGGGTTACTCCCTGGGAGTTTTGTCTGTTTCAGCGTGTCGAGGTAGCGTTCATATCGCGTCTGCTGAAGCCAGATGCGCGCTTGCGTAAGGATATCGGTACTGAACGTGATGTGCGTGTCGATCCCCAGAGAAGCTTGGTCCTGGATGTTATAGCTCACGGGGTGGCCTTGGCCGTAGTGCATTTCGGATTCGGGCGTTATGGAAATGTGTTGGTTCGTGGAACGGAGGAGGTCCGCGCCCGCGGGCGTGAGGAAGGACGCATGCGAAAACACAATGGGGATGGAAATGTTGAGGTAGTTTAGCGCGTGGATGTCCTCAGGGGAGTTGCTGACTGGGCGGTTGTTAGTTTGCTTTTTTTTTTTAAGTCGGGGAAAAGAAAAGTAAAAGAGAAACTTACAGCCCCACGGTCCTTGCAGAGAGTGCGTGGTAATCACCGAGACATTCAATTCCCTAGAACATCAATTCGTTAGCAAGCCATTCGACAAGATGATCCAATTCGCATCGCACTCACTTGGCCAACGCCATCATCTTGTTAATCTCCCCCACATTCGGGTTCGGTCCCCACCCATCATAGGCAATGCCCAGTTCCGTCGGCGACTTTTTGAGCGCAGGCTTCTTTGCCAGATCCCGGAAGACGGGATGTAATTCGTCAACGGTGATCAACCCGGTAATATTCGCAAATGTGAAGCCATAAAATACTCGGGCTCCGCTGTCGATTGAAGCTTGTAGGCCCGCCTCGGCAGCATCCTTGGACCACGTGCTGGTGGCGTGATCGAGCGAGGTTGTGACACCGGCGTTGAGTGCCTCGTATAAACCGGCGAGCTGGCTGTCGTAGACGTCTGTAGCATTCCAGAAAAATGGCGCGACAAAGGAGCTGTACCGCCCGAAAAACTCAATCAGAGTCGTGTTGGAGGCCATGGTCTTGAATACCGTCTGCCAGCCGTGACGGTGCGTGTCGATGAACCCTGGCGTGATGATCTTGCCCGTGACGTCAATGGTTTCCGTCTTGGGCGGGAGACGCGACGGTGGCGTGTCATAGACGCCGGTGATGCGGTCATCCTCCACGACGACGGAACCGCCGCGGATCACCCGCAGGCCTTTTGACTGTTTGTTGTACGCAACAACGGTGCCTCCCTTGAGATGGATGGCCCCCGCGCTCACGGCGGTGATGAACAGGGGCAGCAAAGCGATTCCGTCGGTGAGCCTCATGGTGGCGATTGACTTGAGAGAGACAAAAGAGGGACATTCAACAGCAACGACAACGACAAGAATGAGATCAAATCTCGGGGGGTTTTCTCGATATTTTATTCACCCCTCAAAAACCTTCTCGAAGCGCGTCAGCTTCGATCCATGTCGAGTCCCCCCCTCTGACCCGTGGTCGCCCGTGGTTGCACTGTTGAGTGGCACAGCAAATAATACACAGTCTTGGCCCTGCAAGGCGTCTTGCAATCAAATAATATGCAAGCTGCACGTCCTTGCACATCCTTGCATGTTCCTGCGAACCTTTCTTTTCCCCCTGGTCAATTTTGTCCCGCAGCCAGGGTTCGCGAGTGGCAGGAACGGGAACGGGATTGACATCCATCCCTTCAATGCGTGTTTGTGTGAGATGTTAAATAAAAAAGAACCGGTGCTTTGGCAGGCAGGGTGTACGGGTGGATGACGGATTGGGATGTAACACCGGAGATCAATTCAAGTGCCGGCTTTTACTTGCATGTGTACTCGGGACTAGTTATGAATCACCAACGGGACTTGTCTCAAAACTTGAATCAATCAATCAATCCCCAGCCAGTCCTGTCCAGTCCAGTCCTCAGGGGAGGGGAGCGGCAAATCCATGTTTTTAGACTAGTTAGTGTATTTCCCCCAGGCGTGTTCATGCTTGGCCTGCTTACATTTCGCATTTCCCCCACGCTTTTCTTTGCTCATAGCGTGTAAAATAGTGTAATCCTTCCTCAACCGAGCCGGGGTTCTGGAATTTTGCGAGAAATAATTTCAACCAAGTTAGCGCTTGCAATGCGAAGACGTTAGTTCGTCCCGGGGTCCTGGTCCTGGTCCTGGTCCTGTTCATGCTCGCATTGATAGCGACCCCGTTGACCGCGAACCCTTCCCCCGTGGACCCGTGGAGGGTGACCCTGCACCTGTCTAACGGTGGCTTGGTGGCGCCCATCCTCCCATCCTCCCGGGACCTTCGGAAGTGGCAGTTAGTTTCCACACGTGGTTTTGTTTTGAAGGCGCCATTAAGCAAAAGGACTTGACTCTGTAATCCAGGTAAGTACAGCGAGTGGAGTTGGAAAATATAAAGACACTACATGTAACAGCGCTGCAAGTAAATATGCAGACTACCTCGTGCCTTACCCAGTGCTCAATGGCCCTCTCCGCAGCCCAGAGTCAGTGACCTCGCAATGCTCACCGCGCAAATATCACCCAAAACCCAGATAAAACGCTACCAACTCCAAGTTACAGGGACTTGATGCAAAGGTGCAAGGGTGCATGAGTGCAAGTAATCACTGTCATCTCACCCCAAGGACACACACTTGGCTTCCTTCTTCCCAGCTTGGGGCCATTTATTTGATTCAATTGACAAGGCTTCCATCGCGCTCCATGTTGGGATACGACTAGCCAGTTTCGACTTTTGGTGACCCATTGCAGAGCCGGGCTTTTGCTGACCTCGATCAGATTATTTCGACTGCCGTCCCTATTATCCTGTATGATCCTGCATCGTGAATAACCCCCCCATCGGTTCCAGTCTGCCCTATCCGTCCTATCGTGCAAATCCGACCCGTGGACGCGCCGGATGTTGCGTCACAAGCATCCCAGCCGGCCGAACAAAAAAAAAAAAAAGGATAGGACTAGTTTAATTGGTCAAATTCGTAAGATTGATTGATACTACAGTTGCACTACAATTGGCTCGTACTTTTTGCTGTTCAACACAATTGATCTGTCCTGGACGAGTACATTTACGTTGTGCAAGCAGGCAGGAAATGCCGTCTCTGCGAACCGACACGGCTGAGAGCGGGATGGAGGCGACGGCGGGAAACCAGAGGTTACACTACACGATATCGCAACCAGACTCGCTTGCGGTGTATTTGATTTGACATGACAGGAATACATGGCGACGAAAGACAAAGTTCGAGGGAAAGCTCTGTGGCTGTGAGGTCGGCTTTCTATTCGTTCGCATTGCGTGAATGAAGGGTTGCTTTCAGGGCCAGCAGCCAGCGGGTGCCATGAAGTGTCGCAACACACAACAAGCCTAGGTAGATAACTAGGTATTTAGGTACGGAGATATGTCACCAAGTAACTCCGGTTTATATCCATCCTTCAACCTCAGAACCTCTCAATTACATTCAAGATAGAGTCAAGATAACTGCCTACAAACTCCCCCGAACGTCATACCGCCCCCCCTTCACGGTCGCTACCGGTCCCTCCACAACCTTTCCATCAACACTCACCCCTCCTTTTTTCCCTCCAACCTTGAGATCCAACATCCCTCCTTCCTTACTCGTCACCATAGCCTTAACTTGTCCTCCCTCCCACTCTATGTCCACTACAAACCCCCCTCTGCCTACTAACCCTTCAACCCGTCCTTTTTTCCAGGCCCCCGGAATTGCTGGCAGCAAATGGATGGTCCCTCCATGACTCTGCACCAACATTTCCGCAAGACCACTAACTAACCCAAATGTCCCATCAATCTGAAACGCCGTGCCACTTCCACCATCACTCCCGAATAAATTTCCCGTGGGGTATTTCTTGATAAATTCCTGCGCGTGTTTCAGGGCGGTATCCCCTTCGCCAAGGCGAGCATAGATATTCACGGCCCAAGCCCGAGACCACCCCGTTGATCCTGACCCGGAACTAATCCTGTGATCGACAAGTTTTTTGCCTGCGGCGGATAACGTGGCGTTCACGTTGGATGTGAGTTGCCACGCCGGATACAGCCCGAATAGCGGACTGAAGTGGCGATGTCCCGCCTCTTGTTCGGGATAGTCGGTTCGCCATTCGAGAATGCGGCCGGTCCGGGTGGAGATTCCGGGAGGGCGAATTCGTGGGAGGTATTTCCCTGCCTTGTCACAGATTTCCTTTTCTTCTACTCCTCCGGAAGTGGTGAGATTTAGGGCAGAACACGCAGTGAGGATATTTGTAAAAAGCTGACGGAGAAGCTGGTTATCCATCTCAATCGACAGATCCAATCCCTCCGCCTTATTCGCTTGCGTTAATCCCGTCCCGGAAGGCACCAGAAAGGCATGTTCAGGTGATAGAGACGGGGCGACGGTCCAGTAGGAATTCCACTCGCGCAAATGACAAAAGAAGAACCGCGCGGTTTGCGCCAGCGTGGGAAATACCGTGGTCCGCAAAAACGTGCGGTTCAGACCAAAATGGTAGTGCTCCATCATGTCATGCGATAGCCACGCCGCCCCCATCGGCCAGATAGTGTAAGGGGTTCCCTTATCGACAGGGGCGGAATCACCCCAGAGATCCGTGTTGTGGTGTAACACCATGCCGTCGCAGTTGTACATGGCCTTAGCGACGGCTTGAGCACGCGGAGTGGCGATGGCGAGGAGGTCAAAGACAGGTTTTTGGGTTTCGGCGAGATTGGTGACGAGGGCGGGCCAGTAGTTCATTTCCAGGTTGATGTTGATGGTGTATTTGCTTTGCCAGGGTGGGCTGTAGTCTTGATTCCAGATGCCTTGGAGGTTAGCGGGCAGGGATTTCGGTCCGGTATCACGAGACGAGGAAACAAGCGCGTGCCGACCAAAGTTGAACAGCAGTGTGGTTAGCTGGGGGTCGGCCTCGGGGTTTCGACGGAAGTTGGTAAGCCGGGTTGGGATGGGAAGAGTCCCGGCATTTCCAGAGGACCCAATGTCGAGCTTCGTGCGGGAGATGAGACTGGTAAAGTCCTGGATGGCCGCTGCTTTGACCGAGGGAAACCCGGCGGTCACAGCGGTCTCAAGTTTTCGCTTCAGCTCGGCCTGCGCTTGTGAAGCATCGGGGTACCGATACGAGGTTTCGGCATTGAAAAAGACATCAACAGAATCAGCGCCAGTGATGGAAACTGTTTTCCCGTCGGAACTGACGGTGCCTAGTCCAGTCCAGTTAGTATCGTGAATATTTGATAGCTGCAAACGGGTGTGGGTCTCACCTCCAGAGTTGACAACTCGTGCCTCGGACCAAAAGTTGATGGCACCCGATGACTGTCCACTATTCGCGTTCAAACTCACAACACTACTGTCTGACCCGCCGCGAGCAGCGCTGGCTGTCTGTGCTGTGACAGACCTGTCCCGAGACAGGGACAGTTTGACGGCAAGTTTTCCTGGCGTACTGGCGCTGAACCGAAAGGCGAGAACACCGTGAGGGTAGCTGGCGACATATTCGCGACTGTAAGTGACTCCATTCAGCGTGTAATTCACCCCAACCGTGCCCTCCAACGTGTCCAGCCAACGCGTGTAATTCGACCCGAGAGAGCCGTGTCCAAAATCCGCACCCAGATTCACCAGCGGCTGATATGCCCTCGGCGAAGTCGGATCTCCCGCCAAATTGGACATGGCCGCCTGACCTGCTGCCGTGATACTTCCCGCCAGTAATTTCTTCCAGATATCGTCGGCGGCGCCTCGAGCGTTCTTGTTGACGCGGTCTTGCCAGGGTCCGCTCCACATGGAATTTTCATTCAAGACGACCTTTTCGACGTTTCCGCCAAACACCATGGCGCCGAGCCGGCCGTTGCCAATGGGCAGGGCATTTTCGAATTTGTTGGCAGCATCGGAGGTATACCATGCATGTCGGGAACCGTCGAATTGACCGAGCACCACCACGGGACTCAAGGCGAGGGTTGCGATGAAAAGCGCCGTGGGAGTCATGGCGACAGACTAGAGTTTGTGGGTGATTCCCGCAACGATTGACGGGTCACACTGGAGTCTGGAGATTTTCCATCGGATATACATAGTGTAGGGAACACAAAAGACAAGGACAAGCCGCGGCTAGCTACCGTAACATTTTCCAGGCATGGGATCATGGCGCTTGTTTTCCCATCAATCGCCGTCCGGCCCGCGATTTGCAAGGACCGATGTTGTTAGGGCGGATGAATGCGGCGCGAAGCGGCGCTTGGTCCCGATGTCCGGATTCGCTACACGGCAATATACCGTGGAGAATATGACCGGGTCCTGATTCGCGCGCTTGGCGGGTAGAGGAATAATACGCCTGTACCCAGAACTTGGCTTAGTGGCCAGATTGCCGAGTCTTAGTACGGGAATCGGGGAGGGTTTTGTCATCTCGTGCTGGGTTGGGAGAAGTAAACGGAGGAAACCCACTCTTTCGGGATAAGGATGCAGTGAAAAGGTTTTGGGGTTCGCTCCGGTGGATACCCCCAGTACCTCTCCCGCGACCCCCCCTCCCCACAGAAAACCTATACCTCCCAGCTGCATTGGAAAGTCTGAAATTCCTATACAAAACGGGGATATCTTGATGCGCAGACAAAAGAACCCAGATCTCCCGGGATTCGAACGAGTCCTCGCCGAATTCCCGGTTCCCAGGCAAACAAGCTCAAGTCATTCGTCTTTCTCAGCGCTTTCCCCTGAAGGCGCTGAAAGGCTGGAGGGTTATTTGGTCTTCTTCCCAGGTTTTCGACAGAATGGCGTTGTCTGGGACATGGCTGCCGTGACAGCCTCATATCCAGCTTGAAGATGGAAGGTACCTGCCGGCCAGATGCATAGCCCGTGGTTGTCTGCCTAGGTACCTAGTAAGTTGGTGGCCGCAAAAATACCCCAAATGCAATCCGAACTCGACAGCTTCAACAACCTTCGAATGCCGTCGCCATCACTACGCTCACCCCACGTGCATGCATCATCGTAGCATCGATTGCCTCCACGTTCCCGCTCCCCTAATTTGACTGCACCAACTTTGGCTTCCGATAAGATGAATCGACTGGGGTTTTCCTGGCGACGACTGGTTGCGCCAGACCGTGGCTCAAGCTCGCCCACCAAAAATCCCGAAGCTGAATCTCAGCCAATGGCGGCATTCGACGGTTTTGCAAACAACCAACCACCATCCGGCGTTGTGCAGATACGGTTTTGAAACTGTCCAATGAGATGACCTCCCCCACCCTCCCTTCCGGGATTTCCTGCGTCTACTTCGTACCAGTCCCAAAAATGTTCCTCGACTCTTCAACCTCCTACAGACAACCACCCAACGGTCATTGATAGGCGGCATTTGACACTTACAAGCAACTCGAAGCAAACCACCATCCACGCTGAATTATGCCAAAGTACGACTGGGACAAGGTCCGCCCTGACATCGAGCGACTCTACCGGGATGAAGGCAAGGGTATGTCGGATGTGGCCAACATTCTCGCGACCACGAGAGGTTTCCGAGCTAGGTATGTTTCGACGCCCTGATTCATGTTGCCAGTCTCGTGGTAGGACGTCTTGCATCGATACGGCAAATGTAATTTGATTCGATTGGTCTAATCTGGTTTACGAACAGCAATTCGGCCTACGAGAAGCAGCTGCGGAAATGGGGTCTAAAGAAGAACGTCATGGGCCAGCGAAACTGGAAAGCGTTAGCCCGTATCCTTGAGAAAAGGAAGCACATGGGAAAGCGGAGCGAAGTTTTCGTGCAAGGTGTCATGGTACCGTCGGGGAAGTTGCAGCGCGAAATTTCTCGCCATGTGCTTCCTACCCTCCATTCAAAGTTTCAAGGAGATTGCGGGATACCCGGTATGAACATCGAGAAACCGCTACCTGGTACATCGAATTGCTTACTCACTCGCTGTTTTGCGTTTAGCCTCCTCACCTTCCCCGGAGCTTCCCGATGAAGTCATGGTGCTGAGTCCCTGTCCCTCGCAGAGCGGCGTTGCCTGGGACGAAAGAAGCCCGTGGCTTGAATTCCTGGCATCCTCGCAGGTTGTTGAATTGTTCTCTGCTCTTGAAAGTCAGTCAACTGGCATTCCCTTTTTCTTCCTGTTAGCTATTACTCACGCGGGCTTTTGTCTAGTTTCTACGCCTCGCTCCCTCCCGCCACCCGGTCCATCCGCAAACTTTTCCATCGTCCCATCAGATGCAGGTTCCCAACTGGTGTTGCCTTCTAGACTCCCCGACGACGTTGCTGGTGCTCTAGTCCGCCGACCTGTCTTCGATCTCGTGCCGAGTGCCCGGACCGTTGCGCAGCTCGCCGAGACTTTGAGTCTAGTCATGCCAGAGGAATTTCCAGGTCAACACCTGCACATGGCACACGAAATCGCTACGGGACCAGGGTTCCAGGCGAGCTTGATGGCACGGCTATTTCACCTCTCGAACAACCTTGACCGAGGACAATTCCTTGTGAATAGGGATAAGAATATCTCTGCCATTGTTGACTCACTTCAGGTGGCCGGCGTTAGGAGTCTAGAGAACTTCTTTCGAATGAACAGTCCGGCTCTCGATGCTTTAAAGGCTCGGCTCTTTTGGTGGGCGTTACGTTCTGGCCACGAAGAGATGGTATCCACTCTATTTCATCTGGGTTTCAAGATGGAGTCTTCTTTTGGGTGGCGTGGGCCTACTTCGCCACTTGAGATCGCGGCTTCGATTAAGGACAGACGCACATCGCTCAGAATCACCAACCTTCTGCTTCAACACGGTGCAAGAATGAACGGCAGATCGGGCCGGCGTGTAATTAGGAAGGCAGTCGCCGCTGGTAACGAAGAAACCATCCATAGACTGATTGCCGCCGGGGCTTCCCGCTCTGAGCTCGGGTCTGTAGACTGTTTGGTTGCTGCCGTACAGTCTGGGGCAATGGACATGCTGCGGTTGGTTCTGGACACCGGTGTGAAT
>Ga0247760_1001483_pt1 | contig 21617 bp, 18 predicted proteins | sample UWRJL171409R4_FD_179936 | JGI IMG/M metagenome (GOLD analysis project Ga0247760, IMG submission 179936) | Plant litter microbial communities from Arlington Agricultural Research Station in Wisconsin, United States - UWRJ-L171-409R-4 | ecosystem: Environmental > Terrestrial > Plant litter >... | reverse complement strand
GGATGTGTGACAGGAGGGGAGTTGTCACAATTTGTAAAGAAAGGGAAATGGGGGGTGCCCGTGTGTCGGTTCGAACTCGGACCGTACTCGTTCTTTCTTCTTTGGCCCCGGTGCCCCGGCTGTGTCGAAGAAAATAATATTGCAGTAACGAATAAATTTACGTATAATTTTACTATACTTTGGAGTTTTATAACGTAGGGTTAAGTTATAATTATAGTATTATAAGCTTGCTGCTTCTTTAAGCTTTCCTTTAAAGATAATATTAATATAAAAATTGGAAATTATAGTAACGTTTTGTAGTAAAAGATTCTCCGTATTCTCGCTTTTCTAGCCGTTTAAATAATTCTTAAATATACGTAATTTATACCCAAGGATAGAGAAATACCTAGCTTCTGCTTTAATAAACCTACTTTACCTATTAGTTATAAACAAACCTGGAAGGAGAAACTCCTTCCTATTAACGATATAAAGGGCTTTGTAATTATTAAGAAACGTATTATTTAAAAGTTAATATGGAACCTGGCTCGTAGCCGTATATACCTCTAAGCTTTTATTTAACTTTTTAAGTAGAGATAAATTAATAATTATAACGTAGGGATATTTTATAGGGAGCTTAGTGGAATTGGATCCTTTAAGGGTAATTAAAGTAGGATTTTTTTGATTACGGGGTCCCAGTTTTATGGTTTAGGAACCTAATTAGGTATTAAAAGTAGTATTCGTAACTAAGTTTAGTTACGCTTTTTTAATTAGCGGTTTATAAAGATTAATAGGATCTCGCTTTAGGGGCGAGAAAAGGATTATTATAACGCTAATAGACTCGGGTTAATTTTTTCCTCCCTTAGCGGAATTAACTTTACCCCCGGAGGAGGTTTGCTTGGGTTCTCCCTACTTAACGTGTAATTTTTCCTTAAGCTTACTATATACTAGTTTATTAAAAATAGAAAAAATCTAATTACGCTTCTTTTTATTAAGGTATCTTTTCGAATAAATTAGGGTATTGAGTACGAAGTCTTTACTATAAGCGAAACGGAAAAAGTTATAATTAATTAGCTCCTACTAGTACTTTTGGAACTTATAAGGGTAAATGTACTCGGTTCCAATAATTTTACTCTTCTTACCGGAGCTACTTTGTTCCGTAATAACGTAAAATTTATTATAACCCTTCCCCTTTTTCTTTTTAGCGTTAAGTTTAATTTTTACTTCTAAGTTACAAATAAGCTCGTTTAAGGTTGGAAGCTCCTCGCTCTTATTAAGCAGTTTAATATACTCGGATCTTTACCTTTTACCCTACTCGCTATCAATATATTTAATAACAACGGCGAGTTAATCCAAAGTAGCTGATAATATTTTGACTTTTTATATACTATAAGCGAAAGCTTCCTTATAGACCCTTTTCCAGTTTTATATCCAGGTGGTTGGGTTAACCCTTCTAATTCTGATTAACCGTATTACGTTATTATAATTGTCGCAAGCGTATATCCGGGTAAGTTTCGCTCCTTTATTAAACTACGCGTAAAGTTTAGCGACGCGATTTCGAACCGTAATAGGTTTATTTTGTTAATTTAGAAGCTAAAAGTTAATTAGGTAGAGGATCTTCGCGTTAATCGTACTTTCGATTTAGGCTTAGATATTTGTAAAGTACTGGAGCTAGTCTTTACGCCTATACTCTTTGGCAACCTATTCCTTTATTCGAAGATTATAGTACTTAAAGAGATTAAGTACTGTTTTGACTAGTTTCGTTTTTGTAGCTTTTTCTAAACTAATAAGCTTTTCGTACTTGGCGAGCTTTTTTTTAAAACCCGCATTTTGGAGTTGGATTTCGTCCAGGGTTCCTTAAAAGGTTGGAGGATTGGAAAAGTTGTAATGGATTACTGGAGGGGTTTTGGTAAGGGGATTAAGAAGGTGCCAGATTTATTACTCTTTGTAATAAAGTTTTAACGCGATATACTATTCGTTCCACTTGTTACGCTTGGTAAGCTTAACCTTGGTTATAAGTTTATTATTGGTTAATATAGTAACGAGGTTGAAGTTTAAAGATAGAAAATTATTGGAGGTATTTAAGAAAAGAAATGCAAATGCTTTAAAGCCTATATAGTAACGGCTGACTTATGCGCTTTTGGATACTGCTACAGCTTATAGAGCGCCGGGCTTATAACTGTAATACCGTCGCTGGAGGAACTAGAGGTATGAGCTTGATTATTAAAAGGTATATTGTTCTATATATAAGCCCCAGCGGGAGCTGGGGCGAGTTGTGGTTTTTATATATAAAGGAAATAGCTCAGCCACAGCTGAGAGCAAGCTCTTGGTCACAGGTGGCTCAGGTGGCTTGACTAGCTCCTTGGTACGACAACTTGTGCTACAGATGTGAATCTAAAGCTAGGAAAAGAAGATGAGATACCCACAAAGTCGACTTAATGTCTGTCCCCTGACTTGCCGGACTAGGCGGAGGAGGTCCCGTCGCCCACATGACTGGCTCTTTCCCCAAGACAAATTCCATCGTACCACCTCGCTCAAAGACATCCTCCCAGGAAACCCACGATTTGGTCCACAACTGTCCGTTTATCTTTAAGCTTTGCACGTGGAAGGCATCCGCTGATCCGCCAGTAGCGTTCATTTCCAATGTTTTTCCCGACGAACCAAGCCGAATGACCAGGTTAGAAAACCAAGGTGACCCGATTAGAAATGTAGTCTGCCCGGTCAGGGGATATAAGCCTAACATGGCCCAGAGGAGCCACGACTCCATGGCACCGGCGTCACTTTCACCGGGAAGTCCATCGGGGGTAAGTCGATAGTGAGTGTTTGCGATATCCCGAACACGCTGGACTGAACGATCAGGTCGGTTCACAAAGCTATATAAATACGGAGTGGTAAAGCCCGGTTCGTTACTTGGGTCGAAAAGAGACTTGTTGAACCGCGCATCGCCGTCGGGGTATAATCCAGGCTTGAATGTGGCGTCGAGCCGAGCGAGAAAAGACTCAGCGCCACCCATGTGTTTAATAAGATCGGTCATGTCGTGGTGGGCATTGAATGAGTATTGCCAGGGCGGGCTCTGGTAGTCTACGAATAATGAAATGTTAGCGGCGGAAGCGATTATGACCAAGCGACGTAATAACGGTAAAGCTGAAATGGAGAAAAAAAAAAAAAAACTGACAATGTGAACTCCAGTAGCAATCACCGCAGCTGAGCGGGTTCTGCTCCAGAAACCCCTCAACTGTTCTGGGGACAACAAACCCCTTGAATCCCAAAGCCGTGGCTTCCGGATTCCAATGCTGGCGCCAATTCCTCGATCTATTGAGATATTTTTGCGAATCTGCCTCGCGGTTCAGGCCCTTGGCCACTTGATGTAGCGCAAAGTCGTTTACCGAACTGTTTATTTATCAGAGTTGTTAGTTGATACAAAACTCATACCAATCGCGGGCTTCTTTTCTCCCCTGGAAGAATAGAGACGACTTACTATTCCACTGCACGACTAACCGACCGGTTAAAGTTTGTCGTGATAAACCCGTGTTGGAGCCAATCTTGCAAAGCGCCGCGGCCTTCCTTGGTCGAGCTACCCGTGTCTCTCTCGTCATTGTTAGACGGCGGCGCTATCTCGGCATCCTTAACCATGGCGGCATAGCCATCATCCCAATTGACGCGTCCTCTTACTCCTTTGACAAAGGCATCGGCAAGAACATTGTCCGCGTTTGAGCCTCCTTGGGTAGCGCCATTAAAGTGCGATGACCGACCATCTGGGAGATATCCGTCATGTCGAAAAATGTCAATCACAGCCCGGATGAACTCTTCATAGGCGATGGGGTGGATGATGTGGAATAGAGGGGTTAAACACCGGTGCTATTTTCTTTTGTGAGCGAAGAGCGAGTGTCTCGACGATTCGGAGAAATCGAGAAAGAAAAAGAAACCAAATTCAAGGAAGGCAGGAGAGTAGAGTCAAGGCTTACTGTATCCCAAAGGGTAAAAATATCATCGTAATAAGGCTCGCTCGATTCCCAAAGAGGATTCTCGCCCGTCTTGTTCGTTGGCAAGAGGCTCATGTGATACAACGACGTGTAGAGGAGCTGTAGCGCCGTGGTGTTGGCGGTATCCGAGGTTGTTACCTTTGAGAGAATCTCCTCGTTCCAGAGACTTCGCATGTTACTTTCAAGTGTCTCTAAACTTGTGCCGTGGGGAATTTGTGACTCCACATTTTGACAGGCTTGCTCCTCAGAGATAAACGAAACGCCAACTCGCGAGACAACAGTCCGGGCCTGGAAGGTAAACACGGCCCCAACTCGCGATGTTGTTGACGTTATGTTGTTAGGACCCGGATACTGGTCTATCTCGTCGCCCACTGCATCCTTGCCGATAAAAGTCCGGAACTGCCCGGGTGCATCGAAGAAGCCGCAAAAGTAGATGGTCCACTTGGATGCGTGGTTCCAGCCCTTGCCTTACTGTCAGTTCCGCAGCTACATATGTGTGTGTTACCAGACACGGAGGATACACTTACATTATCGTATGAACCTGAACCCCTATACTGCAGTCGACCCTCCTTCTCCTCTACCGCGATGCTGCCCCCGAGATACCTCTGGCTGAGGGCCTTGCGGCGGTAGGATGGAAGGACGTGAGATACGTCGACGAGAATGTTGTTTTCATTCAAAGTGCTGTTGTCTTGCATGGGGAAGGTGTACCGGTACATGCCAGCCCGGTTTGTTGCGCCAAGTTCGACAAGCAAGCCCGCCGCCAGAGTTGCCTTGTAGTATCCCACTCTTGCCTCATCTACTGCCGCCCGTTGCTGCGTGTGATTGGCCAAGGGGTTGGAGAGGTTCCCTACGACAGGCAACTGGGACACAACTCCATACTTGGGGGCGCCCCCGGTGCCGCTCTCATGCAGCATGCTGAAGCCGGTAAAGACCCCCTCGCGCTGGTATCCGGAGTAGCTGTCCTTGTTCCCGTTGTAGAGATCGGGACCCAGCTTCACCATGCCATACGGCGCGCTCACACCAGGGAAAGTGTTGCCACCACCCTCGCTGCCAACCATGGGCAAAACATAACTGCTAAGGTCGACGTTGACTTTGTCTCCCCGTACCCTCAACGACAGAAGAGTTAAACAAAGCTGCAAAAATTGAATGCGGGACAACATGATGAGTTTGAACGAGTGTGGATGAGATCTCAACGACAGAGTGAATGTGGAATGTGAGAATTTGCCGGCTACTGAAGGCAACGATGTCGGATGCACACAGAGAAGGCTATACCACACACTAAGACTATGGCTAATGGAGCAATGGACTTTCTGGTCTCTGTGGCTTGGCCGCATACCTTCAATGTAGGTAAGGTGCCTTGTAGGTACCTAGACACCTAGGTAAGGTTGGCATTGAGAATCATGCATGGTAATCACATGCACTTGACTTTGGAGGTACGAGACGTCCGTCAACGAGTCGCCAAGAGGCAATGGTGAGGCACGGAATGAGTTTTTTGCCGCTCCGTGTTCTTGTTCCTTTTTCTCGCCGCAGTGATCAGACGATGCAACGTTATCAGAGCTATGTACGAGCGCGGCGTAGCGTAATCCGTAATGACTTAAGCCATTTGATTACCCCCCCCCCTTTGGCGTCTGGTCTAGAATGAGAAAATTCTGCCTTTTCCGTTTGTTGTTGGTTGACGGCGAGGTGACAACATAGCTCATTCACGGCCAACCCTAACCTCAGGCCCAGAAATATGTCCCTATTGCTTTCCTGCCTCTTCCAAAAACCCCCGTCATACCTCCAGACATGTTTCCTGCCGACCGCCACGACGGCGATTTAGCCTATGTAATTCCTTTAATCTTTCAAAAGTTTCGGAAAATCTTACGCGCTCTTCAGGTTGCTCGTCTGTTAATATATTTCTCAAATACATATAGACCCAGAAGAATTGAGATTTGGATAGACCTACCTTTGACGTCCCCGAATTCGATGGTGACGAGCGTCAGCTTTTCCACCTTGGTCAGACTGCGCTGCTGATACCGTCCGGCACTCGCAATGTTGTAACCGGCGCTAGCGTCAACCACGGTAGCGCTTTTGGCATTGATGTATTTGGAGGTGCTTTTGATCACCACTTCCTTGCAGTCGGACTCTTTGGGGTCTGCATCCTCATCCACTTCTGGTTGGCAACGGCACCGGTCAGGTCGGATTTCAATGTCGTCATTGACTGTGATGGGTGAGCAAACCCGAATCAACTTTAGCGTACATGTACATGCAGCTGACAGGAAAGACTTGGGAAATTGCTAACATACCTTTGATGACCAGCAACATGCGACTAAGGAAGATGACAAGACATGGGCACTCTGGCGTCTCGAGAATAGCGCCATAATTCCCGTCTTGAAGTCGGATATATTGCCGTGAATGAGTCCTCGACTCTGAGCCCGAGTTGGTTGGGGTCGAGTATCCAGAGTCATGATCCATCTTTGGAGACACTCTTCCGTGAACCGAATTGTGCACCGAACCCAACCGATTGCTGGCAGACCATAGCTGTATTCGACCATCCTCACTTCGTTGGCAACCCTTCCAAATGGCCCACTTCTTATCGCCTCGTGAGAATTGGCATGTGACTGTGGCGCCGGGTCTATTTGTTGTTGTTGTTGTTGTTGCTTCAGGTTAGTATTTCATGGCATTGTGAGACCAGACATTGAGCGCAGTGTTACTAACAGGTTGTCAACGACTTTGTAGCCAGTCACAGACTCTTGAAAGCTAAACAGGTCAGACTCTTGCAGGAACGTTATCGTATCGGGTGCTTCGACCGTGCTGGTCCGGTTTTGTTTGATCGTGACATCGTAAGCAGCCTCCCTTGGGTCCGATTTAGGGTGGGCGCCGAAGTGAACTAGGTTCAAATCCGTTTTATAGCTGTAGTTGCCACACAGTTAGTCACTAAAACTGACTTTAGGTAGTTGGCCCCTCACATCATGTTATCTGATGATTTGCTCGTGTTAACGATCAAGTTTAAACTCCCTTGGACACTTTGGTACACTTCAACATGCTTTTGAACGTCCGTGTCCACACAGAGTAGTTGACTGATATGTATGCATGTTTTATTAGTATGGGGCTTCAAGTCTCTCTTCATGGTTTTTTTTTTCTGTTCAAGTCTTGTCTTACCATTGCATGACTTTTTTCCCGTGTCTCGGATCGAGGCTGTCTCTTTGGCGACCCTGCCGACAATGCTTCAGCCATCGGTCCTTTTCCTGCTCAATCCTGTCTCGTATCTCATCCACATGAGGAGCCTCAAGTTCGTCTTCGAGGGCTCCTTGGTGAGCCAGGATAATTTCTTTTTCCAGCCGGGAAAAGAACAGTGGCAGGGTCATGCCAAAGTCAGCCAGCTGTGCTTCAAACTCTCGAAAGGAGGGATGTGCCACTGCAGCTCGGTATTCGTCGGCCATTTCCGTTGCCTTTAGAAGCCAGTAAGCTCTCAGGATGCTCGAAACCGTATGCACAAGGTCGTTGTTTTCTTGGAGACTCTTTTTGGTTGCTTGGTCCAGGTGGTACACAGCTTCGTCCACTCCTTCTGCCAGGGGAATATTCTCAAGACTTCCATGTCGGTCCTTCATTATGACTGCGAGTGTGTCATGAATGGTATCCGGAACAAGGTCGACGACAGAATCTGCCAGCCGTGGCGTAGATAGCTGACACTGGGCGGGTGTGGTAGGTGGCTCGTGATGAATCTGCCTGCTCAACCATTCTGTGGTGCTCAGGATGAGCTTCCGGAGGCCATCAACATTTGTCAAGTTCAAACATTCCAAAGCCATGGACAACTTGATGTTGTGCACCGCAATCCGGTCGCGGAAATTGACCAAATCCTTCTTGACGGTAAGATGCCACACACAATTGTTGATAGCTCCCCGGCTTCGATCATGGACTCGCTGTTTGTCGAGTAATTCCCAACACTCGTTAAGTGTGTCTTGAAACCCGCTGAGGACCCGTTTCAGACTCTCGGTAGCCGGCGACTTTTGCAAATTGCGTACGTGTACTCCGGAATCGCGATGAACCTCACGCACCACATCGTGGAGTTGAACAAGAGTCTTTTCCAAAGATGCGATTTCCTCTCGAAACTCGCGATACTGGCTTTCTAAGCCAAAAATGGCATGAGCTATCCCTGAACGGCGCCATTGACGATTGACGGGAATGGGTGATACTCACGTGCATCCTGGTTCAGCCAGGCAATGGCAGTGATCTTCTGGAGGATCGCCAAGCCTTCCAGAATCTCGAGAAGCTCAAGGAGAATCATGGTGATTGGATTATCGAATCGACTGCCGTACTGCAACTAGCAAAGTCGCACGCCGGCACTGCAACAGCGGGAAGAAGCGATGCAGATCCGAGAAGTCGGTCCGAAGGTAAAATGTAGGAGTCTCACAGAAAAAGGCTTCACGGAAAAACATCACCGTCAGAACTGCAGCACACAGCCAGGCCGCTGAGCAGACAAAAGTGCACATGTTGGGCAATTCCAACACCCCGGCAGCAGCACACCCTCCTCCTGTCGAGACAATGCAGCCCAATCAGCCATTTCACAACCCAACAAGGCAGACTGCAGGGCAACCCCCACTTCATGCTCAGTCCAAAAAAATTCCTGCTTCATTCCCGCCCTGATTGGGGGACATGGCAGGCAAGTTGCCCTGGATTGGGGGACTTGCATCATCCTAGTGCTGCAGTCGGGTTGATACCCGATGTCAATATTCCGTTACGATTCGATAAAGGAAAAAACCGACCGGTTTGGGGTGCGCATTTGCTGCGCTTTCCCTCTCTAAATGCGCCGCGGTGTACTTTTCAGGAAACGTCAACTGGGAGCCGACAGCCGGTTGCCTTATCTTTTCATGGTCGCCTTGTTTGACGGCCCAATTGACGTTTGGCATGCGGGACTTTCTTTTTGGCAACCCCCGCGGTTGCCGCAAAAGAAATAATGAGGTTGCTATCACATACATAGCTCAAGTAGCATTGAGTTGCCGCCTCAGGGTTGATCCATATTGACTGCATCGTTGTCTCGGATGTGCAGACCCTGCCACGCGGCGATGAGACATTCCAACATGGATCCCACGAACCAGGAGACAGCCCAAGGCGGATTGCAACAATCAGGTTTCGACCAGCCTATCATCGGCACTGGTGACGGTGACACAGTCTGGCGCCCCGGTCTCGACCCAATCGATGAGGCTCGTCTCACACAGGCGCGGAAGGAACAGTTCGCCATCGTCGAGGAGATTCCGAGAGACGATGCCAGTCTTGGCTGGTACTCTGTCAGCTGTCTCATCCTGAACCGTCTGATTGGTTCCGGCATCTTCAACAGCAGTTCCGTCATCTTTTCCAACACGCAAAGCATTGGCATTTCGCTCTTTTTCTGGCTCTACGGCTTCACCATGGCCATCTCCGGTACCATTGTGTACATTGAACTTGGTCTCACGGTCCCAAGGTATCGTCTGGGGGATGGGACGAACAAGATTTCCGTGGTGCGAAGTGGTGGGGAGTTGCCTTACTTCAACTACTTTTTAAAACGGCCCAGGTTTCTCGCTACCTGCCTCTTTGGTGTTTCTTTTGTCATTTTCGGCAACACCAGCTTTAACGCGATTGCTTCAGCGTCAGCCATGCTGCAGGCATCCAACACGGAAGAAACACGTGGCATGGTTGCCGGCATCGCCATGGTTGTCAACACATTTGCATGTTTACTGCACAGCATGTCGAGAGAATGGGGCATCAACCTCAACAACCTGGTTGGCACTGCCAAACTGGGCATGCTCTTATGCATGGTTCTCTTTGGCTTCGCCCAACTTGGCAAGGACGGATCCGTTGCCGCGACAAATTTTGACAGGACAACTGCGTTTTCCACCGCCAATAGCCCCAAGGAGGTGTACAGATATGCCGAGGCTATTATCCTCGCCGTGTTTCCTTTTAGTGGTTTTCATCAAGCCAATTATGTGAGTACTACCCCCCCTTGAACCTAGCTTTCATGTTGTTTGCCCCTTTCCGTTCCCTCGCCAACCACATGCTCCCCCACCAGGTCCTGGCCGAGATTCAACACCCACGGCGAAACTTTGCACAGGTTTCCTTCATTTGCGTCGCCACCATCGCCTCTCTTGTGGTCACGATAAACATTCTCTACGCCGCGGTCATCCCCAAAGACATACTCTTCAAGCCCGACCACGACCAAGCCTTTGAGTTCTTTCGCCACACGATTGGACAAGTCGCCTCGGTAACACAGACCCAAGCTATTTGCGGATCTTTCCGAGCCCTTTCCGCCATTGGCAATGTTATTGTTTTCACTTTTACCGCTGCCCGCGTCAAGCAGGAGATTGCCAAGGAGGGCATCCTTCCGTACTCGCTCTTCTTTGCGTCGTCGTATTCCTTTTCTTTTAGAAATGGTTTCCGTCGCCTGCCGCCGTCGCGATCGAGCTACCAACTCTACAGCTCCCGCGCCCCCGCCGCGGCTTTGGCTTTACACTGGGTGGTGACGTCGATTGTCATTTTGGCTACCGTCTTTGGCACATCCCATCTCCAATCATCGTCGTCAAAATTTCACCTCCCCGCATATTATCTCGGCATCGCCGCGTTTGCTTACGGGTTAGATATCATTTGGTTTTCTGTCATGGGCATCGGCGTGTTATGCATGCGGCTCTGGCCGGGGAGTAAATGGCGATACAAGTCCCCGATTCCCCACGCTCTCGGTGTTGTTGCTGCTGCCACTTTCGGAGCAACAAATGCGTTCCCGCTGATTGCCATCTGGATCCCCGATCCAGCTGCGGAATTCTTGTCCAACACCAGCAACTCGGTGACGTGGTATGCACCGCAGACATATGGGATTGCCGTCTTGGTTTTTGGTGTGGTGTACTGGTTGGGTTTCCGGTTTTACCTGTACCTGAGAAAGATGAAGGCCGGCGAGGTGTTGGAGATTGTGCGGATTCCTATCTTCTGGACGAGCCGGGTGGGCGAGATGGTGCAGCTATATGAGATTGTCAAGGTTAGATGGACGAGGTATATCGAGGGAGAGACGAGGGAGTCCACTACGATCCGTCTCACCGGGTTTGGTACGAATACTCCAGGCCATGAGACGAGGACGACGTCAGCATCGGGGGACCGAGCTTCCAAGAGAATGTCGGCAGCAAGACAGAATACGTGATGTAAAGGCAGTGTGGGTTTCTCAACCATTATGTTATTTACGTACCTCGGATTTGAACGCGGTAAACCCAAGGCCTAACTAGGTAACTTCATATAATATCATTGGCCATGGCCCTGCAGCTCTTTTCATACCATAAAACCTCGCTCAACACCTTACCAGGCGAGTCTCGTCGTCAGTCCAGGAAGGGTTACAACCGTAAGGACATGTTACTTTATTCATTATCAATCCACACTAACATTGAGCTCCCAGACCAAATTTTACCAACGTCGGCACATTCATTCTTCCCCAAGAATGCACCGCCAACGTCACCCGAGTGTATTTGTTTCCAGCTATCTACTTTCCTAGGTCTTAGAACCAAAGTAGGTACAATCCCCATAGTCGACCAACTGCTGACCGACCATAACCAAGATTAGCACAAAGAAGACCCATTCCGAGATGAACATGAAAAAATGATAAGCGTCCGACCAGCCGCGACTCGAGACATGTTTATGGTTCTTGGCCATGCCCTTGGTTCGCCCCCTGGCTTTTTCCAGGCGCTTCCGCACCATGTCACCGCACTGTTCAACGAACAGATGGTAAATCCCTCGCAGGATACCCACGATAATACTAAGAACAAATCCATAAATATTCTTGACCGCCGTAGTGGCGATTGCGCTCACGCAGCTGAAGACCAACCAGACGATGAAGAAGTTCTTCCAGATAAGCCGCGTCTCCGTGCCGAGCTGCAGCTTGGAAATGATGGCGATAATCACAAACGAAGAGAGCCCAATCGCCCAGTGGAGAAGGGTAATGGTGAGGCGGCCGAGCGGTCGTTTTTGCTGCGTCAGTTTGACGCTGGGAAATCGCGATAGCACTACCTCCTCGCTCTCACCCTCGCCCTCGCTCTCGCCTGCATTTGGGGGACGAACCGATTCGGGGTCGGTCTCGCTCTTCACCTCGTCGTTGTCGTCGTCGATGGGCGTTTCCTGAGATTTTGGCGCGAGAGCCGTTTTGTTGTCGGATGTCGGTGGGGCGGGGACACTCTCAGATTCAACGACTTGAACCGTGCCGGACTTGGGGTCTTGGGCTTTTTTCTCTTTTTCGGTCTCGGTCTCGGCTGGGGCCTTGTCCTTGTCCTTGTCCTTGGTTGGATCCTCGGCTGGCGGTAGTTTCCCCACAACACAGCGGCGCGGAATGGAATCGCCAAGTCGGATCGTCGCTTCGTCGAGAATGTCGGATTGTACAATGTAAAGGGCGCCGTACTTGGGTATGGCGAAACTTTGGACAAGGTCAGTTCACTTGCTCTTGCACCTCTGTGTGTGCACATGATATAGTCGGGTAGTGACATACTTGGCAAAAAAGTTGACAACGCTCATGACCAGATAGGGGACCACGGTGAGACCAAAGGCCGTGTAGCCATAACGGTCCAGCTGGTCGCCTCTTGTCCGATACAGCGTGATTCCCGCCGAGATAGCCTGCACCACCGCAGCAATAGGCTGGAAGAGACTGTAATCGGCTCCGAGTGGCATTGTCGGCAGCTTCAAGCTGGTAAACACCCTGCCAAACCGGGGTGGGGACGGATCAACCAAAACTTCAATTTGAGGTGTGTTTAGTTTGGGCGGCTCGACGGTAACGTCCCACGGTATGAAAACCCAGCCGTAACCCTCCGGTAGCTCTCGACCTCCGAAAATGTTGAAATGCTGGTCAGGTTGGCCGAACCGCAGCCACCGCTTTCGCTCTTCTTTCTGTCCGGGCTCATGCTTGCCGGCTACGCGGAACGACTTTCCACCTGCGGAATCCACTCTCGCCCCCCTGTGCAGGTAGCCGTTGCGATCCTGGTCCGGACGCGGGGCCCAGTTCTCTTCTCGGCATGCGGTAATCAGAGCACCGGCTCTATGCGCGGTTTCCAGGCTATCATCTGGAAGCGTAATAAAAGGGAACTCGGTCTTGAATCTCACAGTCCACTGCGCAATGGCATCAAGGGCATACCCGACGCCCAAAACCGGATAGCAGAGACTGTCAATGATGATCTTGATAGTCCGACGAGTGGACACTCCCGCGGGGACACGGGCGCTGGCGGCATGTGCGAGGTAGTTGACAAAGAAGAAGACGGCAATGTCCATGAGGTTAGTGGGGAAGCACACGAGATTGTCCTTTCCATGATTCGACACTCCCGGACCCGATACCGTAACAACATCTGCCGATGCCGGTACTGGGGCCGATCTGACTAGGGTGAAGGCCCAAGCAAAAAGGACTAGTAGCATGGTGAGAGCGACCGGCCAAAATGCCGTTGACGATGAAGACGAAATGCGTGGGGGGGAAATTGGTGTATTCTGAACGGCGAAATAAGAATCCCTTCCCTTCATGCTGCGATTTCTCCATGACCCCTTGAATGCCCTTTGCTGCGATCGAGACCTCGGGGGGCCGGACCGCAAAGGAGGGGAAACACACACCTCGAACTATCGTGGAACCAATGGCGACGAGTATTCGTGACAAGGCTCTCTTGATTATTGGCATTCAGCTTGCCGAAAAGGTAAGACATACCGCGCCAAGCCCTGCAGACTTTCGCAGCTCATGACCGGTTTGAGCGATTTGTGGCTGCAGGTCAGTCCATTATTGCATTTGACATTTTGACACAGCTTTCGTGGCTGCCAATCGGCGCCTTGACAGCACGCTGGGGCGCGAGAAGCGCCGCATCCAGGCTGGTCCAGTCACTGATGGACCAAACATTTTGTTTTACACAACTGTGTATTTTCCCCACCTGCCAGCGCCAATCAATGCTCTCCATCCAACTTTCTCCAACACGTCAAATCTCCAGCTCCCGCTTTGCAATGCCAGATAACTATGTCTCAATCTCCAAAACACTGCTCACATTACATGTACACGGCACCGTGACACGGAAAGAAAAAAAAAATTTGCTGATTTGTGTGTATAAAGTACCTATGTCACTTATCTAGCTCTAGTGTGTACATGTATCGAGGTACCCAACTCAAGCTGGTAGGTATCAAAAACAGATCAGCTTCAAGCGAGGGTGAGAGAATCGAAATCCAGACATGGCAAAAGAGGAACCCCGTCAAGCCTATGCCGTCTTCAACAATGGTCATGCATGTGGTCATCACATGAGACACTGCCGAAACGATAGGTAACAAAATCTACACGTTGTAGTAACACTTGATGCTCCGCGCGGTAGTCCGAACCGCCGTGCAGGCATACGTGCCACTGCCCACGCCCATGCTCTGGATCTCATGCTGGCAGTTATCGTCGCTGAAAAGACTGCACGTCGTCATGGTGTTGCCTCCCCGCGTGAGACCCAGCGCGCGGATATCACTGCCAATCTGGATGCAGCCCGTGGTGCCAGTCCAGCCCTCGCGACTGCCGGTGTGACCACATCGACAGTCCCTATTTGCCATCAAAGATTAGTAAAGGGTTCTGAAACAGAAACATGTAGCGACAGGAGATAGGTAGGTTTCATACGAGCAAGTGTGCCACCAGACGTTGCCCTTGCTTAAGTCCGTGGCGGAAACCGTCGTGGTGAGGGCGCCAACAAGGCCGAGGAGAAAAGTATCGACGCGAACCATGGTGTTTATGAAGAAATGTTGTATTTTGGATGATGGAAAGTTTGAATGCTTGTCTTGGAGAACAATGAATTCAAGTGGGTGAAGAAAACCCATTATATACTCGAGTCTCGGCCTTCGACCTAGGTGACCCAGGCAACATCTCCAGAGTCTAGACTCACTACCTCCTCACCGAACGGTTTTGCTGAATCCTCAACGCAATCAGCAATTATTGAGTCTTGCCACAACCAGATAGGCTGAACCAGACCATCGCGATGCTGGTTGGATTCTCAGTGGACTATCACTAACACAGTGACAGCCCATGACGCCCATGTTTCATCCCAATTTGGGTACCCCAGCCGAATCACTTTAAAAACCCCGAGACACTTTAAAGTCCCGACATAGCTTAAATCCCCGGTTTTTACTATAAATGGCCGAACTTCCCTTCATCCACGACCAGTTATGCCAGGCATGATACTGATCATGTTGCATCAACACGTGCTCCCATGCGCAACTGACCAGGCGCAAAGGACGAAGTAGAACGATGATGGATTCCGGGAGTTCCGAGTGCTTGACACGCATGGATTTATAGCGTTGTTGAGACAGATACTTGTAGTTCCAAGTGCAGAACATGAGCTGTAGGACTGTCTGGTCATCTGTGATAGCCAGCTTCGAATATTTCGTCTACGACACAGGAGTCCGCCATAGACATGTACATGTTCATGCTAGCTGGTATCTCTAATGACCTGTCATTCGGCTTGAATATCATTCTCCTCCCGTAAATCCCGTCTGCGTCTGCCCCACAAACTTGAGCAAATTGTCTGCCACCACTTCTGGCTTGTCCAGCGGCGAGAGATGCCCCGAACCCTGCACAATCTCCATTCTTGCCCCCGGAATCCGCGCGACCACTTCACTCCGCACCCGTTCCACCGGCTCCACACGGTCGTTTTCGGCAGCCAAGACCAACACGGGAACCGAAATCTCACTCACCCCCTCAGACACATCTTCACCCATCCCATATGCCGGCCATGCCTGCCTCGTCCAGCGATTACCGCGAAGCATATCTTCAACCACAAACCCGGGGAGACTTCGGCCATGGTACGACACCGTCAGGATGTTTGTCGCCACAAACCCCGCTGATTCGGCATTATCGTACGCATGCAGCTGCTGCTCGCGCATTTCGGGCGGAAGGGAAAGCGGCGTCGCGGGCGCTGGACTAACCAGGACGAGACCGTGCAGGTTGGCTCCAACTTTTCCCCGAGCGGCGACGAGCTGGGCGACTTTGGCACCCATGGATATGCCCACGAGGATAACATCATTGATGTCCAGAGTGGAAATCACACGCTCAACATCATCGGCGAGATTAGAAATCGAGTACCCGTCCGGTTTGTCCGGGCCGGTAGAATAACCCCATCCGCGAAAGTCGAGAGCAATCGTAGGGTAATGCGCCGCGACGAGGGGATTTACAAACGACCATGTTCGGGAAGAGCCGCCCCAGAAGTGGAGGAGGAGGACGGTGGGGAGGGCGGAAGGTGCCGAGGGGTTGAAGGCAGGAGGGTTGGAGAGGAGAGCGTGGATTTTGACATCAGGGTGTAAGTCGATGGTCTGGCTTTGGGACGACATTGTGGAGGTGATAACTCTTTGTTAGATTTTTTTTTTTTGAACGAAGTGGTTTCCCTGCCCTCTTTTTGTAGCCCGGCTGTCTTCAGGTTTCGTCCGACAAGTCTCGGAGTTTAGTGTCAGCAAATGACAACATCCGAGACACCTCGGATCGGTGGCGAGTTGAACGGTGATCTTCACGGCGGTAGCTCCCGGGTGAGGTAAGGAATGAGAAAATAACACAGATGGAATTGGACATGATCTCATGGTCGGGGATATCTAATACTAACAAAACAAGGCGCAAAAGGAATTACAGAAATGTTAACATAAATCCAGCAATTCTAGCTGGCCCAAACGGAATGGATTAGCACCAATAGTTGCAGGAATCAACTCTACTAGCCTTTTTCATTCTTCAAAGTACTAGATTGTTGCCAATCCAATGGGTTAGAATTCGAGGTGTTGTGTATGCCACATGTAGGTGCCTAGGTAGGTACCTAGGTAGGTACGTGGTACCTCGTAACTGTCTAGCAAATCCAGGGTGATGACGACAGACCAAAGAGCATCCACAAAACTCGCAGAACAATCTCGGCGCGTTGTCGCATCTCCCCCAAACAGCAATGTCTCGAGACGATCCAAGCCGCCCGCTTGGCGTGCAACAGATTCTGCCGGCGAGCCTCGCCGCTGTTGGCGCGCGGGCTGGACGTGCGAATCGAGCCTGAGTCGATTGAACGTTTCGTCCAACTTACCGGAAATACCGAAATCGCCGCTGGTATCCGCCTGGTCTAGGTCTCACTTGCCTACCGGCCAAGGGAGGTCACCGAGAATCTTGTTCTTTACAGAAACCTGCAGCTCTAGTGGCTCGACGGGTTGATTGCCAGCTTCAACTTTTACACGGGATTTGGCAACGAAAGGCGACGTATCGACGACGAGACTGAGGTATCTGAGGCTCTGTGGAAATATCGAATATGAGATTCGCGTGGCAGAACCACATATTTCGCCGAGGGATTTCGGGAAGCGAGAAACGCTGAGGCTATCTCAAGACAAAGAGAAATTGCAACAAGTTCTTGGCCGGGCCGCAGAGTTGGCCGACGATTGAGACACTAGGACCGGAACTAGACCTCAGACCTGTTAAGATGCTCTGGCAACTCCCCATGGCGATGCATACAGCGGGGGTGTGTCTCCAGAGGCTCTCCATATCACCCTTTCCCGTCAAAGGAAATTCTGGGAAGCTTTGCCCATACAAAAAAATCTCCCGCCGGAGGTGACGAGGAAGAAGATTGGAAAAGTCTCGAGGCGGCCCTGCAGGGCATCCGGACCATGAACTTTGAGCCCGGGCTTGACCGCATGCAACACGGACATGGCAGCCTACTAGGCGAGCACATTTCTGTGCAAAACCAGCACTACGTCAACAACTTCGTCTCGGCCTTGACATGCAGCACGGCTCTGGAACAGGTCTATATCAACTTCAGTCGTCTGGGCCTCAAGCCGGGAGAAGTAGCCAGCTGGCGGCGACAAATTATGTGGTGGGGAGGGAGGATATAAACCCCCTCGTGGAACTCGAGCGTCCCCACTAATCTTAGTGATATTATAAACTGTTCATTCACTACCAGAGCTCAACAGCTGCGAAGCAGACGATATAATATCCTCTCTGCGCGTCTACAGGTTCAAGTATTACCCAGTCCCGTTTGGTCCATTCCCGGCTGACGCGAGCTGGCCTGGAGGATTTATGATCAGCCGCAGCCCAGCCGTCATCCTCCTCGCGTGTTCCCTTGCCGCGCCGTATTGAAACTAGAAGAAAAAATCACTCAGGCAGATGCTACCTCTCCGCGGCTCAGGAATAAACACAGAATCCTTGCAAACCTCAACCCACGCCTCCTTCCCCTTGGCTTCGTCCCACCGATACTCGACAAATGTTTGCGCCTTCAGCTCCCACTCCAACACCTTTGACCAATCAGGCGTTGGCCGCATTGGTTGATTGCGAGAACACCCGCACCGCTGCTCTAGCATGACGAGTTGGGCCGGGTAGTCATACAGGTCTTGTTTACGACGGGTATTCATGTACAGCCGTAACTGTTGCGTGTCCTCCCCCTCTGACACGCCCACGGTTTCGTGCTGCTTGCAGTTGGTCACGGAAATCCTGTCGACTACGTCGTCGGGGACATCAACCAAACGACATCGCCGCGTTGGGGCCGTGATAATCCCGTTTATGTTGTGGGAGGTGCTGTGCGAGTCGGGCAAGACCACGGATATGGATTGCAGCGAGAGGGCCTTTCCGGAAAACGAGCCCCCTCCTCGCACAAACGCAACCGTGAGATCAAAGGCCATGTGGCGAATCTGGCCGATGAGGTCGGTATTTTCCCCCACGAATTGGTAAATGGCTTCCCAGTTATGTTTGGACCAGTACAGCGTGTCGATGACTGGGTCGAAATTGCGAAACGGAACTTTTATGCCGGCGGCCGGGTTGTAGCGGAGGTGGAGATGGGGGGATTTGAGGGCTACCTCGCGAGAGGCACGACAAACGTGCAGGAGGGCCGGCCACGCCGTGTCGACGGTGAGAGGTCCGGGGTGCACGTGGTCAGGGGGACGCAAACTCAAGCGGCCGTATTGGATGATATGCGCGGGCGAGAGACTGCAGACCTCGGGAATCGTGGGATAAGGTACGAGTTTCCAAATCTCAATTTGAATCTCAACAGGTAGCTTGAGGAATTTGGGAAAAGATGAAGCCGGAGTGGTGGCCATGGTCAACAATGTGGCTACCTAGGTGCTGGTATGTGCTGGGTCCTTTGCCTGAGAGGGCTTGTTGGTTTTTTCATGACACCGAGTCAACGAGAAAGCAACACGTCTTATATCTCAGTCCGACTCGGACGGAGTTCCAAAAGGCAAATCGATGTGGCACACCATTGACCAATCAGGGACCGAGTTCGATTTCCCCCATCCGAGCTGATCCTTCCAAAGTCCTACCAGCAAGTCAATGTGATTGGCCAAACGGCCGCTCGAGGGACGCACGGATCAACGACCTCGCCCGCTGACCTGGATCAGCGGGCCGCTCGTGAGAGCAAAAGTCCTACATGAGGTTGTTGTCGTTGTGAAAGTCAAAAATAGCACTAGACGTCACGACACGGAACCTTGCCCAGTTGGGCCATAACTTTTACGCTTTATGCCCATTTCGAAATTTCTCCTCTTTCCACGCTGTATCTGATTGGACTGCAGAGAATCGGGCCCCCTCGCCAGCATGTCATGTAATGACTGGAATGTTACATACCGCGAAACTTTCAATCAGGAACCGTGCGCAAAACATGCCTTCTGCACCTTTGATTACATAGGTAAGCAGAGGCAGCACTGACAGGGATCGGGAATCTCGGTTCACGTTTCGGTATTACCCTAATGCTACATTTCAACTAACCATTAGGCGTCTGATCACCTAGGTAGGTAGGTAGACGTCGTCGTAGGTAGGTCGGCACCCCTCCTTATCTAGTACCTATCTAGGTAACTATCGAAGCATGATAGGTTCAGGCTTGTACCGTGCTGGCGTGGCCTCCTCCCCCATCATAAAGCCATGCAAATAACAACTCCCGACAAGAAGATGCTCACCATCATCCCCCCTGCTGATCGATCTTGCGTTTCGTAACCAACTCATGACTTGTCCGCGAGCGAACCACAAACGGTGTCGGAACCCCCTGGATAATAAAAACTAAGTCTCCGGGAATGGTCCCCATGGGCACCAGTCCGAAATGGCCATTCTCCAAAACGCAAAATTGGTGACCCATCCATGATCGTCCAATCTCAAACATGGTGCTGTGGATATCATCTGTATCATTAATTTGCACCTTAGGTGGGTTAACTTCATCGGCAGGACATGTTGAGGTGACCATCTCGACCACCCCGTTGCAGAGATGTGAGATCTTCTTCGGCGAGAGGTGGAAAAGTTTCGGCTTTGCGATCCCCGAATAATGTCCTCCACATGATCTCGTCGATCGAGCCTGCCCCGTAAAGACTGATAGCTTGAGGACTACTGTGTGAGCTAGACGCTTCGCTTGTTGCAAAAACATGGCAAGGTTTCCTCGAAATGATGGGCTTTCCAAGTTGGCGGTCTGATTGAGGATCCAACATGGGAAAAGGCGAGCTGAGTATATTGCTGACGACACCGATACGAGACATGGAAACCTCGATAAGATCTAGGCTTGATATCCCGTTCCCTCGGTACACTGGCCGGAAGTGTTTGGTCACGGTGTTATCTGCGGTGCCGGCTTGGTAGAAGGCACCCGGAATGTATGGCTTGTTGAACTGTTTTTGATACCAATCTGGCACCCAGGAGGATAAGTTTGAGCAGTGCGGGACCGGTTTCTCTGACCAGTTAGGGCTATCGACCGGCGCCGCCAAGTCGGTATATCCCCCACCCAGCGAGGTGGAACTGAGACAAGTGAGGCTCGTCGCTCAACAGAACGTTTCGAGCTGCGTCCCGAATAATGTGGCATGTTTCCTCCGGGGTGTTGCCGTATCGAACTGAGATCCTGCTGGAGACTAGGCCGCCTAGCCCGTGGATTTTGTCCTCCAGAACCGAGGCTTCGAAATCTGTTGTGAACCCGACAACCAGCTCGAGGGGTAGCTCTCGCAGCCCGTCGGCGGCCATCAATGGTTTACTCAACGCCCTGCAAATGAATGCAGCCGTGCCGACAACGACTTCTTGGGGTTCCGTTGGCTTGTTGTTCTTGGAGAGGCGCCGGAATTTCCCTGCACAACATATCTTGCACCACGTCCACCATCAGGGCATTCTTCACCCCGTTTTTTAACACCCTACTATCCATCCACCAGCCAGTTTGTGAATAATATCCCCGGCTCATGCAAGAAAACGCTGTCCCAACGGCGAATGGAAGAACGGCAAGACCTCTGAGAGAGCTCATCCCACCCCATCTCTTCTTCATCCCCATGCTTTATCAAAACTTCTTTTGCCAGAGCGATTTCTTGGGATCATCCACATGCGCGTAAAGTACCTAGGAATGTCGGAAGAACTCGAGAGCTTTGTTGCCAGTGATGTAACCGAAATGGAAAATACAGCCACTAATGAGATGAGAAAGCTCTTCCTCCTCGTCAGGGAACCCCTTGATCCTCATAAAGCGGAAAACCCCCCCATCGCCCCTCGAACCTTGTCGCGGAGTTCCCCAACCATGCCACCACACGGCGGGCTCCGCGGTAGAGATGTCTCTCATAAGTGGTATCTGAAGGGTTTTCTCCGCTTGGTTGTCCGGGTTAATGCAGATCGAGTTAATCCAAATGGGGTTTACTCGGGGGACCCCCGATAAACCTCCCGCGACCCCCCGCCTCCACATTAAACCCACACCTGCCACCTGCATTGAAAACACCGAATTTCCCATACAAAACGGAACA
>Ga0247760_1001480_pt1 | contig 21642 bp, 22 predicted proteins | sample UWRJL171409R4_FD_179936 | JGI IMG/M metagenome (GOLD analysis project Ga0247760, IMG submission 179936) | Plant litter microbial communities from Arlington Agricultural Research Station in Wisconsin, United States - UWRJ-L171-409R-4 | ecosystem: Environmental > Terrestrial > Plant litter >... | reverse complement strand
CGAAACGCCAGGTGGGGTGTTTTTTTTTTTTTTTTTTTGAAGCCTAGTTTTGCTAAAGACGCATCCGTTTAGACACACACGCACCCACACACACACACACACAGCTTGGCTGATAGGAGCGTATAGAGCGTTATGTTGCTCAGAGCAACCTCCATATATGTCATGTACCTCAATATCGTGCGGTTTTGAAACAAATAAATGGGGGAGGGGGAAGGGGGCGAATCATACATTCGGCAAAAACACATGCGCCTAGCTGTACGTTTCCTCGATGCGTCATGTTCCAGACAGTTGCTGCTGTTGTTCTTTGTCATTTTTGCACCATCCCCTGACGTCCCCATATACAATAATAAAGAGGTCGATGTCATACCACATCATAGAAGCTAGATACCTACCTAGCTTACCTGCCTAGGTAGCTATCCACCATAATTAGGTAGACCTGTTCGTAAGCAAGCAAGCAAGCAAACTGTTTGATCGGATTTTGCTCTGACAAACTGCACCTGTCAGATAGATTTCAAATCTCAGGCAAGTTAGTGTATATATACCCTGACACTTTCTTGTTATCCTTAGTGTAGTAGTGCTGATTTGATAGGAAAATAGCGTTGACGTTCCGGCTCCTAGCTAGACTGCATGTCACGCGCCTCAACTCCGCCAGCAAGAGACGGGGAAGATGGTGCACCCCCTTATTGACGAGATGGTTATCGTGATACCGTATATGTCAGCAGGGCTCGTAGGGGGTCTCGAGGCTGAAACACGTGGGGTGAGTGACACATGTAGGGCTACGTGCATCAGTGACGGCCTCCTGAGAACGATGTAATTACATGTGCTCTTCCAATGACTTCATTCGGAAGGTGTCCAAACTCTCCTAGAGAGGCATTGGCCTCTCTCTTTCAGGTCTGGGATGAATGAGAGCTCCACATGCAGCGGCGAGTGCTGTAGCTCTTAGAGGGCCCTGTAGGATCGTCGTAGTAGTTCGATTCGAAGTGGCAGAGAGAATCCAGCGGCTAGTGTTCGGTGATTTCTTGGATGGCGTCAGTTTCAAACTGGTGGATTAGTGTCAAATGGAGCAAGGTGCCTAGATATTTGTTTGCTTGGGAGGTGCACGGGAAGTGTGAAGGGGAGGAGGAGGGCACCGGGGGGGGGGGTGGGGACGGAGGTGTGATCCCAACAGCGGGTGAAGTGCGTGAAAAAGACTCTTGAGGTCAGAAATTGGATGATAGCAGCTATAATAAGAATGTACCGGATTGAGCGGCTGGGCTGGGCTGCGAAAAAAAAGAAAAACGATCTTGAAAACTTACGAGGTGAATGCTGGTGGAAGGCTGAAGTGAGAGGAAAGAACCGCATGTGATGAGCCCGAAGATTTCGGGCGGGAGAAAGGAAAAGCACAGGGCCTCAATTTCCGAAGGACGTATCGGGGGCACAACTTCGACAAGCAACATGGAGATTTAGATGGAGGTGGTCTTCAAGAGCCTGGTAGCGCAACGATACCTCTTTCCCGTCACCAGCAAGGAGTAATGTTCATAGTGGTCTTGATATCCCCAGAGGCTTCATCGTTGGTTTCTTCTCCCTTTCCTCCTTTCGGTTTCTTATAGAAGTACCCCTTCTTATAAGATTCGAACATGGGTTGGCAAAGTCTGGTATGCAAGTGGTCATTTGAAGTGAAATGGGCCATCTGTCGTCTACCAGAAGCCAACCCTGTCCTGAATATGTATCCTTATGAGTATCCAATGCGTCCCCCCCCTCCCCCCCAGTTTACAGGATATGTCATCCCGCGAGCCTTTCCGGCATCCCCCAACGCCATCGTCGGATGACTATGTTCCATCCCTTGACCTGCCTGCCCTCTGTCGAGCCAGCGATATCTATCTGACTACTTACCCTGAGCCCTTTTGCCCATCAATTGCCACATCCTCTCGTCATTGCCACGTGTAAAACAGCCAGTCAGACCTCCGTGACCACCTCTAGCCCTGTATCAACATTCTCACATTCCCTTTTCCCCTTGAACAGACATGCCGTACGAAGTAGAACGGGCCAAGTCCAGCTCCCTCGCACTAGCCGAGGAAATGTAGATAAAAACTACACTTCTTGGAAGGATTCTCACACGAAACAATTCGCATCAGGCTAGGCGACCAGACTTGGGGTGGGACCCATGTAAACATTCTGTGCTGCGAACCGTGAGAGCCAACAGTAGTAGAGCCTGAGCCAGCAGGGTCCCACCTCAGTCACCATCTCGGGTTGGCCGTTGTCATAGTGGGTCAGACGGTCAGTATATCAAAGAACCGAGTAGTATTCCCATCCAAGCAAGCTGCCTTTTCTCACCTTGCCGTGTCCTGATGCAGCCAGACGCCGTACTACCTGTAATGGAGCCAAATCTAAGAAAACCGGGTATCACGTGCCTGCTCTCTACAGTTCACCTAAGCAGCTCCCAACCCCTGGGAAACTAACTACTTCTTGCCTCGCCGCCTCTGCTTGGACGGCTTGGTCTTGCTAGAGCTCTGGGATGAGTTTTCTGCCGCTTTCTCGCGCTCCTTCTTAATCAGTTCATTCAGTTTGTTGAGGCGTTCCTTGTCATCCGTGTCCTGTAGATGATAAGCAGTTGCACGAGACAATATGTTGAGGACCAGAGCCAAGGCAGGTAGGCCACTTACAAGTCCAGCGCGGATGACACGGACAGCACCCTCGGTGTTGAGGGTGGTCTGGCGCTCCTCGGGAGGGGACTCGATCTTTTGAATCTTGTCAAAGTACTGCTTGACACGCTGGAGTTCTCTCTGGATGCTTTTGCTCTGCGTGCTGGACCCATCGAGACGAACCGAGGCTGGTTGTTATTAGTCTCGGGATGAGAAAATGATAGATGGACACTTACAGAACAAGAGCGACTCTATGGCATACGAGACCAAAGTTTGGAGCTTGGCCTTGTCGAGAAGGGGCAGCTTGGAGGACACGGCATTGAGATCGTCTATCAGCGGCTGGAGGGCTGCCTCGAGGGCCGTGATGCTTTCCTCGAGGGCATCAATGTCCCCTGAGATATCTGTGATATCCGTGATATCCATAGCGTCTGTCATGATTAGTGCTCGCTTCGAGAGATGAGCCAAGTGTGAGATTGTGGCATGCTGCACAGATTGACCGAGTGCAGGGATGTGAGTTTTGCGCTCCAAGCTGCAGGAGAGCCAAGCCAGTGGGGCGACGAAGTCAAACCCAATCAGCGACAGCGCATTCACCGTCTTGGCAATCCGATGGACCGCGGCGCGTTCAAAAAAATTATTCGTGACTTTTTCATCACTCAAGCTGCCCTCTGCATGTCCCATTGTCCCCCCGACGCCGCCTCGACAGCCTTGCCCCCACAAACAGCCCGGCCTGCACTGGAAACAGCTAGCCACCTGCGACAACGACAAGTTCCCACGGTTCGCGGGCATATCTCTACCATGAGCTCCTACCGTTTTCATTGAAGTCGCCAATCTGTCTCTCCTTGTCGCATCACGGCCGCTCCCGCGGGTGTATGCGCGAATACCCTGCAGACACGCACCATGGTCTCTCAATAACCCTCCAGCGGGCCGGGGGGCCATCCGATGGACTTCGGACGCACCTGCCGTTCAGTCCCTCGATCCGACTCCCCGCATCTCAAAGGCAAAGAAAAGACGGGAGCAGAAGAAACGGGCAAAGGAGAGAAACCAGTTCCTCCAGCTGGGAGAGATCACATTGCCGCCTGGACTGGGCGGCATGACTTCAGGGAGTTGGACTGCCACAGACATACACCAACGCCGAGAACCTCGGTTGGAGGACAGTCCGCTGTTTAGGAGGATCGCCGAGACAAACGATCGTCTCGGGGGTAGTGGTAAACAAGAAGCCGCAGAATCCACACCCGCCCCTATTCAAGAAGCCGCCAACCCTCCTCAAGACGTTGCGCAACCCGACCGAACAGCTGCCAAACTGAAGCTGTTGGACAATGTGCCTGAGCTCCAGAGCAAGCGTCCGCCCATGACCGAGGCTATCATGCCAACCTGGACTCCCTCGGATCAGATTCACGTTCTAGGCCTCGACCTCTCCGGCCGATACATCACACACGCCCTGGCCGGTTGTGAGGCGATCCCCCCTGTTCGCTACATCTTGCCCCAGGCACACATTTACAAGAGTTGGCTGGAGGCTGGGCGTCGCCTCACGCTGGATGTGCCGAAAGAGGGGAGAAGGACTGTACACAGCCGCGTCATTGGGGAGTTTGCCCCTCCGCTCGACTACGAGATTAGACCTGACAACCGCTGGCCCATCTGTGACACTATCATTCACAACCTCATCCTCACAGTGCCAGCAGGTCGTGTCTTGCGTGCCCTGGAACCGATAGTCCACCGGCTGGACCAGCGCTCTTGTATCTGCCTCGTCCAGGAGGGTCTGGGCGTAGTCGAGGCCGTTATCGACAAGTTCTTTCCCGATGAAAAATCACGGCCTACCTTTATTCTCGGCCACATGGCTACATCACTCGGTTACCCCGTGCAGGAGGAGCGATTCAGGGTCACAGAGATACACCGGAAGAAGCTCTATCTCACCCTGTACACACCAGAGCCACGGGGTTCACGAGGCGTCCTAATCAAGAAGCATCCTCCACCCGTCAGGATACCGCGAAACACACACTTTATGCAGCTTCTGTTTCTCATGCCGGGGCTCCATGTGCATACATATCCGATGGAGGACTGGCTGCGGGACAAGCTGTTTGTTGTCGGCTTTCGGGCTATAGCGGATCCCCTGGCGGCTCTGTTTGATTGTCAATACGAGCAGATTACCGGAAATCCTTTTGCAAGACAGCTTATGGATAAATGCCTCAATGAGCTTTGCGATGTCGTGGTTCGCCTCCCAGAGATGCAGAACAGCAAAAAGTTCAACAGGTTCGAGCTTGGTTCGACGCTCCGGGACAAGTTCATCAAGTCCATGAAGTACCGGCGGCCGCCTGACACGACGATGCGGTACAACATCATGCGCGGCTGGGATAGCGATGTGGAATTTCTCACAGGCTACTTTGTGAGAAGAGGGCGGGAATTGCGCGTCTCTGTCAGCGGGCTAGAGACGCTGATGTTGTCGGTCAAGGCAAAGCAGCTGATAAACCAGAAGCGGAGTGATGCCGTCATACCCTTTGAGGAGGTATATGAGACAGCGCCAAGGACGCCGACGAAAAAAGAGGGGCATGGCAACGTGCCAACGAGCCAGTGAAGAGCCCTGTGTAAGAGAACTACAAACTTTGTACATAAACGCTAATCCCGCTGTACCAACATTTCTATCATGGGTTAAATAGACTTGCATAAAGGAGCATGTATATATATGTATACGAATATTCTGATTGTGTTCATTTTGATATCCAATGATTGCCCGGGTGTCCTGCAGGAGTGCAAGAAACCGAGGCTTCCTGTGAACAAGCTTGTTCAGCCACAGATGCAGACGGTAAGCTGCAGGCTGTAGACTTTTGTCTTTACAGGGGGGTTATAGCTCCCCGATACGAAGTAGCCCCTTCGATAAGGCAGCCACCCCCCACCAAGAATTCGCGACCCCGCGATTGCGACCGACAGGAAGGCATTTGCAAAACAACCTAACCTTAGCCCATCAGCCGTTTGGGTTGCAAACCACCTAGCTCTGGGTTCCAGCATCGTCCTCTACGAACTCAAGTCGCTCTCTAACTGCTCACACTCGCCAGCGACTAGGGAGAGAGTATTGAAGCCGCGTTTAATCAACCTAACAGGTACCAAACAGAACAGCAGAGTCAGGACAATCAGAGAAAACATGGACGACGCGGAACTTGAAAATGTAAAACATTCTCTTTCTAGTCATTGACCTTCTGCCTTCCCCGCATAGCACGAGCACAAGCACAAGCACAAACACAAGACTGACCCTTTGGCGTGCCAACGTTTACAGATTAGAAAAGCTCGCCTCGAGCAGCTCAAGGCACAAGGTGGAGGGGGCAAAATCCCTGGAGGGGGAGGCGCTGGTGGTGGTGGTGAACAGGCGCAGCGGAAGTAAGTCCACGTTTGGTGTCTCCATTTCCAGTTTGTTCACTATCTACCTCCCTAGGTAGTTAGAGAGAGCCTGGGCTAACTCTGCGGTGCGGTGTGCTAGACAACAGGAAGGTATGCGATGCGATGCGATGCGATACAATGCGATACGATTGATTTTTCTTTTTCCTTTTATAACTGCCCCTCTTTCCAAGTCAAGCATAACAACAACCCCTTACATGCCGAACACGAACACAACACGGCCTTATTACCAAAAAATACTAATCCCAGATGAAAACAGCCGAAGCCCGCCAGGCCATCCTCAACCAGATCCTGCACCCCGAAGCCGCAGACCGACTGGGACGAATCCGCATGGTCAAGGAGCAGCGGGCGACCGAGGTTGAGAACCGACTGTTGATGCTGGCGCAGACGGGCCAGCTGCGGCAACAGGTGACGGAGGAGCAGCTCAAGGAGCTCCTCAACGCTGTGGCCGATACCAAGGAGGAAGAGAAGATTGTCGTGAGCCGTCGTAAGGGGTGGGAGGATGATGACGATGACCTGTTGGACTTGTAAAGAGAGGCAGGGAAGAAGAACAGGGGTCTGAACCTACTGCGTACACTAGTATACCCAAAGGAGGTTGAGCGTTGGTTTTGATTTTTCTTTTAGGGTACGGAATGCCCTCTTTGTAAAGGCTTGATCCCGAGATTTTCTCTTTTTATCCATGAACCAGTCTGTCTTGCCATGTCCTGCCATGTCCTGCCATGCCATCATCTCCAATGACAAGCAAGTGAAATTGTACAGTAGAGTATTATACACGCAAAATCATCCTACATATTTGTCGTTGTCGTCGTTGTCGCCGTCGCCGCAGCAGTCGCTGGAGCAGGATTAGCAGAAGCAGCCTCAGCTCTCTTCCTCCTCTCCTCCCTCTCCCTCCTCCGTATCTCGCGCAGATCCGGTGGCGGCTCAACGCCCAATCTCTTTCTCAGCTCCTGCACACCTGTCTCCAGCTCCTCCTCCCAATAGACATTAATCACGTCCTTTGCCCTCAGGCCATTTTTCACCGCCCACGGCAGATAAATGTCCCAAAACCGTTCCCTCTCTTTTGGTTTCAGCGTCGCCGCGGCAAACACACTCAGCCCCGTCATGGGCAGCAGGGTATTGCAAAACTCAAAGGCCTTGAGCGCTACCTCGCCTTCCCTGACTACGGGCAATCCGGTAAGGGCATGGTAGAAATCATGACATTCCCGATACCGCTGCATCACGTACGCACATTCTTCCTCGTCAATGTACCGTACCGCAGCGCGCGTGTCCGGGGAGACGCCCTCCCGATTGAGCCAAGCCACATAAGTGGCCCCGACCGTGTTGGCCGGTAAGCTGCGTAGGTACGGGAGGTTCAGACTGGTCGAAGTGATGCGGGGACGGTCGCGGAGGATACGTCGGCCGGTCGGGGAGGAGAGCATAGCGTCCCGAAGGCGGGGGATGAAATAAGGCGTCGAGGTGGCCTCGGCGAAGGCGGCAATGAGATCCCCTCGGCGCGGGTTCAAAAATGACATGAGGCCCGAGCCGATGGCTAAAGCGGCTTTTTCAATGCCGTTCAGAGGGACATGACCCGGGTAGTTGGGAGGGGGTCGGCTGGGGCCCGAGTAAAAGGTTCGGGAGGAGGGAGACCGGGACTGATTCCGACATCGACACGGCGAGGGGATCATCATGGTTGCTGCTGCGGTTGTTGTTGATAGAGGGTTGGGAAATCTCGACGAGGCGAGAACCGCCCCGGGTCGTCGGATGCCAGCTACTACTACTTCCATGGTGGTGAGTTTGGCTGGGTGCGCATGTTGAGAGTTGTTTTTCTGGTCGTTAATGATAATAAACGTCGACAGGCAAACAGGGATTCTGGAAAATGGTTCGATGCAAGCTAAGCTGCCGACTGATGGGCCAAGGTTTCTTCGGTATGGCCCGCTCGCTCGGGCGTGACGCTACAGGGGTAGACTTCTTCTTCACACCCCCAGGGGTATATACTACATCAAGTTAAACGAGAAAGAAAACCTTCCCAGGAAGGTGGCCCGTCATCAGCATAAAGAAGGAGGGAAATAATCACTTTGAACTTTGAAAACCGGGAAGGAAGTCGGAAGGTTGATGTTTTTTCTTTCTGGCGGGGTTATTGTCTCGGTATCCCACAAAGTTGAAGAAATCCAAGCCCAATGTTGCTCTCGCAATTTTCAACATTGATTGCAACGAACTAATCCTGGGCTTGACTCACTCACCCAGGTCTGCGCGCACGCAAGCACTTATATACGCCTGTTTTTGGATATAAGTACCGCCACATCTTTTCCCAACCCAGCTTTTCAATTCAAATTCATCTGATGCAACAACGGTAGCCACATGGCAGCCGTGACACAAAAAGAGTGTGCCAAAAGTAAAGAAACTCCCACCATGGACAAGTATTTGGAACTCCTCGAGTGGGCCAAGGACCAGGGCATTGAACTGCAAGGTATCGAGCCTCAAGCTCTTCCCGGCCGCGGTATCGGTATTGTTGCGACAAAAGTCATACAAGTCTGTCTTTTATCCTACTTATTCCCCAAGGTACCAAAAACAGGGACGTACGAATACTTACATGTAATGTATGTAGCCCGGCTCTCTCATCCTCTACGTACCCACTTCATCCCTCCGTACCGTTGATACCATCCCATCCCCTATAATCTCGGCCTTCCCCGTCGATGCCCCCGTCCACGGCCTACTAACTGCCGACCTCGCCCTCGACACTACCACGACCTACTCGGCTTGGAACGCCCTTGTCCCCTCGCGGCAAGATGTACGGGCCTCCCTCCCACTAACATGGGATCCCGCCTTACAGGCACTGCTCCCCCACCCAGCCCGCGCCCTTCTATCCAAGCAGCGCGCCAAATGGGAGAAAGACTACTCCCTCTTCCAGGCCGCCTTTGCCAACTCCAACATCGCCCGCGACGACCACCTCTACCACTGGCTCCTCGTCAACACCCGCACCTTTTACCACGACATGCCCACCAGCAGCAAGACCAAGGCCAACGGGAAACGCCAAACCCACGCTCACCGCCCCCGCCAAGATCGCATGGCCCTCCAACCCGTCGCCGATCTCTTCAACCATGCCGACACGGGCTGTACCGTAGCCTTTGACGACAAAGGCTTCTCCATCACGGCCGACAAGGCTTATGCCCCCGGCGAGGAAGTGCGCATCTGCTACGGCCGACACGGCAATGATTTCCTGTTGGTGGAGTACGGCTTTGTGCTCGCTTCGACGGCGACGGGACAGACGGAAAACCGCTGGGATGAGGTCTGTATTGACGAGGCCGTGTTGCCGGAGCTTTCGGCGCGCCACAAGGAGACGCTGGAGGAGGTAGGGTTTCTGGGCGGCTACGTTCTTGATGCGAGTACCGTGTGCTACCGTACCCAGGTTGCACTGAGGTTGCTGCTGCTTCCAGACACGCGGTGGTGGGCCTTTGTGGGTGGGGAGGATGCCGAGCAGGATGATCAGTCGGTGCAGAGCGAGGTAGATGCCCTGCTAGTGCGAATTTTGCAGCGTTACATGGTCAGGATAGACGGGACTCTCGCCGAACTGGACGACTTGGATGCCGGCCAACCATGTCAGCGAGAGCTCCTTGCCTTGAGATGGCGACAGATCCGCCGCTTAGTATCCGATACAATATCGAGAATTTAAGCTTGATAAGTGGCAATGACAATGTCAGAAACTGATTATCAATTTGGGTGCTACTATGTCTTTGCTAACCCGCCAGCCGACCTGCTTGAAAGACAAATATGGTATTTTGAACCTCTAGAAACAACTCCTAAAATTCCTCATACCCCCCCCTTCGGACCATTGATTAAGACCCCCTTGAGGTCATCCAAATTCCCGGCAAAAAGTCTCAGAATGCAACCAAATACTAAAATTATGCCCCTTGGTCTTCACTTCCTCGCCCGCCCCTGTCAGCCCCTGGGGTCCCAGTCTTCATCAGATGCATCGGACAGACCGCCAGACTCCTCCTCGTCATCAGAATCCTCCTCCTCCACAACCTCAGTATCAGAATCACCCTCCCGGGCCTTTGGTGGCTCCTCCACCTCAGTATCAGAATCGTCTTCCTGGGCCTTTGATGGCTTCTCCTCCTGCTCTTCCTCCGCTTCAAGGTCCTCTGTGTCCGAATTCTCTGCATCAACTTCGAGCGCCGCTTTCTCTGCTTGGAGCAATACTTCCCGGGTCTCCTCTGGCTTTTTTGCCCGTGCATTTCGAACCCTCTTTGGCTTCGGTGCATCGGCATCTTGGTCGTCCTCACCTTCAACAGACTTCTTCCGCTTGCCCCGGGGCCTGGGCTTTGGCGGCGGCGGCGGCGGTGCTGGCTCCTTATTACGTGTAAGGAGGTGTTCTAGAGGACAATCGGGTGCCTCATCCCAGTCCTGGGTGCCGGGCCGAGTTATTTTGCGGCACTTGTAGCAAGTTTGACCGTGTCTAATGAACAGCTGATGCAGGCCGTACTTTAAATGGTCGGGGACCATCACATCGCCGTGGCGATAGACAGTGTCGGGGTCCGCGTTGGGGGGAGCCCATCCGAGCCAGATGCTGAACCTATGGACATGAGTGTCCACAGCAAAGCAGGGAATCTGCAAGCAGAAAAGTGTGACGCAGGCAGCTGTTTTAACACCGATACCTGGGTATGAGACGAACTTCTTTATCGCCTCATCCTTTGTCATGGCCCGCATATGATCGAGAGACAAGAGGTTGGTTGTCTCTGTGATCTCAATGCCTTCCTTCTCCAGTTTGGCGGTGTTCTCAGCGTGGACCATGTCGAGGATAGTCTTAATATACCGACTCCTCTTAGGCCCATCCCCTGCAGTTCGAATTGCCAGGGTCAGCTCCTCATGGGAGCCAGCTCGGACCTTCTCCCAGTTAATGCTGCCTTTGCCAGTGCCATGCTCCCGGAGGCCATATGTGCTGGCCAACTTTTGGATGGCCGTATTAGCGCGCTCCATCTGCGTGTTGCCACTGATAAGCGTCCGCAGAAGTGCGTCGAGGACGCACGGCACCTCACCACACCCAGCCACTTGCAGCGACGCTGCCGGCATCTTCGGCGGGGGGTTGCACTCCCCGTGCAGATCCACGAGGATCTTGTGGACTGTTTCACAGTCCGCTGCTGTTGGCACCCGCCGCCACGGGAAAGGAGACATGCCCGGCATGAGCTGATACGGGTTGTCGGTACTCTTCTTTGCCATGACCTTTTTGTCGGGGTTCAGAATCTTGGAGGCATCTACCTCAACCGCATTTCCCCTAGCCTTAGTCGCCACGCCACCTTGGATGATGGCACCCTTTATCATCAGCATTCCAGACAAAGGGGCCTTGGTTCTTGTGGATGCCTGGCGGGTGCCCTTCTTCCGCTGCTGGGCTTCCGTGTCCAACGCAGATTCACCACCATCCTTGGTATCTCCACCAACAGATGGATGGACGCCGGCGGACATATCGGAGGAAAGGACAGAGACCTCTCCGTCGAAAAGAGGCAAGTCTGCTTTGCTTTCCGGCAGCTCCTTGTCAGGCGTCGTCAAGATGGTCGCATCGGTATCCTCGACTGCATCTGTGGAAACATCACCACCTGGAGAGGATTCGCTTTCAGAACTTGAGCTGACCACATCGGGCGCGTTCGCGATGGTGCCTTTGGCAGCAGCAACAAGGCTTTCATCACTTGCTTCAGCAATCACATCTGGCATGACCGTGTTAGCTACACCAACGGGATTCGTGGCTTTTGCCTCCTCCCCGTTGTTTACTCTTGAGCTGCCTGCTTCGCTTGCAACACCAAGAGTCAACCCCATGCCGTGAGGGAGCGTGAACCCTCCTTTCACAGGCTGCCGAGAGACAGCAGTAGCTTGCTTCCGCTTACGGCCAGTGGCTAGTGTCTTGACTGGTGTTTCCTTTGAGGATGTCTTAGTTTTAACTGTGTCAGCCTTATGGGTAGCAAGCACATCTGAAAGCTTCGCATGGTCAATATCAAGCTCAAGTTGCTGCGCCGAAGCCTCAGCAAGCATCTTAGCCATCGACCGGGTAGTCCTCCCCATCTTAGCGGTGATTATATGCTTTCGTAGGGGGTGTTTGTGACGAGAGGTAGAGCAGTGAAGCGGAGAGCACAAAACAGCCTGCGTGGGTGGCTACGCCGTGTGCGCCGAAGTTCGAGGAGGGAAGGTAGCTTGGAGAACGGAAGCACTCCGCAGTAGACCGGAGAAGAGAAGAGGAGACGTGAGAAGTGGCTGGATTTCGCTACGACGAGGTTAGAGGTCCTATCTACACGATTACATTACGCGCGGGGAAAGACTTACAGTTAGGAGTATATACCACGAGCCTTCGACGCCGAGATTGAGGGAACGAGAGTATGAAGAATGATTACGGGCGCCGGTATGGCGACCAAGAGCAGGTTAAAGACAGCCTGCGCATGCAGTGATTGCCTGTATAGTCGACGGAGAAGATATATTTGGCGAGCGCAATTAGGGCGCACGCGATCGATGCGGAAGAATTAACAGAGGCTGAGGGCACACTGGAGATGTCCTAGTGGTGCGTAGCAATTGAAGGGGAATGATGGTTGCTCTGTTCAACGATATCAGAGAAGAAAACAGCGCGTGAAGAATGAAGAAGAGGCGCCGAGGGGGGAGGAGACTGTTGCTTGGTGAGGGAGAGGGAGAGGGATGAGGTGAAGGGAGAGATGGTGTTGAAGCTTGAGGGAGAGAGGGGGTATTTTATGGTTTTTGGAGGGGCAGATTGCAAGAGGTGGACGAGGTATGGCGGGTGATTTAGGAAGATGAGATAGTTGAGGAAGGAGCGATGCTCCCAGGGGCCAGAGATGGAAGGAAGTGGGTGGATGCCTGGTGCAATAGGGCACCTCACCGACGGGAAGCCTGAGGAGAACAAATGCGACGGAAGGTGGAAGAGGCTTGCTTGCTGCCGTGGTGGGAACTGTGGCGTTTCCATTGACGAGACAAGGCAAGCTACAAAGCTTAACATCAAATACAGAGCATTAAAATAAAAAGGCAGGAGCCTCCGCGCAGTAGCTGATAGCTTCCTGTATTGCAGCCCTGAGAAGAACTCTCCCTTTCAGTATCAGAAAAGAACACGACACATATATCTCTCAAATGCTCGACAGCATTAGAGTCACTGGAATATACACAAGCAGGTGGAGGAAGGAGTCACACAGAAACACACAGAGTGGGCAATTAACTGATGCCTGCTGAGCAAACATCTCCAGCAGGGTGCGCATTTCGTGAGTGCGTGCTAGTTGGACTTCGAGCCTATCTACTGACACTCAGCTATTTGGAACCTCGGTGGCATTTTTGGCCGTGGGTCGGCACGAGACGAAGATGCACCTCTGCAAGACAAGAGGTCGAGAGCCTGGGACAAAATTGAAGAGTCAGCCAGTCGCCCAGGCAAGTTACACCAAACACAAAACGCGATTATGTAGATATGGGGCATATCAGGATACTTGTTTCTCCGCAGCACAAAGGTCTCGGCAGTCAAGGTTTTGTCAAAGTTGAAGTCATCATGCGACCAGGGAAGTGACAATGCAAATGAGAGAGCTGCTCACCTTGTGCAACGTGCATTTGCAGTGTTGTTGTAAAGGTAGAGATGAAAATCCAAATTGTTGAGAGTTGAAAAGTGGAAAGTGTATGACCTGAGGTCGGGTGTGTGATTTTTCCGGTGGATCTGTGGGGACAACCCACAATGCCAAGACGCTAGCGGGACCACCCGCGCAGGGCACCAGCAACGACATGGCAGTTGTTGTCTTACCCCTGAATTCAGACGACAGTTGACGTTGCCATCTCATAGCCCTTGACAAAACAGTTGAGTTTCGATTCTTAAGCGGGCTCCATATCCCACAGGTTTGTCCAATCCCAACTGGAATTTGCTGTCCCTGTGACTGGTGGGCTTTAGTTTGCACGATAATGTACTGATTGAGCGATGAGACAAGGCCCAAGTGACGCAATCACGGGGCTCACTGTAGGTCTGGCATATAATAAAGTCGTCAAGATGGCACCCACCACACAATGGATGCCCAGGAGCAGCCCACCATGGACTGTCCCTGGGACCTTGATTGGAGTGTCGAGCATCTGCGGTGACGCCTTGTGCAAATTTGGTCGCATCTTGGGAAAGTTGTGAGCATGGACCGTCTCAACTCCAGGCCGCGAGGCCGCGATATTGGGGAGACCCGCCGGGCACCACAATCCCATCTCCTCGCACACTCAACGACAGAATTGCGCCGTTAGACTCTGCTGGCACCTTCTTCACCTCTTCACCTCTTCACCCACACAATCAACCGCAGCCGTGAACAGCCAGCACGCCGTCACTCGACACCAAAGTTGCGAGACCGCTACCCCGGTATTCTGAAGCTCCCTCGAGCCCGGTATTCTTTGCCCTGCTCGAACACCAGGTACGTCAAAGCAGAGAAACGACCCCGGGCCATCTCGGTATGGACTCCAATTTCTCCCCCGTGCCCTTTCTCCTCTCCCGCCTTCCTTACCTGGCACCACGGCCTTGCGTCCCTTGTCGTCGAGCACTCGCCGAACCATCTCGTCCCAGCAAGTACGGCAGGCGCACCGGGTCTGATAATTTCTCGCCCCCCGTTCGGGCAACATCGGACAGCAGAGAGATACGAACTGTCCGTCCGAAGCGTCCCTAGCTAACTCTCGCAAGTATATACTTGTTTTTCACCCAACATCTCGTTTCCCAACCTCAATCCCCCAGTATAAATTCCCTCGTCTCCCCCAATCCAACATTCTTTCCGCCCCATACCTTTTTTTCTCTCTTCTGACTCGGCGCACTTTCACACTTTAGCAACTTGACAAGATGGCGCACTTCGGGGGGAGGCACAACCCCGTCGTAATTGACGACGACGACGTCCCGGATGACCCCGGTCTCGCCGACCGCGCGCTCGCCGTGGCCAGAGAGCAGCAGGTTGCGCTGTGGAGGGCGGTTGAGCGCGCGGCCGGCCAGGACCTCGTCGACCTGACGGAGGAGGAGGGGGAGTTTGCCCGCGAGGATATTGCCGAGCAACTCCTATTCGACGGCATTGCTGAGGTCATTGACCTCACCGAAGATGAGCCCGTCCGCGGCACGCGCCCGAGGGGGGAGGTCAGAGGAGGCCCCGGCGGTGAAGGTAACCAGCACCTCAGCCGCTGGGTGCGCGACGCTGGCCTCGCCCTGGAGGTGGGCATGGTCGTCGAGCTGCACCAACCCATTGCCAAGCCATTCACGGCTCATTTTGTCAGAGTCGCGGAAATCACGCACAGTGCATCCGGCGAAGTCTCCATCCGCGGTACCCTGTACGCCCGAGCTCGCCACATGTTGGGGCTTGTGGGCTGCAAACGCAATGAGGTGGTGATGCTGCAGCGTGTTTTCGACGCGGATGCCGACACGGACGGTGCCGGGGTGCTCACCAGCATACAACCCGCCAATGTCAAGAGAGTGCGACTTCTGCGGACGACAAACGAAAGGTACCCAGTCTATCGCTGCAGTGTCGATGAGGTCCAGGACAGGGGTGAGCAGTGGATATCAGAGAACTGCGTCCTTGTATGCCGCTTCAAGTACATTGAACACTTCCACGAACCGAATTCCAAGAAGCCTTGCGAGTGGGAGCTCGTCCGAATCTCGGAAGACGAAGCAGACCGGCAGTTCCGGGTTCGAAGCATCAATTTGCTCAACACTTGGCGCGGCGGCAAGATAAGGGGCGGCTCCTGGACTCCGCAGGGGGTAGCGATACCGGTCTCGGACACTGAGGAACCATTGGACGACAGACTAAGACTCGCCCCTGGCCAGAGATACTCGGCCGGCGACACCTTTTCGGGCGCTGGCGGCGCGGCGCGCGGGATGGAGCGGGCCGGCCTTCGGCTTATATTCACTATCGACATTTGGGACGCAGCTGTTAGATCCCTGCAACAGAATTTCCCCGCTACCGACATCCTTCCTCTCGATGTGTCCGAGTTCATCAAGTCGGTCGACCGGGAGTACCGTGTGGACATGCTTCACTTGTCCCCGCCATGTCAAGTATGGTCACCCGCACATACAGTCGCCGGGAAAAACGACGACGACAATACGGCGGCCCTGTTCGCATGCGCTGATCTGCTCTGGAAAGTCCGCCCGCGCCTCTTCACCCTGGAGCAAACCTTTGGAATCCTGCATGAATACTTTCAGCCGTATTTCCACAAGTTGCTCCAGGGGTTTACCGACTTGGGGTACTCGATTCGGTGGAAGGTGGTACTTTTGGCCACCTACGGCCTGCCGCAGCCACGTCGCCGTCTGATTATCATCGGGGCAGGCCCAGGGGAAACGCTCCCCACCTTCCCTCCACCAACACACAGCCGAGACAGGGTAGGCGGACTGCTCCCCCTGGTAACGGCCCGACAGGCTCTGGCACCTTTGGCACGCCGCCGACTGGGCGACGATCCCATGCACACCGTTCCAGCTCGCGGCCAGCGACACAAGGAGCCGTGGAACCCAGACCAGCCCCTTCCCCGAACCATCACCTGTAACGGAGGTCAGAATTACCATTGGTCGGGGAAGCGGGATTTCACCCATCTGGAGTACGCGCTGCTGCAGGGGTTTCCGCCGTATCACCAATTCAGCTCGACGTACGTCAAGAAGCAGATTGGCAACGCCTTCGCCTCCTCGGTCGTCAAAGTATTTTACAAGCATCTGGCCGCGCATCTCGACAGATGTGACAACGTCGATGCCTCGACCCGCGCGAAGGCCCCGCTCCCACCGCACATTTGCATTGAAGACTACCTGCCCCCCATAGAGTTGTCCGACACTGACCCGGATGCCTTGGTTGTCGATAGGGTCGTAAGGAAGCGGAGACGGACCGCGAAGCCCAGTGCTGTTGGTTCGGCCCATAAAACAAGAAGACTTAACAGCGACATCGAAATGTACGAGAACGATCCGACGGCAGACGGCGACCCTATGTACCTCTCGGACAGCGGGGCCGAAGTCGGGGGACCAAATTACGGAGCAGACTACAATGGATTTCCCCCAATACGGGGGCGGCGGAGAAGAGCGCGGACACGAAATCCCATTGTCATTGACGATGACGATGACGAGGACAAGTCGCCACAAGGGAATGGCAAGGCCAAGGAGATCATAGCCATCAATGACGACGACAGCGGCGGCCATGACAATTCGGATCATGATGCTGACGACGAAGCCGAGCCCTCTGCCCAGACGACTCGAGCAAAGACATCAAGAGCCGGGTCCCGACAACAAGGACTACAGTCGCCCAGCCCCACGTCGCCGCCCGATGCGAACCGTTTGATTCGGAATCACATCAGACGGGTCGGTGGACTATTCCCGCGAAACCAGGGAACGTTGGACGACCCTTTTGTCATTCCCGAGGAGTGATTTTTTACATACTATCGCTGGACTGGTCTGGTCGCGTTCACCTTTTGGCCGTGCCCAGCGGAAAACAGCAGAGACACAGGCGAAAAGGCCACGTGCAGGCAGACAGCAAAGTTGATGATGCATGATGCCTGATGCATATGTCATTACCACCTCCGGGATTTGTCGCTCCGTCGGGTTTTCCCCCGTTTTTTTCGTGGTGGTGGAGATTCTTGTCGTGGCCCTGGTTCTGGTCTTGGGTTTGGGTATGGGTTCACTTTAGGATACCCCCTTCCATGGAGGCTCAAGTCTGGTGGTGACATTGACTGGACTGCTAGATGGTTGGACGGACGGATAGATGGATGGGAGGATGATGATAATGCATGGCTGAGAGTTTTTTTCTCGTTCTTTATTCTGCATTCTGGCTGGCAATAGCATGCGCGCCATGTCATGTACCCGGACCTTTTTCTGTGTTTTATGTATTTGTTGGTTGTACTTTGTGTCTTGTACGAATAAGTTCTCATATCATGTACCACCACCAACCACCTTTGGGGATGGACCGAGTTTTGCTGTGAATGTGTTCTTGTGTTGTACTCTTGTGTGCTGCCCTACGCTAGGAGAGAGAGATTCTCCGGTTGGGTTCAACCCGCTGCACACGCACGCACAGCTTTGGTTGTAGTGACAAGAAGATAGCTTGTTACGTTAATGGACTAATGGACCCCTTCCTGCCTGCCTGTCTGCCTGGAGGATACGACACACACACACACACACACACATCTTGACTGTTGAAGTTAGGGTGAACGAACGAATGAACGACCTTTTGCTCCATGGCAATTGTACTTTTTTATTATCATGTAGATCGTACATCTACCATGACCCAAGGCTTTTGAACTTTGTGTGAATTACCTGCACTAGTCTACTCTACTCCCCACTCCGGGTACATGTATGTCACAAGGCTATTTAGGTTTGCTCCCCGTGTGTATCACACTCCACTCGTTGCCCATTACAACCTGACTTACCACAGCATGAGAATTGATTGATCAATAACACAAAATACAAACCTAACCTACCTTAAACCCCCGCCCAGGGGAGGAAAAAAAAAAGAGGTCTTCGCCTCAATACAGGCATCATCATGTCAATTCAGATTGTGAAAAGTGCAAAAGTATCCTAAGCTTAAATTGCCAAACTACTTGCCAGACGCAGTGTGTGTGTGTGTGTGTGTGTGTGTGATCCGCCCAGTTCGCTAATAATAATAATAATAATATTCATGAAATAAATTCGTGACAAGGAAATTTCTTTGCATGCTTCAATTATGCCCCCCCAAAAGTCAAGCAAGCTCTTTTTGATAGGCCAAGCGCAGATATCAGCACCAAGGCCGACAAATACAAGCGAGCAAGCAAGTGAGCAGGGCGAGCAAAGTAACATGTAACATGAGAGTTGAGATGGACAAGCACGTCTGCGGCCAAAACAGGTCCGTAGAAACGGGTGAAGAAGGCCGGGTGACGAGCAAAGTCTGACAGCCAGGTAGGGTAGGTTAGGTAGGCATAGAGAGCCAAAAACGCAGGCTGTGTGACAGGTAATAGTAATACTTTTTGATCGAATCGGAGCGAAGGGGAAAGAAAAGACGAGACGGGGAGACGTATGCAAGGGGCTTATTAGAGACAGTATCCACCTTGAACTTGATCGCATCGCCACGTCGTATCCACCGTCTGCTTCCCGTCTCCCACTAAGGATTGGTGATGGAAAACCATCCTCCTTTTCCTCAACAGTGCCGAATCGCCGCTGCAGGAGGTAAGGAAGGAAATGGAGTCCGTCCGTCGGTTGACTGAAATCTGAAAAAAAAAAAAAAACCCCCGAAATCCTACACTCCCCCGACAAGACTGAATGTACCGCTGCCATGGTACCCTTTTGTTGCTTTCCCCCCTCACTCGATCCATAGTTACGAGATGGCTAGCCTTAGACATCCTCGCCTCTCCAAATACCCGGCGCGTTCGTACCGGACACGAGAAGGACGGCACTACCCATCTTTCTGCGGACATCCTCGTGGTCGACGTCATGGGTATCCTCCACCTCCCCCCAGTTAGCTGTCTGCCAGGTCACCTCAATCGAGGTGGCGCGAGCGGCCGCCTCGGCGTCGAATCTGGGTGGGGCAAGGGGGCCAGCGTATTGCTCAGGAGTAGGCATAAACACACCGGCGCCGCCCTCGCTCCACTCGACAATCAGATGGGCGGCAACAAGAAGAGACTTGCCAGCATACGTGGCCGTCTCAAGAGCGGCCAGCTCCCAGGGATCGAGGTTCGTAATCCAGCCTTGAATGACTTGGCGGGTAACCTCGGGCTGCTTGCGGGGAATGATGGAGTATTCATCGAGAACCGGCACGATGGGCAGGTTGGGCCAGACGCAGCTGGTGAGGTACTTTACGGTCCGGCGGGCCGACTCCTCCTGCAGCTCGCGGAGAGAGTATCCCGCGTCGTTGAGCTTCGAGAGGTAGCCGTTCTCGTCCACCTTGGGATCCGGGGGTGCCGGCGCCCAGCAGAGGAGGGCGTCAGTGTCAAGGCAGTGCAAGAGCCTCGTCACTATCTCGGTGCGGATAGGCGGCATGGATGTGGTGTCGGCCGCGTCATCGGCAGCAATGTCGAGAGCACGACAGACTAGTGACATGAGGGGCACCTTGTGCTGCTTGGTGGCGTCCTGGGCGCTCGTGAGCGAGTCCCATTCCATGGCGAGGCCATGGGCGAGACCAGGCTTGCTGAGAGGTAGACGGACGATCGCCTTGGTCGTGGGGTGTCTTAGCAGGCGAAGGTCATCGAACTGAACTTGCAAGGCGCCTAGGTGGTAAAGGTCCCTTGTATTAGACCATGTCTGTCTGTCTGCCAGGGGATATATATATATATATATATATATTTTTACAATACATACCGTCGACCTCTATGACTGTGGTCTTGTGCCAGAAGCGCTTCTTTGCGCTATTTGGGTTCTTGGAGTCCTTAATTCTACCCAGAATCTTGGCCTGCTTCACCTTGCGTTCGATGCGCAGTTGAGCCTCGGTGGGCTCGGGGGAACCATTGTTGCCCGGAGCCGCAGGTGTCCCTGGGGGGTTCGACGAGGCTTGATTAGCAGCGCTGAAGTGGAACGCTCGAGCAGCACTGGCACGGGAGACAAGGCCAGTGACAGCACTCGCAGCAGAACGGCGTGGCAGCGCCGGAAAGAGACGCGAGATCACTGTCATTTTTCCTGGTCACGTTTATCTTGGTCTGATGTCGAGGTTTTTCTTCTTTTTTTTTCTCTTGTCGAGGCACCGCCGGTTTTGTTTCAATTGAACAAAGTGATGGAGTCCTTGGGCACAATCAGACAAGAGACGAGAGAAGAGGGGGAAAGAGGGGAGGGTGAGGGGAGGGCGAGGGCGAGGGGTGCCCGACTCAAGGCAGTTATAGGTCGAGACATTGCTTTTTTCTTCGGCCTTGGGCGCGCGGCCCGCAAAATGACCATACAGCGAGAGGACACGGGCCGCATCTACAGGGGTCCGCACAGATGCATCCCGCCAATGACATCACGGGAGAGGTAACACAGTCTAAACTCTTTTGGTCGCTGTTTGCAGCATCATATCCTATGGCTCCCCAAATCATGTCGGCTTGTTTGTCTATCCGTTCCAAAGGTTCCAAGCAGATAAAATCGATATTAATATGTACAATAAACCATGTTCCCGCCCCCCACCAAACCGAGTTGCCTCCCATGTCTCCGCCGCTGCTCCCGCTTGCTCGCTCTCCCCGCTAACGTTATCGCGTCTCTGCTTCGTCGTAAAATATAATAGGCGATGTACGGATAGTTTTACAAAAAATACACAGGCCGAAGCCTGCCATTACTCGTCCCGATATCGCCTGATAAACACATGTCAAATCAATCAGTAGGGAGGCGTTGAAAATGTCCCTATGCTCTTCTCTCCTGCGTGGCTGTCGATCCCCTTTAACAGCGCCTGCAGGTCCATCACCGGAGGCCTTGGCTCGCCGCCTCCTTCAAGCCCTACCCATGAAGAAGACACTCCTCGCTCTGTTGCTCTGCTCTTGAGGCTCCTCTTGGATGTCGAGGGCCTTGGGAATGTGGCACCGTGATCCGCAACCACAACGGCACGCGATACACATCCCTCCAGGCCGCTGGGAATCGGAGGCACAGGTGGGACCCCGCTGTCTTCGTCGCCACCCGATCCGGCACTATCCCGTGTAGGGTGCGAGCTGAGGGGTCCACCGAGAATCGATGATCGCCGGTCCTTCGACGTTGGTCGGGGTGGGCTTGCTTCGCGCCCTCCAGACACGCCGATGA
>Ga0247760_1001479_pt1 | contig 21643 bp, 30 predicted proteins | sample UWRJL171409R4_FD_179936 | JGI IMG/M metagenome (GOLD analysis project Ga0247760, IMG submission 179936) | Plant litter microbial communities from Arlington Agricultural Research Station in Wisconsin, United States - UWRJ-L171-409R-4 | ecosystem: Environmental > Terrestrial > Plant litter >... | reverse complement strand
CTCCCACCATCTCCCCCTCCACCCCCCCTCCCCCAGGCGTAACAAACGGCGCGCTCACCCCCACAGGCAGCGGACTCGCCGGCGCGCTCCCGTTTCCCAACGGTCCGGGCTTGAGATTCCCTGTGGCGATACTCCGCACCACGACGAGCTTTCCTTGGACGCGGACGTGGTGCCGCTTTTGGCGGGTGGGGAGGAGGCGGCTTGTGTCGGGGTCGAGGGGGGCGAGTTCGAGGGGGGCGGAGTCGGACATGATGGAGATGGAGGAGGCGCGGCGGCGGTGGTTGTGGTGGTTGTTGTGGTTGTGGTTGTGGTTGTGGGGATGGGACGACTGGTTGGGGAGGATGGATGCGAGATCTGTGGCGAGGTCGTTGAGAGAGGGGAAGGGAGGCGCGGGTGTGTAGGGGTGGGAGCGCATTTTGAGGATTTGTCGCCGGAAGATGGGAGTGGGCGGTGTCAGGTCGCGGTCGTGGGGAGCGGTGGGGGTTAGGTTACGATGTGAGATCTTGATGGCGATCGGAATGGCGACGTCGGGGGCTATGTCTCAGTTGCGATCGCGTGCCGTCCCTCCCACTCCGTTTGGCGCCGCGGTTCCGGGTCTGGGTGAGAGGAGGGAGAGAGGCCACGTCAGGTCGCATTATGACGGGCGGACAGGACATCGTGGGCGCCAGTCGCGAATCCGGTGCGCATGATTGCCTCTGCTGACGGGATGCAGGTCCAATTTCGCGCCCGCAGGCACGATGGAGGAAGGTGCGCTGGAATCGGTTTAGCGGGTTCAGCCCCCGGGCCGGGGGGCTTCCAGAACAGGGGCGCTCTTGGCGGGGCGTGACAACGACTTTTACCTCACCAAATCGATCGCGTCTTCGTTGTGGGCGTTCATTCGAAAGCTCGTCTTTTTCACTGTCTCGGAGCAAAATCCCGCAACACCATGCGCGCTCTGCGGTCTGCGCTGGTCCCCAATCAGGTTCTCCCACGAGGGCACGGGCATGTCAGGGTGCGTCTGCTCCGACAGATTCTCCGCTTGTGCTGACGGAGTGCAAGGAGTCCGTCATCGGGGCTGTGGGGGTTCGAGACAGCGGTCGCCGCCTGCCGGGCCACTGGGGTCCCACATTCGGAGCCGGGATGGACGACCGATCTTGGCGTGGCGAATCCCGGACCGGCCGCGTAGGCACACGACTCCGGACCGAGTACGCTGTTCAGACAAAACTGAGAAATTTACCACCGGCAATAACACCCCGGCTTTAAAACCATCAAATGGTACCATGCCTACAAAGGCAATGATGAAGCCATTGGACAAAAGCGGACGTCAAGAACACCAGCACCTCTGATTGGCTCCGCCCAAAAACGGTCGGTCTTCTCGCATCCGCCGGGAAAAGACAGCTCTACGGATCTTTATACCCGCGCTTCCACCTTCCACCATAGGCAGGGGATGCTGCGGCGCAGCGGCCCCCAATTGGAACACCAGCAGCCATCCTACCGCACGTGATGTCGGCAGAGTCTCTTCCGAGTCGCGACCCGAACGTCCCATCATCCGCATCGTCACCTCAGACATCTAAACCACGGCATCCGACCAAACCAGATTCCCAACTCTCCCCTCCTCAACCAACAAACATGGCCTCGCCATCTCAAACCCCATCCCCTCCTTCTCCCTTCGTCGTCCTCCTCTCCGGCACCCACGTCACCGGCAAAGAAACCCTCGCCCTGAAGCTCTCCTCGGCCCTCAAATGGAAATGGATCGAAGGCGATATGCCCCACGCCTCCGCCCGTTTCGGCGCCCGCTCCCAAGCCGCGCGCGGCCTCGATTACGCCCAAGTCTTCGGCCGCATTTGGCTCACCAAGCTCATGCAGCTTGGCTTCCTCTCCGAAGGGAGCACCTCCCCAGATGGATGCGCAGGGCTGATCACAACCCTCGCGATGCGTCCGCCGGCGAGGGATGCGATGCGCGCGGCGCTGGGGGGTGTTGGGGTGAGGCCAGTGTTTGTGATTATGCAGATTAATACGGAGACGTTGGAGGGAAGGACGGTCGGGGCGGAGGAGCCGGAGTTGGCGGAGAGGATTTTGGAGGAGAAGATTAAGGATATTCAGGAGCCGGGGGAGGAGGAGAAGGATGTGATATTGGTGGAGGCGGTGAGGGATGTGGATTCGCTGTTTGAGGAGATTATGGGGAAGATTGGGGAGCGGGTTGGTAGGGATGGCGGTGGTTGAGGGCTGATGGGTAGGTATAGTTTGATGTGTACATGATCTTTCTCCCCACGCCAATTAGAATACAGAGATTCATCGAACCACACACATCTCGTTGCACCTACTAGGCGTATATTGATACAATCAACAAGGATGATGTCGTTAACGATTCGTCCAGATATACGTGGAGACGAGGGCTTCCACCGATTTATTGTGGAATACTAACCCTATCCGAGTTCTACTCCTCGCTCCATCCCATAACTGCCACCACATTCCCTCATCAACGAGCTTAAAACTCTTCTGTAGGAATAAGCTATTCGAAACTTCGATATCCATAGGTATCCAAGGGGCGGAGATTGGAACTTTGATGGGGCGAAGGAAGTTTGGGACGAGGACTAGTGGATGTAACTATAAGGTTAAGAAAACCTTTCTTTTGAAGTCTCACCCGACGTTTGGGCACTTTATTCGAGGGGTTTGATATGTGTCAAGTCATACTGATACGCCGATGAGTGATGGGGATGCTGTTGGTGATAACCTGCAGAGACAGATGGGCTTGGCGGGGATTTCTTGGGCGTGGGCTCATATTGATACGCAGTTTGAGGGCGGACGATGTGCGAGCTGGCCTCCTGCGCCAGTGCTGATTAGGTTCGTCGCTACAACCATGCTGTGGAGGGTAGGCGGACGGTTGGTCAAGTTCGAGGGGTGCGACAGACACAGTAGAATGAGACTGATGTTCGCAATGCCAACGAGTCTCGAAAAGCCAATTAATAATACTTTTGGTACAGCTCAGGACCAGGAATCCCCTAGTCCCATCATACATCTTGCCCCATATTTTGCCCCCTCCCCCAGATCATTACTCGTACACCGACTGTTGTACAGACAATCTGGCTCCAATGCCTCCCATCCAGGGAGGCCCCAACCGAAGAAAGAAATGCCCATGAGGGTCGTGGTACACGGATGCTAGTAATACAGATGGGTCGCGTCTCTCTTCGCGTCTAGTGTGTAGCGAGATTTATCTACCGCCGGGATTAGCAGGCGCGCTGCAGCGGACGACGGCATCGAGAGCTAAGCCTACCTAGTTCAAGTTCTGAAGCAGCCAGCTCATGGGGTACCCCTGTCGCAAATAGCGCTGGAAGCGGCGCGACTGGGTAATGCTCCCAGCATTGGATGGAGTAGGCGACGACGTTCTCTCGGGCTGCGCTTGCTGCATCTCGACATCGTCGTTAGTGAGGCCGGGAGTCGAGGGCGCATCGCCGGGGGTCGATGGCTGCGACTCGAAATCGCGGAGCGGCGCGTACGCGTCAGCGTCTTGGCGCGTTTTTTTGGCGATGTGGAGCACCGCGCCGTCGAAAGCGGGATCCTGCTCGAGGAAGCGCTTGCGCGGGTTCATGTCGAGATCCATTGCGAAATCCATGCTTGCGAAAATGAGTGTCGAGGGTCGAGAGGACGTTGTTGGGAGTGGAGTGAAGGTGGCGAGCGAGCGAGCAGTCGAGGATGGATGCGGACACGTTTTTATCGATTGAAGGAGGTGGCACAGCCAACCCGGGATCCGATCAGGCAAAAGCTGAAAGTTCAGGGATGCTGGAGATTTCCGTGCCAGAATTCTGCCTAAACGCTGCCATTTGATTGGGCGGGCCGCCGGCTGCCTGAGGCCCAGGGACCCCACCACACACCCCAGAAATGCAGGCGTCAATGCGCAGGGATGTCAGGGTTATTTTAAGTTTTGTCCAACCCCGGATGTGGCGCTGTCACGAATTACGGCCGCACCACGTGATGGCTGCACAGAATTCGTGGCTTGTCCAACTGCGGCACAGGTGATGTCTAACTGCCGTGTTGAGAACTCTATTCTAGGCACGTAGTATACATTGTTTCCATGAGACACTCGACTGCTAGCTTCTCTTCTCGACAGCACCATATCAGCCCGCCCCTTCACGACGTCATGCTTCGCGATGAAGCCGATATTTTGGTTTGACAACCACACTATCGCGCAGATGGGTATCAGCGACGGTGCTGCGATGGAGTGGCGGTGGAGTTGAAAAAATAGTTCGTGAAGTGGACGATGGTACCTACCGATGCAGTGTGTGCGACTCAGACGACAGCAAGATATATGGACTATCGTCGACTGCAATTGGACCAAAAGCGGAATTTTCTTTCGTCTGTCTGCCAATGATGGAATCGCTCAATGTCACTTGCTGCACTTTGGCGACCAGAATGACGGCTAAAGGCTCGAAGCTGTTGGTAGGAGATGCATATGGCAACGATTCCGAGAAGACAAGCTGCGATTCCAAATGCAATGGTTTGTGCTGTGTTGGATGTGGGTGAGGACCATGGAGAGTCAGATGAGGAGTCAGGTGCGGGTGTGGCCGGTGACGCGGACATGTCAGCGAATGATATCAGGCCGGTGTGCCCATTCAGGAAAGTGGAAGAAGCACCAGAAAGACAGCGACAGTTAAGTAAGGGAGCATTCAAGGACAGTGGCATAGGACTGCAAAGACATTGGCGGACATCTCCCTCAAAAATATGCTGATTTAAGAAGGTTTCCAACCTTTTCATCCGCGTCGGAGATGCCATGCAGCTCGCAGCGCCAACAACCAATAACGGTGAGCAAGAGCAAGCCAGAGACGCGGGATTGGCGGAGAGTGCAGTTGCATACCTACCTGGAGGGTAAGTTCTACGCAGTATTCGTAAACTCCTGGTACATGGCGGTGTACCGAATATGTCTTCACCCAATGGGAACTGCGGGAGTCCGTCGGCGCACCTCGCCCAGCAGCGCCCATTGTCGTGCCGCAGTCATGCACACCTAACAAAGAAGTGTGCAGGTTTGAATCTGCGACGAAGTGCGTCTGTTGGAGGTGCGATGAAGTGCGGGTATTGATGGTGCGACGAGGTGCGCATGGCTTCTCATTGGGCTCCAACATGCGCCAAACCTGCGGTGCATTTTGGCAACTCGCCCTCCCTCAGAGGGGCGTCGGAGACCTCCCCAATCTGAGCTTCTGCCTTACGGCCTGGTCAGAGCCGCTTGGATTTTCCCCCAGCCATATCATACCTGGTCCCTCCCGCCATCACAACCTCCGGCAGCGGCAAATCCCTTCCTTTGCCAGATCACTCTCAGTTTCTTGCAAGAACGTGTCGCCAACCAATGAACTCGCGAAGCCCTAAGCGGGTTCGGCGGAAACGGGGGAAACTGAACCTGAGCAAGTGTGACTCTTGTCGAAAAGACAAGCAAAAGGTTTGCCATTGTTCTGTAACCCCAGACACTGGACTATCGGCTAACAATGATCAACCCAGTGCGAACCCGTGGCCCGGGTCTGGCCCCAGAAATGTCTACGCTGCGAGACCAAGGGGTTTCCATGCTCTGAAAACACCCGAAAGAGAACACGCATTTTGGGGCCTGAGCGCGCTGCCCCCGGTTCTCGGCAACAGGAGGCGATCTCCAGCCAGGCATCAGCTTCTTCGTTGAGTCAAATGACAGCCGAGCCGGTGTCTAAGTCTGATAGTAGTTCGACGCTTAGCTTGACCATGCTGTGAGTCTGCATCCGAATTTTTTTCAATCAGCTTCCCTTATCTATCATCGTCAGATCAAACGCCGTCAGCTTGTGCAAGTTGCTTCAACGGGGACACTTCAAGGCAACAAGAGAGTACGAAATTTTGGAACACATCCGCGAGGGCGAGGACTAGATCGACGACCGCATTGGTCATATGGGTGACGTAGCCCGTAAGTTGAGAGCTTGCTTACTTGAAATCCTCTTTGCTCGTCTACATTCAGCTCGTGTGGAAAAGGAGACAATACAACATCAAAACCCCTCCCTCGAACGGGATATTTCAGCCACAAAGCTGCTGACCCAACGACTCTTGGAGAACTACCTGCCCTTGGGAACTTTCCGTTACGCTCCGCTGGACGCTCCCATCAATCCCGAAGAAACACTTCAGTCCACTCTGTTGTTTATTGAAGTGCTAGAGAAAGACGGCGATGTAGGGGCCGCTTTGTCAGTACTTGATGAGGCTTCTGGACAACTTTGGCCCGGAGCACCTATGTCGCTCACCAGAGAGCTCACCGAAAGATCGAGGGCACTCCAACTCAAATTTCTTGCCGAGATTATCGTTCTTAGAGAATCAGCCGAATTGAGACAGGCAGTGGAGCCCCTGGTCTTCAACGACTTCTTCTTTTTGGCATGGTACCAGCGCCCTATCATTTTTGACAGCCCCCACTGGATCAGGCTTCTTGAGTTACCAGAGACCTGGGAATATTGTGATTGGCTCGGGTCCCCGGTCCTCCACTTCCTCATTCAGCACCTCGATTCCGACTTTGGTGGCATCACCAAGGTTGTTAGCTCAAATATGCGAGCTCAGTTCATCAAAGACCTGTCGTCTAAAGACTTTTCAGGATTTGCAGGCGACAACTACAACCGGAACCCGCTCCATATAGCCGCTCAGTTCAACGTGGTTGATGTCGCTGCTGCTTTGTTGAGTTCCATCATGAACCCCCATCATGCAGCCGAGACCCAGCGAACAGCACTTCACTACGCAGCATTCTTGGGGCACACCAAAATGTGCGAGGTCCTGCTAAAGCACGGGGCAGACGCCAACGCCCAGACACTAGGCGGGAACCTACCTCTGATGACGGCACTTATGCGATGTGACGACACGTACAAAGTGTTCCTAGGCCACAAGGATTTGGAGTTTGATATAGAAAACGACAAAGGCAACACTGCTCTAGATTTGGCAGTTATGCACAGACACCATGCAGCCGTCGTGGATCTGCTACCAGAGTACGGCGATATCATCAACAGCAAGAATAATGATGGCGAAACTGCGCTCTGTCTAGCAGCTAAGTTAGAAGGGAAAGACGCCTCAGAAATGGTCAGGTTTTTGTTGCAGTGTGAGAGTATTGGACCGAGGTTCCGAGATAACAATGGAATGACAGCCCTCCACCGTGCAGCTAGTCGGGGCAACCTGGAAGTTTGCAGGCTTCTTGGGGTACGTGTCGATGGCGGAATTGAGCAGGACTGGAAAGGAAAAAAGACATCCCAGCTGGCAGAGAGCAATGGGCACGTAGAGACTGTCAGCCTGCTGAGAGAACTCGAGGATATATCGTCCCTCATCCGTTGTGAATGGGGCGCCATTTTGACAACATGAGGTAGAGGTGTACGTAGAGTGACGAGAATCTCGCCATGAGACGGCCGAACTATTTGAATGGATATCTTTAGACATATCTGACCCCTGATATTTTGACTCCTTCCATGTCCACTAGCACTTGTTCTTTTCACAAAGATTAGCTCTTTCCATCTCCACGCTCGCCAAAATGAAGGGACCGACACCGATCGGCGAATTCTCTACGACCGGGACACCAATGTAATACTGCACACACGTTAGCTTCATCTTGCTCCCTCCAGCCACGATTTTCTGACCTTGTAATCCCCATTCCCATCCAAGCTCCCCACCCTCACTGTTCCCTCCCAATTTAGCGTCCCATCCGTCCCATTCACCTTAACAAACCTCTCCACCATCCCCTCATACGCCCTCTTCCCCACCCCCAAATACCCCTCCCTCTCCCTCTCTTCAAAAAGTCCATTCCTCACCCCCTTCAACAACCCATATGTATACATCGCCGTGCCACTACTCTCGATATAATTCCCCTTCGCCCCCTTATACTCCCCATCCATGACCAACCACCACCCTCCACTCTCCCCATCTTGCTCCCTCTTCAACGCCTTCGCGAGCTGTAAGTACCACCCCCTTAGCATCTCATACCCCCTGTGCCCCCTCGGAAACCACTCCAGCACATCCACCAGCGCCATGAGATACCACCCCTGCGCACGTATCCACACATGCGGACTCGCGCCCGTCACAGGATCCGCCCACACCGCTTGCTTACTCTCATCGTACCCATGCCTCAGCATCCCCGTCGCTGCGTCCCGACAATGCGCTTCGACAAGCGAGAACTGCAGCAGGATGTCGTCCCACGCGGTGGTGTTGCCCGGCTCAAACAGGGCTGTATACCCCGCGTAGAAGGGCGCGGCCATGAATAATCCGTCGAGCCACATTTGGTTTGGGTACTTGGGGTCTTTGTGCCAGAATCCTCCGGAGGGGGTGCGTTTCTGGACGGCGGTGAGTTCGTTGTGGAGGAAGGAGAGGGCGGATAGGTACAGGGGAGAGGAGGTCAGGGTGTACAGGTAGAGGAGGGTGGATCCGATGCGGATGTGGTCGAGTTGGTGGTCGGTGGAGGACCAGTTGAGGAGGGGGCCGGAGGGGGTGAGGATGGAGGAGACCGAGGTGGTGAGAAAGGAATTGTAGGTGGGGAGGGAAGTGTGGTTGGCGACGGCTTCGACGGCGCGGTAGAAAGTCGCTTCGGTGTACCATCTGGAGGGGGGGACGCCATGGGTGATGAAGCTGGAGGTCATCCAGGTGGAGTAGGGCTGGGAGGCGGCGAGGGCGTGGGGGAGGGTGAGGGCCCAGAGGAGGGCGGTTGGTGATTGGTGGAGGTGCATGGTTCTGGGGAAGATGCTGCGCAAGTTTGGTTGAAGGAGTGAGGTGAAGAATGCCAGATTGTCGAGGGTCTTTTGGTATGTCTAGTGTCAAAAAAACGGGGGTTTCGGGCGGCAATAGGTATCGTAGCATTTCACATTAGCCGGATTGGAGAGTCTTGGGGGTAGATGATGGGCGGTCTTTCCATCGCTTGTCAGAGGCGGATAAATTAGATTACCGGATATAAGTTCTGCTGCCTCCTTGCGGGGATTGACATGGGTGATTCGACGCTTTGCACTTGCTGCTCAGGGTTTGTTTACCTAACAAACGTCTCAGGGGTGATGTGGGGCCACTGAGGCCATGGGCGGTGGGGTCAACTGGGGCCACCTTCCGAATTCTCGTCGTAATTGGGACCTAGGCAGATAGGAAGCGGCCGAAGTGGCTGCAAATGTAGAGGACCCGAACCCCCGTCTGTCACTCGAGGGGATCAGCAAAAACGGTGAATTTTAATCGTCGCCTGAGCTGTGTCGGCGTCTGAGGCGAGAGACATGGGACAATGGCGAGCGCGGGAACAGGACAACACACCCGACGTCGGGTGGCCTCAGTACGTCATCCTGCGGTCCTGGCTGGGTGGATCTAGTTGGGGGTGGATTCAGCGGGAGTCGTGCTTTCCGCTCGGGTTTGAGAGTGAGCGGTCAGAGGCCGCCTCTGGAGGCCACTTGGTATTTTGGCATGGGCGTTTTGTCTTTCTCTCGGCCTCTCCCGGGCTGGGCCATAACATGGCAATGTTGGCACATGCAGTACCTGCCGAGCTACGCGCGCAGGTCGTTGATGCTGCATCCGAGAACACCGGCACCCCGCTTCAAGTTGAGGAAGGTTAGGCCTGTGGCTAGTAGGGGAAGCTACCTTACCAATCGGTGCCTGACGCTTCCTGCCTTCCCTGAGCACGAGTCCCCAAAATTTTCGCCAGTGAAAGGTGTGCCAGGAGAATGCCCGTGTTTCCCGAGCCTCCAACTCCAACGCCAACATCTCAACGACACATGCTCAGTCCCAGCATTCAGCTACAACAACATCAATCTTCCCAATCAGATCGGACACTCCTTTCTCCGCTGCGATGGCATTGAATCCTCCAACTACCAGCCTAGCCGTCGGCAATGGAACCAGCCCAGCAACCACCAATGGGACCAGCCCAGCAACCACCAAGGTGACCAGCCCAGCCGTTGTCAATGGAACCAGCCCAGCAATCACCAAGGGGACCAGCCCAGCCATCAGCAGTGGAACCAATCCAAGAACTGGCGATGAACCCAGCCTAGCTATCAGCGATGGAACCAACCCATCAATCAGCAGTCAAACCAGCCCAGGAACCGGCAGCGGAGGAACGGCGCTTGCCCCCTTTCCATTCATGATGCTCCCCGCCGAGCTCCGAAACATGGTCTACAACCACCTCCGCTCGAAAGTGGTGGATACCTGGCAGTCACGCGAAGTGGTCAATCCATTGCGTCGCTCACGACGTGGTTCCCCCTGGCGCGACTTTCTGGCCTTGACGCTGACAAGTAAACGTATGTCTGCCATACCTATCTACTACCCCGTCCTTACCTGCCTTCGGTCCAGCCGTGTCCCATCGCTAACAACCTCGTCTGACATAACCAGAAATACGTAAAGAAGCGACTTCGATCTTCTTTTGGCCGCACTTCAGGTTCAACATGTATCTCGAGCCCGGCGTTCAGAGCCAGAACAAGCAGTTCATTCTCGGCGGGCCAGGCAAGCATCTCCGACGCGTCCAGCTCAACTTCGATTCCATCTTTTTCAAAAAGGCCTGGAAAATAACCCTCTGGGGGTCGCGATTCAGTATCCAGCCCCTCAACGATCTTGCTCACGTTGCACACCGCCTTGAGTCGCTGGAGTTCAACTTTCGTCGCCCGTCCACTATCTTCGGTTACATCGGCGAACATCAACGCGGTCCAGATCTTGCCCTTCGCGAATACTCATGGATGGACCCACCATTGGAGCTGCCTGATAGACTGACCGGGGTCGTGCGATACCCGAGCCCAGGGCAGATAGATCGGATGGCAGCGGTGGTGAGAAGATTGACAACAAACACCGACGCTTTTCTTGAGTCAAACTTGGAGCGATTTCCGGAATACAGAGACGGGGTTTGGATTAGGGTGCTTCTGATTCAAGAGCAAAAGAGGTTCTTTTCGAGAAAAGTCTTGGGGTTCTTGAAGCTTCTTCAAGCTCGCAACCTGAGAACGCTCAGCATTGTCGGCACGGTGGATAAAAAGTGGATGGCGGCCGTGGCAAATTCGACGGGCTTGACGGTTCGGGCACGAATGACGGGCTTTCAAGCCGATACATAGGTCATTATCGAGCCGGATGCTTCCCGATGCCCGCCTGCACAACCGTGACTTTCCTTGGCTTAATCTCAGGTCTAGACCACCAGTCAGCCAGCGCTATTAGCAGTTAGCCGTATTAGGTAGCGATTCTGATCAGCCTCATCAGCGACTCCAATGAGGAATTATTGTTCCCACGTCTCGGCCAGACATCGTGCAGAACGCATCGCTTGTGGCTAACCGTCCCGTCCCGGTCCCGAGTCCCGCCGCGGCCATAGCCGGCATCCTAGACGGCCGCTTAGGCGAGCTCGACAAGTCCCTCGCCGAGAGCAAGCACCCGCCGCTCAACGAGCAGCTGTTCAACACGCTCAAGGCCGCGCAGCAGTCGTGCCTCGAGAAGCAGGCTGCCGCGCAGATGGCCAGCGAGTCGCTGATCCGCGCCAAGCTCGCCACCGAGATGGCCCGGGGCAACGAGCCGGCGAACCTCCTCAGCGTGCTGGAGGACCAGATCTTGTCGCTTAGCATGGACATCGACTAATACCAGAAGGTGGTCAAGACGGTCGACAATGCCCTCTCGGAAACCGTCACCAACGTCGGTGCAGGGTTTTAGAATCGTCCCCCGAGGCCTAGATAGACTTTGCATAGGACAACTGGGTGAGTCCATCTTCGATGGAGTGTTCCCCCATCAAACTCCGTCATTCGGCCTGTGGGCTCCCGCCTCCCGTCCCCTCTGTCGCCAACAGCGGAGTCTCCTCATCTCCATGCAAAGCAGGCATCAAGCCCAACCGTGCACATCCTGCAAATACCAGCACAAAATGAAAAAGCCTACTGTCGTTAGTAGCTCTTTCCATTCACTTCTGATTTCACCACTTACAAATCCACGAGTATCAACCCGCGTCCAATTATCATCCACCTCTCTACCGCAATAATGCCAGCCATGGGCTTGTCGACAGGAAGGCCGAGCCTGAGCTGGGAGAGGATGAAGAGGACGAGCGCGGTGGAAAGGAGGGCTAGTTAGATGGAGCGCGTGGCTATTTGGCAGACGAAGGCGCATGTTAGGCGGGTTGGGAGTCGATGTCGGGGCGTGGTCGAGACGTTCTCGGGACTCGGAGGCGCGGGGCCATCGGGGTAGTTGTCCATGTTTGGAAGATGCTCAACTGGTCGTGTCTTTGGCGTTAATGTGCGGAAATGATGGGGATATTCAGGACTGGTCATTTGGAGGGGGAAAGTGTTGGTAAAGAAAGATCTTTATGAGAAATTGGCTGAAGGATTGATTGCATTGTTGGCGCATGCGGCACAGCCGCCTGCCTGTGTGTATGTGCAGGCATTGTGCCTGGATTGACTGACCCAGGTCTGCATTTGTGGTGCACAGCCTTGGAGCCTTTTGGCCAAGGGTTCAGGTTGAGGGCAAGACCGATTGAACCAGCCGGATGGTAGGCGCATTGTTACGAGGTACCAATTCCGTATTCTTTGTGCTATCCAGACCACTTGATTGGCTTTATCTTTTATCTGAGCGTCGCTGCGTGGTTCCACCTCAGCAGGCTCCCACCTTGTTTATTTCCTTCCCGCCAACTCCCATATCTACGCCTCAATTGCCTCGATGGCTTTGAGCTCTTCATTTACTCGCTTCAATTCCATGCTCCTGGATTTCACCGTGTCATCACTGAAAACTTCGTCAACAGCGTCGCGGATGGCACCCTCGGTCGGATTACTCGTTCGCAGGTTGGACGGCAATGCCCGCCCACTCGGCCGTGCCGCCACCTCGCCTTTGTCGGCCTCCGTGCCAGCAAAAATCATGGACACTCCGTTCGAGACGCCATGCATGAAACGCCCAAGATCTATCCCCGTGGTCGAGTTTACGGACGTCTATTTCGACTATCGCATCCTCCACGCAGATCCGGGCATCCAACTCTGGAGTTCGACTTCGTCAACAATGTCTCTCCCGCGAGCGTCTCAGCATCCCTTCACTTATCACCAAACTTGGACCCATAAGAATCCCGTTTCCGCTTTGGATTTGGGCTCACTGGCGTTCTTGTCAAACTTTGTACGCCCATTCTCCAGAGGGAGAACGGTTTGCTTTAGAGTAGGTTGTTTTTTGCCACGTCTCTAGGACATGTGGTGATGGAGAAGATCGAAGCTTCGGCCGTTGCAGAGGGTTATGGAAATATATAACGAGCAAACCAGCGTTAGCCTCCTGTCGATGACCGAGCTCAGTAGTAGAGGCTCATCGCTCGCGTATAACATACGTTACCGCCTATTTAAGACTCTCTGCTTCCAGCTTGGGCCTAGGATGCCCAAGGTGGATGAAGAACTTCCGCCCAGATAATCCCATGCGATTTTGGTTCTTGACGCGCCTTGATATGCGTAGCAGCAGGACAGGCGGGGCTGGGTATCTTGGATAATGTAATACAAGTCAGGATGCGTTCTGAGCACCTCTGTGACTGGAGGTTGTTAGCGGGCTCGTTGTACCTGCTTTCTGAACAGTCCACTGTATGCGATCAGGAGAGCTTTTTGGGTGACTGTGTTTAGTTTCACCATTACCTTCTCGGGCGTGATTGGCCACATTTGAATGGCATCCCAATGCCCATCTGGTGGTTCATCGCACCGTGTCGATACCTGCAGGGTGGGGGTCGCGGATCTGGCAGCCATGGCGTGGTGTCCGTGGTTGGCGCAAGGGGTCCGTGCGAGACCCAACCAACGTCGCCCAATGGCAATTGCTCTAGCGTCTAGTGATACCACCGTATCAGCCAAGAGGCCAACACGCAGTATCTCGCTTATCACCAAGCGAGTCGTTCTTCATGCCCAGCACGTTGTGAAGACCCGAATCCGCAGCCGAGCGCCGCTTTGAATCTTGGCAAAAGGAAGCGAGGTTGCGCTATGGGCTTTTCTGCCGAGCTGCGTTAGGGTATAGCTTCCTGCAGGACCGTAGATCGGACTCGAATGAGAGCATATGGTGCGTTCCGGACCCCTTACGGCGTGAAAAACAAGGGGAAGTAGGGCGAGGATCTGAGTTCAGAAGGGAGCCAGCCCATACACATCAACTGCTATGTCACAGGGAATGGCTGCCTCGGTAGTTGCTCCCCTGCAGCGGCAGCCCAACCTCTGTGCCAAAAGTTCGGTAAGCAGTGGGTGCCGTCATCACGCGGTCCGAGATACGAACCCCACCCGTGCGGCGGCAAACGGGCCCGTTCGTGTGCCGGCACAGTCCAATCAGGGCTGCAAGCCGACCTGCTTATCCGTGCGCAAGGTCTTGGGACGGCTCGTAAAAGCCGCTTTAGGACGCAGCCCACGAGGCACAACACCTTTTCTGGACTATATGGCCAGTCACGGCCGCCACTGCAAGCCGCAAGCCGTTCTTGTCCAACATCAACCCCCATTTTCTCCATGTTGCCATGATTCGTGGAAAACCGTACCACGACCGAGGTTCGTTGGGCAGCCGGAGGTTATTGGCCTTGTTGCTGCTGATGCATGCCTTGCCTCTGATGGCGTCTATGGACCTGGCGGCTGTTCCAAAATGCGGCGTAAGATTATCGCCCATCGTGCCTCCGGTTGCCTGCCGCTGACGCATCACACAGCTCAACTGCCTCGTTGCCTCGCTGCCGACTTCGCAGTGCAACCTTACCGACTCAGCTTGTCTCTGTGCTGACGCCCACTACAACGATGTTGTCACGACCTGCGTGGTGCAAAACTGCACTATCAGAGAGTCGCTTAGTACAACCTCCCTCGCTCCCTCGTCTTCCCCTAACACGCCGCCTCGTTGCTGAGACTTATGGTTTTTGCCTGCAGCGACGAAAAATGCTACTTGGAGCGGCTGTGCACGTCCCACCACCAACCGCGACAGCGTCATCCACGGGCTTTTAGTTGTCTTCCTCATCCTCCCAACAGTTGCCTTCGCGGCAAGAGTAGTGGTAAAGATAAAAAAGCTCTCGCCTTGGGGTGCTGATGATACCACGATCTGCATTTCGGTGGTGAGTATCCCGCCTTTCTCTAAGGTTTTCCGGACGGCATTTTCTGACGAGTCCTAGGTATGCGGTCTGGTGTTTACCGCTGTTGCATGGCTGGGTAGGTGTCGGGCGAGACACGACGAGGCGCTTCGGCGTTTGCTGATTTCTCACCAGAATTAGAGGCGGGCCTCGGGAGGGACATCTGGACGCTGGAGTTTGACCAGGTCAGAAGCTTTCTGAAGGTAAGGAGTCCCAATGCAAAACCGCCGAACGAGTCTCGCTGAGAAACAACAGCTCTTCTTTATCTGTGAGGTTCTGTACACGTTTGCGCTCGCCATGGTCAAGGCCTCGTTTCTCTTCTTCTTTCTGCGCGTATTCCCGAATCCGGCCGTCCGCATCGCCTTGTGGGTCACGGTTGCGTTCAACGCCGTGCTAGGAACTACCTTTGTCATCGCCGACCTAGCACAGTGCCGGCCAATGGACTATTTCTGGAACAACTGGGATGGCGAGCACGAAGGTGGTACGTGCATCAACATCAACGCCATGGCCTGGGCACACGCCGGTATCAACGTCGTCCTGGACATTTGGATGTTAGCTCTGCCGGCGGTGCCGATTATGAAACTTCACCTGTCTCGGCGTAAAAAAGTATCCATCTTGGCCATGTTCGGTGTGGGCGTCTTGTAAGTAGCTCCAGCCACCCTACTAGACGATTCCGTTGACGCGTTTGTCGGTTAGCCTAACCGCAGTTTCGATCGTGCGACTGAGCAGTCTGGCTTCTTTTGTCGACTCCACTAATGTCACTGGTTCGTTAGCACAAAACCATCTCCGCCATGATATGCACACTGCTGATATTCAGGTAGTGGACTACTTTGGCATTGCCGTGTACTCCACCATGGAGATCCATGTCGGCATAACTTGCGCCTGTATGCCGGCCGTTTACCAGCTGATCAATCAATTGAGACGGTACTTCTGGCCGAGTCAGTCGCGTTCAGGCAATGGGAGTGCTCCTGAGCTGCCGAACAAAACCATAGGCCGCCTCAGCTACCGTCCGCGGAAGTTCGACACCAGCACAACTCTTCCGGGGTCTAGCTCGTGGCAGACCAACTATACAAAATACAGAGTTTACGATGGGCAGCAGCCCAGCCAGACATGTCTGGTCGTGGTGGACAGCTCGCCTGATACAAAGGGCGTGGAAATGAGCTACTTAGGCAAGCCTACATCTCAAAGCTGTTGAGATATGGACACTTGAAAATGGTAGAGTAGATATGATAAACATTCGCGGGTTCTGTTAGACATGGATTCCACTAGAGATAGATTCTTGTGATGCATAACAAAACAAGCACTTGTCACTGTAATTATTTCTGGCACTAATCCTTCGTTCTATAAGGTGAAAAACCAGGCTCAGTTTCACATTGAATCAGTGCCGAAATAGCTGCTGCCAGACGAGGAGCACGGATCGGACTGCCAGACCGGTACAGCCCATATTACCCTGAGGACCGAAGAGGGCGATCTCTTTCCCGTCGGCCAATAACCCTAAACAACAGAGACGACACACCATTAACTACAAGTTTAGATTGCGGGAATTTGCTGATACTTCATAATCGTGGTTGCTATATTAAATACCTAGTTAGGTAGGGAAAGTAGATAGGTAACTAGGAGAATAACTACTACCGCCCTGTGCAAATTCTAACCCACAAAGGCCATAATCGCCCCTGCCGCTTTCTCTCGCCCAGAAAACTCAGGATACTTCTCTGCAAGCTCCACGGCTCGTTTCCGCATCTGCCCGGCTTTCGGTCCAAACAGTACCTCGTTGATGCCGTTGGCCAACTCCCATTGCTCCCAGCGCGGTTTCGCCTCCTTATTCGCCCAGCGGCCGATGCCTAACATCTCGACACGATTCCCAAAATCATAGCAATCCGACCACGGCGGAACCAGCACCTGTGGGACCCCTGCACTGTAGAAACAGTCAGCTCTTAGTTCTATAGCTTCAAAATACCACCACACCCCCTGGGATTGGACTTACCACAATGCTTCGCAGAACGAGTTCGCGCCTCCATGATTTACCGAGCAGATGACACCCCCTGATTCTAGGATAGACTTTGGCTCGGCCTCCACCCAGTCGGTAACCCGCACTCTCCCGTCCTCCACTTCTGGCCGCAGCGGATCAAGCGCTCTCTCCCATGGACCCTCGAAACTATCTCTCTCCAACCTCTCACCCACCCCTGCCTTCCGGCCAAGCTTCCACAGAATCTGCAGCTTGCGTTCCCCGCACATGGTAACGGCAGCCTTATCTAGCATATGCCGGAACGCCGCTGCCATCTCCGCTGCCTGAGTAGGGTCAGCCTTCAGATGCGTGCCGAGATTGACGTATACGGTCGGTCCGCGGGCTAGCCACTTCCGTAGGGGGTCGTCTGCTCCAAGGCGGGCGATGGCTCGCACGACGGGGCCGCATGGTACGAGATGCGAGGGCATCACGGCGACGGGGTAATCGAGCTCGGGGGAGATAGAGACTAGAATGTTCAGGCCTGGGGGCGGCGGTCTGAGCACCCCGAGCTCATTGGCTGTGATGAGCGAGATGGTTGGGTCGACGTTCTGCCGGAGACATTGTGTGATATTTTTGACGCGCATGTCGGTGAGCAGGGCGTAGGTGGCAACCAAGCAGAGGAGAATGTTTTGGGGGATGCACATCCAGGGCAGGGGAAACGGCAGGGCGGAGCAGGTGCTAGTTCGTGCTAGTAAGTAGTGCATATTGTGTAAGGGCGAGCGGACGAACGTACAGAGGATATTTCCACATCATGGCGAGCCAGGGCTGGCTTGGCAGAGCGAAGTCTTTGATGGTGTTGGGAGCCAAGACGACCCAGTTGGTACTCAGGTAGTGGCACAATGTTGTCGCGGGGGAAAATAAGGCGTCACCGACGGTAAGGTCAGGGTTCACGGTCGAAATGACGCGCTCCAGTTGGCGATATATGAGCAGAAACTCATCAGGGCGCCAGGGCAGCATAACAGCCGGGATCAAAAGGATGGACTTGGCCGAATTCAGGAGGCCGGGAGGTTGGTCGTTTGCCTCCGCAAATCCGACCTCTGGTCGCCATGCCGCAGGGCCCCAGGTGAGGCCGTCCAGCTCATGGAAGATGATCGGCGCTGTGCCCGCCGGTGCGCTTTGCAATGCAAAGTTGGAAGTTTTAGCAACAGCATCTCGTATGCCCCTAAAAGAAGCGATATGGATTTCAACCTTGGGAGCGTGGTGGACGAGCAGCGCATGGGCGACAGCGAGCACAGCATTTGCTTGGCCAAAATCGCTGTTGGTGAGGAATAATATTTTCTTAGTGTCGGCCATCATAGAGCGGTGTTTGTCCCAGCCCGATTGATACCAAATGCCTTCTTTGAGGCTTACGGATAACAAATGTCCTTCATCACAAAAATGTGGTACTACCTCTAATTTATGGCTGGGGGGTTCATGTAGCCTTAGCTACATTTCTCTTTCGGTAAATCACCGCGTCTATTAGACCGATGAAGATCTACTACGGGACCTTATATTGGTTCTTTGTGGCAGCACCAAGTTTACGTCAGCTTACAAACGCAGATCTTCAGGCTTGGCGGTCGTACCCGGGCAAAGCGGTTGATAAAATAATCCGCACTTATTACCTCAGGGTCCACTGCCATAGGGCCAGCTGTGTATTGTAAAGTAGGTACCACTAGGTCAGGCCCTGTTTACGAACCTATCATGAGACTTCTAAGCGCTATCACCAGCCGCTTTCGCATTACCATGGAATGGTATAAATCGAATCCCATACTGTTAGAAAATTAGTAATAGCTGTTAAGATCAGGCCACTATTACGCACGGGTCACTTATCTTTGCAGCGCAGATTACTTTGTCAACCGCTTGCCGGGTAAGCGCAGCCAGCCTGACCTATTACACGCATTTACAAGCAACACCCTGCCGCTGTATTCGAAAGTGCCGTCCATCCAGCGTGGTGGCCGCCCAGGGATGAGTTGCGGCCGTTGGAATAATTGATTTATTGATGCTGTGAATGACTGTGCTAATATCAACCGCATGTTGCAAAGCCTCTTGCCGAGATCGCAACTTGTAGATTTTGTGGGCGCCTAGTGTTGCGGTGGTATCGAGTGAATTGTTGGATCTAGGCCCAGTTTGGGTCAAGTGCCAAGAAAATTAGTGATTGGCTGGATAAAGTGGGCCTAAAGCGCTGTGTTTTCGGGGTCAAACGGTGTCCCCCAAATGGTTCAGACACACAATACAGTCATTTAGAACCATCGTAATTACATAGTATCCAACGCGAGTTGGCAATGAAACGTTCTACCATTAGGGGGACCCCTGGCTTTGCGCCCTTGCTGCTCTTACGTCATCCCAATGCCATTAAGAGATACTGCCTTCCCCTCTCAGGCTTCCTGGTGTCAGAAACACTGCACTCTGGATTTGGTAGAATTGAAGGGGTTGCAACTGCGTTAGTCTATTGCTTCTGTGGCTCTCTGGCTTTGCCAGAGAACCTACTATTATAGTTGTGAATAGTGGCAAATGGCGCGGCAATTGTGGCCCACACCAGCTAAACTGACTGCGTCAGTTCAGGTCCCCTGAGCTCTTTTCAACTCGGATGCCGACACTAGAGCTCAACTCTGCTGAGCTCCATTCAGCTTAGTTATCCACACCTTCATGGTGTTCTGGCCTCTGGCCAGAACCCCCTTCTTTCTGACAGGTATTCCCGGAGCCGATCTTACTTCAGGTACAAAATAGAGGCTCGGGTTGCCTCTCTTGCAAGTCTTGTCTGTACGTCTAAGATTTTCTCTGTTTTCCCTTAAGTTTCACTTCATTTTCAGTCACCACCCAATTTTCCGTATTACGCCTGTATTGTGCAAGACAGAAAAATAGATAAGTCATTTAATATGTTATGCTACAATTGTGACATCACTTGATGACATGCTCCACTGGATGATATCACGATGATATGGTTACGTAATGACGTGTGTGATGTACAAACTATGTAAGAGCTCAATTGGCGGGCGGGCAAGCACACACATCCTAATGTAGCCTTTTAGGCCCGACAGTCCTGCTACGTTGCTATGAGACAATGAGGCAGGTGATCAGCAACCTTTCAGTTCAACAGGCAGCACCCGGAAGTTCATGGAACATGTTGGCTAAAGGGGCGATCGTTTCCGCTAGAGCTGGGCTTCGTTTTGACTCTTGGTTGGCTACTAGAAACGTGCAGACCTGGCTGACAGAAAACCCGTGTGGCCTGGAAAATTCCCTGATGCCAAGCGGGCCAATCCGTCCAAACTGTGACACCCTTATTTACAGTGGCATTGCCCTGTAATTCAGGCCTTCGTTTGCTTCCTACAGCGCCTACGGCACTGTAGCCGGCTTGGACTAGTACAACACTTCTTCCTCTAAGCTACAGCGCTGTACTACAGCCTTGTGGGTTCCTAACGTTAAATAAGTTATTACCTTAACTCAGTTTAATACAGGAGATACGCGCCCTTTAATTAGTTTCTTAGCTACCTGCCAGCTAAGTTTAAAACTAAGCGAAAAACCTTTAGTTTTAAAACTAAAAGCCCAACTAAGAAGTTCTCCACTAAACGATTGCTCCCCAATCAAAATCTGAATTTGTCATAATAATGGCGAAAATTTTGGTCAGGTTCGCGCGGGAAATGATCTGACGGTAGCGATCGGGTGCTGCCTGTTGAACTGAAAGGCTGCTGATCACCTGCCTAATCGTCTCGTGGCAACATAGCTGAAGGACTGTCGGGCCTAAGAGACCACATTGGGATGTTTGTGCTGACGGTGCTGACGGTGCTGACGGATATTTTGGTTTGCTGGTACAGCCGAATCTGGTACAGGGGACCGTTTCCTGGCGGCTAGTGCTAGCCCAACCGCGTGATGTCTCTTGGCGAAACCCCCTTAAGATCCTGCCCGTAACCTCCCAGGATCTCCAAGCCGCATCTTCTCTTACCCACACTCTCTAAATCTTCAAATCACACACCCCAATTCCAAATCACAATGTCGGAGCTCAAATTCGACTTTCCAGTGCAGCTCTTCATCGACGGCAAGGTACGTCTCTGGTGCCCTGCTCTCAAGACCTCGAAGATCTCACCCGCAATCCCAGCTCGTCGATAGCCACTCCTCAAGCCGACACACCCTCTACAGCCCCGTTGACAATACCATCATTTGCACCACTGTTCAACATGCCGCCGCCGAGGACGTTGACCTAGCTGTAGCTGCTGCCACGAACGCCTTCACCACTGGCCCTTGGCGCTCTTTCACCGGCGCCCAACGTGGCGAAGCGCTGCTCAAACTTGCCGACCTCATGCTAGCTAACAGCGATGAGCTCGCCTGGCTCGATAGCCTCCCCATCGGAAAGCCCATGCCGCTCGCCAAGTTTGAGCTCCAAATCGGCGCCGACATCCTCAAGTACTACGCGGGATGGGCTGACAAGTACGCCGGCGAGTCGTATCCAGCCGACGACGGATTCATCAAGATCGTCAGACAAGGTTTTTGTCCACCCTCCCCCCTCCCCCCCGGCCCGCCTTCCACCATCCTGCTAATCCCCGATCCCAGAGCCCCTCGGCGCCGTGGCCGGCATCCTCCCCTGGAACGTCCCCATCGCCATCCTCTGCCTCAAGCTCGGCCCGGCCCTCGCGGCGGGAAACACCGTGATCCTCAAGCCCTCTGAGAAGACCCCCTTCGCCGCCGTCCGTCTCGCCGCCCTGGCAACA
>Ga0247760_1001478_pt1 | contig 21658 bp, 20 predicted proteins | sample UWRJL171409R4_FD_179936 | JGI IMG/M metagenome (GOLD analysis project Ga0247760, IMG submission 179936) | Plant litter microbial communities from Arlington Agricultural Research Station in Wisconsin, United States - UWRJ-L171-409R-4 | ecosystem: Environmental > Terrestrial > Plant litter >... | reverse complement strand
ATCCCACGTGTTGAGGCCGGCATCGTAGGCGGCTTTGAGAAGGGGGAGGGCTTCGGATTCGGGGATAGCCCTGGGAGAAGGTTTTAGTAAGTGATGGATGGATGAGAGAGAGAAAGAGAGTACCAGTCGATGGTTCGGGGATCGCCAAAGCTCATACAGCCGAAAATGGGGACCGACACGGTGAGTCCGCTGTTTCCGAGGCGGCGGTACTCGCACTTCGACTGCTCAATCGACTGCCGGAGGCTGAGAGGAACTTCCATGATGGCTCGCCGTGAGTTAGTGTTGGGCTAAGTTGACTATTGATGGAGCAGTATAGACCCGCTCGGTCAGTGGTTCACACAACCCGTGAAGACAGGAAGAGAGGTCTGGGAAGCGGTTGCTCAGAATAAATAATCCGACGGCATCGCATCAAACACGCCCGAGCACGTCACGGCACTATAGTTGAGGGACAGGAGGCAGGAGCTACCCCGCAGCGGGGAGCCGGTCTGGCAGCGATGTAACGCATCCGCGATGCTGCACGATGCCGTCCCGACATTCCGCAGCTGGTTTGTTCTTCCCTGTTGGGCAGCATCGCGGCATCGCACAGCGCGGTCCCGCCAAAATTCTTCGGACTGTGGAGGCAGGCTTCCAACAGAACCCGGGGATTGGTCACAGGATGAAGCATTCTTGGTTTGGATCGTGCAGCAAAGATGCATTACCTCAACATAACCCCCACAGTCCAAGCCTCATGCATAAATGGCCTGTCTTGCCGAAAAGGAGAAATCGGAGATAACGCGTCAGTTTAGATCCGCGGATTTCGGCGGCCCCCCTTGTTCTCATCTTCATGTATGAGAGGACGTTATGAGTATGTTCGCTGTGATATCTGGGGATTCGGCTTGCGCATTAGGACTAGATGATATGGAATTGAGAGAACTTAGCTTCTACACTTGGCGCTTTCGTATCACATGCCCCGAGGGCCTCACAGCCTCCTCCGAATCTGTCTAATTCCCAAATGAACGAACTCAAGACACCTTCATGCAAGCGACAGACAGTGGACCGCAAACCTTCGCTTGTGTAAAATCCCAAACGCCGCTGCTAAATCGGAAGACGCCAAAGTCACTCCCGCAGTCCTTTCCAACCAAGAATGCCTGTATCCGTGGATGAGGATGGTGTCCCTCTGTCTCTCTATTTTGCGGCTTCCCGGTCGCTCATATCGCGCCTCTGGTGCGTAGCAGCCCCCCGGCCACGTTTATCATCTTCCATCCCCAAGTATTCGCGCAATGAGCACATACAGGAAGACCATGCCGCCCACTACCATTAGCTTGTTTCTGAACAGCCACCCTTGACCAGCGTCACGCTGTTGGATTACGGCGTCCATAACCGCATGTGTTTGGTGACTGCTCCCGGGAGCAGCGATGTTGAGCTGCGGACCACACGACGGGGCGCCCAGGTCCATCTTGTTACCCGTCGCAGAATCGACCCTGCTCTCTTTCATCCACTTCCAGTTCTTCTCGTCCTCCTCTGGCCACTCCGACTTAAACTTGGCTCCGCCATCACCTGCCTTGACGTTGCCTTTTCCGGCGGGGCCTCCGGCCTTGAGATGTGATCCTCCGCCTGTTGAATTCCACCACCGGGAGCGGGCGGCCAGGAACCTCCGTTCAGCCTCCGTTGCCGAGACCGACCCCGTGGTCATCTCCTCTGACGTCATGAAGGACAGGAGGCCGATGAGAATGGTTGATACCTCCCATGCGGGATTGAAGGATTTGGGGTGGAAGTCGGAAATAGAGAGACACAGTCGGCTCGATGGTTGGAATCGGCCCGAAGGCGTGTGCATACGAATCGCCGGGGGCGCAAACGGGTAGTTCGCTGGGAATATCAAGGTTCCCCAATATTGGCCTCCGTGGTAGGGAGTGTTTTCAGGGCCGGTAATAATGTAGTGCCACCTAGTTGAATGTTAGCCGATTGTGAGCGAGATGTGAGCGTCGTCTCGTGAGCTTACTCGAGGATGTTGGACTCGGAGGGATGAGCGACAATGTACGGCGGAGGGTTTTCGGAGATGCTCTTGTATTCGCGCGTCAACTAGAGAGGAATACCGTCAGCAAGAGAACTGGGCCTTCCTTCCAGACGAAACCGGGAACACGTACGCGCTTCTGTGCAGCGCGAGTGGCCATGTCGAAGGGAAACCAACAGTCGATTGGGTTGCACAGCGAGGGGCACGCCGATCAGAGCGGCCAAAAAAAAAAAACCAAAAGGAAACGAACGAGGGGTGGTGAAAAGCAGGCTGAAGGTACAAGGTCTCCGGCGCAACAAAATAGACGCTGAGGATTGATGGCGGGCACGTAGGGGCGATGGACGGAGCGAATTTTCAGCACGGAAGGGATAAAGGACAGGAAGGCGAATGACGATGGAGGCAGACGGCGAAGGCTGAGGCAATAATGCCAGACCCACAGACAACCCCTGGTTGGATCGGAGCATGGTTGAGTCAGCATGGTTGCGGCGGCCTGCAGGTGACGCCGACCCCCGACCCACCCCGCCAGTGCCAAGCCTTCAGCTGGGAAAGGTGATGCCGACAGTCGGTCGGTCAATTGGCATTCACCTTTTCCGGCTGTAACCGACAAGAACGAACGCGGATCTTGCAGCCCCAACCCAGCAACAGCCACTTAAAGCGACGAGGATACCCCAATGGCTAGCCCTCTTAGTTCTGGCGGCAACCATGTGAGTTGGTCGCATTCTGATCAGAAATGACAGCTCTCGCCCGCTAACTACAGGCGCAGGTCGCCAATGGGGCTGCCACCGGCAACGCCACCGACCAGATAGATGCTCAGGGTCTGCAAGCAATCGTAAGACCTCCCTGCGCCATCAGCTGTGCCCAAGAGTTCCGAGTCGTCTAATCACCAACACAAACAGCTCGACAATTCCCTCGCCCCGGCTGCGATCCGCACTATCGAACTCCATGGCGCCAGATACACGCGGCGAAGCCTCCTCGATCATATTTTCCAACCTCTTGTGGAGTCCGGCTCGAACCCGAAGTCCACCCTCGGCGATGTCGTCTCCAGCATCGGCACAGCTCAGGCAAAGCTCTCTAGGCTCGGTATGTTGGCTACGCTCCATTTGCCTCACCCCTCTTTAACCCGACGAGCACAACAGGTATCTTTGTCGAAGACAGCTTCAGAGTCTTCATATCCGATGCGCGCAAAGACCCATCCGTACATCCCGAGAGAACCGACCTCGATATTTCGTTCAACGTCAAGGAGAGGTCTCGTCTAGCGCTGGGTGCTGGAACCGACTTTGGCAACACTGAAGGCTCTGCATACACCAATGCCGAACTGCGCAATATCCTTGGTGGCGCCGAGACGCTCACTATCAACGCTCGCACCGGCACCCGCACAAGGTCGGCCTACAATGCCTCTCTCTCGGCGCCTGTCAATGGCAACCCAGACATGAGGCTAGCGGCAGAGGTGCAGCAGTCATCAACGCAAAAGCCATGGGCATCACACGAGGAGAACTTAACTGGAGGAAGCCTCCGATTTGCCTGGCAACACGCTGATAGCGGCGACAGCCATTCACTATCTATCTCTAGCATATGGCGGCAAATCACCGGCCTCCAAGCCACTGCCTCCCCGACCGTCAGGATTGACGCTGGCGATTCCCTCAAGCATTCCTTAACCTACACATTTATACGGGACCGTTTCAACCGGGCAGCGGCGCCCAGCCCGACCCTCCCCCAGAGCGGGTACCTAGTTCGCGCGGTCACCGAGCTTGCCGGCTGGGGTCCACTAGGAGGCGACGTATCCTTCTCTAAAACCGAGGCCGAGCTCTCGACCGCGACACCCCTCTCTCTCCCCGGTATTGCCGGTGTCACAATCGGTGGTGCTTTCCGTGCCGGCCTTCTATATCCCCTACCCTTCGGATACAGCCTTGGCGGGTCGGTGCTCCCGAGCCGCATCAACGACCGCTTCCAGCTCGGAGGCCCAACCGATGTGCGTGGCTTCAAACTCGGCGGTCTGGGTCCTCACGATGGCGGGGATGCCGTCGGTGGCGATGTTTACGCCGCCGGTGGCGTCAACATGATGATCCCGTTGCCCCGGGTGGGGCCTAACTCTCCGCTGAGGATTCAGCTGTTTGCTAATTGTGGGCGATTGGTTGCGCTCAAAAATAAGGGCAAAGGCAAGGAAGGCGGGGGCGACCCATACCGGATGGACTCGAAGGTGGTGTCAAAAAGCGCGCGGTCAGCAGTTGCGGAACTCACGACGGGCCTGCCAAGTTTAGCAGCGGGATTTGGTCTGGTCTACGCACATCCTGCTGCCAGGTTTGAACTGAACTTCAGTTTGCCCTTGGTTCTCCGGAGGGGCGAGGAGGGGCGCAAAGGTCTGCAAGTGGGTGTGGGCATCAGCTTTTTGTAACATTCTACCCCAGAGTTTCGTCCATCCGCCCATTGTAGTGTACTATCAGTCTAGCTCACGCACCAATGCTCGAGCAGTAGAAAATAACAGCGGCTTAATGAAATATTCCTGAATAGTTTTCTCTACTCTACTCCAACATCTCGTCTGTGCACAATCCGCGCAAGTGTAGTTAGGTACATGACTTCACACATTGCTGCACACCAGACCGATGGCAAGTTCTAATTTAGACATTATAAAAAAGAAAAGGGCAATGCAGAGAGTGGGCAGCAAGGAACGCACCCCAAGCCCTTCCATATTATGGCGGTTTACCATGATGATGACCAGAAAATGTCAAGATATGCAATGAAACGGATAGATATGCACGATGACAGTCAAAAAGAAACGGGTACACAGGAAGTACCATGATGATCATACCCCCCTCTCCATGGACGTGGGGTTCTTCGCGAGACATACAGTCCCCGTCCTACACTACCACTAGGCCGGGACAAGGTTTTGAGACAAAGAAAGAAGGAAATGACCGCCAGATCGTGAGCGAGAAGGCATCTCTACTCCTTCTTCTTCTTCTCACCCAGCTTGTTCTTTGGCACTCTGACGAGCCAGTAAACGAACAGCGCGGCGAAGACGTTGAAGACAATGTAGACCCAGAGAAGGCTAAGGAAGGAAAGTCAGTAGTGAACCCAATGCGAGGTGTGAAGTGTACGACATACCCAAAGTTGCGCCACCTGTCAGCGTAGTCAGCTTTCGCAGCAGCAAGGAAAACATTAGTGCTTGCCATGGGGCAGAAAGAGCACTCTTGGGTGTTGAGCGGGTCTTGGAGGTAGCCCCCAGCAAGCTGCATGTAAGGCCCAAGGTACTCGGCACATGTACTGCTGTTCGTAGGCTTGAAGCGCAAGTACTCGTTTGCAGCGCAGATGACATCGGTGTTGGCCACACCGACAGACAACATGGCACTGGCCAAGTATGTAAAGGGGCTAATGTGATACATAAAGATCCAGAAGCGAGGGAGCGAGTCGGGATTGGCCAGAACACCGCAGAAGATCAGGCAGAGAGTGAACAGCAGATTGGCAATGTTGCCACCCGCCTCCGCAGTCTCGAAACCAGCAATCATGAAGTCGGTGAAGGTCGAAGTGAACAACAGAAAAGCCACCAGAAGCAAGAACATGAGAATGCCACGCTCCGTGACTTGATCGGCCGGGATCGCGTTGTTCTGGAGACCAACAGGATAATACCAACAGAAGTACATCAGAGCGGCCATCAGCGTGTTCCAGGGTAGTTCAACAATGATCTGCGACAGCATGAAGACCTTCCAGCTGTAAACTTTGGATGGGCGCTCGCGGACCTCGTATAGCGACCGCTGTATGACGAAGTGAGGCATGGTCTGCTGTACAAGCTGGCCAAAAACGGTGAAGATGTTGAATATGGCGAACATTTGGTTCGTGAGACCCTGGATACTGTTTGGCGCATCGTAGAAGATGAAGCCGATGAAGAGAGCGACAAGAACACAGAGCGCCGCCTTGGAGTAGATATAGGATGGTGTGCGCCAATACTGCTGGAAGACACGGTAGGTAACCTCGAGGAGCTGCTTGTGGAAAGGCGCCGCGAACTCGCGGTAACTGCCATCATCAGTAGAAACGGGGGACTCTTGCTTTGGCTCAGTCTTGAGACGCTCCAACTCTTGCTGGACAGCAGTATACTCGGGGCTATCACGCCAGGCTTGGAACCAATCAACATCGGAATGGGTACCAGGCGCGGCGCCGATGACTTCAAGCATCCATTCGGCCGGGTTAGCATCCGGTGGGCAATTGAGTCCGCTGTTCCGCTCGAAATATGATGTCATGGTCTTGGAGTTCTTGCCGATGTCGCCAAAGTAAACCGTTTTGCCGCCCTTGGCGAGGAAAAGTAGTCTGTCGAACCGCTGGAAAAGCATGGCCGAGGGCTGGTGGATAGTGCAGAGAACGGCTTGTCCGCTCTTGGTGAGCTTCTCGAGTAGATCCAAAATGGCCCAGGATGTCTGGCTGTCAAGTCCGGAGGTCGGCTCATCAACGAACAGCAGAAGGGGAGGCTTCGCAGCCAGCTCGACGCCAATGGTAAGGCGCTTCCTCTGTTCGACGTTCAGGCCTTCGCCGGGAACGCCAATAATGGCATCGGCGTACTCCTCCATGTCAAGAAGCTTGATAACCTCGTCAACATACGCAAGCTTCTCCTCGCGAGGGACGTGATCGGGCTGGCGGAGGAGGGCGCTGAAGTTGAGAGCCTCACGGACGGTCGTGGTCTGGAGATGAAGGTCCTGTTGCTGCACGTAGCCAGTCTTGCGTTGGAAGGATGCATCTCTGGGACGACCATCAACAAGCATTTCGCCGGTGATAACACCCATGGAAGTTCTATCAGCGAGGCAGTCAAGAAGAGTGGTCTTGCCGGCACCTGAGACACCCATGAGGGCTGTCAAGGTGCCCGGTTTGACCCAGCCATCGACGTTGTTGAGGATTTGGCGAGTCTCCGACTTGATCTTGACCTCGTAGCAGACGTTATTCCAGTGGAAAACGCTAGTTTGCTTCTGCAGCATGCCGGCCTCCTTGTCTGAAGAATGACCGTCGCTGACCAGAGGACCCGGCCTGTGTGCTGAACCAGATTCCGCGTCTCCTTTGGCCTCTTTGAACGAAGCAGGCTTGTATCCGCGGCGGAAGACCAAAACTTCGCCCTTGCTCTTCTTTGCCGCAACGTTCTCCGCTGCCAGGATGTAGAAGAACCCAAAGCCAACGAGGAAGACCAAAACAAGGCCGAAGTCACGCCACTTGCGCTCGTTGGAGTACGAGAAAGCGGAAGCGACGTAATCATCACCCAGAACGTAGCTGACGCCAGGAATCGCTCCGACAGAAGAGCAGACGCGGTTTAGAGGACCAACATCGGCGTAGAGCGGGATTTCGGGGCTCGGGACATACTGTGTGCAGAGGAATTGGCGATTGTGGAACTCGTTCACCATCAATGCCTCGAAGGCGTAAGCAAGCGGGTCGATGTAGTTCATCCAGCGGCACCAAGGTAACATGTAATTGAGCGGGATAGCAAAGCCGGTGAAGATGACAAGAGCCAGAATGATGACTGCAGCGGGAACCATGGCTTGCGAGAGGGTACGCGATGCACTGGCAATCGTCCGGAACATCATTGACATGGTCATGACGGTGACGAAGGAGATCAGCAGGAAGAAGAAGAAGGCGCCGGCGTCTCGTCGGAGGTTCGTCATGAAGTATAGCGTGACGTTGAAGACAATGCAATTCATGATCTTGTATGGCATGTCGCAAAGCATGGACGCCACAGCCTCGGCCGATGGGTGATAGAGCGCGTACCGGTCGTGTTTCTCGACGATTGGACGTTGGGAGTAAAGAGTCAAGATTTCCAGAGCGCTGCTGAAAGCGTTCATAAGGCAGGCGAAAAAGAGGAGCGCACCTCGCTGGAAAAAGCTGGCCGTCGTAGGTTGGAGATCATAGAAGACACTGGAGATAATGAGACACATAATGAAGTTGCCGATGAGGGCACCAAGTGTCAGACTAGGATCGCCAATCAGGCGTCGCCATCCACGCCACAAGCAAAGCTTCGTCTGCTGGACAAACGACAGCGTAAAAGGCGACTTGGCACGCTGCCCCTTAGCTTGCTGTGCTTTCTTGGAAGCGCGGAAGGCCTCGGCGTCGGGCCCGTTGATGGGATGGTCAAGCTTGTAGGTCTCGATCTCGTCCTGGAGAACCTTGTAGTTGGTGCTGTTCCTCCAGGCCTCGGCAAATTCGTCAGGGGTGCGCGGCGCCCTGCCCTCAAAGCCAGGTCGTACAATACGCTCCTGAGGGCTCGTCATGGATGTGAGGAAGTCGGGTGTGGTTGCGCGAGCAGGGCACTCAAATCCGAGATCGACAAAATACTGCTTCGCATCGTCGGCCCTGCCGAAGAAGATCTGGCGGCCTTCGTACAGTACAACGACCTTGTCAAAGAGGTCGTAAGCACTCTGCGGTGCTTGGTAGATCGAAACGCAGGTGGTGCTTCCAAAAAGTTCGGTTTGCAGCCTCAAGTTGCGAACGAACTCGATAGCATTGGCGCTGTCCAAGCCTCGGGTACTGTTATCCCAGCACTGGAGCGGAGCGCCAGAGAGCGTGGCCTCGGCGATAGTGACACGCTTTCTCTCACCTCCCGAGACACCACGGATGTACTCGTTTCCGACACGGGTGTTGACAGTGTGGCTGATGCCGAACAGTGCCATGACAACATCCCTGAGGTGGTTGGCAAAAAGGTTCTTGGAGACACCATCGGGGATCTGGCGAGGGGCACGAGCGTGGGCAGCAAAGGTCAGAGTATCTCCGACAGAAAGCTGCGGAAAATGGGTATCGACCTCGGCAGTGTAGATGGTCTCTCCGCGGTGTTGCGTGTGCATTTCATCGGCGGCCATACCTTTGACGTGTCAGTACAGTGCGAAGGACAGATGGTTGGGGAGTCAGTGTTTTTAACCCACCTTGGTAGTTAAAGTACGACTTCTCATCAATAAAGATACCATTGTGGTCTCCCGCAATCGTCTTGAGGAATGTGCTGCATCCAGAGCCAGGAGGGCCAAGGACAACAAGCATCTCACCCCGGCGCACGAGACCGTTGAAGTCGCGCAGAATATCGATGCGACGGCCCTTGTCACCCAGGAGCTTACGGGCCACGCCAACAACCTCAAGCCAGATGTTGAGGAAGTCTTTCTGGTAATCGGTCGCTGAGCCAAATCCATACACGTTCAAGTGCTGGAAGGCAACACCCGTGGTGCGGAATTGGTGGCCCTCTCCTGCCACCATATCCACCACTGCTTTGGCCCAGGCACGAGCGTCGAAATTAGGGCCATTGGGGTTCAATGGCGAGTTCTCGTCCTCGGAGGCGATCAGGAAAATATTCCCACCAGAGCCATCGGCAGCAGCGTGCGACTGTGCCGTGTACTTGCGCGCGAGGGCCTGCACAAGAGTGTGGCGCCGCTCAATCTCGATCTGATCCTCGTCGTCATCATCGCTGAAAGTGTCCGTGTCTGCGCCAGGCGTAACGGTTTTCTCGTGGCGTGGGGTCTCGCTCTCAGCCACTTCCGTTGTCGAGGTGGCCCGCGTCCGACTAACATCCTCGGGCCGTATCGGCGATGAGCCGCCAGCAGTTGCAGAATCGTCCCCATGGTCGCGCGTCGACGGTCTTGCCAGCGTGGGCAGACCAGCGTTCTGGGCTGTCCGGTCGTAGTTCCCAAAGGAACTCGTCCCCACGAATGACATCGTGTGCACCTTCCTCTTCCTCGTCCCCTTCCCGTTTGTCGTTTGCCAGCTGTGCTTGGAGCTGTTGGGTGGCTTACAGCGGGGGCGCCCTGTCAGATAGCGGGGTCAACCAGCCGAAACAGCGCCTGGGGCCTGGTATTGGTTCAGATAAACCCCGTAAAAACAACAACAGACAAAGAGCGAACGACGGTACACTTTGCGATAAAGGAAGGCAGCGTGAAGGAGAAACTGAGCGAGAGTTGCAGTGTGAGCCGAGAAAAAAAGTCTAGGCTAACCAGGCCCAGATAAGGGCAAACTCATCAAAGGGGAAGCGGGCTCTTCGCATCGCCCGAAGTGGAGAGGTCCCTCTGGCGGAAGCAACAGGGGCCCGGCATCGCGGCGAAAAAACGCACCAGCTGAGGTGTCGCAGCCCACGAAGCTCGAAGACACAGGGCTGCAAGGGGAGTTCCTTACATGAGTATCCACTACCGAGTCGTCCCCCCTCAAAGGAGAAATGACGCGCTGTCTCCCAATCGGGAGACAGCCCGTCCGAGCGCGCGGGTAGTTCTCGAATTCGCATCGCAAGCCGATCGACGGCCGTGCTCGGCGCTTTCATTCTTGACGGGAAACATATGGTTCCCGCGCATCAGTCATCACCCCTCCATATTGGAACCTTTCAGATTCCGCAGCCCATCTTCCATTTGGCGACCTATACCGGTTCGGCAGATGGTTCCCGGAAACATTTCATCGGTCGACCTATCATTACGGCTTTCCTCACTCTAACCCAAAGCCCGCTGCGGTCTCCGGCGAGAGGCCGGTCAGCCGGAATTCGCTTTTCATCCTACCCCCAGGGCGTGTTCGTACTCGCACGTGTAGAGATTGCAAGGAAACACGATCCCACTTGTCAATTTTCCAGCTCTTGTTCACAATCCACTAGCTCAAGGGAAGCGTCTTGGCGACTCCATCTTGGTTCTCTCGCCACGACATTGAGATCTGGAGGGAACTTTCGGCCAGGTTCGACCAATGAGCAAGCGGACAGCTTTCCCTGCCCGGGTCAAGCACCATCCGAAACGTTCCCGCTATCCCGGTTCTTTTGGTGGGGCGAATGCCGTCGCATCAGCATAACGACATTACTCCCCCGCTGGCTCCCCGCGCTGTATCTCGGGGTCCAGCATCACCCCGATCCCCGCCCCTCTTCTCTCCAGATCAAATACAGAATACTCCCACCACGTCAAAAGACCTGCGGTGGGCAATGCATTTCAGAAGCGGGGACACAAGCCGGCAATCATGCATCGCATCCACAGGGAGGAGAAACTCGTGGAAACTGAGCTTTAACCATGACTCTTCAGGTGAGAAGACCACACGCAGAAATCCTTTTACGTTCCGAATACGAACCGGCCCACCCATCTCTCGCTGACGGAAATTCCAACCAATCCTGTCAAGGCCGCCCAGAGGAAGAACCTACGTGCTTGTTGTAACTGACGGTCCTGGAATGGAGTTCCACTGGGTTTTAGAGGCTGAGGCTTATTTCCAGCTGCTCAGTGCACATGTGCGTCTGGTTAGTAAGAGCCGCGCGCAACACACCAGGTAATGAGAGGGCAACTGAAGCGACAGCAGCATCATTACATATCACCCATTGAGAAGCCTCAATGGTTTCAAGATCCTCGCGCCCAGGTGCCTTCGAGCAGCAATCATCAAGAAGGTCGGATCTAGACAAGCTGCAATCTTTGTAAGGGATCGGACGTGATACATGTCTTTACCGCGGTACCGACACTTACATGTAATGACTGAGAGATCCACTCTTCGTCATATGTTAGGCAACGATTCAAGCTTTCTTGAATGTCTAGCCGGTTGGAGTACCCGCCACAAATTGAGAAATGTGTGTCCTTTTCGCTGGTATTCAGTACCGGTACATGTAGTTCAAGACAAGCTCCCATCACCTTGTGCTCCAATCAACTGAAAGTTTGTCAGTGATGAATGAGCTTTCAGCGTTGAGATATATGCCTTGAGTGATACCGAGACACACATCAACTTACCGCCAACGCAATAAAACAAGTGCATCTTCACTCACTGGCGGCTACAGGGGGATGATTTGAAGGAACTCAGGTCGTAGCCAGGCTGGCACGACAATAACGCGTAAATCCAAGGCCCAAGATATGTTTGAATCACGTCCCTCGACTTGAATTTTTCTCAATGCTTGGCTCTTCTGCCCCAGCCATGTTCTCAAGCTCCCAACCAACAATTGAACCCTCATGACATCAATCCCACCTTGGCATCAACCTCTCGGGACATGAAACCCAATGGAAAGCGTGGAGCACGATTGGCTCGCAGGTAATTTTTGCTGGGTGTTGAGCGAGTACAACTAGGATAGGATAGGATAGGATAGGTAACTAGGTAATTGCTATTCCCATCGATCGATGGGAACTCGGTGATAAGTATATATTAATATATATCGACTTGAGTCTCAAATCAGGGGTGGTGATGGTTTGAGGTCGGATTAGAGGATTAGAGCCAAGTTGGGAGGCGGCAGCTAGGCGTGCACGGCTCAATTCAATGTTGCTGGCTCGCACTTTCTAGGCCTGTGGCTTCGGATTTTTATTTCCTATATGTAGGTATAAAGCACGGAGATAAATACCCCAGCCGTTGGATGACATCAGACGTCAATTTTTACGTCTCCCCCCCGGGTCGTCAAATGTGCAGGTTAGGTTACGTACTATGAGTTGCAAATGTTGGTGGAAAAAGAACTTGAATCCTGAGATTTATGGTTGGAGGCGCTATGTGTGAAGAGTCAATATGGTACATGTATCTGCTAAAGAAACAAACCCAAGAGATAGTTGAACTTTATGTATTTCTCTCAAATACTTCATGTTGAGTTCTAATAGTCTAGTTTTACGCCGGAACAGCCTTTTATAAAGTGGCCACCCGAATTTAACGTTGAAGGTTTCCATGTGCTTAGGTTTAATTCAGACGAGTAGCTATGTGACGGGAAGCAGCACAATCAAATGCTTTTACATGTATTATGTTGCTGATGGTTACGGGACATTCTCCAGCAGCACATGCACGACACCATACATGTACCACACCTCAAGCGTATATGCTCGCTAACATAGGCTGGTAAATGCATGAATCGAGTTCAGTCAGGCAAACTCCGATGGTTGTTGACAACCAAGTCCTGTGTCCCAGCTCTTCCGCTCAAAACATAAAGTTCAATGTGCGCCTCTACACAACTAGCACGACAGCTGTTTTAGTTCCGGCCCTGGATGAGGTTATGTTGTAGGCCAGGTTCTCTGTACCTTGTGCACCATGAGCCGGTACATCTCAGCTCTGATTAAATGAGCCCTGAATGAGGTAAAGGAATACTGAATGGATTGTTAAATGTTTCCGTGGCCCCTTTTTATTTTTTCCTATTTTTCTGCGTAGCGATATCTATCCTGATCACAAACAAGAACAATACACATTCACCCTAGTACAGTATCCAGAAACACATATTATTGTGCCCGCAGGACGTATGGCGACCAACTGTTTACCTTATCTCTCTCACACCTCTGAGTAGAGATAAGGAACGCGAAGAACCTGTCACATGTACATTGATGTGTGAAGACATGACGGGTTCCCAACTCAATGAGAGTTCAACCGTGCGATCCCCTCAATCTTTTGTGGCCGCAAAGAACACATCGCACATGTGCACACGAAAATTATCATATGACGTCGATACAAGAGGGTGTGCATGATGACAGGGGAGGTTGAAACGGTCTCAGCGAATAGGATCTGAAAGACGTGTCTGGACGGCGAAGGTGGCTTGTGCGGGTGACATTCCACCAACGGGTATGTGTTTCCAGCAGCTCAGTCGTGTGGCAAAGTGAAGATAAGAGAATCTGATCTCAGGGATTGTTAGCGGCCCAAAACGTCTTTCCGATTTGGCCGTTACGGCAGCAGAAATGATGGTATGCGATGACTGAATAATCACCTCATTCACCTGAGACCTTGGATATTGACTCGGCAACCCGCCATCTGTTCGAGAAACGGGGTCTCACACGAGCTGGCCGCAAATGTTCACGGGACAGCCCTTGGTGAACTTGGCGCGACATGGTGGTGCACACACCAGAATCATCCTTTTCGGTGACCCGTCTTGCCCGTCGAGTTTGGTATCCGATTCCCAGCTTGATCAGGTGTCAAAATTGCTTGTTTGCCTCGTTGCTTGCCCATGGCCTGTGCCTTACCGCATCCGCTGCAAAGGGTCCGTGCTTCTTGCCTGTCACCGGCTTTGCCGGCCTCCTCTTGGCATCCAGCTCTCCGCCCGCATCCCTTCGTTGTTCTTTATCCACGACTTTCAGTCTGTTGACAGCGTCTGGGCGTGCGATGACCTCGGAAGCGAACTAATTTCATGCCACAGCAGCTCTGCTGATGTAGCAAGGATGTGTGTTTTTATCCTGCGATTCTGATCTCGTCGACGCTAGCAGCGAACAAACCCCGCCATTCCGCCTCGCAGAAGCGACTGCAACTCCGCGATAGCCTACGGGCGCAACCCCTCAACACTGAAGGGTTCGACAAACCGGGATCCCTCAATCTAGATAACTGGTATTTGCGAGGCGGCCACGATCGAAACACGGGTCCGGCCGACGGAACTCTCCATTCGCTCGCACGGGGCTTGGCGTCATCCGATCCAGTCGGAGCCATCGACATATCAGCTACGTCACAGCTGTTCGCACTGGATTGCTAACCACAATATCAGACCCATTGACGACGCCCCTATCGCCGGCGAGATTCGCGAGTCGAGACCCCACTCATCAGTTCCATGACTGGTGACGACATTTGCCAACATGGGAAACACAAGCACAAAGGAAGCGCGCAGCGGGGATAGTGGCCAGCGCGGCCAGACTTCCGGCCTCCTCTCCGGCGCCGATGCCGCTCACAGCTCGGAGAGGTCTTCGAATCGAAGAAACCGGGTCAGTCGGGGAGACTTAGGTGGCATCTTGGGGCTCGGCTCACCAGCTGGATCGAGCTCCCGACCGGAGCCGCCTTACGAGCGGCGTGAGACAAGGCAGGAGCGGGAGGCACGGCGGCTAGAGAGAGAGCGAATTGCTAGGGTGGCGGAGAGGGAGCGGAGCATGAAAGAGGAACATGTCGATGGCGGATTTCTAGTTACCCTCGGGACATATACAGGGCCCGAGGACTTTAACAAGCAGATTGTCCGGCAACTGCAGGTAAGCTGCTGTTTCACCGTGCTGGTGTGCACAAATTTTTTAACATGGTTTTCTGGCAGATTGAGAGAAAGATCGCCCCGTTCTGGCGAGGGCTCAACGATTTCGATGATCAATGGACAGAACCACAAATCATCGCTGCCGCTCGCGGCCTCCCCGTCCCTCCACCAGATGAGATTCCTCCTGACGACCTGATACCTCGGCCGGTATCCGCAGGCTCCCCTACACCCTCTGCCCAGAACCTCCATAATCTGACAGTGCCTATCGGCGATCGCACCCAGTCCGTTGCGTCAGAACATAGCGCGTCCAATGTCGGGTCTTCCCTTCCTTCACCTGTCTCCGCACAAGCTCCGAGAACTAGCTCGCCTTTTAAACCCCGTGGGAAGGCTCTTGCTGCTGTTCTTGGGGGGAATTCCCGAAATGGGTCGACAACTGAGTTTGTGCAGCGAGAGATCAACCTCCCTCGTGACCCCTTCATCAATGGGCAACCCCTCGAGGTCTTTTTGTACAAGGATGCAACTGAGTGTCCGATTTGCTTTTTGACGTACCCCCCATACCTCAATCATACCAGATGCTGTGACCAGGCAATCTGTAGCGAGTGCTTCGTCCAGATCAAACGCCCAGATCCCCACTTTCCCGAGGGGCACAACGAGAACGACCCGAACCACAATCCCGAGGAGTCGGCTGGCTTGCTAGTCTCCGAGGCGGCTTGCTGCCCTTACTGCACGCAACCGGATTTTGGTGTCACCTACGACCCGCCGCCTTTCCGTCGTGGTCTGACGTATGGGATTTCTGCGCCCACTGTTGGCAGCCTCAACACGGCCATGTCATCGACCAGTTCACTCAACTCGGGAACACCCTCGCCTGCCCTCGGTTCCCCACTCAGCACAGGGTCGCGTCGCCGCACTCAGTCACTATCTGCCAGCTCCCCCAACGTCATACTCACAGATAGGATTCGGCCAGAGTGGGCCACGAAGCTTCAAACTGCTCGCGCTCACCTTGCAAGGAGAGCCGCCGCTGCCACTGCCCTGCACACTGCAGCTTTTCTCATGAATAATACCGAGACGAGATCATCGCGCGGTCGCTTTGGGCGGAGACATGCCGGAATAACCATCGCTTCGGCCGGCGCGTCCTCGGGAGCAGCAAACAATGATGGCGACAGCGGACCAGGCACCCCTTCCCAGCCAGGAGTGGAAACGGGCCCGGTAGGCTTCACGGGTCAAGAGCTGGTGGCGAATCGCCGTAGTCGGCTTGAGGACCTCGAGGAAATGATGTTCATGGAGGCGATTCGCCTCTCTCTAGCTTCGGAGGAGGAGCGCAAGAGGAAAGCCGAGAAGGAGGGCAAGAAGGAGGCCAAGAAACGCGAGAAGGAAGACCGAAAGGCTGCGAAGGCTGCTGCAAAACACGGTGAGGTTTACGCCGGTGGCGACGCTCGTAGCGGCCAAAGCTCTGCAACCGGAAGCAGCTTGAGCCTGCCTGGCCTGGGTTTCGGGAGGAAGCGAGGAAATAGTGGTGCCAGCAACCTCCGGGTCGAGGCCAGTGTGGCCAACGCAATGGCAACCAGCGGTCCTTCGAGCACCACAGTGTCGGAGGCGAATGCCAAGGACAAGGGAAAAGCTGTGGACCGAAGCCTAGTTTCGACACCAGAGACATCTTTGGTCAGTGATGCGTCTGGCTCTTCCTCGCAACCAGCGACGGCCTCTGCGCCACGCCCAATCCCCTCGGTGCATCAACCGGCCGGCCCTTCTCACTTGCGTCAGATGAGTAGCGCCTCTTCAGTGTCTTCGTCTCTGTTGGACAGTCAGCCGGGGAGTTTCATTCCCTCTTCCCATCTTCAAGACCCTCGATCTAGTGGGCTCAGTCTCGGAAGTCGGTCCGGTGCTAGTGAAGACGGCGACGCCGAGCGTGACCCAAGTGCCAGCACGGAACCCATGTTCAACTTTCGGAGCCTTGCAGAGGTTGTAGGCGTGACTCTGGAGGGAGAGAATGCTGGTCGACGTCTGAGCCAAATTGAGGCCGATGCTAAGTCCAAGGACGAGTTGACGCAGGAGGATAGCGTTGAGATTGCTTCCTCCCAAGCCACCGAGGCCATGGATCAAAGCGTATTGACGTTGAGGGCTGAAGACTCTGAAACATCTCACATTGCAAAGGACCTGGACGCCAAGCCGAAGCCGACCGTCTCGGTCACTGATCGGGACCAGCCGCCGCTAGTTACAGTGACGCCTGATACCCCGGCTGCCTTTGACCGAGTTGATGATGATGGCGGAAAGCGACTTAGTTACCAAATGACGGTGGAGCACTCAGGCCAAGTTGCACAGTAGCGGCCCGGGCAAGGAGACCGATATACTTGAGAAGTTACGAACGGAAAGATTGGACCAAGATTGGAAGATTGGCCGGTACCTGGGCGTTGCGTTGATCTTACATGACCCTAGCTCCACGTGGAAATAGACGCGTGGGTGGTCATGAATGGCAGGACTTGTCCTTTTTTACGGGGGCAATACTAGGTAGACATATCTATTGTATTAGATGGAATGGCTGGCATGCCTTGGCTTTTGGAGCGGTCGTTTCTTCCCTGTGTTTTTGTATACACGCAAAGGCACATTTTCTTATGTTTTCCTCTCTTCAAATTCGATCGGTCACTAGGCAGGTAGGCACCTGGGCGTGGCGGGTGGACCAAGAATGCAGATGGGCACACACCCACACAGCATGTGTTGGCGTTGATGGATGCAACATTTCTTTTTTTCACGTTGCATATGGTCTAGTTATGGGATATTCAGGTAGCAATGAAATGAAACATTCTTTGACGTGTTTGGGTCGATTGTGACTGCTCATCGCGCCCGCCGTGTGATATCTTACATAGTTGCAAGAATTGTTGACCAACCCGCTGCTGGCCAACCAGCTGAGTCCGGCGGGCGTGTCACACACCGGGAATGTACGGGGAACAAAACTACCTATGGGCACGCCCCGCAATACTTCCTTGTTCCTCAGTGCCCCCATGTCGGCCGGTCCCGGCGGAAGTGGCCGAGTTGTGGGCTGGAGGAATGTTAACTCCGGTTCCAAGCACTTGGTAAGACCTCTGCTAACAAATACGTTTGACGGGGCGGCATTGTTGCTGCAGCTGCCTCAATATGGACCCCAGCTCATTGGTAGCAAATCTAATTGGCAGTGCCATCGGTATTGACACCGTCCCGGGATCCGGAGAAGTTCGGCCAAGTCGTCACACGCACTTGGTCGTTGACAAAATCCCCAGGCCGAGCTTTCAATCTTCATGGGTTGATGCATGGACACATTTAAATGAGACAGCGTCTGCTTGGTCTTATCAGGTTCCGAGCGCAAGTGGCCACAAGGTACCGTTGCCTCTCAAAGAGATTGCTTGGCAGCCTTGCGTTGTTCGTAGGCCGCTATTATCCCATCATCTGGAACAACACCCCGATCTTCCGGTCGTCTCTTGTTAACATAGCCCTCTCCAGGGCTCGTCCAGACGTACTCCTTCCAGGAACCAAGCGCTGGCCACATCTTTTCACGGACCATCCCGAGTATCTTATCCCTTCTCTCCGCAGCTGGCGAAGTAGCGTCACTGTCTTGGCCTTCCAGGTTCGACAAGACGTCACGCCACTCCTTCACGGTCTCCTCCAACTCGGATATTGCCGTAACACCACAGACGGTTGCTCCTACTTTCCTCGACCCGACCTGAACTCCAAATCCAGCGGTTGCGCCAATCCGGGCCCATTCTTCCAGGGCCCAACGTATTGCCACCGATTCTAGTCGTTCGCCCGCCGCCCCAGCAATATCGGCTAGCCGCTTACATGCTCGGCGAAGCTCTGGTGGTGAGGGATGCCACTTTGCTAGAGGGCTACCTCCAACCCCTTCCGCCGACGGCTCCGGATCAGCGGGTATACCACGGCTCGTTAGCAGACCCATGCCAAGAATGCTAGCGTTTAGAACAACACCAACACCCGCCGCCTTGAATCTAGGCAGCGGGCTGTTGGAGTCGCTATATCCACCCCCGTCTACCAACGGCAAGCCTAATTGTCGGTTCTGTACCGTAAAGTGCCCATAGCTAAGCACGGCATCCAATGGCTCGCCCGTCTCAGCAAGTACCAACTCTGCTAGGTTGCACAAAACATCAATCGGAAAGCCGCTGATGCCAACATAGCGAATTATGCCCTCCTCGTCACGGAGCCGGCGCAGCTCCCGCACCGCGTCCACAACCTCGGATGGTTGGGCAAACTCAGCGTCGTGTGTGTAGACTAGATCGAGGTAGGGCGTGTGCAGTCTCTCCAGACTGCGCAGCACAGAATACCGTATGTGGGCAGGCGAGTAGTCAAACACCTCGGGGGCAATGCGGCCGGCTTTGGTGATCAAGGTGTAGCTCGAGCGTGGCGGCGACAGTTGAGATAAGGCAGACCCAAGGAGGGTCTCCGATGGGCCGTAGTACGGACTTGTGTCGAACGCGTTGACGCCTAGCTCGAGCGCCCGCGCGACAATATCGCGGTAGGGCATGGCGTGCGGGTCGCTAACATATTGCGTGTTGAACGTCGCTGTGCCGAGGATCAGCGGGGGTAGAAAAGTGCTGAGCGGGGGTCGGGAGGCGGCATCTCGAGAGGTGTCGGTCGAGTCAACCATGTCGCTAGATGGTATAAGCTACGCGAAAGAGAGCAAAACTTGTGGAAGTTGTGGCTATCGGGCTCAGGTCTCCATGGTGGAAGGTATGGAGGGCCCCGGGTACGTCGGGAGCTTGAAAGTGGGGTCAACCGAGCAGCTGAGTAACTCACAACATGCTGACCATGGCGTTGCTACGCTCCAAGGGCAGGTTGGACAACCGACAATTGCAAAATACCGCAGTTTCAGACCCAAAGATCATATAGGAATTGAACATCAGTAGATACAGGTGGTCATTATGAGCACCTCAGGAAGGATGTTGATGCCAAGACACCTGGAGGCGGGGCAAAACGCGGGGCACGCAGCGGTGATGCAATCACTGCGGGGTTGCTGTTGGATGGGATTTGGGGGAGCTGTTGGCAGCAGAGGATTTACCCTAGCACCTTGCAGACTGACTTTTCCAGGGTCGAGAATTTGCTCTTTTCCTCTTTCCTTTGTCAATCACATCAACAGTCTCGCTGCTTAGGACCGCGGTTCCTGATTGTTGCCTCGTAACGAACTTCGGCTGTACGCGAAACGCGCAGAAATATCTCCCAGCGGCTGAGCCGTTCCACCGGCACGGCTCCCATGGACGCCTCCCAAGCATTTTGGTCGAGACGGTCCAGGACTCCCTGATACTGCACACTGGGTTCACGTCAACGCTCCGCAGTGCATGCTTTGAACCTAGAAAACTGCCCGCGGACGGCCTTGCGGTCGCACACACCTAACCCCAGCTCGTTCTCTCGATATATTGCCAAGAGCATTGGAATTGCGCTTTGATTCCCTGCAGGCTTCCAGAGCCTTCGACGAAATGAATGGCTGCTAACATTTAGGACCATAACCCCTTGCATGGCAACGCGGCTCTTCATTTCTACAGGCGCAACCTCTTCTTCTCTCATTGCTTCCGGGACGGAGTTCGCGGCTCAGAAAAATAGGCTAAAGACAGGCGCTGGCCATTTTTGTAGTGTCGACATCAGCCGTTTCGAATCACCCTATATCTCGCTCAATGCCCCGTCTTCAGCAAATCGAGAAGTGGCCGCCGTGTCCCGCTCCGTCCAATATATCACAGCGCCCCGCATTAAGGAGTTGTTCATCTATCTCCAAGTTCCAATCGTTTTAACCTTCCAATCAAGGAGCTCGAATTATCTCCCGCCGAGAAAGACGTCACTTTTCCCCAACTCTCCATGCCCACAGTGACGGCGCCCCTGGTTCTGTTAACGAGCCAACACAACCCAAAGCGGTGCCCTTGGACGGCTCCGCGGGCCCAGCTCTAGCCAACCGGAGTCATGTCAAAGCTGATGACCGGAGCTGCATCTCACGGAAGGGGTCCTAAGGCCTAGCATGGGCTAAAGATGGGCATTCCGATGGCTCCGCAGCGGGCGGGTCTCTCTCTATGTTAGACGTGCCATTGCTTTCATATGTCGTTCGGTCTAGATGTGCCGTCTGAGGGTGTGTGCGGTAGCATGCAGCCCTGTTAGCTCCGTCTTCCCAGACCCTGGCCGATATTGTACCTCCGCATAGACGGAAAGGCGTTCCTGGACACGGGGGCTATATGTTCTGGCTGTCCGCTCCACCGGCGGCATTGCTACCGCAGTCGTCGCGTGCTGTATAAAACCATTAGCGGTCCCGAAGTCCCGTGCTCGACAGACCGCCCTGCTGCCCTCCGTTGCTCTAATCCCGCCAACTAATTGCAGCCGCCCCGAAGATGCATCTGCCTCGTGGTATCGCCGGTCTCACCGGTCTTCTGAGTCTTGGTAAGTCTCGGGAACATTGTCGTTCACTTCTGGTGCTGATCAACATCGGTTGCTGCAGGACGCAGGCAAGACTTTGAGCCCGATTCACACCCGTACACGGACAGCTTGACGGGCCTGAAGTTCGCGTCATACATTAGTGACCGTAATATCGCTTTCCGTGTCGCTATTCCATCGGGAGCAACTTCCGGCAAGGAGTTCGATGCGGTCCTTCAGATCACAGCACCCAAGGCGACTGGCTGGGCTGGTTTTGCGTGGGGTGGCACCATGACATATAACCCGCTTTCCATTGCCTGGGCCAATGGAGACAACGTTGTGCTTTCATCACGAATTGCATAGTACGTCGCCTTCTTTTTTTTTTTCGATCTTTTTTTTTATTTTTTATTTTTTATTTTTTAAAAAAAATGGGGGAGGACTGACCGCATCCAGAGATCGGA
>Ga0247760_1001477_pt1 | contig 21661 bp, 19 predicted proteins | sample UWRJL171409R4_FD_179936 | JGI IMG/M metagenome (GOLD analysis project Ga0247760, IMG submission 179936) | Plant litter microbial communities from Arlington Agricultural Research Station in Wisconsin, United States - UWRJ-L171-409R-4 | ecosystem: Environmental > Terrestrial > Plant litter >... | reverse complement strand
TTCTTGAGAACGCAAAGGAGGTCTGCGGTAGAATCAATTGACGGTTGGTTCTTTTTGTCCTGTCACAAAGATGGGGAGGAGTTGGGCCCGTCGTGCGTTCGGCTATCGCTTGTGTGACTTAACGCCTCTTGCGATGCTAAAACAGCAGTGAAATGCAAGTGTCAAACTGAAGACTCTCAAGTCACGGGAACAACATAAAAAGGCACAATACCCCCATCGGCTCCCACCCTCAGCCTAAAAATATCACCCCGGAGCTCACTCAACACCAACCCCCAAACCCCAGCACCAAACACATCACCACTGTCACAGGTATGTAACCCCTCTACTTACCTACCTAAACTACCACAAAGTACTCCAACTCCAGCTCCAGCACCGCAAATGAGGTTAGAGCATATGACTATCTCACACACCGATTGACAACGCGCTGCACCTTTCCGTCAATAGCCTTGTACGTCTTACGCAAAGCGAGACAACCTAAATTTTTTTAAAGTATGAGCCCCGTCGCTATGCCGAGAGGCCAAACAGCGCTGGCCTATTTAGAGTTCTAATCATAGGTATGCATAATAGAATATAACACCCCTAACACGAGATACGCCCCGACAGCCTCGCACCATGCAAAAAGCGTAAAGGTGTAAGATTTATTTGTAATGGCAAGGGTGAGGGTGGGAAACAGAAGAGGGATGATGGAAAACGAGAGCCTTAAAAGTAATCCCACGACAGATCTACTGAGCTTTGGCGACCGTGTCAACCGGGGATAGAATAATAAATAGAGGATTGACACCGTCGGCCCGAACAGAAGTATCCAAAGAAAATACCAAAACACCCATATTGCTGGCGATTGGGCTTGATACTCACCAAAAGGAAGCGAGTAGATCGAATCATAAAGCCTAGAGTCGGTATCGCCGCTGTCGCCGCTGTCGGCGAAGCTCGAGCCGCTGTCCAGATCAAAAGGACGAATTCGGTCCAATATAGGGGTAAAAATGGGAAAGTATGCAAAAAGGATCCAAAACGTCAGAAACATGAACCAGGCGCAGAGCTGGAAGATTAAGTAGGGGAAACATGACATATCCTCAAAGAGGCCGAGAAATGGCTCCTGCGTGCCCTGGGATGCCACCAGTGGCTGGGCGCTGAGAGCAGACCAGGTTTTCGACTCCATACTGTCAAGACGGTCGAGAAGGGCTTTGTCAGCGTGGGGAGGTGTTGATGCAATGGCGCCGTCATTGAACCATCTTGAAGGCGCCGTGTGGCGTTGTGGGTATCGGTCAGGCCTTGCACCTGGGTCGGCTACATGATTCGTACAACTGATGTTAGCAGTGCATAGGTTCCCAATGTACTATAGGGGTTATAGTCAGGGACAGTAGCAGGGCTTATTACCTGAAGGCTTGTGAGGGGGAAGCTTCAAGCTGTGGCCCTCCTTCAACGTCGTGGCTGCTGTATCTAGTAGCGTAAGGACTGGGGCGAGGAACATGACGCATGGTACGATCTGACCAAAGCCCCATCTGTCTTCCTCCTGTGGCCTGGTGTTGCGAAGGTCGAAGAGCACCAGAGTGCCCCAAAATGCTGACACAAGCAGCCAGTAAATCTACACGAAAGACAATATCAACGTCCACCCAGTCTAGCGAAATGGTCACACTTACTTCGGCGAGCATCGAGGTATACATGAGGTAGTACGTCTTTGCAAGAACAAGACATGCGACACATGGCTGGACGATTGTCATATAGATGGCCAGCCTAAGCGCGCGATAGCGGTCGGTGCACGTCAGACGGGCAAGAATGAACTTGATAATCGGCCTTGCTAGGAACCGGAAGAGTCGTTTGACGACAGGGGACAGCCGTTGCGACGTGGTTCGATGAAGCTTGAGGATCCGGAGGAAAATGTTGTATCCCAGAATCAAGACTGAGACGACCACGTCGAGGTCCTTGAGGCCTGTTGGGGACTGCGAGATGTTGAGGAAGCACACGGCCGGCATGTCATTGTGCATCCCGATGTCGGCGGTTGCTAAAGTCGCATGGATCAACATGACGGCAAGACAGCCCATGAAGAACAGCCGGACTGTGCGTTTGAACTGGTTCTGGTACAGGTAGCTGCGCAGGCACGAGAGGGCTCCCAAGTGCGTGATGGTTGAGAACCAGGCCACTCGCACCATCATCTTCCAGTGGTAGCCAGACATGCCACGGGTCGCCGAGTAGTACCCGCTCACTAGGAGGGCAATGCCGCTCACAATCTGGACGTCGCTGAGAGCCATGACAACCCCGATGAAGACGTCTCGGCCGCCACGGCTGCCCAGCTTGCGGCGGATGCTGCCGAGGATCCTGTATCTCTTGCTTGCGCCATCCAGCGGACGAAGCAACTTTATCTTGGCGTTGTAGAACACCATGTCGATGGCATTCGGCCGGTCCAGCCTCCGGTTGGCATCTTCGCTGAATGGGTCGAGAGTTGGGTCGTAGAAGACAGCATAATAGACAGTGAGTATGAATACCACGAGCCACGCTGTTCCCAGGAATCCTATGATGATCTTTCGTGAAGCAGTTGGCTGTCAGCATGACTGGCGGACCGAGTGTCGAAGGCTGTACATACCCCTATTCCAGCAACATCAGGATCAGCCTGGATCTTCAGCCGCTCCGAGCAGTTTAGCTCGATACCTGGTATTTCTATAGTAGGCTCTGGGGGATTGAAGCTGACGCTTGACATTTTGGCGACGGTGATGTGATGCAGCTTCGAAAATGGGACGCGACAGTAATTCCCTCGAAATCACGGTTTTCAGCTGGCTCAATTGGGAATTTACGCGCTGGTGGCGCTCGAATCAAGTAGCCTACCTACCCACAGAACAACTGCATCTGCACCCACCATTCGCAGCAGAATTTTCAGGTGATTGCAGTATTGGCACCAATCAGCATGCGCCAGGCTCCCAAAATCCTTGGCGACTTATCACGCCGGATCAGGTACACCATGGCGCCGTCTTAGTGTCAGTGACTCTATCCAAAGTACCGAAAAGGCAAAATTGGGAGAGGAGCAAGAACCAGATCAAAATTGAGATCAAAAGGAGAGCAAAAAAGGGGCACACCCCCTCCAACCCCTTGACCCCCTCCCTCTCCACCGCCTCAATCGTCTCGGGCCTATCCTCCAACACAAACCTCTTCACCGGCAGCTCCGGAAACTCCTCCTTTATCGCCACAATCACATGGCCCTTCCCCTAACCAAAATCAACAAACACCGCCCTCTCCCCCTCTTCCCGCTCAGCCTTCTCAACCAACCAGCCAAAATCATACCTCTCACTCACCCTCGTCTCCCGCTCAATCATCTCCATGCCCTTGATAAACCTCCCAAAATATCCCGGCTGTCCGACCAACCACGCAAAAAACGGCTTCTCTAAGCAGCCTGGCGCAAAAGTTGCAGAGATGTGGTTCTCCTTCTGCGGCTCCTTGTGGCCGTAGGTGGAGAAGTAGTCCTCGAAGTGGAAGAAGGGGGTGGTGGCGTTGTTCCACATCAGGGCATGCAGCGCGCTGAAGGGGTTGGAGGGGAGGAAGGCGAGGGAGCGCAGGGTGTGGGAGATGAAGTTGGGCGGGGAGAAGGAGAGGATGGAGAGGGAGGTGAGGATGTCTAGGATTCGTTCTGGGGGGTGGTTAGAGTCGATGTGAGAGGGGGAGGGGGGAAGAAGGAAGGGAAATAGAAGATAAAAAGCAGAAAGAAACGTAAGGAAATAAATGATAGAAATGAGAACCTTCTCGGCAGCGTTGACGAGCTTGTGCCGGTTGACATCGCTGCTGCTGCTGGTGAAGGTATCCAGTGACTCGTTCAGCTCAGCTGCGGCAGCCTTGAGCTCTTCGTGGAGGTTGGCGTGTGTGCCATCGGGGCCGTTGGAAGCCATATTGGGGACTAGCGGTGCACAATGGGCTGAAGATGGGCAGGGTGTAGAGGGCTGGAAGAAAAGAAGAGAGACTTACGCGAATAGGATGTTCCCCTATTATAACCATTTCAGTCTCGAGCCCTCCATGACCTGCAACCAACATGCGTAGATTTCCTTCGATGCAAGCACCTCGCATCCAACAACACAATGTAGCAAACCGACTGAAAGGGTGTTGAGATAAAGCCATTGTTTGCCATCACACTGCATTCACCATCGGCCTTCGGTGATCCTTGGATCCGTGCCCGAGCCAAGAGCTCGTCCCGGCCCTTTTGGGCCCGGCGCATGGTTGTTGGCAATACAGGGCTGAAGACAAGCAATCTCATTTGCTGGTAATATCCAGTTTGGGTGTGCTGCCAACGCGGGGTACGGTTGCTATCGCAGCACGAAACCAACAGCACTCACCGCGCGAGCGGTAAGCAAGGTAAATCATGTAGTCATGGTATAAATATTGTCACAAGGTGTTAGACTGTTCCTTGAAATTCGCTTCAAACATTGGGGCTCAAATGCAATTCCCTGGATACAACCCGCCATTATTGCTGCCGTCCATTCCCATCATGGTTAGCGTCTCCTCGTCATGCAAATGTGGCATGCTTCTCAGCCCATTTGAGTTCTATCAGCCGCAAATGTTGTTCATGACTCTCGCGTGATGTAAAGCCAAACAGGCCTATCAAAAAGATGATATGAGCTTGCAGATGAAACCGGGGCTGATCACTCGGAGTCATGAACCTCCAAGCTTGCCTGTCTTTCTCTCGGATCCTTTGCGCAATACTTGAAACTGCAACCAGAGTCAGCATGGCAAGACCTGGTGGGTGGAACAAGAACGGTCTCGAGTTCAACGACACAGGCAACGAACTCCGCTTTTTCGTGTTGGGGAGGAACCAAGGCGCCGAAGAGCTGCCAATCGGTGCATTGACCCAGCAACATCCATCGCATTCAACGAAGGTTAAGGAAGCGACCATCCAACTCCTCGAATCTCGCGACGTCCTGAACCCCGGAAAAGACCTTGCTGTGGGTATTCGCGCCACACAAGCTTTTGTCGAGACCACCTGTCAGCAATGGGGTATTCCGGCCGAGTTCCTTCGCAAAGTTCGGAAACCTGGATCCTTGCCGTGGTTTTCACATCGGGTAGCGGAGGACACATCGAACGGCACAACACCTCCGAAGATGAAGGCCCTGAATGTGTGTTTCCGATGGGGCCAGGGGCACAGCTCATATATTGTCATGTTCGGTCGCTACGACGCCCAGTCGTCGACTTTGAAAGTCTTTCTATCTTCCAGGGCAGTTGCTGAGGATGTGAGAGTGCTGGAGCTGTTTAGTGCCCACACCTGCATACTTCGCAAGCATCCATTGCAGCTGCTTGGTATTCTCATGGGAATGTGTGAACGCTACGTGGATATGCGGGTGGAGAGGCAGAACACGGAGAATCTCGAGGTTGGAGGAATGCTAGCCGTCCAAGCAACCGACTGGCTGAAGAGTTGGCACATTGAAGTTTGCCGCGCGCCAAACAAAAGCCAGGTCATTTACGCTGCATACGACATGACGAACTGGCTAGACAAAAGCTGCAAAGAGTTGATCAGCATAGGTAAACAATATCTGACACTTGCCGTCCACCTCGAGGCACAATACCGCGTTATCATCCCGACAGAGGAAGTTCAAGACGTGGTCCACCGCGCCGAGCTCCACAGCCACATGCTGCAGTACATCAAACGCATGGTCAGGAGCCAGTTCGACTCGTACAACAATCTGCTAGCGCGAGAGGAGTCCAAGCACAGTGCAGTAATTTCCGAGGCGAGCGCGGGAATTGCCGAGGCCAGCTACCGGGACTCGCTGTCGATGAAGACGATCTCGTATCTCACCATGGTCTTCTTCCCCATTACGTTTGTTTCGGCCATCTTCTCGACTAGCATCTTCGACTTCCAGCAATGGGATGCTACGGCTGCCAATAGCGGAGTTATCTCGCCGGGCTGGTGGGTGTTTGTGCTGAGCTGTGGTTTGGTGACGGTCTTGACACTGGCGGTTTGGCGTTTTTGGCAGGCGCTGGCAGAGAGGCAGAAGAAATTGGACCGGCTTCGGAGCTCGGATCTAGAGAAGGGGTCTGAGGAATCGACTGCATTCTGAGCCTCCGAGAAGGCAGGAGCGATAGGTCAGATATTTGACCCACTCTTCAATCACAAGCTCCGTCGCCGTTCCGCTTTCTCAAATGTCCTACCACGGTGATCTCGGAGACAGACGGCAAGACGGCAACTTTGATGCTCTAACAGGCTGGAACTTTACCTCCATCCAGGGTGACCAGGCATCTGGTGCATCGGCCCGGTAGTGACCAACCAGCTTTTGAACTCATCAACTCAGCGCGTGGAGTGAGATATTGTTGTCTCCAGACGGGTGTTGACATGGTGATAAAAAGGGGTACCTCCAGCTAGGTTGTAGCATCCGGTCATATCAGCCGTCTATCTAGATAAGGTTCCCACGTTAGCTTAAACGTGACGTCTGAACTTTGATATTGGTCGAGTGCAGTGAGGTTAATGTTATCTCAAAGGAGGTTTCGGCTAGCCCTACGACCACAACGTATACCACAGAGGACAGAGTTCGCACAAAACTCTACCTTGCGGCCTATATTTTCTCAAATTCTTCGCTCTCCTCGCAATTCGATCTCTCCAAGGACTTCACCCAAATATTACCTTGCCGTCAGACAACATAGCCCGTAAGCTTCTCGACCTCCCAGAGGAGCTTCTCCTGCGATCATGAAGCTTCTCGACCAAACAAGTATTCAGTGTCTACGCCGAGCCGACCGTGTCTTCTTCGACTCTTCTCCGACTAATCCTTTAGTCACTGGCAATATGACACTTCTGGCTTGGACCTGAAAAATCCCTACTTCCCCTGGAGCAGAGCGAATCCCGATTTCGAGGCAGAGTCGTACGATGCACCTTTTCGGTACTTTATCCGTTCAGATGAGACGCAGAAGCAATGTCTCCTATGCAGGATTACGGGGATGGAAAATCCAAGGAAAACGGACCTGGTCAAAGAATACCTCTTCCGTGCTGCTTGTTCAGTTGACCACCCGCTGGCATTCTTCTCTGCAGCCGAGAGGTCGAAGGGCGCGGACAAAAGGCGCGTTTGTATTGGACACCAGGGCTACGTCCGACTCTGAGCATGAGGTTATCGAATGGAGCACGGTTGCAAAGGCGAAGAGGCAACTAATATTAGAGGCCAAACGGATGTCTCAACCCGAGGTACTGGTGCGGGAATGCCGACGTCCCAATCATGCACCAAAGCACGAAGTAAACAAGATCCGCTTCGGATATCGCCCAACCGCGGGGCTCCAAGTGATCCAAGGATGCGCCGTCCTACACATCACGTGGTTGGGCCATCTTCGATTGCCAAAGATAGAGAACGGGCAATTATCTGCAGACTGAACGGCAGCATGTCTGCGGGACTGGCGGAGGGGGGCTGCAGAGCATATTGTTCCTCAGGCAGGGCCTGGCCTCTCCCTGAGATGAGGTGCTCCGACCCCAACACCTGCTCCTGTCTGGACTATGGTAACACGTATGGACGCAACCCACAGTGGTCACTGACGGGAGGCTGGGCTGGGAGGGACCCAACGCTGTCCTGTCGGTGGCTCCAAGCCGCCGACTTTTACCGCTAGCAACCCCCAGCAACAGACTCGGAAACGAGAGCGGCGGCGTAAGCTCCGGGCCTTTGGGCCCCGGCCACAATGCCCTAACGCTCCTGAGCAAGGCTTTCGGGACTCAATGCGGATGGAGCGTGGAGGCGGAGAAATGTCGTGAACGTGAAGGAGACTGCCTCATGCTTCGCTACCGGTGGGGAATTGCCTGCCACCAGTGGATCACCGGGAGCGACGCGGAGAAGACAGAGTGGCGCACGGTGGGTTATTCCTGGTTCGAAGCGCTTGATTCGGACTCGTACAAGCTGTGGGACGATGCCGAAACGCGCGGAACGCTGTGGTGTCTTGACCCGGGGTGCTCTAATTACTACCGCTATTTCGAGAGGCCCCTTGTCAGAAGGTGCCGCGGTGCCAGTGGGGTTGACTTTTACAAATAATGAAGTTGGAAAAGCGTGGTTGCTGGCACCCGTCGAGTGTTCAAATCTCGCTCATACAACGCGACTTCCGCAAACAACGGTTGCCTAGTTTCTAGGGCAAAAAGCTTAGTTTTGGCGGCTCCTTCCTAAACTACATCCCGCAGTCAAGCCTTTTCTTCAGCCTAAGATTTCAACATCCCGAGCCCAGACGGATGCAAACCAGCGGCAAAGCAGACACAATTCCATTGGCCGGCTGTTCCAGCACCATCCGCTAGAACCCGGGCATATTGCAACCTCACCACCCCGCACCTCCTTCCCGCACTGAACGAAGCTCAATCCACTTCCACCTTCCACCTCCCACCTCCCCCTTCGAGTCCCTAGATGTGATCTACTAGTATAAAAACGCACCGCCAACACCACACAAAAATGGACGCCCCCCGCCCAGCAACCCCCCAACCCCTCCTCCACCGCCTCCCCGACCGGCCCTCCTCCCCCTCCTCCCCGTCCCGCAAGCCCCGAAAATACATCATCATCCTCCTCGGTGGCCCCTCCGTTGCAGGTAAAGTCCAAATCGCCCGCTCCGTTGCAACCGCCCTGTCCTGCCCCCTCGACCTGGCAGATAGCGTGCACGACTCCTCCGCCAAAGCCGCTAGCGTGGGTGTCTTTCCCTCCCCCTCCACCTCCTCCGGTACGGCCTCCGGATCGGGAGCAGGATCGGGATCGGGATCGGGAAAGAGGCAGCGCCCAAACGAAGCCCGCTACCAGCGAATGTGGCTGTCCAAGATGACGCGCACGGGGCTGCTGTTTCCAGAGGAGTCGCGGCCGGCGACGGAGGGATTTTCAGGGTTTGGAGGGGCTTCCTCGTCGGCTTCGGGGTCGTCGAGTCGCCGCGGGTCGGCGAGTTCGGAGGCTGGGTCGGTGGTTTCTGGGGGAGTAGGTGTGAGGTCGGGGTGGAGTGGGGGTGGGAGCGGGAGTGGGAGTGTCAGGGGTGGGCTTGGGAATGGGAGAGGGGAGGCTGTGGTGGGGAAGCCGCTAGGGAAGCCGGTGACGACGACGTTTCCGAGTGGTGGTGTAGGGGCTTCGGCGCCGCTGGTGGCGGTGTTTACGTTGTCAGAGGAGGAGAAGCTGCGGAGGGCGAATCCGGCGTTGGTGGTGTTGACGCATCCGGAGCTGGAGAGGTGGCATCGGCTGGCTATTAGGACGGCGGTAGGGGATTATGGGCTCGGCGTTATTTTTGTTCCGTTGTATGAGGAGGCGGAGGAGGAAGAGGGGGAGTTGCCGGTATTGAGGCCGCTAGACCCGATGAGTATGGCCAGTTTTCTCCTGTCATTTGGGGAGGTCTCTGGCGGGCAGAAGGCGAAGGGTTGGGGGACGCTGGATAGGGAGATGAAGCTTCGCATTGACGTGAATGCTGATGTGGAGGGCAAGACAGCCGAGATCATCGGGGGTGTGCGGGACGTCATGGGGATTGGTGACGAGTAAGTGCGGACCTCTCTGTACGCTCTAGCTTTTTCCTGTAAACAACTCTTCTACAATTGCTGGTTGCTTTTACACGGCATCGGGTCCTCTCCGCAGAGAGGTCATTTCGAGGCAGTAGCCAGCATCAGGCGCACGGCGGCGTAAATAAAGCCAGCAGCCGAAAAAGGTCAAGCTCATGAGACCCAGGGTAATCACGGTCCACGCGATTGCTCCCCACACGTCTTTCCCAACAGGAGACCAAATTTGCTAGATGAGCACAAGCATACGTCAACGTCCCGATACCGTGAAAACAAACATAGGTATGTGATGAAAGGGTCTTACAGCGGTGAGCATGGGCGGCAGGAAGATGGACCCGACGTAGCCGACGGTCGCCATCCTGCGGCTGTCGACAGCCGTATCCCGAGCATATTGCAGACTCATCTCCGCGTACACCCGGGTCGTCTTGCTTTCTTCCTGGGCGTTGAGGGTGTTGTGCTGATAGTCCCGGTGTGTCAGAGTCATGGTCAGCAGGCTGCGACACGCAAACTTACACAGCTGATTTGTATCTGCTGCCGCGACAACAAGTCCGTGACCCGCTCGGTCAGGGAAAGAAACAGAGACTTGGGAAGGCGATTGCGGTCCTCTATCTCAGCCCTCGCGGCAGGTGAAAGTGTGGTACCGTCAGCGTCAACGATGGCGATGGCATCGGTGCAGAAGTCAGCGAGCCGCACACCGAATGCTAGGAACCCCTGGGCATGGCAAGAGTCGGCGTGCGTGCTGAGGAGCTGCGTGTGTCGTGTCTCTGGATTGGCTAGCTCTTCCAGCCGCTGGGGGTTGTTGTTGACAGACCAATGTATAGGCACTGTGCCCGTGAAGCTCTCAATCTCGAGGGTGCGGCGCCAAATCGCCTCGAGCCATTTCTCCCACGATCGGCTTCGCTGTTGAAGCAGCAGGCTCAGCAGCCCCAGGGGGCTGGCCCGCAGCAGCGGATGGTGCTGAGCGATTAGCTCACGCATTTCATCCAGATCCTTCAGTTCCTCTGCCTGGATAAGGGCGACGCAGCTGAGGTCGGGAAGCTGCACTCTCATGGCACAGTACAGGTACACGCCGGTACGGACGACGAAGGCTGGGCCGGGACCGGAGCATCAGAAAACGCAATATATCTTCCGTTAGGGAAAAAGGGGAAACGGACTTATTGCTTTCGGAGCTCGGCCAGACTTGTCAAACTCTCGGGAAAAGGTGAATACGGGTCGTAAGGTCTTGTGAACGCCGTAAAGGTAGGATCCGGGTCCTACTCCCAAGATTGTCTCAAGCGACTCAAGGTCTTTTCGGTGGCCCTCGCCGCACCTGGGGGTTCGTCTCGGGCAACCACCGCGGTACGGATCGCCCTGGGCGGTGCTAGCGGCAATGTCACATTAGCACAGACGAAAGCAGTGTCTGGAGCTATGCGAGGGATTGCTGAGCAAACATACATGAGGGTCAGCACCGGCGAGCTCGGTTCAGCATCCAAAGTTGACCCCTGTTGGAAAATATGTTGTTAGTGAGCGCAGTCTGTTTGTTTTTAGTGAGGAGCGCTGTATGGATGTACTGACGATGTGTGAGATCTTTGCTGCCAACGATACCTCGTCCAATGTTTCGTCGTTTGATGCGTCCCTGGACAAGGTAAGACATCTAGTGAATGCTTTGGCCGCCATCACGAGAATGGAGTCTCTGTTGGGAGGAAGATACCAAGACGGGAACGGACGGTGAGCAACTGAGATGGATGGACGGGGGGTATGCCCGAAATAAGCGTTTGGCGATGTTCTCAGGCAGCAATACAGCGGGACTAAGATACATCTTGCATGCCACACCAATAGATGGTGTTGGTTTTGATGCAGCCAAGAGCGTGATGCGCCTCGACCTCTCAGATTGGGACGAGAGGCAGACCCTCGCCAAAGCACGTCTTCCAATAGCCACACCTGCAGCCTCATTCCATTCATGGTGTGCGTGGCGGGCTTTTCATCCTATTGCTTTTGTAGTGCTTCGTCAAAAGCGGAAAGCAGATGCGTTGCTTGCCGCTCAAGCCTTGGCCCCGTGCCTGGTATTGCACAGCCCCAGATGGACTCCGTTCAAAGGTAACGCAGAGTTTTCGACGTGCCCAATCTGGCACAAAGTATACCTCTTCCTAGGGGAATAATTTGACCTTAACGGCAGCAAATACTGTTGTTCCACCGTAATAGCAGCCTGGTGTTGTGGTTCCATGAGGAGGTCACGGATCCCAACAGTATTTGCGCGAGCGGGCTCGTTTTTTACTTGTGCACCCCGAAGAAACGGAGGAGCCTCCGGGTTGCTTTCCCAGGGGCATCGGATCAATGAACGAGCACTATGTCCCAACAGTTAGGGTCCGTGCCGTGGGATGCAAGAGCCACGATATCTCTGATCTAGGGGCACCCGGCGCCATGCGTGAGGTGCTTGAGGAGCAGAGGGGTTTCTCACATCTATCGACATTTCTCCATGCCGACACAGACGATACCTGCGATTTCGGGGGTGGAAGACCTTTGAATTGTTGGTAGTATTTTAGTCAGTTGTTGGCACACCAGCAAGGCGCTGAGCGGAAATGAGGCTGCTTATTCTGGACTGGAGTCGGTTTGTTTAACAACCTTGGACTCAGTCTGAAAGCCCGGCGGTAAAGGCGGTAACCTTGAACCAAGGTGCAGCCCGCTCTTCAATGGGAAACGTAAAAACGACAACATAAATCGATTACACAACTAGCCAATTGGGCAACGCATGTCGATATATCGACCTGTTGAGGGTTTGCCAACAACTCAGTGCTACTCCACACGCTGCCACAGTGGCTGCGAGACGGCCTAATACTTGAGTCAGCGACGCGTAGACGGCCACTCAGACGGCGTTGTTGCAGCGTTGACTTTGGCGAATGGGACTCTGATAAGATGAGGTTGTCAAAAGGGCTACTATTTATGGGAACCGGGAAATTCCAACTGCAATGACAGCCCTCAGCTCCCAGCCTCGGCTTCCAACCTCAGAAGGATACGGGAGCTCTGGCATTGAGGTATAAGTGCAGGGAGAGGTCGGCACATTTTCTTTGATATAACGTTGCATTTTTCTCACAGTTCCCAAGCTGTCTCCACCCGAACGAAAAAAATAACAAAGCCAACAATGCCCCGGCAACTGCTACAATGAAGTTCATCGGCCTCGTCTCAGTCCTCCTTTCTACCGCCTCGCTTCTCACTTCGGCCGCCCCTAGCCCTAATTAATTAACGCCGAGCCATATAAAACTCAACACATCCAAGTCGAAGACGGATTTGTCCTTCTCCTTCACACCGCCTAGTCATACCAATTGATCAATCTTTGCACAGCGCCGTCGTCCCCGTGGCCAAACGAGGCGAGCACTAACGAGGCGAGCACCCAGGCCACACTCCAAGCTTGGCCCTCGGGAACCGGCTGCCCCGGCACGCCCAACTTCACGTGGTACCCGGTTGGTGCAAAGAGAGCCAAGACTGCGGACAGCCGCGTGTCGCTATCGCCTGCATACCGGCTTTCACAATGGGAATAGCGTCTTGGTACCGTAAAAAAACATGCTGGCCTGAAGTTTGGGAATTGTTGATGAGTCAATTTTGCTCCGCCCCATTTTCTCACGCTTTCGAATTTGTTGATGGAAACCCTCTCACCAGGTCATGCCTCCTCACGTAGGCCAGGAATTGCATCTCTGACATCACTGGCACGGTGAGGATGGCGCCTCTCGCTCTCACCCCGCATTGCGGCCACCACTGTCGCCGGTTCGTCGTCGACCCCCAAAGCGATCGGAGGGTGGTTCAGCTTGAAGACGGTGCACCCCACCGATTTGCCCGCCGCCACAGACGAAAACTGCGAGTTCGCCAAATGGCTGTTAGACACGGAATGGGTGCAACGTTCGGCAATGGCCGAGGTTGACCCAACATATCTGCCGACCAGGCTTATTCAGGTCTCAATCCAAACCAGTGACGATACTCCACTGCAGCTCCGGCTCCGACTTGTCGAGACAAACACCACCAACATTGGAAAAGACGGCCATGCTCCTCCGTACGTGGCACTGAGCTACTATTAGGGCGGCGAGCAGACATTCAAGCTAACGCGCGACACCATCAGCGGATGGCGCTCAATCGTTCCTTGGGAAGAGCTGCCGCCAACGCTCAAGGACGCCGCCATTGTCTGTGCCAAGCTCGACATTCCATAGGTACTTGTGGGTTGACGCGCTCTGCATCCTGCAAGACAGCTCGGAGGATAAGGCCGCCGAGATCGCCAACATGCCGAGCTCTTGGCAGCGTTGTGCTCTCCACTGGCATCAAGGATTCCGAGGAGCCACTGCACCGTCGCGGCTAGACCCTAGTGAAGGATGCCTTGTTGTGGACGGTCAACCCGGGCTCCCCATCACCAAGACGACCAGCCGGTCCGTACCAGGGCCCAACTTGGTTTTGGGTCTCGGTCAACTGCGGGGTCAAGTTTCCCACAGACGCCCACACGCTGAAGATGAACTGGAACTCCACGCATGGTGGACCTGCAGGAGAAGAGGAGGCCGGTCCCGAACATGGAGGAGGGCTGAAGCTCCTCGGCTTCATCCCCACCAGTGCTTCTGGCTCGTCCTTGTGTCTCTTCGGTCCTTGGTGTAAAGGACGTTAACTCAAAGCCGAATATTTCCACCATCATACCTAATCCTACATCCCTTCTGCGACGTGTTAAAACCCCTGCCTGATCTAGGCGCAAGGGTCGACCCCGAACTCCACCGAAATGCCGGGGACACCATGTTCGAGTGCTTCTCTCTACACTACAACCTCCGCAGCCTTCACTTACGTGCGGAAGCTCTCAAAGTGTATCTTTACGATGCTATAGAGGCCTTCTAGTGCCTGGAAGGCTCGGGTAACGTCATAAAACTTGAGCATCCTGTCCAGGATATTCTTGACGTTCTGAACGTCCACCCACGTCCAGGGTCCGCGGCTTCTGCTTATGCGCGAAAACTGGCGAAATGGATCTCCAGCACAGAGTACGTGGGGAAGACGCTATAGGAGGCTTTGTCGACGTGGACAAATTTCGTGCCAGCTCCGATAATACCTCGAATATTGGAAACGGTGACGTATGCCGACGGCCCTTGGACTCGAATAACTCGTGATTTGGTAGCGTCGGCTCCTGTTTGCTCCGGGATACGGACTCGATTTCAGACCACCCAAGCAGAGGATGATGCGAGAGGCTAAGGAGGAAGAGGTGATACGTGCTAGCCCGAGTAATAAAGAAGGTGAGCTTGGCCGCATAAGGTAGGAAATTTGATGTCCCTCAGGGGGTTCATACGTATGTAGCTGAGACTTTCCCGATGTCCCATACCTAACGGTAAGATCAATTTGGGGACACGACGTTATTGAAAAGTCAATAGTATCAGAGAAGTAATGCTATAATATAATGAAACATCTTACACTGAGTTTCTGCTTCTAGGTGGGCAATCACACGCGTCTTGGTAACTATGCGCGTGGATTGCATGTCCTCAGTCCGGAACGCCTAAGGTCTCTCTCCCTCAACAGATTATTACTTTGTTCGAGTAGCGACTCAAGGCCGTCAACACTCGAAACCCAAATCCTACATCTCACATCGCGTCTCTCCTGGTTCAAGCCAATGGCTTGCCGATTCTGGCGCCTTCCCAATCAACCCTTAGTTTATCGCATCTCTCCTGATCTAGGCGCATGGGTCAATACCAAATTGGATCGATACGCCGTTGATGCGCTTTAGCAGAGCTTCCCTCTGCACGAGGATCTCGGCAGCCTCCGCTTGAGCGCGGAAGCTGCCGAAATGAAGCTCCAAAACCATTTCCAGGCCGAAGACGGACTGCCGCGCCTTTTCAATGTCATAGAACTTCATGCCCTCGTCGAGAATTCTCCGAATATTATCGGAATTCACAAAGGTCCAAGGACCTCTGATCCGAACGACCCTCGACTTCTGCGCTGTGCCGCCTATCTGCTCGGGGACGCGGATCCGGTTCCAAAGTACATCGGCGAGATGCGAACCAACCGAGAAGCCATTCTTGTTATCGGCGTAGAACTTCTGAGCACTCTCACGGGTGAAAAAGGTGAGTTTCGCGGCCGAGTGCCTATGCGGTCCAGTAGGAGGGTTGACATGACACTGCCAGACCTTTCCAGTGTTTCGGATTGCCGCAAGGATGTCGGTGATCTTGACATCGGCTGGTAGTCCTCTGAGATAAAAACTGCAATTTTCTTCCTCAGTGATTGGTGCGGAATGGTTTCGTTTGATCCACAGGTCGCCTTTGTAGTTGTCTGAGACTTTCAGGTACAACTTGGCCCGCTCGCACCACGAGAGGCTGTTGCCAATGCTACCACTGACGGCTGCCGATGGACCTCTGTTGGAAATTTTAGTCGAGTGGACTCCGTTGGGGGTTCTACCGCTAGCGGCTGCCGAAGGACCTCTGTTGACAATGTTGTCGTAGTACCCATCCTCTTCGGAGGTAGCTGGCCAGGGAAAGGCCCCCGGCGAGAGAGAGGTAACTGGAAAGGGGAGGTGAAAGATCTGCTGAGAGGGCTCCGGAGTGTTGTCAAGCTCTGAAACTATGTCCTCTGAAGGGGCGTCTCCGCGGCCCAAACTGCCGTTCACGCAGTCCGGGAAGAATTGCTGGAATGTGCTTCTCCGAACGAACGAATACTTGTCGATGATCTCTTGAAGTTGCTCAATGAGCTGCTTGGTGCTCTCGAATGTTATACTCAGGTTTCCGCCGTTGGGCAGGTGCGAGAACGGGTTCTCCAGCCAGCTGCGCGGCTGCTTTCCCTCATTATGGCTGTGGGTGGCATTTGAATAAGCGTCGGTCCCTTGCTGAACGGTCGGCGCGGCATTGCGCGTCCAGCAGGCTGAATGACTCATGGTAGCGTCGGGGTACTGAGACGTCGGGAGAAGAGCTCGGTTATTTTCTTGTGCAAAGGCTAAGATGTTTGCTGTCGACTAGAATCTAAGAGCTAGCGGGAAAAGTTAGAATTAGGTGCCCTGAAACAGCAAGGCACAAAGAAATTTGGGGTGTGGGCATTCAAGAGGAGGCGAAGTCATCCAAGGTCGCGGGAAACCATTCATGCAGGAACCTCTGGATGGGTCGGAGCGCCCAGAGTCCAAGAAGATTCCTGCAGAGAAGGAGACCAGCAACCAACCAGACAGAAGCTGTGCGCCAGGAGGGCAAGGAGGAGAAGGATGCTGCGAAGGAATCGGCTGTTGTCAGGGAATCTTGGGGGTGACGAACCGAAGGTAATTGTTTGGTTGCGCCAAACTCGGCTCGCAGCTCAGCTCGAGTCGTGAGAGAAAGCTTCGAAAGCCGCAAGAACTCGGGCAAGAATGTGCTGCTGCCTGTACCAAATACTGGTCGGAAGCCTTGGGGATCAACTGCTGATGTCGTGATCAGGTTAGAAATCTGAAGATTCTTCGCGGTTGATGGGAAGTTGTTGCGAAGAAAGATTGCGCTGGAGGAAATGCGAGGAAAGGAAGCTGGGTGGTGGGGTGCCTTGGGGCGGGGAGGAGCGTGCGAAGTCAGGAAAGTACGTACCTGCTCTCGTCGCGGAAACGCGTCGCGACAAGTATCTTGCAATCCCGAAAGTTCTGAATGCCTGTGATTTACCAAACCTCAAGGCCAAGTGGCTCGAGGATAGATGATTTTTAAGTCGTGGTAGAACTTGAGTTTCGTTCAGGATTGCAGATCAGTCGTGGGAGAAAACAAAAGCTGCGAGGCTGAGGTGAAGAACTTCGTTGGCTCTTTAAGAAGCGGAACAAGGGCCCTCAAAGAACCCAGCTATTACGCTAGGGCTTTTGGATAGTGATTGTGTACGAAAACAATAGATCAGATGCAATACGGCATATTCTCGACCCGGGTGGTTCAATTCTACCGCTGCAACAACAACTTTGAAGGCGGTAAACACGATCATGGCTTGAAAACCGGTGCCAAAACCAAATCAATATTTATTAAATACATTTATTAAGCACTCCACCAGCGTAAATTCTTGCTGCTCGCCTCTGGCCCACTGGCCGGTGTTGGTTCAATGTGGTCCACTGTCCTCTCAGAGTTGTTATTGCTCCCTCAGTAACAGCAAGGCGGTCAACATAGTCGCGAAGGGAAAGAGGTCTTTACGAAATATTTTGAGACTTCATTCATGCAGCACACAAACTTCAGATGGTCACCCCATTAACATCGTTGGTGATAGCTCCGCCAGCCTGAACTCTGATAACTACGACTCTTGATCTCAAGGCCCGATACCCCACTTGTTCGGCCACCAGAACTCTGTTCCACGATACCATTCCAAGGCAGGGACTGTGCGGCCGGACGTGGAAGCCTCCGCAGCAACAACACAAGACTGATTTAGGGCAAAACGATCATGGTTAGAAGACGGCCAAAGCAGGATCTATTTATATTACACGTACTATACACCCTTTCAGCGAAATATTTTCCTCCTTTCCCTGTCCTCAGGCACATGGATCAGTTCCATAGGTCATTCTGCAACCCATCATGCCATTGGCTGCGATGGCGCGGTGGAGGAGAGCCACCGCCCCCTCTGCCTCCGCGCGGCAGCTCGAGAAGTGTAGCTGAATCGTGCGGTAAGCTGCACCATGGGTTCGCTGGTACACTCGATCGATATTGTAGTAGTAGTCGTTTGAGCTGTTGAGAACTCCCCGGATGGTGTGGACGTTGACAAAAGCTGTTGGGCCTGTAATCACCACCACCCTTGATCGCAACGCGCGGCGACCAACTTGCTCAGCCACAAGAACCCGGTTCCACTCAACGCTGGCGCCGGGAGCGCTGTGCGGTCGGACATAAAAGCCGCCTCTGGTGGCCTGGTAGAATGCCGAGGCGCTCTGGCGGGTGAAGAACGTAATCTTCGCGGCGCGAGTTGTGCGGTTATGGTTCGGAGCGTTGATGTGAAGCTGGTAGATTTTGCCGACGTTTCGGATTTTTCCGAGGATCTCGGAGTGCGTGACGTCGGCCGGCAGGTGCTCCATCCAGAGGCTGCAGTTCTCGTTCTGTGTAATGGGAGCCGAGCGGTTCCGCACGAGCCGACGGTTTCCGAGATAATTGTTCGAAATCGGCGCCGGGAATAGGCTTGTGAATCGAGAAGGCTGGCGAGCTTGAATCACCCGCGAGGCCTGGACAGCGGCGTTCCACTGAGCTGAGTTGCGAAGATGCATGCCAACTAGAATGCGAGCAACGTTTTGCACGTCGGTGAGAGGCGTGAACCGGTAAACCCAGCCGCGGCGGCCTCCACTAGGCTGTCTAGGGCCGAGGCTGGGTTCCATGGCGGACTGAACTTCGCGTGCCGGCGAATCGTGATCACGCGGGCGATTGGTCAGGTCCATGTTGGCTTCCGCGGACCTTGCGTCTGTGAATAAGTATTAGCATCAAGCGGTTCCAATCACTCTGGGTCCTTGGCTTGACGAACTGCAGAGAAATTTCAAAAAGTGGCTGTCGGCTTCGAGTTCTTTGAGACATAGGTCGCAGGTTTTCTTCGAGGTTTGCGGCAGCGCAGGTTGCTTGGCAGAGAAGTACGAGCGAAGGCGGGAAAAGTCGTGAACGAGGATGTCTTAATGACCGCGGATTTTCGAGTAGACGTTCTCAATTAGAGGAAGAAAGCTTCTGAAGCCTAAGGCGTCAGTGGATTTTGGAATCGAGTGAAAAGCGGATGGTTTGCTTGTGAGGGAAGGAGTACTGGATGGAGAGGAGGGGGAGTCGCAACTTTTGAGATGAGGGACTGCTTGGGGCGATTGAAGCTTGTATAACACTTACCGATCCTCTTGACGAAATTTGAACTGCGTCTGGGCCCGAGCAGTTGCAAAGGCACTGCAGGGCAGACCCTAACGAGGTCGAAGCCAAGCTTTTTAAAAATCTAGTTGAGGCAGTTGAATAACTCAAGATTCCGAGAACAGCTGAGCCAGTTGGCGTCTGGGGAAGGAGGATGAATCTCAGATTGTGGATGATCTCAGACAAATATTTTTATCCACCCGCGGTGAGTTACCACAAACGTGCCAGTGCTGCTGGGGAAATTTGATACGCAACATATATCAGATGAAATGCCGGCTCGAATTCACTTGCCCAAATCTCTGTTGCCCTGCACCTCCATGTCGGCGCACCAAGTGTTGAAGGATTACGCCTGAAATGACGACACTGAGAGGTACCTACCCCGTGTCAAGTGCCCTGCCATGAGCCATGAGCAATTGTGACAATAGGCATTCTGCTCCTCGTCGTCTTCGGGCCCAATTCGATGAAATATCAGCCATCGTCAAAGAAAGACATTCATTCATTCGCTGAACAAAGAAATGGCGCGATGCCGTCACAAAAAGCGCGTCCGGCTCGAAGCTACTCGGGCCATCAATGAGGCGGATCGGTTTCACTTCCAATTATGCTCAAAACTGCGGCTGCCTTTGGAAGCCGTTGGGACAAAGGTGTTTGTGGTGGAATTCCGGTGGGTAGCGGTTTTGGGAAAAAAAGAAAAAAGGAAACAAGAGCGCATGCTAGCGAAATCCTCCGTCCCGTGCGATCTGACCATCCGAACCGCCTTGTACCTTCTTCAAGTACGCATCAAACTTGTCCGCCACTGTGATAGCACGCTTGAGATGCTCGTACATCATACTCTTCTTCTGGAACTTGGCCAGCTGCCTTGCTGTGGTGATGGCATTTCGGATCTGCCGGCCGTTCATCTCAAACGCGGCCAGCTCCTCGAGATAACACTCGATGTCGTCAAAGTCAATGCCCGTCGGCTCTGAGAACTTCCTCTTGCGAGAGCCCGGCTCTGTCACATCGGCGCATTGCTCCTTGTCCATTTCCTTCAGCCGGGCGAGGAAGTTCTTCCAGATCTTGTGTTGTTGTGGTTTGCCCAGGTTCTCGTAGTGCAGGGAGAGTTGAATCCGGGATTTAAAGGCTTCGTCAAATGTTCCGACTCGGTTAGATGTGAGTATCAGAATACCTTCGTAGTACTCGAGAACGCGGAGGAATACCGATACGAGGGCATTCCGGTCGAGGTCAGTCAGGGTGCGTTGCTCTAGGAAGACGTCTGCTTCTTCAAGGAGGACAACACACCCCCATGGTTTACCAAGGTGGAGGGCTGACTCGAGGTATTTCTCAACGTCTTCAGGCTTGGTGCCGATATCGCCGCACGTGACTCTGAAAAACGGCTTCTCAGCCAACTCAGCCACACTTTCGGCCGTGTATGTCTTGCCAGTTCCGGGGGACCCGTGGAGTAACATGATGAGCCCGTTTCCTTTGCTGACAATGTGATCAGTGCCTTGCTCCTGGGCAACTTGATTTGTGATGAGAACCTGGACTAGTTCCTTCGTTCCCTCGTCAATGACGAGGGAGCGGAATGCTTGCTTGTTCCACTTGACTTCGCCGATGCGGTCAACGGCCAGATCCACTGCCAATGTTCATAGATTTAGTTAGCTTGTGTATCGGGACATTGGATGACGAGAGGGTCATGTGTTCTCACCCCACTTCTTCTTGTGCAAATTATAGCCATAGATTGAATCTGGAAAGACATAGATGTCGGGCTCGGGCGGCGGCGTGTCGTCGTCCATCTTTTCTTGGCTGAGGTACTCCCTTTCGGAACTGCCGCTGGTTGGGAACCATTTCTTGAAGCCTGGTGAATCGGAGTGCAGTTGGCTGTAGGTCTGAAAGTCGACCATGAATCTATCGTTGCTCTGTAGAAGGGCGAATTGTATCAGTAACTGTCAGGTAGCTACCAGAGGGGATCATGGTGTAGACAGTTAACCTTACACTATTGTAGACACCGCCTTCATCGCGGTATGCCACGAGTCTCTTATTGCGACAGCTCCAGAATGTCTCTCCGCGAGCCACGAGTAGGTTTTTCACTTCTCTTCGTGCGTACTCCACCGGGTACATGCTCAACTGAGAAATTTCAACCTCGGTCTTGAGGTGATCGGCTGAAAGGGTGATGAGCGGTGTCTCTGCGTTCCGATAAAACCTCCCGTCGTACTTATAGCTCCAGGCCCTCACTGACCAGCTCCAGGTGGGCCGGCTCCTCGCCGGCTTTGCATCGCTTGACCAATCTGTGGGGGGGCGCTGTAAGAAAGGCGGCGGTTGTTGAGAATTGGTTCGAAAGGTCCATGAAGAAGCAACCAGGGCTGTGATTTAGTTTAGTTTAGTTTAGTTTTTAACTGTACTAAACTAAACTAAACTAATACATACTAAACTAAAAAAATCTTAGTTTAGTTTTATACAAAACTAATACTAAACTAAACTAACT
>Ga0247760_1001475_pt1 | contig 21667 bp, 18 predicted proteins | sample UWRJL171409R4_FD_179936 | JGI IMG/M metagenome (GOLD analysis project Ga0247760, IMG submission 179936) | Plant litter microbial communities from Arlington Agricultural Research Station in Wisconsin, United States - UWRJ-L171-409R-4 | ecosystem: Environmental > Terrestrial > Plant litter >... | reverse complement strand
AACAGCAGGTCCGCACCTGTATTTCTAAGCTCTGTCAGATCACGGCCATGGACAGCGTCCTCTCGGTGTCGTTCCGGCTCGGGGACCCGCTTTTCCGCCGGAACACTCTTATGCGCGGCGGCTCTTCGCCGCCCCCTGCTTCTTCTGATTTGAGGCAACTCTTTTGCTCGCGTCTTTTCTTTCCGCCGTTCATCTTCGCAAGGGAGCTGTCAGTGGTTCCATCCACCGCTATTCTTTTCTTCCTTCTCCATCCATTTCCCCCCTCTCAACCATGCCACCACCTCTATTCTTCCTGGAACCCTAACCCCCCCCCCTTAGCAATTCCGGTCAGTTTTCCTCCTATGTCCCTAGCTGCGGATTCCCCTCTCGTATTTTGCTTTTCTCAACATCCCTGGAGCTAATGGCGGCTTTAGCCTCTCCATCCCCAGTCAAATTCCCTTTCGCCGGCCGTCAACTTTGCTTGTTGTATCTTGCACCCTGCGTCCCCTCTAACTCTTGCCACTTAGATGTTGCCTTGATCGTCTCCGTCTCTTTTCTCGGGCTGCTTTATTCCTGAATCAACATTATCTTGCTTCTGTGAGTCGGATACTCGCGTCGAGAAACTCCCCGTGGGGCTGAACTTCTCGCCAAATCACCGCGGCGAGGAGAGCACTCTCCAAACTCCACACTGTAACCAGTTTCAGTTATCTCACATCTACGCCGTTTAAACAACAGCTTGGTACACAGGTTTGAAGAACCATAACTTCTCGAATCGCAGGGTACGTCATGCAACTTGCCATGGCCTGGGTCGTGCCTTCCGTTTCCCAGTCTTCCTCACCCTAGTGTCCACCCTCAGGCATCCACTCATTTCAGATCCGTCCCCGATATGGCCACTCTTTCCCAAACTTACGTCCTTTCAAGAACATTCCTCCTGCCCTCCTTCCCGTCCGTCTTAGCTCATCTTCCCCAGGCTTACCTGTCCTGCTCACTCAAAGCTTTTAGGTCCATCCTTCCGTCCCAGACGTAGCGGGTCGCCCTTTCATCCTGTTCCCACCAATCGCCTCTTCATACGTCCCTGTTTCGGACGGTTGATCACCCCACGCGGCCGGAGCCGGTGCTGGTCGAGCCCGGTATCTTGGACACGCTCGTTTCCTCTCCAGATATACTGACACTTCTTGGGCATAGCCAACGTCTTCTGAGCAGTTTGAAGCCTATCATTTCCACTCGGCACACGCTTCAAAGCTCCTATCCGCCGAATCCCGACGTCCCAGGAAGCACGACGGAAGTTCGAATCTACCAGGATCAAAACACGTAGTTTGGGTGTGACTCTTGCCGTAACTAGAAGGCGAGAACCGCCTCCTCGGGTCCTGCATCACCATTAGTGGCATATCCCGCTGCCAAAGGACCGATTGATCCTGCAGCCGACGAACGTCGGCCTCGCCCGCTTCTGCTGTAAGTGCCCACCCCAAGTAACGCTGACGCAATTACCTCCGCGCCCCAGTGCTGTCACGCCCACCTGCTGACTCTCGCTTCTTACCTAGACAATGGCTGCCGTTGCTCCAATGGACTTGGTGATGAAGACCGACCCTGCCGCGATACCCCTAAAGTGCACCCTCTGCCCGAAACGACCTAACTTCTCTGATGTCTCTCATCTTCTTACGCACATATCCTCCAAAAGTCACCTCTCTCATCGTTTCAAGACAGAACTAAGGTCACATTCCGAGAGAGAGGCTCAGGAAACGATCCGCCAGTATGAAGACTGGTATGAGCGTTACGGTATCAGGGCACTCCTCGCGGAGCGTATGGCGGCAAAGGACCAGAAGAAGACTAATAAGCGAGGCCGAAATCCTTATCCATCTGCAAGTGATGTCTGCCTGGACTTTTTAGAAGTGTTGCTTATTCGTTGCCGCAGGCCCGGACCCGCAGCTCCGCGCCAAGGCGCCGTGATTCGGTCAAAGCGGAACCTGACGATCTCGGTGCGTCCCCGGCGGCTTCCGGAATTCCAATGTGGGCGTCAGGCTCGTACGCAGCACACCAATTCCACAATTCAAGTGGCGACCGTGACCGCACATACTTTGACAGCTCAGATTTTCCAACACCAATTTTGAAGCGCTCAGTCTCTGACGACTACTCTCTCCCCACTACACCGGACAACATGGGACGTACGTGGTACACCAAATGGCCCTCTTCGCCTGATGAGGCTGCTAAACGGGTCATTTTCGAGGATGGCGGAACTGAGAGCGGAGTTGATGAGACGGACAAATTGAAGGGCGTCCGTTATCCCGGCATGGGGCTTTTTGACGCTGCGAGTGAGACTGAGAAGAGAAAGCGCAACCAGCGGAAGGATGACTCTGTCTTGAAGCGCATGGTCCAGACTTCCGAGGGCATCGAGCCGACTGAATGTGTCTGGGGCCCTGGTGGCGACCTTGAGCGCACTCGCGATATTTTCGACTCACCCTCTGTTGAAGGTACCCCGGTGAGCCATGTTTTCCACCTTCGGCTCCTTTTCCTGATTCGCCACCAGTACAAAAAGATGGCTAACGTTTCTCAAATTTCAGGAGCGCAAGTTAGATCTTGATGATGAGGAGCCCGCTCGCAAGAAACGTAACCGTCGCCAAGCAAACGCATCTGCCCCGACTAAACGTCAGCAGACGCGCTTCTCATCCCGAATCGCAAAGAAGCCGGTAGCCCAGAATCGCTTTGAAGATGAGGATGATGAACTCGACCAGCATAATGACAATGACGCCAGCCAGCGATCTGGTCATGGTCACCCTGGGGCAGAGAGTTATGATGTGTATGATGCTTTTCAGGGCCGTTCGAAGCGCCGCCACGGTATGAAAGTCTCAACCCATTGTGGCATTGCCCATGCTAACTTCTACATAGGTGATAGCAATAGCCCTGCTGACCTGACTGGTTTCGAGCTCCGTCGTCGTTCTGCCCTCAACCCCATGAACCCGAACAATGGGATTGGTTCAGATTCATCCAAAGCTGTTAAGCAGCACCCATACTATCCTTCGCGGGACAATAGCCCTGCCACATTTCCTCAGGCGCATCATCCGGTGTCGACCAACCCATACTTCCAGCAGCATGGTCTTGGCATTTCGGCTGGCGGCGGCATCGCCAACGGAACGGCAAACCCTCTCCTTCTTCGGACGAGAAACGGCTACTTCCATCCCTACGAGTACGCTAGTTATGGGACTGAAGTCGATGTGCCCACCCCGAGCTTCCAGTCGATCAATACTCCTACCACGGTGAACCCAAGCCTGACGGGTATTGGCTTCAACCCATTCCAGATGGGGGGTTATCCTAACGACAGTTCGCACCAGCATGGCCACGACGACTTCGAGCTATAATCTCGAGCCTATTCTTCACTTGCAGCATTTTGCGTCTGTGTTTTGCCAGTCTATTGTTGCACTGGGAGAATGGCCAAGACCTCCCAAGCAGCTCTGGGGTTTGGGGATGCGAACAGCCTCGTTTCCTATTCAGTCCCGACGAGCGCTGACTTTCGGGTCTAGGAGGCAAGCAGTAGAGGAGCGGGGACAGATTTTAATATATTCTTTTGACCCTTGTACATATTCCATGGCTATTCGAGCCCCGTTGTTCCCGTACCTGGTGGGGATGCCCGGATAGGGATTCGGCGGCAATCGCATAATGCTGACGGCGGGGGCATGGATGCACACATACACCTCTTTCTCGGGATCATGGGCTATGGCATGGCCGGCGATTTGGTATTTTGTTTGGCTGTCCTCATTTTCTAGATATCCGGGCGCCGTGCGCGGCTTTGGGGAGGTTACTGCTATTTCAGTCTCGAGGCACTTCAGTCGAAAACTAACCCGCTTCGAGTTGCGGGAACTTAGTTTAATATCGGCCAATACAACTTCGGTTCTGTTTTAAGTCTGCTAATCTTTCGGGGTGCGACACATCTAAAATTGTCGGAGCACGGGCAAGAGCAAGTGATAACTCGGTTTGATTGAACCCAGCTATTTGCAACTGTATTGCGCCATCTCTATGATTACGACCTGTATCTGTACACTGTTCATCCCCTCCACCAGCTACCTGCGCTGCAAATTCACAACTGCTTGATGCTCGAGATCAACTGGTCTAGTTGATCTGGTCCATTCCTCAGGACATCTCTCAGCAATGCCGCAGCCCCTCTCAATCGCCGCGCCTTGATATCCTCTTCCATCTCACGCGACTTCCGTGCTGCCATGTCTAGCACTTTGCCTGGAATACGGGCTAGCCGCGCCACGTTGAGCCCATACGAGCGGTGCGCCACGCCATCGCCAACTTCGTACAAAAAGGTGATCTCCTCATCACCTGCGTCATCACCTGTGGCCTCATCCGAGAGGATGCGCGCATGCCGTTCGGCGCGGAAGCGCATGTGTACGCAGCGTACGCGGCCGTCACCAAGACCGTCCGCGACGCGAGCAAGGTTTTGGTAATGTGTGATGAAGAGAGTGAGGCACTTTGTTTCGCGGACGACATGTTCGAGCACGGCGTGGGCAATGGCTGCGCCGTCGTGAGTGGAGGTGCCGCGGCCGAGTTCGTCAAGGACGATGAGGGAGCGGGGGGTAGCGCCGCGGAGGATGGCGGCGGTCTCGGATACCTCAACCATGAATGTGCTTTCGCCGGCGAAGAGATTGTCTCGGGCTCCCATGCGGGTGTATATGGCGTCGGCGAGGGTCAGGCGCATGGCTGAGGCAGGTACGAAGGAGCCGATCTGCGCGAGCAAGACGAGAAGCGCGACAGCGCGGACATAGCTGGACTTGCCGCCCATGTTGGGGCCGGTTATAAGGTGGGCGAGCGGGGAGGGGGAGGAAAGGGAGGTGGTGAACGGGATGTAGCCATTGGGAAGCGTGTGTTCGGCAATGGGATGGCGACCCTGGGCAATTTCGATTGTGGGGGGTGTGGAGGAGGGTAGAAAGGTTGGCTTGATGTAGCCCGGTAGGGATGCAACCTCTGCAAAGGAGAGGAGGCAGTCGAGAGTCGCGAGGGAGGAAACGGTATCCCGGAGGGGTTGGTAGTCGGCTGCGATGGACTGGAGGAGCTCCTTGAAAGCGGCATCGCACGCTGCAGCGAGAGCCTCTCGGTGTTGGTCTCGTTCGTTGATCAAACGCATCACTTCCGGCGTGTGGAAGCGGGACACCTTTTTGGTACCGCTGATCTTGGCCCATGAAGCAGGTACATGCTTGAGATCGGTATTGTTTACTTCGATCAGAAACTCGATGCCAGCCACGGTGGTATATTGAACAGGGGTCTTCTTGGACAGCTTCTTCGCCGCGTCCTTTCGATGATCGTCGACGTCTTGTTCCACAGCCGCGATTCCGAGCTTGTGGTTCGTAATGTCATCTGTCTCATGCTCTTGTCTAAAGAAGGTGTACTTGTCATCTTTCCTCGCCGCCTCGGGGTTGATCTTATCGAGGTACGAGGTAACAATTACACCAGTGGCTGGGAGGGTGTTGATGGCATCGGCAATGAGCTTTGATTTGAAACCCGTGTCAGTTGGTGATTTCACCCTGGCAAACTCCATCGCAATCTTCTGCATCGTTTGGAGGGTTGACAGTAGCTCTGGCCTCGTGCATTTCCCGTAGTATATCCGGATCAGACTCCGTTCCAGGTCCGCTTTGATCGACTTGAGCATTCCGGTCAGCTTGTCGGCCTTAATTGTCGACTGACTGTCAAGGAGCTCCTCGACTGCCGAGACCCGTTCTTCTAACCGCTCTTTGTCGAGTAATGGACGCCCAATCCATTTTCTCAACAACCTTTGCCCGAACCGAGTATGGGTCTTATCCAAGGCCCATAGTAGGCTCCCCTTCTCTGAGTGATCGGTTGCGTTTCGGTAGACCTCAAGACTCTCCAGTGTCGTTCCGTTGATCAGCATGTGTTGGCGCGTGCTGAAGGATTGGAAGTACTTTGTGAGGTCGAAAATGTGCTCGAGGCCGTACTCTGTCAGGTGGGTGATCATAGCTGAGAGGCATACCGTGACTGACTCCGGCAACTTCAAGACCTTCTCAAGAAGGGCTGCAGCGTATTCATCGTTGTCTTTTAGTTTTCCGGCGTAGAACTGTGTGACATGAGAATAGGCTTCTGCCGCCATCGTCTTGCCTCTAGGAACTCGTTCGACACGACTCCTGTCGCCAAAGACATTTGTGCTGCTCCCGGAGAGATGTTGCACGAGTTTGTCAGTCGCCTTGGTCAGCTCACCAACGATGAGGAACTCGCAGGGCGATATATGCAGGAGACGGGTCTCGATCTCGCGCCGCATGAAGCCATCCTCGAAACTGTCATAGATGATGTCTCCTGTAGCAGGCTGCACGGCGATGACGCCAACTTCCACCTTCTCGTCAGTCCCTGAGCCCTTTCCTGCGCTTTCTGTCAGGCAGAGGAGGTAGCCGCTAGAAGGAGCACCGGAGCTGTCACCAGGCTGGTCTAGTTCGCCCACCTCGTCGATGTACGTGCCCTTGGTGTAGACATTGGTGAGTTTTCGGACAAAGGGAGCATTGCGGTTGTCGCCGGCTTTCTTCAGGGCAGCTGTTTCAATCTGGCGCACCACACCGACCTTGTGGCCGGCCGCTACAAGACGCTTCGCGTGAACGGATAGGCGATGAACGGGGATGCTTGCCGAGGCAAAGCGGTCAAGGTGAGCTTCTGAGGGGTCTGGGATGGAATTAGCATATGGCGGATGAGCTCGACATTGCAACGACGGCAACTCACGCTCATCATATCTGAACTTGCCCGGTATGCAAACAATGCTCAGCTCTCTGGCGGCGATCCTGGCGTCTTCGCCAAAGAAGCGGAACTTGTAGCCCACTTCAACAATCAGCAGGGTGTCCATGTGCTTCCTCTTGATATCGAGAAACTGGATCTCCATAGGCGTGAGTTTTCCAGTCTTGGACCCTTTTTTCTTTGCTTTTGTGGCCGCTGGGGTGGCTTCGTCATCTTCATCCTCGGCCTCTTCGCCATCGACGCCTGGAATCCCGGAATCGGCCTGCAAGTTGCGCGCCTTGAGCACGGCCATGCTATCGGCATGGCCGAGCTTCTTGACGAACATTTTGTGCAAGGCTTCCTTCTGTTTTTTGATAGCTTCCGCATCTTCGTCCACGTCCTCATCTTGAGTGGATTGGACCTCGCCGAAGGCGTACCGTTGTGCTCTGTCGCCGGACGCGGGTGCCAACGAGGGGCGATTTGAGGTTGGTCTGACGGAAAGCTCCGAATCATCAGCATCCTGAATGGATTTGGCACGCTTCGTCACTCGAATAGCGACCTCGTTGCCCTTATCGGCATTTTCCTGGAGAGGCCGTTTTCTCGACGGCTCCGCAGCGGGACTTGGCTCGGGCGGGCGGGCAGGAGAGCTCTGTTGCCTTTGGCTGGGCGTGAAGAAACTTGTGAGTGACGCCTGTCTTTTCCCCGACGGCTTCGACGAACCCGCCATCGTGGATTTGGGATCGGGACGGGTTGGACAGCAGTGTGCAGGGCAATCACGGTGGGTTGCGTGATGTCACCGAAAAAGTGGCCCTCACGGAACGACGCGTTTCAATTCCCTAGAGTGCGAGGGACGCGCACATGACGCGACCCCTGAGTGGTTGCATCAAGCGAACTCACCTGACATGGCGCCAGGCATGGCTTGTGCGGGCCGTTAAGCTCTAGCTACCCCAGACTCCCTCAACTTCGCTGTAACGGTCAAGCGAGGTGAGCTCCGTTTGCTGGCACATGAAAATGTCCGCTTTGTGGCAACCTAGGGTCGACACTAAAAAGCACGCCAACACGGAGGCATCTTCATGCTCGCCTATGGATTCCCTTTTGCTCATTTTGATGCGCGAAGACAGCGTCTCCACACACGCTTCTAGAAAAGGCAATCGCGGAGACGGGAGCCTGACAAGTGGGAGAATTACTGCGCTCCACTCACTGGGCGCTCCGTACAAACTAGGTAATGTAGGCCATTGGCCTACGAAGTACACTAGTAACAAACGAGCTGGTCATGCAAGCTCCCGCCAGCGGCCTGGCCGGCCGAGGCCTTGACACTAACGTTAGCAACGGAAGCTGTCTTTAGTACGGAAATACCGCCGGGCTATCAACATCAGACTTCTCGACGCGGTGCGTATAGCGACGGAATTTGGAGATGCAGGCAACGCTGCGACACTACGATGACATTCCCACTTCTGGCTGGCGCGCATGAGTGCGGGTTGCAACTGTCGCCTTTTGTGCGGATCGCTAACATATTAGCAATCACGGAGCGCAATGCAGGCAATGCAGGACTTGTCCGTTGGGTCAGTTTAATTTGAGCGAGCAGAATGTAACTGGAATTCTACTAATTGTTTCACGTGCCGAAATACAGGACAAAGCAGAGTCGTAATAATCAGAGCTCGTAGCATATATGGCACCCAAGAAGAGCCAGAGAACGCTAAACCGGGCTGTCCAAGGCGTAGGGTCCTGCAATAAACGGTTGTCATGTTGTGGAACTTCGGCGATGTTGCATTGTTGGTCTCTAGATTATGTGCCTGCCCATGACAGAACGCGGCGCACCGCGGCTCACCGCGGCAGTCCAGGGTTGAGCTTGCGGGTGGCGCCTCGCACCTTCCACCTCGGATGGCACACGGACGGCTCGAGCTGAGGGTCTCCGCCTGCAAAGTCGCACCGCTGCGACGTCGAACGCTCAAACTTGGCAACAACGATTGTTTTCTGCTGGCTCTGACATTCCCGTCACTGGTTGACTGCATCCTTGCGCTTCAAAAGACCCCTCGGCATTTCTCTTTCTCTCTCTGCCGCCGCCACTGAGTCTGCGCCAAAGCTGGAATTAGAACGCATCGACCCAAAGCCGGCGCGAAATGTTTTATCGGCCCATGATCAACGATCGAGCCTGTCTTGCATCCACACATCGACTTTAGGCGATTCCGTCCGTTGCAGCAGACGGTAGCGTTCCAGACCAGATGGTCGCGTTTCGACATTGCCTGGTCCCAAGATTTTGTCAAGGAACCAATTTCCAAGCTTACAATACCCTAGTCTCTTCGCTAACAAATCCAAGCCATACCCACAGCGGACCTCGTCCCGGCTCAAAGCACCTCGGACGGGGTCCCCTCTGTCTGGCATCAGCTCATGAGTCGGCGGGTTCCAGCGGAGGGCTAGCCGATGGAGTTGCACCAACCTACGAGACCCGGGGTCTTGTCACCAAAAAGTCTACACTCTTCAGGCTAAATGAAGGCCAAGGCGGATAATGTTGCGTTTGGCAAACCTTAGCAAGTCAGGAGAGAGCCGCAAGGCAACTTTAACGGCAATGTAGTGTTCGCTTTCCGCACGCCCATCCACCCACTCGCAAGCGCGGATGGCCACACCCACAGACCCAAGCAGCCAGGCACGGTTTTACGGTCTGCCTTTAGCTCCTGCAAGCTGCTGCAGCTGAGGCAAACCGTTTTCTGTACCTTCGAGAAGGTTGGCTGGCCGCCAGCTTTTCTGCTCAGACATCTAAACAAATCCTCGTGCAGAGGAGCTACTGATAACGTACATGCCGCCGCGATTTCGCCGGCCCTCGCCGCCACACGGCTGACGTCCATGGTAATCCGTGGGCCCGGGGTCCCGTCAGCCATCTTTGCTGGCCAACCACAATGCCCACATTGACTTGCCCGCGCTCCATCGGCGCGTCTCCAGGCTCGTGCGGGCGAGGGAGTTCCCTTCTCCAGAGTCGGGGGTGCGCTGAGAAGAAGGCGGAGAATATGGAGAATATGGAGAATTATTGGCTACGATCGACTGGGTCTAGTTTCGCCATGCGGGACATAGGTTTCTTCCAGTCGATCCTTGCTCACCTGGCAGCCATCCTGACAGCGCTTTTCCCGTTGAACCTCATTTTCTAGTATGCTAGCGCATTGTCCCCAATGTCCAATGCCTGGGGCACTGCGTTCCGGCGCTCGGGTGGGTGGTGCGCCAGAAGCGAAACGCGTTTGGTGGTGACGAATCTCTCTGTGGCCCGCACACACCGTCGTCGGATCATATTGACTCTGCATGGCATGGTAATGCAAATGTTATGCATTCATATACTTGCCACGGTAAGCGTGCTTGGGAGCAGCAAGGGGACGCTTCTCAACAAGATGATTATTGCCTAATTCAGAGCACGCAGCCCGAGAAGCTTCAGGCCCGGAAGCGCAAGAATGGCGTCGAGATACGGTCGTGGAGGGAAGCCTGTTTGGAAGGATCTGGCCGAGCTGGGCTCCCGGAATGAAGGCGACGTCTGCCGTCGCGCTTGTGCGCCACAGGCGCACCCAAGATGGACGTTTTTCGGTCCGCTTCGACCGCAAGGGCGCGAACGGGCAGATGTGGCGGCGACTCAGGCTTCTCATTCGCCTCAGACCCTGCTAACCTGGGCTGCTGACAGGGAACCCACGCGATAACCGGTCCGATCTCCAAGCCATCTCAACCCCCCGTCTGGGGTGTTTCCCTCGTGGCCAAGACCAACCCCCGCCAAGGCTCGGCAAGGATGCCCCAGCAGTCCCCAGAGACAATGGGGGTGTGGAAAAGTTGGGGAAATTTTTTGGGGAGTCCTGGTGATCAACAGTCCTTGTCGAGGGTGTTTTTTTTTTTTTGGTATGATCGCCTCCGGCTCCACGATCAACGAGTTGGGCGAGCCCTGCCGGTCTCTTCTCGCCTCACTCGTAACTGGCAATATGTGGCGGCTCGAGTAAGAGAGACCCATGAGGTGATATTAGCCTCATTGACAGGCCACCCGTCTCCGTGGCAGCCCGGTGAAAAGGGCGGGATCTGGCGGGAGTCCAGATTGACAATCTGCTGCCGCTTTTCTCAGTTGTAGACTTTCCAGTGTCCTATTTACAGGAGTGGATGCGCGCCGTGGAGCACGTCCAGCAACGGCCTCGGAGGTGAACGGATTGGTTAAGCTTCTCTGTAGTTGGCTAGCCCACAACTGACCCATACGGGACCCCGTCGCGCGTGCTACTCCCCGTCCTGACCCATCCTGAACCCAGCATCGCTTAGACGGTCCGGCAGGCCGTCTCGGGTGCCCCTCTACTCTTGGGCGACAAGCTGCTTCTCATCTTTCTTTATAATCCCTCCACCTTCCTCGAGCTGGCCTCGATCTTGTCTTGTCCCCTCGTGCCATCTCTTCAGCATCTCTCCTCCCCCGGATATCCCCAGGAGACCCTCGACCCAGCCAGACAACAACCCCGTAAGGTCGGACGACAAATCGTCAACATGGGCATCTTTGACAAGAAGCCCAATGCCGAGGCTACGGCCATTGCGCAGGAGGAAGCTCCCCAGTTCGAGCGCGTTGAGTGGAGGAAAGACCCTGGTCTTCGCAAGCTCTACTTCTATGCCGCTGTTCTTTGCGTTGCCTCGGCCACCACTGGTTATGATGGGTAAGTCTCGGGGACAGCGCCCAGGCGCTATGTGCTCATCGCCACCGTACTGACAATGCTTGGTAAAGCATGTTCTTCAACAGCGTGCAGAACTTTCCGCAATGGAAGAGCTACTTCGGTGACCCGCAGGGCAGCATGCTCGGTCTCCTTGGTGCCCTCTACCAGATTGGTAGCTTGGCTTCCATCCCCTTCGTGTAAGCGCTGGACCCAGTGTGGTGGATCGGACCGGGCAATAAGGCTGACAATTGGTTACAAGGCCCATCCTGACCGACAACTTTGGCCGTAGACTTCCCATCGTCATTGGCTGCGTGATCATGATCATCGGTGCCGTTATCCAGGGTGCCTCGCAGAACCTCGACAGTATGTTGTACCCTGTCCCCGTCGGTCGCACGATGGAGAGAGACTAACGGGTTGGTAGCCTTCATGGGTGGCCGTGTCATGCTTGGTTTTGGCAACTCGCTGGCCCAGATCGCCTCTCCTATGCTGCTTACCGAGATTTGCCATCCCCAGCATCGTGGACGTCTCACCACTGTCTACAACTGCCTGTGGAACGTCGGTGCCCTCATCGTTGCCTGGATTTCGTTCGGCACCAACTTCAGCCCCACTGAGTGGTCTTGGCGTGTGCCCGCCCTCATCCAGGCTTTCCCTTCGGTCATCCAGCTCGCCTTCATCTACTGGGTGCCTGAGTCACCCCGTTTCCTGATCGCCAAGGACAAGCACGAACAGGCCCTGGCCATCCTTGCCAAGTACCACGCGAACGGTAACGAGAACCACCCCACGGTTCAGTTTGAGTACCGCGAGATCAAGGAGACGATCCGTATGGAGATGGAGTCGGCTGCCAACAGCAACTACTCTGACTTCTTCAAGACTAAGGGCAACCGCTACCGCCTTGCTATCCTGCTCTCTCTGGGTATCTTCTCGCAGTGGTCTGGTAACGCTATTATCTCCAACTACTCGTCCAAGCTCTACGAAACTGCCGGTGTCTTCGACCCCACCGCCAAGCTCGGTCTTTCAGCCGGCCAGACTGTTCTGTCCCTGATCGTCTCACTAACCATGGCCATGCTTGTCGACAAGATCGGCCGTCGCACGTCTTTCCTGGCTGCCACTGGCGGTATGTTCGGCACCTTCTGCTTCTGGACCCTCACCTGCGGTCTCTACGAGGAGCACGGTGCCCCTGGCGCCAGCAACGGCATGATCTTCTTTATCTGGCTGTTCGGTGTCATGTACGCTCTCGCTTGGTCTGGCCTCCTTGTTGGCTACGCCATTGAGATCTTGCCGTACAAGCTCCGTGCCAAGGGTCTCATGATCATGAACGTGTCGGTCCAGGCTGCTCTTACTCTCAACATCTATGCCAATCCCCTCGCCTTTGACCACTTCAAGAACCACACCTGGAAGTTCTACCTCATCTACACAGTGAGTTGTCCTATTCTCAAGGTTACCTCTGGCACACTTGCTAATAGCCTCTTGTCTAGTGCTGGATCTTCCTCGAGCTCTGCTTCGTCTACTTCATGTACGTTGAGACCCGGGGCCCTACCCTAGAGGAACTCGCCAAGATCATCGACGGAGACGATGCTGCTGTTGCGCACCTGGATATCGACCAGGTGGAGAAGGAGCAGCAGATCCATCAGGAGTCCAAGGCCTAAGTGGCTTTGGTGCCTTTAATTCAGCGAAATGCTTGTCACTGCGAATCATTCTCTTTTTAGCGTTGGGCCGGTGAAATGCCGATAAACTCACAGAACCATTTGTTTGTCTCGGGAACTGCGGTGTCGGGATCCGGGCGCGAGGGTAACGTTTTTTTCACTTACCCGGCCGCTGGGATTTGGATCCGTGGCGAGATTGCGCTCGCAAAAGGGTACAATGGCGGTGATTCTCTACGGTGCAATACGGCTAGGCTGCAGAGCGGGTCTTTCTCTATTTAATTATGTGGTAATCTATATCCAAATACCCCTGACCACTCAAAAACCTTGCCGTACCTGAACAGACGGTGCCATTTTTTTTTTCTTCTTCTGGCTGGTGCAGCATAACCATGCTTTCCCTGTCCTTATTTCCTCACTTCTGCGCGTTCGTCCCAGTTTCCTGCAGTCTTTGGTTTCAAGATGCCAATCGATCCTGCCACCAGGATCGGGATCGGGTAGCCAAGGACGCGTCACTTTGGACAAAATAATCCCTCTTCTTGCTCACTTGGCGTCGAATCCTTTCCCACACTTCAGCACATGTACACATACCACCTCGGCTGCCTCGCGGCTAGTCGGAGAGTAACTAGGTAGGTAGGTTGGATGACACTACCGTACCTTGTCGGGCGGACAGCCGGACATGATGTAAAATGAATGAATGCGTCGGGGATTTCCTGTTGAGTGCTCGGACGAGCTGTAAGGTACATTACGCAAAGTATTCTGCCAAGCCCACCAATCAGAGGAAGCGAACGGTGTAAGTCAGATCTGACAAGGAAAGGGCAAGTTGAAACAAAGAGCTCCACTGCTCTTATTCTACCAAGTAGTTTTACCACTACTCTATATCAGAGAGCCAGGCAAGTTCCATGTTGCTAAAGACATCATTAAAGTTATTTTTTTTCCCGGTCACGTAACTTGTGAAATCCCACAAACGTTGGCTTACGTGCAACATCAAGGTTTCATACCTATACCCAGGTATCTAAGTGCGAAACGTACGTCCCCTCGAATTCTCCCGAAACCGGACCTCCACCCTCGGGTCCGAAGACAAGTTGAAAAACAAGCCCACCGCTCCATCCGAAAGGGCCATCCGCATCCATGCATGAACGGACGGCCTGCACGCCCTGCCTCAGTTACGATTTGATTCGAATTGTCTCTCGCTACGGTTACGCCACGCCACCACACGCCACCACACGCCCAGGGCAATCAAATTAAATCACACCTGCATATGTGGGAGGTCTAGTCTCGAACTCGACTCTCGCCTCGTTCCATCATATGAGCGCACAGGGTACCTAGGTACCTACCGTACCTACCGAACCGTCTAGCCAGGCCGAGTCAGGCCATAGGGATTATCTTGCCGCCTCTTGTCCCGAGTCTCTGCACTGTTGGTCCAGTGCCGCTTCCGCTTTCCGCGCGATTCCCTTTTTTTTTTTTTTTTTTTTTGTTGGGGTGTTAGATAGCTTCCTCTGAGACGGGAATTCTCCCACCCCATATGAATTGCGCGAGTTGATCAAATGAGATCTCGATGATCGAGATTTCGCCTCGCCTCGCCTCACCTCGCATCACCTCGCTTCGCCAGCTTAGATGCTCCCGTTACCCGATACAGAGAGAGAAAGAGACTGTGCTAGACTGGGCTAGACTAGACCAGGCAAATCGAGACGCTTGCGGAGCCGCAGTTCAGATGAGATGATATAGAATATGATTGTTATCTTTACCCTGTGTGGTTGGATACTACGCTGCTACTGCATTGTAAATCATTTCCTGATGGTTTGTTTGTTGGATCGAAGAGATTTAAACGCAAGCGCGAAATAGAAAAAAAAATAATTCAGGTTCCACATGGCACTGTTGCACACAAGAACTCGAAGCGAGAGAAAGTTCTCTCCCGGACTGGACCGGGTAGTTGAATTTGTTTGCACCAGGCAGACGTGTCTGACGCACTAGAGTTGCAGCACGCCCATCACGAGGAGGGCTTGGGGGGTGTCCCAGGAACTCTAGCAGTCCCATTATCTTTCCCCTTAGCTGGTCTTTGAACGTCTAGGCCTCCAACAATCCTAAGGTCATACGGACAACCTGTAGCCCCAGGTTCTAGGTCTTGCGGAAGCCATTGTCAAAAAAAAAAAACCAAATGAAAAAAGCCTCAGCTCGGATGTGACGCTATGTGGTTCCCGTCACTCTTGTGGCTTTCCCGGCCCGCTGCCCTGGGTCCGACGGGAACTGGATGAAAAGCTGGCCCACATCGCGTTCAGGGGGGCTAGTACAGTTAGGTATCTCTCTATCGTGTACCTAGGTAAGGTAAGGTAGGAAGGTACCTACCTACATGTATCAAACCGCCCGCCATGGTCCAAGCCTAGTAGTAGACATGTAAATCCATGGGTTAGGCGGATATGCCCCAAGCGAGAAAAAGGGGGCAAGATCGGAGATATGTGATATGTGACCAATGACTCGAGATTCAATTGATATTCTCCAGGTGGCTCTGGTTAAAAAAAAGTGTTTGGTCCAAAGTATGAGAGGTAGCTTTCTCAGTGACATGGAACATACCATCCTCTGTGTAACTAACTACCTACCTACCTTAGATACACGAATTCCGTCAGGTTTTGGCTAGTTCAGTAAGGTGGTAATAAGGATGAGATTCCCGTCATGTGTAAACATAAGCAGATAAGTAGTAGTAGGTGCTTTGGATATCATAGCCATTGATATGTGTTTGTGACACCAATCAGGAGCACCCACCACTGCATGTGGGAATGAATGGCAGCAGGTGCGTTTTGAAAAACAAGTGATGCTCTGTGTCTCTTCCGATCACACTAGGATAATGGTGAAGTACTATGTCGTAAGAATGGAAGATGCAGGAGGAGGATCAACCATTTTAGCATGTGGAGCCAAGAAGTGACAGTTCGAGTTATAAACGCCCCCAAAAAACCCAAAAATTTAAAAATTTAAAAATTTGAGACGCAATACCCAAAGTCAATGGTGATTGGTGACTAGGGCATGGGTGAGGTGAGGCCCCCTTTCTGAATCATTTCCCTTGGTCAAGTCGGCAACAATCAAAACCTTCCCATGTGTGTGAACGCCACGCCGCTCTTTCATGCTCTGGAAAAAGGGGAAGGGAAGCGGGCCCTCAACTCTGAGCGATTGTAAGTCTCCTTGTGTTCGATGCCTGGCACAGCAATACCTAGAAGTGTTTACAGCGGTTTCATGGTACATGTCCCGATAGAAGATCTCTTTCATCATGATACTGATGAAAGGGATAACCTAAACAAGGGTCGTCAATGTAATTGAAAAACTTTTGATTTAGTCAGGTGCCTCGTGCTGGGTGAGACGGCGATGCAGCGTACACGACTTGAGGATTTTTTTATATTGGATGATGAAAACCTTCCAATGCAACTGACCATGTGTACCTACTCACTTGACATTGCTGGCTATGAGATTTGTAAATATGGATACCTACCTGGCGAACAATACGGTGCTTATGTTCCACCCCGGCCTGCTATCCTATACCTTTCCAGCCGCCAGAGTGCTCGGATGTAGGGCATTGTCTCCCTCATGCTATTGCCTTTATCACAGAATATATATATATATATATATATATGTGTGTGTGGTATCTTACTCGCGTAGATAAAAAGTACAGAAAACTCCTGCCTTAAAGCAGATTCAACGGGTTGTTTGGTCATAATTCGTTGAGTTGTGACTTCGCTCGTTCCGTTAGTTAGCTCTACACCTCCGGCGAGGGAGTAGGATATGCTAGGAACAACACCACGAGGTCTTACACCGAGAGCTAAGACAGAATTCAAGAGGTCGATAGGCTGTGGCGGGTATTGGTACTAGAGATCAACAAACCACGTGCCGTCTGCTCACTCCGAAGGAATGCTGGATGTGTTGTCTTGCTTCGCAACATTATTGTTTCCTTGCGGGGTTTGAATCAGCGTGCAGAGTTCCCAAGACATAAGATCAACGGTGTTCATTATGGCTGATTCGACCAGAATGACATTTAGGACATCGAGACTCATTGGTGATATGCTCCACCAAGTAGGTAATTCTTCAAGTACGCACCAAAAGGACAGTTGCGCTTTTGAGCTTTCAGTTTCGTGTTCACAGAATAGGGATTCATATGTAGGCCTGAATCCTGTTGCATGTTCCAGAAGAGCCCTACGTCGGCTAACACTCAGCAGATCATCACATCCCTCGAGTAATACACGATGTCTCATCGCGGGCTCCCATGCCTTAAGCCCTCCAATCATTAGCATCGTTATATCCTTCCCGTGAATGGTTGCACATGTGTTCAACTTTTTCCTTCAAATTGAGGCATTAGGTCCGCTCTGCTCCCTTGATGGTTGGGTAATGCACCCAAGGCTGGTCCCAATCAGGGAATCCTTTCCGCTTGGCTCCTGCTGTCCAGATTTTCGAGGTAGCCTATGAAACCTGGGGCGGAATGAGAAACCGAAAACACACCGGATGTGATCATGTCAAATCGGTTCATAGAGCCGCTAAACTCCTATTTGGCAGCCTCCACATCCATTTCATCACCATTCCTAGATGCCGCTGCCGAGATGCTCGCGTCCGCAGCCTTGCCGTTCGTAACAGCCGCGAGCTGCACATCAGCAGCCCCCGTCAGTACTGCCTTGCGACGATAGGAAAAAGCTTGTTCGCTCTGTACTACCTGGTCCAGAAGCACCTCCTTCTCGAGCCACTCCTGCTTGTAAAGGTCCTCCCACGCCTTGCACTCATGTCGCAAGTCCTCTGACTCGCGCTCTGACCACTTGACTTGCAGCTTACATAGGTTGACCAACCGCTCGAGTGGCATGGCGAGCTCCTGATGTGTGAAGCCTTGCTCCTCGGTCAAGGGTGTGAACAAATCCGACCCTTGGTCATCGCCCGCATTGCCGTCGTCAACCGTGTCGTCCTGGCCAGCAGCATGCGACTGGGGTGTCTTGATTATGATCTTGAGCTTGGAGGCTTTGCTAGTTGGGCCGCTGCTTTGCATGCTCTTCGGGACTGGGTCGGATGGGCGGAGCGCCTCCGTCTCGTGCACCGTTCGCATGTGCTTGGCCAGGGCGTCAGAGCGGGTGAAGGCACGGTCGCATTCTGTAGCATGTCAGCAATACTCATAGTTGGTATGAGCTGAAAAGAGCATGCGCTCCCATACCAGGTAGATAGCAGTAAAATGGTTTTTCCCTCGTGTGACTGCGCATGTGTGCTTTGAGCGCGTAGCCACTCGCATGTGGCATACTCTTGCGTGGACACCCGACCCATTCGCATGTGTACTTCTTCTGGCGATTCTCAATGTGCTGGTTGTGGATATGTAGGACAAGTTCGTCCATGTTGATCATATCGCCCGTCTTGCAGCCCTCCCAGGCGCACGTCGTCACTTGTTCCTGGAAGTCGTCCTCCTCGGTTCGCGCATTGACGGGCGAGCTGGGGATGTCGCCATCAGTATCCTCAGATACGTCCGACATGCCGTCGAGTGGGTCTGCGTCGGTCGCGTCTGGCTCGTGAACTACTGCTGAAGATGCTGTCGAGCCGCCGCCAATCTTCTGTCGCTTGGGGGGGGGGCCGTCTTCAAGGATTTCGGTGGTCTCATCGGGAAATTCATCCTCGGAGCTGTCCATTGAGGAAAGAGGTGAGTCCTCCAGCGGAGTATCCGCTCTTGCCATTTTGTTTGCGCCTGATAACAAAGAAAAAGAAGGTTCAATGAAGATTTGCTGCGCAGGCAGGTCAACAGCTGTGAATCAATTACTTGGAGAAGGGACGAAGTTGCAGAATGGAATCGAAATGTTTATAATAGCGGGGTTACTGGCTTTGGCGCAAGCCCGTGTGAAATTAGCAGACAAAAGAACACAGTGGCGTTCAATGCCTGATGGTGAATTACGATTGGGAAAAGAGAGCTTCATTGGATGGAACCACGGACTCGAGATGTCAGCCAGATCGCACGCGCCTGGCGGTTTCGCGCGCCACTCGGCACATGGGAAGATTGACTGAGGCAGCTGTTATCAGCTGTTAGGCTCAGAACACCTGGGGCGTAAGGCTCGGCGCAGCCCAAGCAAACGGGCCCACACTGTTGTTTTGTGCCAGGGCTCGGCAACCCCTCCCCCGCCATATCAAGTCTACGACAAATTCACATCGTCGCTGCAGTCACCCGCGTTGCTTCCCAGTTTGCATTTTCAAAAGCATTTACTCTTGCTACAGAAACTTGCATTTTCTAGGATGCCTTCCTCTAGCAAGATTTTCTCCCTCGAGGGGAAGGGTCTGAAGCTTGACACTGCTGGAGACCTCGAGCCGCATATCGCCGAGCTTCGTGCGAACGATGTCGAGGAAGTGCGCCTCCTCGGCAACACACTTGGTGTTGGCGCTTGCAAGCTCCTCGGCGAGGTTCTCGCGACAAAGAAAAACCTGAGTGTAAGCACTGCGCACTGAAACCCTTACACATCTTTTGCGCGCGCGTCCAAGTTTCTAATCATGGCCTGTCGCATTAGGTTGCCAATCTGGCTGACATTTTTACTGGTCGCCTCCTCAGCGAGATTCCCGAAGCCCTATCTTCGCTTCTTACTTCAATCCTCAACCTCCCAAAGCTCAATACAATCAATCTGAATGACAATGCTTTCGGTTTGAACACACAAGCCCCGCTTGTCGCATTCCTGGCCGCCCATGTCCCCCTCCAGCACCTTTATCTCAACAACAACGGCCTCGGACCTCATGCTGGTATCTTGATCGCCGATGCTCTCTCAGAGCTTCATATCAAGAAAGAGGAGGCGCGCAAACAAGGCCATGATGTACCCTATCTCGAGACTGTCATCTGCGGTCGCAACCGACTCGAGAACGGAAGCATGACCGCCTGGGCCAAGACATTCAGCCTGCACAACAAAGTCAAGGAGGTTAAGATGGTACAAAATGGTATCCGCCAAGAAGGAATCTCTCATCTGTTGAGCGAGGGTCTGCGCCATGCAACTGAGCTCAAGGTCCTCGATCTTCAGGACAACACCTTTACATTGTTGGGCGCTAAGGCACTGGCTCAAGTGACACCTCTTTGGGCCGAGCTTCAGGAACTTGGTGTTGGTGATTCCCTTTTGGGAACCAAGGGTGGTGTGGCCCTCGCAAAGTCGCTTGCTAAGGGCAAGAATACAAAGCTGGAGGTTCTGCGACTGCAATACAACGAAATTAGTTCCAAGGGCCTTAAGGATCTCGCGGCAGCAACAAAGGAGGCTCTTCCAGCCCTGAAGAAAATCGAGTTGAATGGCAACAAGCTTTCCGAAGAGGATGAGTCGATCATTCTTCTACAGGAGATTTTCGAGGAGCGCAAGGAGGCGCTTGGCGGGGACGTCGTGAACGAGGACGAGTGGGGCCTTGATAGCCTGAGCGACCTGGAGGATGAGTCTGAGGAAGAAGAAGATGAATCGGAAGAGGAGCCTGAACCCGAGGAGCGGGCCGAGAAATTGATCAAGGAAGCCGAGGAGGCACAAGAGGAGCCGGTTGTCCAGCTTAAGGACAAGGAAGTTAGTGACCTTGCAAAGCTGCTGGAGAAGACCTCGATTTAGAAGGTTGGAAGGCTCGAGTGGCTAGGATAGTGGAGTTGGGAGGATGAGCGATGAGATACCCAGGATCAAAGCCATGGTAACGGATAGAATTCGATCGATGTAGCGTTGGGATATGGCGAACCAAGGTGGTTGATTGTTTGTAGATGATCAGCGCATAGCCGATTTTTCTATCAGATAGCTTAGATAACGTATGGAAGCGAACTGTTCCAAACCCCACTTTGTAATCTCGTGATAGTTAGTGATGCAAACATCACGCAGTTCAGTCACGGCGATTTGCTTAGCATGCCGGTGCTCCAGTAGGCAGCATAAGTTATTTGCTGAAACCGGCTGATATTCTGTTGTTTCCGACTTTGTCTATTGCGTCTCTGGTCATTCATACGGCTTTGTGGCCTTGAATGATGGTGGTGGCCGGGTCGGCCCATTTGTCACACCACCGCCAAGTCACGCATCATGAGCCGAGCACTGTTAGAGCTGACCTGATTATGTGTGCGACCTCTTGACAACGCGTACATAAAAACGCTGGATTTTCCGGGAGGAGTCAAAAAATGCCATGTTTCATCAATCAAGACCATTCAAAACTATCAACGTCATTGACATTGTTCAATCAAAACACTCGAGACTAGTTGTCCGTCTTAACACTTAGAGGCAACTTTAACCAAGACGACTGACTACATGAAGTAGTACAAAACAAAAACAAACAACAAGCATCGCATCAATTTTTTTGGCCCCTCCCCTAAAAAACAAGCCTTTCACCCAAAAAATGATCCTCTTCGAAACAACCGACTCTGTAATCGAACTCCTCTGGGACGTCGCCCTCGCCTTCTTCATCGTCCGCATCGCCCTCGTCTATTTCCTGCTGAATTTCCTCTCGGGCCTCCTTCTTAGCTGGCTCGCCTTGTCCGGTTATACTCCGGTCACACACCTCATTGCCCTATCGTCAAGTGAGGCGTTGGTGCCATTCTTGCTGGTCAGCGCGGTGGTCTGGGCGAGGGTCATCGTGGTGAGGTATGAGATTCCCAGGGCGGGGGGGTTTAGGTTAGGGATTGGAGCGGTGGCTCTTGGGTTGATGGTGCTTGCCGAAGTGGCGGTGGGGCTGGTGATGTATGAGGAGGGGTGGTGGAGGGGGGAGGTGTGGGAG
>Ga0247760_1001474_pt1 | contig 21672 bp, 13 predicted proteins | sample UWRJL171409R4_FD_179936 | JGI IMG/M metagenome (GOLD analysis project Ga0247760, IMG submission 179936) | Plant litter microbial communities from Arlington Agricultural Research Station in Wisconsin, United States - UWRJ-L171-409R-4 | ecosystem: Environmental > Terrestrial > Plant litter >... | reverse complement strand
AACCCCCGCCCCCCCCCCCCCCCCCCCTACCTCGCCCCCTAAGCGACGCTAGCGGTCAGGCTGCGGTGGAGAGTAAGGGGTCTTCCTGGCTCTAGCGCCTGCGCCGGAACAGTCAATTCGAAAAAGATGGGAATAACTGGAGAACAAGCTGGAACCAATATAACCAACCTCAAAGAAAATTCCAGGAGCAAACGCTGATCAAATCAAAGGAACGAGGTCATCTCCGCTCTCTTGCCAACGGAAGGTTGTGGTTAGCATCACGCAACCCGGCCTACGGGAGCTCAAGCCGAAAAAAAAAAAAAAAAAATTCACCTGACCAGTGTGCGACCAAGGGAGACCACACGCCGAAGAGATCTAAGGCTGGGACTCAGCACCTAGTTATTGCTGCCAGAGGCTGGCGCACGTTCTCAGACGAGCTATGCTGCCGGGGGCAGGGGGCAGGGGGCATCCAGCCCTCTTTTTCTTTTGTTCTTTCTTGGCCCGAGCCCCGCTGAGAAAACGTCACCACAGCCTCCCCAAACCGATTTTTTTTTTTTCGCGGTGCCACCTTTGCACACCGCCCATCGCGCATCGATGTTTCCGCACACCGGATGCCACGGCCATTATTCCCGGCAAGTACAAGTCCAAGGCGGCATGGTGGGCCTGCAAGGTAGGGACTGGAAATAGGCTAGCGCTATCTGCCCAAAACCTATCCCTCGTCGCGTAAAGTTGATAGTTTGGCAGTATAGTAAGCTGGGGGTAAGCCGAGGGTAAAGTGAGCCTGATCTTAGGCTAGCCTTCCTTAGATGCAGCTCTTTTTTTTTTTTTTAGAGACCGACTACCTAGCTAGGTACCTAGATATATGTGAATCCCACCCCTCGGAATTTCCCACTACGGCGTTCTACCTCAACGGAACTAAGAGTCCGTCACATTAAAATAACCCCAAACCTGCCTTTTCGCTCTCTCCCTCTCCTCTTCGGAGCTGCTCAAATACCTTCGAATTTTCCCCAACCCTGCCTCTCCCAAGCTAGGTTCAAAAAAGCCACATCCCTGATCGATATACGCAATGGAAAAAACATGATCTTTGAGAAATCCGGGCAGGTCATTCTCACTTTCGTCAGCACAAGTCCAGGGATTTCGTCGTTTCCATCTTTCAGAATGCTGGATTCGTTCGAGTTGTACCCCCGAATCCTCTCGGCGGCGCTGCATGTCTCCCAGGAAATAATCTCGTTCGTGGCTGGTCATGGCCTGGTAGATCAGTATAGGATCTGCTGCGAGGGGGATGCAGGTGTCTTCGTCATCCCCCTCCTCTTCCAATCTGCTGCCTTGATTGGGTGCAGGCATGTTCATGATCTGGTCATATGCCAACTTATACCCCCCCGCCATACAGGCTCTCACACACTGCTGCCTCATACCCGGCCTGACTTGGGCGAGAGCAACGAGAGTTTGTGACGACGGCAGGGTAGGATACCAAATCCAATATGGCAACTCCTCCTCCGGTACCCTGGGATCTGTTCTCAGTAGGCGTGATATACCGTTGTTCATGACATGTCGAGCGTAAATCGCCCTTCGCAGCGACGAAACTTCATCCTCATCCCAGGCGGCCGCCACAGTATGCATGACCTCGGGGTTGCGTTCCAGCCAAAGTGCCATGGCGGTGCTTTTGTATGTTCCGGAAACAAGACAGTGAAGTTCCCCTGTTATACTTCCACGCGGTCGACGGAGACGCACGTACCGGTCGACATTACCGTCACAGGCCGCGGCGAGAATGAGCAGATCTTTGTGTATAGTCGGAAGGTTAAACGGGAGTGGCATCCCTAGCAGCGCGGCTTCTTCGTCATTAAGAATCGCAACTTCAACCTTGGTGGATACCTCAGACACACCCCAGTCCTCGGTAATATTGAAATGTCTCCAGGGACTCAATCCCTCACAAAATCCCTTGCGTCCCTCCAAAGTAGAGCAAACAGCGGTATCGGCGTTGAGAAAAGCCCCAGCCTTTGGCGCATCAAGGTTAACGGTCAGCGTGTAGTCGTCCATGACTTTATATCGCACAGGGGTGGCCATGATATGCTCGAATATTCCTCGCGATCTTGTGCTACCATTACGGGCAGCCTCTCTCGCCTCTTCGGCGATACTCACATCCGGAAGCAGATCCAGTTCCAAATACAATTCCAAGAACCCTGCGACAGCACAGGCACGACCAACTTGGTACCGCATATCGGGAAACGCAGCAACAAGTTTGCGGTATGTACCTTGACCGCCGACAGCAATATCAGGATACCAGATACAGTACGGATATTTCTTAATATCACCCATCATTTCAGGACCGGGGATATTACCGCTCATAATGAACCGGGCATTCCTTGCTCTGGCAAAAACCTCTTGTCCTTCTATTTCGCAGAGGTCTTGAACTGACGCAGAGCAGGCGAATTCGTAATGTTCCCGGATTCCGGACACGAGGCAGAGACGCGCGACATTGTTGGCGAGATTCTCGGGGATGGCTTCACCGCGGAGGGCCAGGCGACAATCAGTTTCAGAAAAGTCCTTTTGCGTGAGACGGTGGGATAGAGATGTATACCCGTCGGGAGTCGTCATGGTAGCGGTCGCGGGAGCGCTAGTGTTCATATTATGTTCGGTGTCAAATCGACATGAACAGACAAGTCCCGTTGGATAAAAATATTACTGTGCTGCAGACAGTTGATGCGTACCAAACTGTTGCTGCGGGTTCGAGTGGTAAGATAACTTCGTGATGATGGTCAAGTGAGTGAGTCAGAGGGTTGCAGTCAAATCGTGAACCGGTTAAATGAAGAAACACGAAACAAACAGACATGACTGGAGCCTGCTGCGCCTTCCGGAAAATCATGGCCCAGTGCTGCCCATCGCCCCCCGTGATATATGATTGGAGGCGGTTTCTCTGACCTCATCACAGTGAGTTGAAAAATGTGAATTAACTATCGCTGTCCATGCGTTGTTTCCAAAAGTATCTATTCTCCGCTTTTGAGTGTCAACATGTCCCGTCAGTCCTGCTGCATCAACCCCTACACCTATCCAATGTGCACTATTGGCCTCTCCGGGACCCTACGCTAGGAAGACCGAAAAGATCGCAACCCCAGTACTTCAACGGGTGGGGGGACGCCACCTCCTGGGAGGAATTTTCACCTCCCAAGCATCCATGACCTTGATCAAGATTGCTTCTTCGTTTCGCCTCGCCATAGCCGCCAGCCCAAATGGTCGGCCGTTGTGTTTGAGGTATGATAATGGGAGTACAGCGATTGGATAGCCTAAGAGCCCTCATGATCAGCTCTCACCCGGAAGGCAGGACAAGGTGGTTGATCAGTAACACAAATACCCCCGCAAGCGGCAAAGGTAGAAAGCCAACCATCAGCTGGTCCAATAATAACATCGACATGATAATTGTTTAAAATATACTCGGCCCCCCCCCAAGTCTCTGGTAACATGGCGAAGGTGAGCAAGATAGCGGCCATACGTCTCGGCACTGACAATTCTGGCTCTGCGCCCGAATGAAACGTTCCTGTCGAGGGTGGTATACCAAGATAAACTGTCAGTTACCCTTATACGGGGAGGCAACTCCTCCTCAGCTGCATGATCATTGTTGAAGTTGATGACATGCTCAAGTGATCGGACTTTTTGCTTTCCTCCAAGACCTGGAGATACGGCGTCAAGGCCTGTTTAAGATGCAGACTCGCCCTTGTTAGTAAGCACATCCAGCATTGTGGCGATATCGTTTAGGGTCTTGCCCATGAGCCCGACCGAGTCAAAGTTGCTGGACACTTGCACAAACCCTTTTCTGGGATAGCAAGCCGATGGCTGGCTTCAGCGCATAGAGTGCTGCCCTGCCCTGCTAGCGGGACCTATCAGGGATCCATCAATGTCAGTGCCCAGAGCCAATGGTGTGCGTAGCCTGCGGAAACGCCAACGGTGGAACCAGACGAGGCGCTACCAGGATTCTAAGCCGAGGGAGAGACGGTTGGCCAGAGGAAATAAGGAATACCTACCTACAATCCAACAACCCCTCAAAAATAGAAAAGAATACCGGAGGGCGGAACCGGAAGCTGCAGAAAAGACGTGAAGTACCGCGCGAAACAATCTTTCAGGGGGTTGGACAGTATGGGAGAGGGGGGATTACCTGTCGAGTGACCAACCTTGGAGTCATATCCAGCTTATTCCCTTCTCGCTCAAAAAGTTTAGCCTGTAATAGAACTCTCGAAGCGAACTGCACAAGTAGCGAATGAATCTAGATTCAGACTTGACTCACAAAGGAAGCGAATTTTTAAAGATGCTCTCCCTCCAGGCGTACGTACCACTTCTTGGTGTTACATATCTGATCACCTTTCACACTATAGCGTCGCGTGACCCATATACAGCGGGCGAACAGGAATTGAACTAACCAAAACATGACCAAGCCTGTAACCCCTTTGCGATAAACTCCTAAACACCCACGAAAACACTGCAAACTCAAATTTTAGACTCACAGTTCCAAGTCAAAAATTTGTCCAACGCAAGCGTCGCTCCTCAAAGCTCCCTTAGGGCAAACCGCTTGCGGTTTGCGTCTCCTGTTTCTCCCTAGACCATCTCTCGGTTCTGGTGTGTGTTGCACCTTCGGTCAATTTGCAATTCGTTCAGGGTGCATTTTGGTACATTATTACCTAGGTAGGGACTCGAGGCAGAAGTTGGTGCAGGCTCTATGGGCTTCCATTTGATCAAGGCAGTAGAACCTTATATTCAGTGAACTAGTACTATTTGATAGCTGCGTTATCTAATACAATCCAAACCAAGTTTAAGAGATCTCGTTGGCGGCACGACTTCCGCTTGGTCCTGCAAGACCAGATACACCATCCTCGGCTAGCCCAGCCAGGCGACCCTCATATGTGGCGACTATGTTCGTCAATTTTTGAAGTTCCTTGGGGTCGCTTGTTCTCTGGATAACCACTTTGATCAGATCGCATGCCTCTGTGTAATCCACTCTGGCGGCCTCCAGATCCTTTTCGCCGTCGAGCTGCACTGCTCTGTTTGCTTTTTCGAGCGCTTTGGATAATAACTCCTTGCGGGATGAGTTGTTGTCTGGAAATGCCGCGGCCGGCTCTTCCTCTTCCTCTTCCTCTTCCTCTTCTGAATCTGGATACAGACTAGGGTCTCGAAAATAATCTAGGGCTGACGTTCGTTCATTTCCAGGAACCCTTCGATCCACGGAAACGGCCCTTCCCTCGGGAGGCGTTGGCTCGACAGGTTCTAGCTTGTCTCTTAGGTCGCTTTGTTGCCTCTTGAAGGTTGAAGATCTAGGCAAGCCGGGAACAACCTTTCTCGAGACCCTCCGTATTATGCCTTTGCTGTCTTCGCCCTCGTCCAAAGTGTCTGTCGGTCCCTGAGCGTCAACCGTAATGTCGCCCTTTTCCCGCCCGAAGAACCTGCGCCAAAGGGACTGCTGTCGGTTCTCCAGTTCTTCAGCGGGTCCGCCTGGTGTATCCACGGCGCGACCTGGATCAGGAGAACTGTCCGCACCCTTGCTCCCGCCACCGCTGTTCTTATCCCCGATTTCTGCTGCCACTGCCGAAGAATCCCCAGATGCACCCGCGGTGGGCTGGTCCTCGTCGGCTGTTGGGACTTGGTCATGCTGGTCGGCTTGCGCCACCTCGGCACTCCCGGAGCCCGACTTGGATAGGGCGGCGCCATCAGAATCGCTCCCTTCATCCGAGTCACTATCATCTTGATCTAACCTGGGCAGGGCGAACAGAGCTAGCTGTTCCAAATGTCGGCCTACGTGTCTCGCGTACTGCCTCAGGCCCGCCGTAGATTGGCTGCAAATTGGGCAACTCGTCGCTGTGTCTTCCGATATTGGGCGCTCGCCGACCACCACGACCGCTTCAAGCTGTTCCACCGAAACGTCGCGGATATGGCAGGTGTTGATGTGTACCCGGAGATCCGATGCAGACGCGTAAGCGCCATCACATCCAAAGACACAGGTCCAGGATTTCCAGTGATGCTGCGCGATATGAGCGCGCCACCGTCTTCGGCCGTCGAAATCTGCATTGGAGTCGAGACAGTCCTTGAAGAGGCATGTGTATGGACGTAGGTCACCAAACACGTGGCGCCTGTTTTTATAGTCCCGGGTTAGACCATCCTGTACAAGTGAGGAATGCTGCAACGTACTTCCATGCTGCCCGAGTGCTGGCAGATATCATTCTATAGCAGAAAGGACACTCAAAACTTCCATACTTGGCTTCCTTAGGCGGCGGCGGCACTCGTATTGGAGGTGATGGGGGAAATACCTCGCCATCGCACTCCTCTGCGGAAAAGCCAGCAGAGGTAGCGTACGAGGTCATAGAAGCTGCTGTATCAGAGTGGTTATCCTCGTTAATCACGCCGTTTCGAAGGTCGAGATTTGTACTTGTTTTGATGTGCTCTGGCAGGGTCGAGGCAACCGTCTCGGGAAAGGCCTCGGTCCGGCCATCGTCTCTCGCTTGCTCTGCGCCCGGGGGCTCAAGACCGGCAGCGAGCTTCTCGTGGTGAGCCAGGCGGTAGCGGAAGAACTGACGGCGGCGTGTGATGGATTTCCCGAGAATATGGGCCATGTCTGGGCTCAGCTTGGGGAACTTGTTACGGACATGGGCAACGTCGTGGGGCTCCTGGTAGGATATATCGACAGCACCAAACTTGCGGAATCTTTCGTGTGGGGCAGGGTTGGCAATGGCGACGGAAAGACGCAGCAAGCAGTCGGTGGCCTCACGGATATCAGTGCAAATGGTCGACAGTTGTACCTCTGGAGAAGGCTCATCTGGATCCGAGTCGGTGAAGCTGCTTGCGTCCGAGTCCTCGATCGCGTCGTCCGGGCCATCCGACCTCTGGGTCCCGCTGCCCACCATGTCTGACATCTGTGGCTGAATGATTGCGAAAGCGCTCTCTAGCGATTCTGTCGCATCTCGCAGAAGGTACACGACCTGCTCCTGGAGATGGGGTGCTTCCCGAAGCCGATAGTCTAGTGATGATCGTCCGGCTTGATGCGCGCCGAGGTTTCCCGCCCATATCTTGAACCTTGTCTCCTCATTTTTCAGCTGAGTGAGGAACTGCGCGGTATCGACCGCAACGGCGTTGTTCTTTGCAGCTGTGGTCCCTGCTACCGCAGTGTGAAAAGCCCCAAGAACCGCCTGGACGTGGCGTGCGATAGGCCCCAGACTGGGACTAGCATCGGGCAACGGATCCACGAGTAGAGCGGAGGGGTCGATGGGTTGTTCCCCGGGGGCCATTTTGCGAGCGGGTTTGGCCCGATACTGTTCAGTCTGGGAACTGCTCCGGGGGTGACCCAGAGACACTCCACGACGTGTTGGTGCCTCTGGATGGGAGTTTACATGCAGGCAGGCCCAGAGGGCGGGGTAAGGCCAGGCAGAAGAGGGGCTGGGCAGAAGCGGGGTTGTGTTGCGAGAGCATGCTCCTCGTTCCCTCACAAGAATCTCTCTCCCTGCGTCGCATGTTGATCCGTGGTCGGCTGCGAGCGCAGCGCCTGCCTGAATTTGTTGCCTGGACGCCATGTCCGGCTTTGAGGTGGCAGGAGTGGTCCTCGGGACGCTCCCTCTCGTCATCCAGGCCATCGAGGCCTACATCGGCTTCATCAGGGACTGGGGAAAGGTGGCGTCGGAACTCAAGAGCATCAACCGGCAGCTCACGACGGAGCGATGCAAGTTGTACAATATTTGCGACCAGCTGCTGAGCGACATTGTTCCCCAAAAAGACGTCGAGCCAATGCTGGAAGATCCCTTCGGGCCCCTGTGGCAGGCTGAGGAGACGAAAAAGAGGCTCCGCCGCCGGCTGCGTGGCTCGTACCACTCCTTCGAAGCGACGGTCATCGAGATATATGGCGCACTTCAGACAGTCCAGCAGCGACTGCGCGTCGATGTGACGCGCGATGGTCAAGTGAGTTCGCCCGCCCATTGCTACCCGGACCATCCCCCGATCGCCCTGCTTCCCCCAATCGCCCTGCTGATCGCCCATCTCCTACTAGGTCAAATGGGTCGAACGGCGGTGGATGCCGCGCGAATTCAGAAAGTTCCTCTACCGCCTGAACAGAAAAGACTATGAGGGGGCTCTCAGTACCATCTCCAAGGGTGCCAACGACCTTGAATCACTGACACGGCTCAGCGTTGCCCTCGAATCCACCAGACGGAAGCGGTCCGGGTGCAGAGCCATTGGCATGCTCCGGGACCTTTCCTCCAGTGTCTATCGCGCCCTTCGGTCCAGCATTCTGTGTAGCGACATCCACGACGTCAGCTTGGGGCTTACGCAGCGATTCGCACATCTCGAGTACGAAGATGACGATGAAGCCTTGTCTAGCGACATAGATTTCAGGATGGCCATTTCCTTTGAGGCGGCTGATCGAGAGTCTGGGGGGGAAAAAGATTGGGACGAAGTCAAGGTCATGAGACAGCCGGTTCTTCTCAGCGAACCACCACCAAGGGCACTGAGCCCCTCCCCAGGAATGACGAGAGAAGCCAAGCGGACCAGGGTCGTGGCATTTGCCACCAAAGCTCGGGCCGCGTTGGTAACGTCCGCCAAATCACCGATCAGGTCGAAGAAGACAGCAGGAGACACCAAATTTGCGATGGCCAATGTCACGCAGCTAGTCCAATCTTCTAGCTTGAGTGCCGAGACAACCACCATCTGCCCATCAGACGACTCCACGGAAACCTTGGTGACAGATGTTTCCCCTGTCAACCTCTGCAGAGTTCTGAGCAATGCCTGCGGTGAACGGCCAGTCTGTTACGGGTATCTAGCCGACCCGAGCTGTCCCACACATCGCTTCAAAATGTACCCTCTCGCAACCACAATCAACGACAGCGGTTCTTGGTCTGTCATTACCCTCGAAGACGTGCTGTGGAAGAGGCAAGGGCTTCAGCCATTGCTCTGGCTGGACCAAAAGGTCAGCCTAGCTCTCGCAGTTGCTTGCGCTGTCCTCCAACTCAGCAAGACGCCGTGGCTTCCCGAGCCGCTGGCCAAGGACGACCTTCACTTCTTCAACCGGGACGGACTGCCCGGGTATCAGCAGCCCTTCCTGCGAAGGCAGATCCCTGAACCGGAGAAAAATGGCCAAAGCACAACAGACGAGCAGACGCCGAATGGTCAAAACTACACTGTCTTCCGGCTCGGCATTCTACTCCTAGAAATCATTCTCGGGTCAGCCTTGGAAAGTCTATGCGAGCCTCATGAGAAGGACGAGTACCCTGGCGATAGGCTCAGAGTGATTCGGGATTCAATCACGGCGCACAGACTTTTGCAGACACAGGTGGCCTCAATCAGTCCAGCTTACAAGGCAGTGGTAGAGCGGTGCGTTGGATATGGAGTGTCTCAGGGTCTTGGCGAAGAGGACTTTCGGGAGAGAGTTTATAGCGGCGTCGTGGTAGAGCTCGAAGCCATTCTCGAGTACACAAAGCTTTCTTAGTTGGAATTCCGTCCGTGTCGATGTGGCGGGGCTCCCATACCAAGGACGCAGTGCCGAGTACAAATTGCATAAAAAAAAAAGGAAATTCATCTACCCAAATTCGTCTCAAATAACCAGGCTGTGACGTAGGCGACAAGCGTGACTGCACAGGCTATAAGATAATTCGCAGACAATTTGAAGCAACGGGAAAAAAAAGCTGTGAGCATCATATAAGTACGAAATGCAAAGTCCGCCAAGTGAGCTTCGACGCAGTTGAGCAGGGTTCGAATTTCAACGGCCCGACTTCCCTACACGATGTGGGAAGCTGTGCTTGTGTAGGTATCTGCCATTCCCTTGCTAATAACATGGAGAGGGCAAAGGAAATTGCCAACTGGTTGGAGAATTGTTATCGATGCGCTGCTGCTGTAAATGGACTCCTTCTCCCGTCCGTGCCTTCCCAACTCGTCACGACAGGCCAAACTTCGGGCCAAGAGCCAGCTCACACTACGCGGAAGGAAAGAGCAAAGGTGACAAGTTTCACTTCGACAGGTCCAGGCTCGTCGCCTCTGACAAAATGCAAAGACTGATCAGTGCGTTTCCATAGTGGAGAATTCGGCACATATACTCATTTCAACAGCCTCGCCCTCGCTCCTGCATCCTCTTTCCCGGTGAACTTCCCCACCTTCCCAACAGAAAATGCCCATTCTCGTTCCCATAAGCATCCCACAGCCGCAGACACCAACCCGTCAAAAAATAGCTAACCTCTTTATAGGTCAGTTAGGATCTCACGCACCCGCCAAGCCTTCCGTCGGATCATCTTATTCAACTCGGAATTGTTTTGAACACAACCAAAGGCTCTGCCCCCGCGGGTATCGACTCCGCCAACACAGCACTCGCCGTGATCAACTTGCAGGACTACTTAAGGTGGATAAAATGGTCCATTACCGCTTAGAGTTCTAAACGCCATGCAAGTGTCTATTCCAAACCCCTCCAAGATCCGAATATAATGGGCAAGTCTGCTCCGCGTGCGGTGCAATCTAGGATCCCGATTCGTCTTGTCGCACTCAGTCGCGGCATCCCATTGACTTGGTCGAGATATCTCCAGTCCTCGATTAGGTAGTGTGATGCCGTCGCTGGAGGAACTAGAGGCATGAGCTTGATTATTAGAAGGTATATTGTTCTATATGTAAACCCCAGCGGGAGCTGGGGCGAGTTGTGGTTTTTATATACAAAGGAAATAGCTCAGCCACAGCTGAGAGCAAGCTCTTGGTCATAAGTGGCTCAGGTAGCTTAACTAGCTCCTTGGCACAACACACCCCCCATCCTTACACGGGCCCCACAATTAGCCTGGGCGAGGATGACTAATCGTGCTTTCAAAAGCCATTACCGCCCTTTTTTACCCGAGAAATTTTCCACCCCTCTACTCCAAAAATCTATTCTTAGCTCAACCCAGTTTTTCTCGTACCGCCAACCTCAATCCAGTCAGAAATTAAGGTTAAACCTAGCTATTAACGGTTTAAAATGCCTTCGAAGTAAGTAAAGCTCTCTATTTTTATTAATTCTCAAAACGCGTAAGTACGCAAACGTACGCGTAGCTTTTTAAATTCACTTTAGTTATTGGATCAATTACCCCAATTTCCCTAATTGTTAGGTTAATTTTCAAATCGCAAAATTAACTTGTTTTTTATAAAATCAATTACCTTAGCCATCTAATAGTTTGTACTAATATATACGTAGATCCGGAAAGAAATCGTTCTAGCTAGTAACCCCTAATAAGTATACTCGCAGCAATTATTTAAACGTAGAAGCATACTAGTCCGAGGCTCCTAAGTTTGGCTTAAGGAAACGTTTAGCCTCTAGTAGCGATTTTAACCTTACTACAAAGCAAATTTGTATTAATTCTTTTACTCCTACTCCAATTATTAAAAACTCTTCTTTTTCTCGTATTAACTTTACAAATATACTTAAGGCTTTAATTTTACCTTACGTTTTAGTATTTATAAATATTTCGCGCGCTTAGTTACCTATTTTCGATTTTACTGTTGGGTTTAACTTCCTCGATTAGGAAGTTTTTAAGTAGCAAAAGCAAAATATTAAGCGATTTTTATTCTACGTTTAAAAAAAGCTAAGCTCCCTTAGTAACGATTCGTCTTCGTAACGTATTTACTTTAATTTCGCTATATACGCTTAATTTTATCTTCGTATACTTAAAGAAAATTCTACTGTAATCTTTTTAAACCCGTTTATTTGTTACTAAATCTTACTTTGATTAAAAAAGTTATAAATTAAAAGCTATATATGCTATTTTAACTTATTTATTTATAATAATATCGAAAGGTACGAAAAGGGCTCTAAGAGTAGTGAAAAATACAAACTTTATACTACGGGGTATTTGTATCGCCCTATTTCTTCGGAATTTATTCCCGTAATTAAATAATATTATAACGTTTATTTTAAATCCAACCTTTTTATTAATGTATTATTTAAAAATAGGCTTAGAGCTGTTCTTGGAGCTTTATATAAGCTACTTAAGAAGTTTATTACCTTTTTCTCCTCCCGTAATAGTAATAATTTGGGTAGTACCGAATATTTAAGCAAATTTATTACTTTTGCTACTATTTAAAACGCTTTTAATTATGTTAATATTTGGGAATCTAAATAGGAAATAGTTAATTATACTTTCAAGTCTCCTTAAAAATTATATCGGCTTTTAATTCTTAGCGTTAATACTTTTATAATTAAAACCAAATTAAATAACTTGGATAGTAGTAACGTTTCAAGTTAGAAAATCCCGCTGCTTATAATAATATTTATAGTAAAGTAAAGGTTATACCCCGGTTTTACTGAAAAAATAAAACGTAAGCTTAAGACTAAATAATTAAAAGGTTATAATAAAAATAATAATAAAGGCGAGAAGTTTTAAAACGAGTTAGGAGATATTAACTGGCTTAATTAATTTAAACCCAAAACTAGATTCTATAATTCGCATCTTCCCCCGCTCCAATTTACAATAAATATAAGCAACCCTAATAATACTTATTGTATTAGTATCATCGCTTAGGTAAGTTAAAATCTTTGGACGTAGGTTTTTAAAAAAAGCTAGAAAAAAATAAATAAAAATCTCGAGTAGTTAAGGTGTAAACGTTGATATTATAATTAGCCATTTACTAAAAAGCTTGTAAAGGCTATAAGAGCCGCAAAGGATACTAACTCGGCACTTTTAGAGCTTGTTAAACGTTAAGTTATTAAGTTAAATATAAAGGTCTATAAGGGGTTATTGCAATTATTAATCCTTAAGAAGCGTATATATACCCTTATTTACTCCCTCCAAGCTCCTTTCAAGGAGGAGTTTGCTTTTACTAAAAAGAAGTTAAAAGGATTATTTGAAAAAGTTGTTAAAATTAGGGGCGGCGGTATTGTTAAGGAGGTTATTTAGTTGCAAGCTCGGGTAGATATTGTAAAAGAGCTAACTTAAGGTAATAAATAGGTTTACCTTGCTAAAATTAATAAGAAGCTCTAATAGAAGCGGAGATTTATCCAGGACTTTATTCGTAAAGGGTTTAAAAACTTATTAAAAAGTTTAAAAGGTTATTTTGTCTCGAAGTAACGCTCCCGGGGATATTTTTATATACGTTAATTAAGTAAATTAATTAAATCAGTATAAAAAAGTCGTAAGCGTACTCATCAATATACTCCGCTCCTCCACCTTCTAATTTTTTAAAATAAATATCTTATTCTTTATACTCGCTTTAATTTTATACCGTACGTCCTAAAGATTAATAAGCTTAATAAAGTACTCGAATTTCTACCTTAATAAATGCTTAATTAACCCATTTACTAGTATTTTATCTATTAAGAGGTATTTAATAGCAAAAGATTCTTTCTTATATTCTTACCTTAATTATAAATTCTATATATTTACGTATTTAAGCTTAATATTAATACGCTCTAAAGTATTTGTAACAAGCCTAATCATTTATATATTATTATAAAAAATCGTTAGAGGGAAGGAAAATGCTTTACTAATATTTTTAAAAAGCCTTTTAAAAGCTATACTCTCTTTAGCTATAGTACCTAAAGCGTAAAACTTTACTTTAGTTAACGAAATAGTAACCATAACTTATCAAGCTACCTTTTAGTGGACTAGGCCTTCTATAAGTAAAAATATAAATCCGTAAGATAATTTATACGTTTTTTTATTTAACGCAAAAAAGGTATCTCCAGCGATTAAAAACTGCGAAACTCCTACTTAAATAGGCGCGTATTAAATAAAGAGGAACCTTATAGCATAAAGGTAACTTAAGGTATAATGAGCGGCTTTAATATGGTCTGGGTTTAAATTAATAAGAAATTTCGAAAGCTAGAAGATTGTAAACGCAATATCCGGCCTTATTATAATAGTAATATAAAAAATGCTACTGACGAATTTTTAAAAAAGCTTAATCTCCTACTTTAATACCTCCCCTAAATTTTTAACGAGCTCTTTGGCTAATAGGGGTATAGAAAAGTATTTCCTAATATCATCTACTCCAAACCTTTTCGCGATCTTTTCAATATATTGATTGTAAATAAGCCAGTGTCACGGCACCAAACCGGGGCCGGTTCGGCCCGGAACCAGCAGCTACACGTGACCTCCCCAACACCCAGTATATAGCCTACCTCTCGGGAGCCAGTTCCCTTTGGCTCCCTTCGTGCAATAACAAGTCTCTTTCCCCAGACCTGAGGTCGGCACCGTGACACACGGGGAGTTGGTGTTGTGGTTCAGGGGGGCTGCCAAGCCCCCTGGACCCACTGGAACCTACTAGAGCTGACGGGGAGTTCCGAGGACCCACCACCTGTAGGCTTGGCCTATAGGGGTAGACCTACCACCACTGTTACGTTAGTATAGCCAACTTGTTGCCCTGGAATCCTTTGGATTCCAGCGCCAACGTAAGCACTTTTCCCTCTGTAGTATAGGCTTTTCTTTTGTGTTTTAGGGCCCTTACCCCCTGTAAGGTTGACCTATACCCACTGAGGGCCCTATAAAGAACCATCTCCCCTCCTGTGTTTCTGGTGTCTGATTTTTTTCCTTTCTTTTACCTTAAGTAAGATAGTTTATATATAGCCTTAGGGTAACCTTTTGACCTTCGTGATCTCTGTGCAAAGCCTACTGTAGTTACCCTGTTACAGGGCATAGACCCCTGTATCTCTGCTTGTTATAGCAGGTTGGTCTGCTGATCTTAGCTTCCTTTGACCCCGTCCCGGGCAGTCATCGTACCCTCAAAGCCTTCCGCTGCGCCCGTTACAAGGGACTCAACCCCTGTAACCTCCTGTACTGGACCTCACTGAGACTAGTCAGGCCATACAAATTAATATTAATTATAGGATCGGTCCACTTAAACGCTTTAAATAAGGAATCTCGTTTATTTTCGTAATTAGTAGATAGGTAAATGCTTATCCGGTATTAGAGATATTTACAATAATCATTCCTAGGAGAGCAATACTATTTGGTAACGAGGGCGGAATTACTAACACTTCTTCTATCGCCTCTCGTATTACCGCCGCGACGCTAGTTTGTATGGGTAATTCCACTACGCAATTACTAGTTAAAAGTTAAATATCCTCCAATATACCCTTTATAAACGACTTTACCATATCTCCTTTACTTTAGGTAAGGGCGGCAAGTGCGTATCGCTGCATTCTTAAGGCATCAGCGTATGGTATAACATCCTTAAATATTTACTCTAATTACGTCGCCCTGTCCTTATATCGCTATAAAACAGGCTTTAGTGCCTCGTAATATTCCTCGTTAGAAATAGTATTAGTAAGGTTTCCCGAAACCGTCTAAAGGGTTTTACAAATAAGGGGAAGTCATGTAGTAATATCGCGGAAGGCTTCTGGGAGGCTAGAGGCATCGTTGGCGGCGCTGTAGATCTTTATGGTCGCGTTGATAATAGCGATAACGCCAGAGATAATGCCAATAACCTCGGCGCCTGACATATCTTTGGTTCCTGCGGCAAATACAGTTAGACTCTCGGCTTGGCTAGGTATAGTGAAACCTGTGACGTACTAGTGTAAAGATGGAAAAGAAAGCGATTGAGAAGTTGCTTAACTAAACAGCCTCAGGCACAGCGGGCTGCGTTCCGAGAATCGCAAACGACAACGTAGCCGAAGCCCGCCTGAATTGATGAGGGGTTGGGCTGCGACATTTTTGACGTCCTGGCCATTCGCGTCGCTTCCCAGGGCCAATGAAGAGGCGCAGTGCGAGCCACAGCTGCGGGTGCCTACTCGACAAGCGCCAGTGAGCAGCGTGATGCCTGACAAAAAGTCATGGAGGGGTTTGCGACATCTTACAACGGTTCGTGCGCGGGGCAAGATTGCGGTGGGCGATGGTTGATCTTCGGCTAAATGGGTGTGGGCGTCCGTTTTCTTGGCACGCTGACACAGTTGACCGTGGGCTCGTTCGAGTCATCGCCGGCGCCAGATTCGCCTCCACAACAGCAAAGAGCCGCCGCAATGTCTAACCCCAGCTTCGATATCAGCCAGTGGTATATAACGAGCATGATCTCGACTACCGTACTCCCGAACTTCCCGACGACAGCCGCAGCGCGAGTCCGGCCCCGCAGGATCAGCCGCAAAGACGCAGACTTGGACTGCCACTACTCCAGCTGGCCGATTGGAATCCCAGTTTGCTATATAATGAATCCCTACCCACGTGCATCCATTACTCCATCGAATGGAAAATGCAACTGAAGAAAGGAAGACTGTCAAAGCTTACAAACGATACAGAACTGAACCTCGTGCTGGCGCCCGGCGCGTTTTGGGACTAGACATTGAAGCCGAAGTTACTGCAACTCTTGGCAAAGAAGACGCCGCGGAACAAGTGCTACGAACCCGGCGAGACGAAAGTTGTCGTGTCCGTTACCGACCGCTCCCACCGAGACCTGGCCAAGCGTTTCGACGAGTTGGACATCGACTGGGGGGTTATCGAGAACCAGCTGGTGGTCTGGAGCCATCTCCTCCGCGACAGGAGGCAGTTGAGGATTGACATCTCGTTCATCTACAAAAAGAATGCACAGCAGGCTGCCGTGAGGACGCAGCAAACTACGAGACGGGGAGGGGTGACGGCTACGCAGCTCGCAGAAAGGGCGGAGCTCCTCGAAGAACAAGAAGCTGCAGGCCTAACCACCGTCTGGAAAGAAGTTTATAGCCTTATGCGGTGCACCGGACCTCCGTGCCAGGGGACTTACTGCTGGTGGGATCCACAGAATAGTAAGCACTATAAACTAGACACTAGTGTCCTGACGAAGCTTGTCGACTACGCCGAAGAGGGCAACACGCTGAGGACACACGGGGATGTGCCACCGTGGATCCGCGAGTTGATCTATGCCAAAGAGCAGCAAGACTCGGAGCGTAGAAAGCGGAAGCGCCAAGGATCCTTCTCTGAGACCTCTACTCCGATCCATATCACGAATGTCATCCCTGCACGTTGTAACCATGACGCAGGAAGCAAGTTGTCGCAGCCTTCGCCCTCAAGAGGGAGGGGAAACCGCTCCTTTTATCATCGAAGCTCTAGAGGCACTGCGCCGCCACGTAGACGGACAAACAGAAACACCGACGGTAACGCTACCCAAAGCGAAGGGGTGAGGAGCTTCACGATGCCGTTCATGCGGTCAGATAAGGCCGGCAAGGCCGCCACCGCTGCCCTTATCGCGAGATGCCTGTATGGACGTGCTCGACCGGTTGAGGAGGCTGTCGACGTACGAATTTATCTCATATACGCGTGGAGTGTAATGAGCGGCTGAGAGGACTAGGTCAGGGAGGTTTCACGAACGACCATGAAAAGCGACTCACTTGCAGGGTTGCAGTCTGTAGCGCTGAGACGAGAGAAGACCGGTTCGCTGAAGGGTGAGGTATCTCGGTACTGCTTTAACTGCCAAGTTTGGATGGGTCCACTCGACGGTCTGCTAGATTTAGACGTCGTCACAGGGGACGAGCAATGACTGCGTGCCGAGGGTGGACGAGACTCTGAACTAAATCAAGGCCCTGATTCTCAAGAGACATGATGCAATTGCTATCCTCCGGCCTCGCCCCGCAAGTCCGGCCCAGCCACCAATGCCGCTGGGTCGACCACCTCTTGCACCACTGTCGACGTCCCCTAACTCGGTCTGCCCACTTACCCAAACATGCCCTGCCCCATATCATACGCACCCCATACTCCGCCCTGAGGTGGCATCCCCCAGAATATTTTGCACCTTATCTACCTCATGCTGAGCCCACTTCATCTCTACTCTTCGGCTGTTTCGTCCGTCACTAAAGTTTGCCGGCTGGCGAGCCATCGTACCAAGGCGTCGCAGTCCCACTCGACCCAGTAATCGATCACACCGTCCCAGCTCTTAGCTGGTTCTGTGAGGTTCACAAACACCACCTTTCCTGCTGCCCGTTTGTGAATGACCTTCGCAAAGTCCTTTACCAGCTGCTGGACCCCGCGCGTTGCAAGGCTCGTGCCCATAATAAGAAGAACGTCTGGGCGTAGTAGCAGGTCATGCCGTACGATGGCGGAGACCGAGTCCGCCCGCGGGTCCTGTTCATCGTAAAGCACGATGTCGGGTCGAAGCGTTCCGATTGCGGTTGCGCGTTTCCCTGCTGCCATTCTGGCGTCGGACATGTCGGTACAGCGGGGACATGGAGGCTCCTGTCCAGCCAGAGTTTCCGCGTCCCGGCCACACTCATCCCAGCCACAAGTGCCAAGACAGTTGAAGCATCGTAAACGACGGAGAGATCCATGGAGGAGAACACATTCGACGCCTCTGCTGTTGCTTTGAAGTCGCGGCTCGCAGTTGACTTAGTGGCCTCGAACATACCTTGGCCAATACTTCCTGAAGCGAGATCGACTTCCAGGACCCTTTTGCAGATCCGTAGAAAGGCCAACCTTCTCTTCAAGACAGTCGATGTTCTGGGTATAGTCCCGAACCAGCTTGCCAGCATCACGCAAACCAAGGATGAAGCGATGTACTTTTGTTGGGCTGGCGTGCTTAACAGTCTGACGCATCTTCGTGATGTCGCTGTAGAAGATCGGCCTCCGTTTCGGATCGGAGAGAACCGACGAATAAAAGAGACGACGAAGCCCGAGGGAATAAACGCCATTCTTTGATCGAAAGTCCTAAGTCTGGTGAGAGGTGATCAGGAAGAGAGGTGGGAATACGTACAGGAATACCTGCATTTGTGCTGATGCCAGCCCCTGTGACGGTCACAATCTTGGATGCGGCACTAAGTAGGTTTGCAATGCTTTGCAGATGGACACCGTCATCCATTTGCACATGGATGATAGCCATTTTACACCAAGATAGCGGCCAACACGTAGTGACTCTCAGGGCGTGGGAGGAGTATGAGATGTCGCTGGTCAGGCTGTTAGTTCGTAGGACTCCCAAGAGGGAAAATATTGAAGGAAGAGGAGAAAGGAAAATGAAAGTATTCGCTCTGGTCCTTAAAGATCGAGGTCAGTGGGAGGAGGCTGAGAAGCTGTTTGTGCAGGTGATGGAGACTCGCAAGACTAAGCTTGGGGCCGATCACCCTTCTACGCTGACGAGCATGGCCAACCTAGCGTCGACATACAGTAACCAGGGCCGGTGGTCAGAGGCCGAGAAGCTGTTTGTGCAGGTGATGGAGACTCGCAAGACCAAGCTTAGGGCCGATCACCCTTCTACGCTGACGAGCATGGACAAACTCGCGTTCACATACAGCAACCAGGGCCGGTGGTCAGAGGCCGAGAAGCTGTTTGTGCAGGTGATGGAGATTCGCAAGACCAAGCTTGGGGCCGATCACCCACATACGCTAACGAGCATGAACAACCTCGCTTTTACTTGGGAAGGTCAAGGTCGGCGCGCAGATACCTTAGCGCTGATGAGGGGCTGTGCTCAGGCTCGGCAGCAAGTGCTTGGCAAAGAGCATCCACACACGCTGTCGTCTTTAGCGGCTGTCGAGAGGTGGATTAGGTAGAATGTTTTATGGTTTCCGTTTATGGGAGTCAGGAGAGTTCTTTGCGGATCGGTCACCGCGAGACGCACATCATTAAATGTGTGACGCTTTTGAGTTAAGGGCCCTGTGACTGTTACATGATACATAATGCGGAGATGGTGGTTAGCAAAACGAGTAAGCATCGTGAGAAGAAGCTGGAATAGCAGGATGCAGTGGTGATAGAAAGAGGTTGGCTGCTGGAGGTACGGGCTGTGGAGGTGGTGAAAGAGTTTGTCATGGATCATTCTTATGCAGCTATCGAGTTGTCATTTTCTTTTTGTCATCGGCCGATCCCCTTACATTGCCGAGCCGCGGAACCAGCGGTTGCCGAAAGCGGCTAGTGTTCCCTGCGACGATCGGCTGCCGCTGATTTGGGAGCCGCAAGCTGCAGCCTAGTTTTGGGATCCACTTGTACTTGGTACGGAGCACGCAGCAGCGCACTGTGTCAGCGGCAACCTGGGCCCTGTGGCCCATGCGGAGAAAGATTGAACATCCGAAATCATGGACACTCATTTCGGTCTCTACAGCTAGGAGCGAAATTGGCGTCCGCTCTGCACTCTTTTGATGTGTTTGGGCACGGACCACCGATACTTGAGAAACATTGAGCTACTGTGCGACGCCTAAAACGACTGACATTACCCGCCTTTTACAATGCTGATGTCTTGTCAGCAAGTACCATGAAGTAGCTCCAGGTAAATAGGGCGACCCGACGCTTACGTGATGTTTCCCACAGTACAATGACGCATGAAGGTACCACTTTTCCGTTGCCCAAGTACGTGACTCTTCCAGCAGCAGAATGCAGCCAGCTGTGCAACGAATAGTAAAGTTCGCTGTAGCGATCTTTAGTACCTGGCATCCGTAATTTGGGGTTTTGTGTCCGGGATCCTGGGTTCAACATCCTGAATTCCGGCTTCCACAGCTCCGAAAGGTGCGGTGCCAGTATCTAAAATTAGAACACAAATTATCGGCCTTCGCGAGTCTTTGATGCCTCTAATAGTATAAAAGGTACATTCATCCTATCCTCCTGGCAGTATTCTCATCACGCAAAGATGACTGAGCCGATAAATCCCCGCCCCAAGCGGGACAGAACTAATGAGAATTTTCTAAGAGCAACGAAAAATATCATGCACCGGGGTGACGAAATGAGCCGTCGTTATGGGGCCGATATTTACATTGTATTACGTCGTAAAGGTTGCTATTACGATTACTGTTCCACTCAGGATACCTCTTTCCCAACACCACCTATAGAACTGGTACGGAGACCAGAGCCCGAAGCCTGCCCACTGCTTACTCTAAATAGGAGAAAACTTACCCTTTGCCGGTTAGAAGAACGCTGGCAAGCTTTAAGCGATAAAAGTACAGGCCGTCCGAGAAGGCGGTCAAGGAACTGTCAGATAACAACCAATTCGATAGCAGGATGGTATATAATGAAGAGGAAACTTTAATACATATAACGCAGCAAAACGTAGGGGAGAAGGCAGAGAAGGACTAGCGCGATGGCATATGTATTTAGTTTCTAGCAGAAAGCCTACCAGTACGTTTTCGCAAACCATACAAACATTTAAAAACTACTAGAAAACTAAAAATATATATACCATATTAACCCCTGTATTCTCCAGCGCTAGCGTTAACCCAGGTCCAGCCCGTCTCTGCCTTCTCCCCTACGTCCTGCCGCTTCTTAATATGCGAGTAGAACGCTGTAATCTTCCTGTCGGGTCGGGGTAATCCGCTTGCCTGTAAGGTAAGAGGGAGACCCAAACCCAGGCCTATCCGCGTTTAAGTCGTCGGCCTACCGCCTGGTGTCCTACTAGATTCCTTCCCATTCTCCTCCAAGCCCACACGCGCCGTTGGTTGAAAGAAGTCGGTAATGCCGGTTTACTTAATGCCCGCGGCCCAAAGGGCGAGCCCATCGTCGTCTACTCCATCAATCTCGTCCTTAACTCCGCGCCGTATACGTACCCCTTCGAAGTAATATTTCCAGGTACACCAGCGGTGCAGGTCGCCTCCGTATTCTTTAATGAAGCAAGGACAGCGCTTTTGCAAGTGAAGCCTGTGCAGTTCCGAGTCTGTGAGGACACTTTTGCCGTTAGAGGCCGGGACGTGAGTGATACATTTCTCGGCCCAAGCCAGATTGCAAGGCTCCCACTCTTCATCAAAATGCTGTTCGTCCCAAAGTGCGATCGCGCGCTTATACTGGATAAACCAGCGAGGCCTGGGCTTACAGCGGGGAGCTGTTCTCTTGAATGGCAGCTGCCGTTTCTTCAAGATCG
>Ga0247760_1001470_pt1 | contig 21706 bp, 10 predicted proteins | sample UWRJL171409R4_FD_179936 | JGI IMG/M metagenome (GOLD analysis project Ga0247760, IMG submission 179936) | Plant litter microbial communities from Arlington Agricultural Research Station in Wisconsin, United States - UWRJ-L171-409R-4 | ecosystem: Environmental > Terrestrial > Plant litter >... | reverse complement strand
AAAGCGGGCGCACTATTCACCCCCCCCCCCCCCCAAAGGGACACAAAAGCCACACCCGCAATGGCCTCGGTTCCCCCCCCCCAGTGCCGGCATTTGTGCTGCAGGGCAATTTAAACTCTACGGGGGGGGCCGCGTCTGGTGATGTAGTGCAGCATCGGCGCAAGTCCCTGCGTACCTACCTACCAGACCCATGTTGCTTTCATACCATGTAGATATTTCCCATCCGGGCAGCTGGATAACTCTGCCGGGCAAAGGCACAGGGCAGACGCGATGCGATAAGGCACATGTTGAGATGAACTTGGAGCTGTTGAAATAATTAGCAGTCCTTCCCCCTGCGTTGAATGATTCCTTCCAGGTAACCCCTGCTGTTGCATCGGGCATCGGCTCGTGTAACCTACCTAGACTGGTAATTGTGGTTCACTGCGCAAATAACGCGACGGGCTTTTCGGGTAGAACTTGGACTGACTGCCTCATATATACCGACGTCCGTGATGACGACTTATATAGATCTACCTCAGGATCCAATAATGCTACCTTTCCGTCGCAGGAGAGTCCGGGCAGTTGGTCACTCGAATGAGTCAGGTCTAATCCATCGCCGCATACACATCCAACGCATCATGCAACTTCCCAAACACCCCGCCATGCCAGGACCGAATCGCCTCCCACTCTTTTGTCGGGACCGTCTTGAAGAACATGCGCAACCACGCTCCCACCATCATATCCGCATAACTGACCTTGCTGCCCAACAAAAACGGCCCCGTCTCATCCCGCTGAAATAACCCCGCCAACCCACCCAGATATTCTTGTAACGAAGCCAACATCTTCTCCCTCGCCTCGCCGACGAGCGTGAAATCTTCCCAACAAGTGAAACCCGCGCGCTTTACAAACTCGGCTTTGCTAACCTCTGCGGTTGCCGGATCAAAGGGAAATCCCTCGGTAGTGAGCTGCGTATGCCAAGTGAAGAGGGCATCGACATTGACATTGAACTTTGCGTATTCCGGATAAACCGACTCGTCGGTCTGGGTGAGGGGGATGAGAATCTCCATGGGTTGCGGGAGTTTGTAGTCGAGCGGTTGCGGGGGGAAGAGGTCCCCTCCTTCATTGTCGGCACCCCCCGAAGAAGGGTAGGTTTTTTGTAAATACACGGCAATATCGAAGGAATCGCCAACTAGCGCCCCCGTCGACGGGTCCGACAGGATAGGGAACGTGTAGAAATCGGTGCCGTCGGCAAACTTGCGACATGCGGGGACGCCGAGTTGTTTCCGCACGGAGGCGACCGAGGGGAGGGGCACCCATTTGGTGCGGTACGGGACGCGTTTAAAGTTCAGCGCGAATCGAGATTTCCAAGGGTTCGGCGCGCAGGCGCTCTCCTCAACGGGAGGGCGTTGCGCGATATCATAAAAGGTGAGGGTCATGGTGGGTGAGTGTACGTGACGCACTGTTGTTTTGGTGAAGGACAAGAGGGGCAACAGAATTTCGTAGTGTGTGTGTGTGTGACGTCAAAACCGGATTGCCCCTCGCGCGCCCCCATCGGTGTAACTTTAAACTCATGCTGCTGCTGCTGTTGCTGCAGTGTTTAGCCCGCGGTAGTTAGTGCAAGTCACGTTGACTCCAGTCGGTGATTGGTGGTCGGGGTTGACTCGGGAGAGTCGATTCTGCATCTGGTCCACTGCGACTCCACCATGCCTCTGGTTTCTCCGCATGTCATGCCATGCCATTACCATATCCTTCGTCGGCCGTTCCCGCTTGTTACATGTGCTATTCAGCGATAACTTCTGTCTTGGGATGTCATGTTGCCGCCGGTACATTGCACGTCTTTTCAACAACTGACTGCCAGTTGACCAAGTGACCAGTAAGGGCTGGTGCATTACCCAAAGTAAGATTGTCCTTCCAGAACGACTGGGTGTGAGACCGGCGACTCATTCCATCACCTCGCCCTTTGCATCAACTTGCTTTCTCTTTGCTTACACTCGCCATTTCCACAAGAAGTGATATATGTTTTTAGTTCCATGCCGCTGTTAAAGCACACATCCCGACGAAACTTCAGTCCTGGACATTAACTAGCCAATAGAATGTTTGGATGTTCTTGTCTTCTGGAATGGCTAGCTCCGAAGAAGGGAGGGACTGGCAGCTGGAAAAGGCTGAAATATACAGAATCAAACACAACACGATCTAGCGAAGAGACTTGCCAGTGTCTTTGATGCACTCCTCTCTGCCAGATTAGTTCCACTTCACTTGTGTCCGCCGAGGTTGCAACTAGAGCCCAAAACCCATATCGCGAAATGAATTCCAAGTGCCGACTACAAAAACCAAGTCCAGTCTAGTCCAGACCAGACTTTGGGAACGAGATGTTCCAGAAATGTACTGACTGACGGGGTACACTCCACCAATCCGCCATTCTGGATCATTTTCTCCCTAGGAAGCTCGTGTGAGCGAGCCAAGATTGTTATTGGCGCGCTTCGCGGCTATGGGTTATATTGTAATAGCGGAAAACTCACACTTTAACGTATCATTTGATCAGTGCCACCCTTCGCTTATTTCCCTACCACAATGGTTATTGACCCGCAAAATCTCGATCTTTGGAACCGGCGCGAGATCAGATCGTCTCGAGACTGGAGGAGAATTGTGAAATTGTGAAATTATCCCGGAGACTTGGACACTGGAGGGAGAATTTTCCGGGGAGTTGTGTACAGAGGACTGGACTCGACATAACCGGCATTGATGTTCGGTACTCACCGTTCCGCAATCGATCGGGTTTTGCAAGAGCCGTATATAAAAACGAGAGAGAGAGAGAGAGCATGACCAACTTCACCCTACCTAGGTAGGTAGATATCTGAGTTGGCGTACGCACTTTTCGGTATGCGCGGCATCATGAAACCCTTTTTACTCTTCGCTGGACTGTTTCTCGGCACCGTCCGGGCGGCCGACATCTTTGTCTCACCAAACGGAGCCGACACCAATGACGGCACATCGGAGGCCAAAGCCTTGAAGACAGTACCGGCGGCGCAACGGGCAGTGCAGGCTCAGCTCACCAAATCCCCGAGTGAAAATGTCACGGTGCGCCTTGCACCCGGCACTTACACCCTTTCTGCCCCGGTCCGCCTCACCGACAAAGACTCGGCGAGCAAGCCCGGCACGTGGGTGAAATGGATCGGCCAAAACGCCACTGTTTCTGGTGGTCTCCGCGTCACGGGATGGACTGCCGGGTCCAACGGGATATACTCGGCCAGCGTTCCGGTCGGAACCAAGTCGCGGAATCTCTATGTCAACGGCAAGACGTCCAACTTTGCACGCAGAAAGATCAACCGCAGAGATCTGCAGTACACCAGCACCTCGGTCAAGTGGACGAATTCCGGTCTCGACTGGATCACCAGCGTGGAGGGCATCGCCAAGGCCGAAATCCGCTGGATCAATTCTTTCACTGACCGGTACGCGCCCATTTCGGCAGTCAAGAACCGCGAGCTGGTCATGAAGCAAAACTGGTGGTTCCTCAACACCTGGGGCTACGACCACATTGGCAAGCCCAATGCCGACTTTGGCGTGTGGATACAAAACGCCCTCCCCCTGCTTTCCGAGGGCGGACAATTCTACCTGGACTCGGCAGCCGGAAAAGTATACTACAAACCGCTAAACGGCGAAAACATGGCCACGGCCGAGACCTACCTTGGTATCCTCGAGACCTTGGTTGCAGTGGGCGGAGAAGCTGGTTACGCCAGTCCCGCACACGATATTTCCTTCTCGGGCATCGACTTTGCTCACACCACCTGGAATGCGCCAACGGAAATCGGCTATGTCGACCAGCAGACGGGCGGCCACCTCTGCGAAAACAAGACATACACGCCATCCAACTTTGAGTCGGCGCGGCCGTGGTGGTGCCAAATGCCCTCGGCCATCCAAGTGTCTGCCGCCAACAACATTGTCTTTTCCGGCGCATGTTCTTTCACCCAAATGGGCGGCGGCGGCGTCGGCATCGGCAACGACGCCAACGCGCATCTTTCCGGAGTCGGTCTCGGCGCCAGCCGCGTATCCGTTTCGGAATCCTACTTTTCCCAAATCATGGGCAACTCCATCACGGCCGGGGGCATCCGGGCCGACGCACACCACCCTTCGGATCCGCGCATGACCAACTCCTTCATCTCCATCTCCAACAACATTTTTTACAACGTGTCATCCCTGTTCTCCTCGACCGTGCCCATCTTCGCGTCGTACGTGCAGCACTCTTCCATCTCCCACAACGAGATCAACACGACGCCTTATTCGGCCATCTGTCTCGGTTACGGCTGGGGCTCCAACGACGCCGGTGGCACGTCAGAATACGTCAACCGCGGCCTGTATTCTTTCCAACCACGGTACACCACGCCGACGATATCGACGCACAATTCCATTTCCGGGAACCTCCTTCGAAACTACGGATACAGCCATACGGACCTCGGCGCGCTCTACACGCTTTCCAAATCCCCTGCCACTGTGATCAGTGAAAACTACGCGCTCGATTCTACCGGGTTCGGGCTCTACAACGACGAGGGATCCAACGGTTACATCATGACGTCAAACGTGTTGTTGTCTTCGGGAATCTGGTCTGCCACCAACGGCGCTGGGACAACCAATAATTCCTACGTGGGGAATTGGTATCGAAACGGCGCGGCAAGATCGGGGAATACCCAGATCCGAAGCGGGAATATCAATGACGCGCCGGCCGAGGCGAAAAACGTGGCGAATCGCGCCGGCGTGGAACCCCGAGTGAGAGGTGGTCTTGTCGGGAAATACAGGTACAATGTCGGTAATTGAAGGATGCCCTGGATTATTTATTTATTACATGCATCAGGTCTGGTGGAGATGGATAATGTGGCAGTTACCTAGGTAACCAAGGTGCCTTGTTAGGGGGGGGGAGGGATGGGATAGTGTGGCGGTCGGTTTACCAGCGTCGAGGTCCGCTGGAAGTAAAAGAGGTCAGAGATCAGTGGTCGTGGAATGACTTTTACAAAGGGGGAGGTCCCAAGGTGCTGGTGGGGAATGAGGCAATATTTACCACGTCTGTGAGGAATAGTAGGCCAAGCCCAAGTGTTACGGTGAAATATGTGAATAGTCGGATGAGAGAAAGAAAAAGCTTGAGTGTGCAGGTGTGTGCAGTTTTGACATGGGACTGTATAAAGAACGGGGCATGTTGAAAAATGTCCGAGATATCTCCACCTAATAATACGTGAATCCCAGTCCCAGTTCACCTTTTGTGGTTTCCAGTCCTAAAGAGTATAAGATGCTCAGAGCAGTCACGCATCTGTTCAACAAGTCAACCATCTAGTAGAATATTAAACTATCCAGCTATAGACCAGGTGCGCTTCTACCATGTACGCTGTCAAGAACTGGTGAATGTGAAAAGACAGCCTCCCAAGAAAGAGAGAGTAAAACACTGAACCCAACCTTTAGTCACTGCCGCGCATTCCAACAATGCTTCTGCTCGTCAACCAATGTGACTTCCGCTCTGGGATATGAGACAATTGCAAGTATACGAATTGTTCCAGAGGATCGGGCAGAAGAACCATGCCGTAATAAATATAGGCTGATAGTATGGGAACTATATAATATATGTTAAAAAAGAAAGTGGTAAATGTCAGTTCCCGAAAGGGGGGTCTGGCATGCATGGAGTTACTTACATCGGTTGGGTGTATTTTGATGTTGGCACGACCCATTGTTAATTCAATGTCACCCCTGAAACCGTCCCCAGGGTAGCGGCACAAGCCCAAAACGTCAAGCAAGCCCTGCTCGCGGAGAAGTCGTTGGAAGGATTGAAGAAAGTGATACATGCCAGCATCGATGTGCATCTGCGCGCCCGTGTCCCTGTGTGAAATGTACTCGAATTCATAGGGGTGTATGTCTCCGGTTTCGTCCAGGAGCCAGCTGCTGGGCTGGATGGTGCCCGGTTTGATTTTTGAGTCGTTAATGGCTTCCTCTGTCCAGGGAACCGATGTGCCTTGGTATGTGACTAGTCGCTCCTTCGGGCTGAGCTCGAAATGGCGATGAAGCAGCACCAAACCAAAAGTGCGCTCCATCCTGTGCCTGAGAAACAGTGGTCGAATCAAGGCGCCAACCACGGAGTTGCCCTTGGCTGTGTTAAATTTTTCCATGTTTATCGTGAGGTTGGGCAGCCTGTCGTAGGTTGAAGGATTGTAGACGTGTTCCGCCATCTTTGCAAGTCAAACGTGTGTTTGGGGCACGGGGGTGGCAAATGATGTTGGGATGATGCCGAAGAAACCAGATTGAACTGAGAGCAAATCGAGACCTTTTAAGGGGGTACCTGCATCGCGGCCATGAACACTTTGTGTGCCCGAGTCCTCCACATAGCAGGCACCAACCAGCCTGGTCCAGCCCTGCCATGCAAAGATCGAGCTCCCTTTTGGGGGGGGAAGAGGTTGTGCGAATCACTAGGAAATTACATCCGGCCCGAGAGGAGCGGGGAGGTCAAGCCACCGGCGAGTTCTGCAACGTTCCTCACTTTGTAACTCCAAACCCCGTGTTAGGGAAGGCGTTCAAATCAATCTTGGTAACCACCACCGCCGAGGCCTCACCGCCTGCCTGTTGAAATGAGGTACATTTGCCGAACTCTCCACTGTCTGGTAGATCGCACTGTTCAGTCTTTCCATTTTGACACTGCCTAAGATAGGTATGCAGAAGAATCTCCATTACGGACATGATGTGCACTATTCCATCTAAGTCTGTTTGGCCGCCTAGCTGGTGGTGGCTTTGGATATGTGGTGTGAGATCTGAACAGGTTTCGTTACAATTAACTTGCCAAAAAAGTCTCTCGGGCTGACTAGAGCTTGAATGCACAAACTCAGCCAGCCAATCTGATAGTCTGATACTCAAGCACACACGTGCACCAACTTAGGCCCCAACCCGGCTCCGCAATGCCCAAAGGATGAAGGAATCGACAAATCGGGCATGGCCCTTCACGACTGCCGGCCGATCATTCCGAATCCCGCGGCCCCCATTCTTCCTCCCTTGCCATCGGCCCCTGCTCCGTGATGTGTGTGTGGTAGGACGAGACGGATAGCGCCGCCTGAAACGGAGAGGGGCTGATGGTGGTGTGCTGGCGCGAGTAGGAAGTGAGTAAGCACAGGCTTGAGTCGGACATGCGGCTGATCAGGACGTGGCAGCCCCCAACACGCTAGATTCGCCGCAGGAATCATCCTATCTCTTCAACCTGTCAGCTTACTCATCACCTCATCTCGGTGAATTGCCCCTGAGCGACGTTGTTTGGGACTGGTCACGACGTGTTGGTGTTGTGAGATACCACCGCAGGGCAAGTCTCGTGTCGACAGCTGTGATGGCACAAACATCACGAATAGCAAAAGAGAGAGTACGTTTATCTCATCAACAAAAAAAGAAAATTTCCTCATTTTCGTTCCTTCATCGCCTCAGGATCCCTCCCCCCAAGCGACAGATGACAGGATATATACATTAGATAGTATAGCGGTAGAAAGTGGCATAGTCGCCCTTCTCCCGCTCAGCAACCTTCTCCTCCTCGGTGTACTCGCTCGGCGGCTTGTACAGGCGGTCACGGCGCGCATTCTCCCGACGGAGATAGATGGTCATGAAGATCGACAGGACCATAGCCATAAACTGGCAAGCAAGCAGGGTGCCGTGACCGGGGTAGTACCGGGGACCATCGCGGGGCAGGTAGAGATAAGCCGAGATAGTACCACCGAGGTTACCGAAACCAACGTGCATGGCGATACCAACACCACGCTTGAGCGAACCACCAATGTTGTTGCCGTTCCAGGCAACACCCTGGGGCACGTTGGGGTAGATACCAGAAGCCAGGAAGAAGCAGCCAGCGTACTTGACGGCAGGGTTCTGGGTGGCCATAAGCATGATCAGACCAACGATCCTGTATCTCTTGTCAGCATTCCAATTCCTCACCAAAAGACAAGGAACCATCACTTACGCCATAGCCATGAAGCCAATCATAAAGATGCCGCGCTGGCCCATCTTATCGGCATACCAGCCGGCGCTGACGCAGAAGACGCAAGCAACGACATAGGGCGGCACAGTCATGAGCTGAGCCTGGTTGTTGGCATAGCCGAGATCGCGGACAATGGTCGGCAGGAACAGGGCGTACGAATAGAGGCCCGTGTAGACACCAATGGTGATGAACATGTGCACCCAGATCTTCCAGTCCTTGATGGCGTGGAGGAAGTACTTGAGGTCGAACTCATCAGCGAGCGAGGAGCGATCGCGCTTGAGGCGGGCAACAACCTCGGCACGTTCGGGCGTGCTCAGGAACTTGGCAGTGGCGGGATAGTCGTGCATGACCTTGTAGGCAATGCCCGCTGTCAATCGCATTAGCTTGGTCGTGACGATGCAGTTGGGATGAAAACATACCGACAATGATGGTGATCAAACCTTCCAGGACGAAGATCCACTGCCATCCGGAAAGCCCACCAACACCACGCATCTCGACGATGCCGCGTGCCAAAAGACCGCCGAAAGCGCCAGCAGCGGTGGCAGCCGAGAAGAAAATGGCCATGCGGAGACCGCACTCGTGTCGACGATACCACATGGTGATGCTAAGGGAAAAATCGCGAGTTAATCGCTGTTCCGGGTCGACGCTGGCTTCCCAATTGACTCACTAGTACGTAATACCGGGGAACAAGCCACCCTCAGCAATACCTAGGGCGGATCGCGCAGCGAGGAGACCGCCATAGTTAGTGACAATACCCATCAGGGTGCAGCAAACACCCCATGCGACCATGATGCTGGGAATCCAGATGGACGGGCGGAAGCGCTTCATGGCCATATTGGACGGGATTTCGGCCGCGACGTAGAAGGGGAAGAAGATGCCCAAGGCATCGTTGTATTGGAGCTTCCTCGGATCGAGGCCGAGATCCTTCTCGAGGGTGTCGAGGCGGGCATTGCCGATGTTTGTGCGGTCGAGGAAAGAAAGCAGGTAGAGGAAAGCCAGGAAGGGGATCAAAGCCATGTCAATCTTGCGCAGCAGCTTCTTGGTGGACACCTCATCCCACGGCTCGCTCTCGGCGACATCGATGTTCTCGGCATATCCCTCCTTGGAGACGATGCCCTTCTCGTTGGTGACGCTGTCGGACTCCGTTGTCGGAACATCCGGGGGGGTGGACACCTCGGTGGCAGAACCCATGGTGGGCTACACAGGTGGGAGCAAAACCGATCGGGGAACGGGAAACGGAGATGCTCGATGGCTTTGCTGGTGGAGAGGGAGAAGCAGTCCGGAGGCTCAGCCAGTCCCTGGAGGTGTGAAAGGGAAGAAGGATCCGATTGGGGTCCGGCGAGAAGCTGTCACGGGCGGGTCTGAACTTATATACACCTAGCTGACGAGAGCGCCGACGGAGTGGTGGGAAACAAGGCAGAGACCCATTGGAACGGGGAGTATCAGTTTGGCAAAATGCCCCATGCCACCTTAGTTCGTGGGACGCAAATAACCCTGACATTTGGGCGCTTGGTAAGGTATTAAGTTCGCAAAGTACGTACCTCGTTCCCAGGAATCCCCCGGCTCAATGGCAGGCCGCGTCGATGGAGGAGGAAGGGTTGATCAGGCTGCAACGGTCCCATCCTACGGAATCGAGGAAGAGTGACTTGCGAAGACCGTCGGCCAGACGGGCGGCCCAGGCGGGGAGGGGGTTTCAGCCAGCTGCGCATTTTCCCTGGACGCAGCGGCGCTTTTCTTGTCGGGGAACACAAACAAGCCCTGGCATTTCGGGCTGGCTGGCAGCAATGCTGGCAGTCGAAACGGGGAGCGATCATCATACCGTCCAGTCAGCTTTGTGCGTCTCGGGGTCCAGCCGACTAACCACGCTAACTGCTCCGTTAGGGCGGAAACGGTGTCTCCAACGGTTGGCCCTATCCTCTGGGGGAGTGTGCCAAGCAACTTGGCTAGCACGGTCTGATATGGGGGGAGGGCAACCGGTTATGGCTCAGCATTCCGGCACAGATGGGCCATAAATGAGATGTCGTTATACGCAGTGCAGTTGGAAACCGCTTGGTGCAAACCGTGGGCCGGCCAATCCACCGGAGCCAGCCAAGACCTAGAACGTCTTGGCTGCAGGGTTGTTTTTTAATGGAGGGGTGGACGGCCGGGCTGGGCGGTGCGAGATTGAGCGCGGGGTCCAAAGCGAATCACCAGCCAAAGTTGAACGCCACCAGCAGCCCGGATCTGGACAATTCGCCCGGCTTGGCCCTGCGCGGCGCCGTGTTATTGGCCAGCTCACGATGTCTCCCCAAACGTTGGCTCGTCTCGTCAGATCTCGGCGGAAGACGTCGTCGACGGATGACGGTTCGCTCCACGCCCCGAGAGAGGGCCAAGCAAGCCAAAGCAGCCAAGCCAGCCCAAATCTGTCTCCGCACGTGGCGGCCAACAAAGGCGCGCCGGGAGAAGCATTCGGGCAGATGGATAAATTCAACGACGGTGGGTGTGCATGAACGTGATGGTTGCGCTTGAACCAGAGGCGTCCCGGGGGGAAAGGCTATCGCCGCCTATCGCACGCCCGCTCTGTGTCACAAGGGGCCGTACGATGTAGTGTATTGTATGCCGCCACGCTCGATCTTCCGGGGAAACACCGCCCCGTCCAAGGGACCGGTCTAACCTCAGCTTCAGCATCGCGTGTTTGTAGTAATCCTCGTGTTCTGTTTTTTGTTTCCCGTCGCCCACGTGTGAACCTGGCCCCTCGATCGCCTTGTCAATGCGCGGTGTGGTTTCGGAAATGACCGCCCTAGAAGGCGAGATGTTCCGGACCGAGTGCGGTTTGGCGGCGGCGCCATGCAAAACCCCTGAACTGCGCTGTGACGAGATGGCTCGATGGCGGACCAAGGGAAATAGGAACAGGCGAGAAATGCTTCTGGAAGCGATACCTTGCCTCGATCTTGCGTTGGCTTGCGTTTTGGATGCGTGTTGGTGGTGTGTGTGTGTGTGCTGACTAGCGTTCGGTGAACAGGTGGGATGGGGTCGGAGAAGTGGGAGGGCAGCCGGAGCACAGACTGCGAGCTGAGGTGAGCGCTTTGGGATGCAAAATCTGCGGTGCTAATCTCGTCAGCGATCTCTCAACCAACGTAGCTGGTCAGGAATTTTGATGGAAACGACGGCGCGCCACACTGATGCGCTGCACGACGTGCGACGAGACCGCGATTGTGCGGCCACGGTTGCAATATTGGATTGCCGCATCGCAAAAGTCGCTGTCTTACTGACGGGATGTGTGAGAATTGTTGAGAAACGAAGCCTGAGGCGGAAGGTGGCAGCCAGTTCCGCACCCTGACCCTGACGCCCAGCGGCAAGAGCCATGGGCGGGAATGCTCGCCCAGCTGCCGACGACCCCACCCCACGTCCTCCGTTTTCCAGACGTGCTCTGCCTTTGTCGTCAAGTCGTCGATGAAAGTGACAATCTTGAATGCGAATCCCATACTCCACGTGTGTCCACCAACAATCCAACATCCCCAGACTCGCCGTTTTCTCCGCAATTTCCCCTCAAACCGAACCCCACCATACCAGGCTTCTTTGAGGTCGTGCTAGGAACTCCAAGCTTGTCTGTCCATTTCCCCCATTTCATCGTCCCTTGGCCGGCCTCAGGCCATGTCACGGCAGCGCTGTCGAAAGTCAGCCTTAACTTTTTCCGAAGAATGCTCCGTCATGGCAGTCGCTGTCATCCCCGCCCCGGCCAATGGTGGGCGTCCGGCACGTAGCTGCCTTGGCGCCCTACCTAACGTTAGCCGTTAGCCGTCTCTCGGCGGTGGCGCCCGCCTAGCCAAGAGCCTAGAACACCACCTCAAGGCCACTAACACCGTAAGGCACTACCATCTGTTCCTTCCGTTACTTCGTAGCTCGTGCTCGCACTCTGCCGGAGGCCAAGAAGAATGCCATCCACAGAGCCGTCTGCTTGCGCTTACCCTTACCGACCACCCAAGAGGGTTAGAGGGCCAGCGAATTCGTGTTCATGATAGGTACTTAGAGTCCGCACGCCCGAGACATCATCAGACATCAGCAGGTCGCGTCGTTGCTCAGGCCCCCAATAAGGAGTCGACGAGTGTGCTCTCGGCGCTGCCTGCGGTCGCCGATCCTCTGCGCTTTCTTACGCAACTGCATCAGCGTGAATTGGCGCCGGGCCAAAGGCAGCGCTATTGAACCTTATCGAACGCTTCTCATGACGCTGGCCTGAGAGAGGATCGGCGAGTTGCGCGAGCGTGTGCCGGGTAGCTGAGATGCGGGGAGGGAGGCACAGAGGGTCCCTGAGACAGTGGACGCTGCACTGGCTGGCACTTGACAGCACAACGGCAAATCGCATGGCATGGGTTCACTCCGTGAACCATCCCCAAAAATTATCAACAACATACACGGCTTCGCGATGCAGAGAAACACAATCCGATAATCGTCGCTATGCGATTTTGCGGCATGACGTAGACTGCCACGTTGTGTTTGCCGGTTCCTGGATGCAGCAGTCTCAGCGGTGGTGTAGCCAAGAGTGCGTACTGTTTCGGTGGCTTGCAGCAGCCAAGTCGTGCCCGTGTCTTGGGCTTCTTGGGTGTTTCCTGCGACAACCACGGTGAGCCAATCCGCATGGCCGCTTCAGGATGCCAATCTCTGGCTTGCTGGATTTGGGATTTGGGATCCAGGTTTCGGCCAAATTCATGGTGCTTTTTTGCTGGACCCAGCAAACCTCGACTTTGACGAGGATTCCCATGACCGACAAAACGAGTAGCTTTTTTGCCAACCTCGAATTGACACGATCATGGCTCGCAATCTTGGTCGTCTCTCGGTGTCCCCCCACACGACGACTTCCCTCCCGACGCGCACGAGGAACGAACACAGCTCGTCTCCGTTTTGGCTTCGCTTGGCCCTCGAAGGCACTCCGTTTTCGCGCCATTCGGCGGATTTAGGATCCGCTAACAAACAAGAGAAAAATAGCCATTCGCAAGTGCCAGGCGGCCCGCGATGGAATCCGGGGTGATAACGTCTCGCTCTTGGCATGCAGTCAGCCAAGCGTCGCACACCCTCGCGGTGTCTGGAGTTGAGATAAGATGCAAATTTGGAGATTGGAAGCCCGAAAGGCTGAAGCCAGGCGCCACGGACGTCGCTCGGCCTAAATGAGCCCCAATCATCCTCGGAGAAACCTGGAAGGCGGATTTCCCCAAAACACTGGGTAAAGCAATGTTGCATTGAACCGCAATAGATGAAGAGGTCCAGCAAGCGAACACGTCTGATGGGATTCGCATTCGCAGCGTCGCGCTGATATTAGAAAGCCCACCTTTTCTCGGATCGACATCACCGCCGGATAAAAGGGAGTCGAAAAGGGAGAGATCAACCCGTGCTACCGTAGGGTGACGGGTCTTGGCGACCATTGCAGGAACGGCGTAGCAGTTGGCCCCGCTCGCACGAACCTCTTTTTTTTTCTCTTACGAAGTTACTACGTTCTCTCGGCGTAATAGCAGAGTCTCCACGTATTTTTGCGGTACGTAGATTTAGAAGCCATGCATTCATTCATCAAGCGGGTGTGGGGTGTGGCATACACGGCAATCTCGCAAGATGCCCAAGTTTCATCTATCCTGGATTTGAGATTCGCCATCACCCGTTGCTGACAATCCTGCTTTGACACACAGATTTCTCATCTCGATATTGATGGTCTCGAAGTGTAATAAATGCTGACAGCACGGGGTGCAACGCCGGCAGCTGCTGCAGGGTCTAGACTTGGCCAACAGGGCGCTTTGCAATCTACAGGAGGGGAGGCTTATTTTATATTACACAGTCCATGGTGAGTGAGTGGTGGAATAACAGTGGACCGCGGTTTTCTTTTTTTTTGGTGTGTGTGTGGCAGACGCATATCGGTAAGATCTGTTTACCAGTCAAGACAAGACGATAACCGCCCGCATCTACCACCCACCACCACCCACTAACAACGGCACCCCGGCACTGTGACATTGGGGAACAGCTGCCTTGATTGCGCAAGGTGACTCTCGCCAGCCGGTTTCCTACTGATCCGATGCATCCGTACCAGATGGGACGGGCAGTCGGAATCGGCAAGTAGGCGACACGGCAAGAGCAGGGTCCTCTCTCATCGGTTTGCTTTGACAATGACGAAAAATGACTAGGACATGAATGTTTGGACGATCACATCAGGTAAACTTCCCGGCATTGGATGTTTGGAGACCATTTCAAGCTCCGGCTATGTTCGTTTTGCATCAAGTCTCCGAAAAACCCACGTGCTCGGAAGTTTTTTGTTCGGGACTTTGTATTCAGGCGGACTCGGTAGACGACGACTGGAGGGGGAAGACAGTTGAGGCAGATCATGCAGCCGAGACTCTGGGCATAGGTTACCGAACGAGCGAGTTAAGCAACATGGAGAAGGCGTTGCAGTGTCTGGTCTCTGGGATATCTATCTTTCTACCCGAAATGTCCTCGAGTGAACTGGATAATATCGCACATGGGCCGGTCCTGGGTCCGGTTACCTACCATGGCCCCGGATAGAAGTGTGTGCAAGGGCCAGACTGGGAAGGGAGGGGGACATTGCTTTTTGTGATGGGGTTCATCAGTTATTGTTCGGTTCCCGTCATTACTGCTACATTGCCCTGTCCGCATATTTGGCCCTGGGTAAGGTCTGGTAAGTCGGGTCTGTCCGGGTTTCAATACCAAGAACCGTGGCTTTGGGTTGAACTCCCCTACGTCCGAGGAGATGCGCGAAGCGGGCGGGGGAGGGGGGCGGACTGGAACGAGATTTAAACACCTGGCCTGCCAGTGATTGGATTTCGAGTGATTCTTGGGGTTTTGGTATTGTTGTAATGACTCCTTGTTTGGACCTAGCGCATACTGGGTCCGCTCGCCCGTAGTGCTGTTTCGATGCTAGATAGTGCCAGATGCCTAGTCCATACGCGCGAATACGGACTGTGGACCATTTATCAACTCGTCTCCATGATTCTACGTCCAATCCACAGCGGCAAGCTTGTCAGTATGTAATTGGCGTCACGGATTATCATCTCAACTCAGTCCAAGCGCTTTTGAGTGAGGTTCTCCTGTCTGACATCAAATTGCGTTCGCGTCACCCAGCTGCTACCAGGCCATGCAGTGTTACCGCTAGAAACCCACGGGCGTGGAACAGGTTTACATCTCTCTCGTTGCACACATCACATCTTGACGAAGTACAAGGACAGGTGCATTGTTCCCCACATTGTTCGTACCGCACTTACCGCAAACGCCGCACCACGATAATGGAGACAATCGGATTCATCATGTGGCATGTGACATCTGGCATCTGGCATCTGGCATATAGCAAGAAAAGTGTCATATTTGCTACCTGGTCCACCTCAGGGAGTTATAGTTGTGGCCCCTAAGCGCCCGCTCCGTATCCGTTATGCTTGAGAAATAACTTGTAAGAGAGAGAAAATAAACGGGGGCCCAGTTCTCCAGTCCCCCGGTTCGTCCCAGTTCCCCAGATTAAGCTGAGCTCCACCAAAACGCTCCATGTGATCTCCATGACCATCGGGGAATCATGAGGTAGCCTTGCCTTGTCCTGGAACCCCCGCCTGGCTCGTAACTCGCAATGGATGAAAAGGCGTGACCTGTTATCTGCATAGGTAGGTAGGTAGGTACCTAACTTGGTGGGTGCCCTCTCTAGTCATGGTTTCAAGGAAATACCTAGCCCTAATATAGAATTAACAACCACTTACCTAGATAGCCGCCCAACTGCCCCCGCCTAGTCCCCGTTGCCAGTTTGGACGGTCTGTCTGAGCATTCTGGACAGTGACTGAGAGTCACACAATCTTTCGTTAAGCAGGTAGCTACCAGTCAGCTGGCCAGCGGCTCAGTGCGTCATGACTTGACTGGATCCCAAGGATTCTTGTCATGAAGTAGGACTACAAACTTGACATGATGACGCACGTATGGGATCTCTAGAGTATTTTATTCGGGCTTTGCCTACAGAATGCTGGCCCGTCGTGTCGTCTCGCGAATATTCCAGTCCGTTTCGTTGATGTTAGTGCTTCCGTTCCGCCGCACCGACCGGGATGTTATCGGTCAGTCAAACTGTTTGAGAATCTGGGAGAAAGAGTGGCAGAGACATTAATGGGGAGTTGGCCCAGTTCAGCTCGAGCTGCACTGGTCAACGGCTGCGTGCAGGGCAGGTTCGGTTCATGTGACGTGGATGTGAGTTATGTGTTGAGTATGAGATGGCACCACCGAACTTGACGTGCCATAATGCCCAGTCATCTCAACTTGCATCTTGGCCTGCCTGCCTACCTACCTACCTACCCACACACACACACACACAGGTAGGGTAGTTGAGGCCCTCAATGCAGTTCAGGTCAAGGGTTTGTAGCTCGCCTCTCCTGGCACGTTGCAAACTTTGCATCTTTGATCGGAACCACCAGCCAATTCAGACAGTTCCCAGACAGACAGACAGACAGACAGGCACGTGTGAGGGTCGCAGTTGAGACTGAAGCACTAGCTCTTTAAAGCACACGCTGACCGAGGACACCCCAAGATGTACTGTACTGTACTGTCATGTCGTGTTCTGACTGACGGGATCCAACCAATACTATTCTAGATATCTGTACCTACTTTGATATGTTTAAAGCAAGGGGTTCAAGTATTTTATGGTCGTTTTGACCACGGTCAGTAATCTACCTACCCTACCTAGGGAGGGTACCTTTACTCAACCTACTTCATGTAGGCTAGGCTCCTTCTCGTAGACCGTGACGAACACAGGTCATGGAGGAGAGAATCAGCGTCCCTAACAATTAACTCTACCGAGATGCATCAAGGCTACCTGAAGTACCTACCTACATAACCCAGTCATTCACGAGCCTCCAAGTTTGAAACTTCACGGGATGCTTGTCCTCAGGCAGACACAGACTGGGCGTTTCACCCCACCAACTCTTTACAGCTTGAACTGTCCTCAGACAGATCCCTGAAGCTGGGTAACACCGCACGTCAAGCACTTCCGAACAACACAATTCTTTTCCTGTATACTCCAGAGACATCTGTTTTTTATTCCTCCGAGTTTCATTTACTGCCACTCTTCGCAATGAGATCCTTGAGAAACTTGATATCCTGCCGCAAACTCACACAAAACCCACCCTGCGGGTCCGCAAAAGCTTCTGAGTACTTGAGCGACAGCTCAGCATACTTGAGAGCATTTTTGTGATCGCCAAAGTTGTAATAGAAGCGGATCAACGCCTGGAAGTACTCTCCAAAACGCGTCTCGAGATGCTCTGCGTAAACAAGCTCGAGGAACTTGTCCGTCAGCTTGAGAAGCTGATCGTGTGAAATGGTCGGTTCCTTCATAGCGAAGTACAGATCTGCCAACTTCTCGCGACGTCGATCTGAAGCTTGCCGCACTTCAAGTGGCGCCGTGCACAGCGAGCATGTGCAGTTGAATCCCCAGTTTTCAAGGTTGGCAGCTCGATGCCGACTCGGCATTCCCAGAGGTAAATCTGAGTAATTTAAGCGCCATCCTCAAGATCCAGGGGGTTTCTTACAGCTAATGGTGATCTCTTCTCCCGGTTTGATGTCTCTGGTGGCAACCGCTGTCATGGACATGTCTCGCGACTTGTACTGAGGAAAGGCACTGGTCCAGGTTAGTTCAGATGCATAAGCCCAGCACTCATTTTGAAGACTTACTTTGGATCACAGCCGTGGTTGAGTCTCTGTGACACAGAAAAATCAGAACACATGCCTTCAATCGCAAAAGACCAGTGACCTTACCGCAATCTCGGGATACAACCCCTTTAGCTCTCTATCCAGAATTGTGAGACCAAAAGCGTTTGTTCGACACACATCCTCAACAATATGCACGTCATCTCCCCTACTCGTGGCCAATTTGACAAAGCGGTTTTTATCAGATAGTTGGTGCAACGCCCGCTGGAACACCCTCCAGCTCTCAACAGGTGCCTCGTCCTCCTGCCTAGGGAGGAACTCGTTGTCCACAAACATGGCCGGAAAGCTGACCATGATGGGCTCAAGTTGGGCAATGTCCCGTGTGGCAATGACACCCTTCCCCTTCCCAGGCATCGAGACAATCTTGTACGAAAGTGGCGCCTGCTGCTCGGCAGTGAGCTCACCCCCGCGAGCTAGATGATTTGTGCTATGCCATGCCGGTATTGGGTTGGAAACAGCGTCGGCGAGGCTGGCGGCGGCCTCGGGCGTTGTGACAATGCTGACGCCCGCATTGTCGTTGAAGACAGAGGAGCTGTAAACGCAGAACTTTTGCTTGGAACCGACGGACCGAGGATAGACGCAATATGGTCTTTCGGTCCAGGGGCCATAATTCGGGCCCTTTTCGCCCTCTGCCTCAGTCAAGTCATCAATCGGGGGAAGACAGGTTTTGTTCAGCCTGAGAAAGGGAGAGAGAAGTGGCTCAACGCTGCACTGGCGCTGTACTGCCTGTGTTGGGTTGAGGTGCGCCAGGAGCAAGACGAGATAATGACGCAAGGATGGAGCCATGCCGCTGAATAAGTGACATGCGACTTCGGAAAGGGATCACGGCATGTTCAGTCTGTCGTGTGGCCGGAATACGATAACCGAGTACGCGGTGACAGTAAAGGACACGTCCCGCATTCTGTATGACAAGACCATCTCTTGATTGGCTCCGCAGTGAGTCTCTTGACATGTCTGGGCGTATGCGACATATTCTGAAGCCATTATAGCCGGTGGTTGAAGTGGTCGGCAATATGCTTGACTTTGGAATGAATGTTAGCGGGGGACCTGCTTCCAAGGCCAAGCTCTAGAGCACCCTCCAACGGGCCATCGTCTTCAACCGCCCGCGCCGATGCAACCCCATTTTAGTCTTGCCCTAGCAATTTTTCAAGCCTTGGGCTGCAAGGTGGTGATCACAGGTGGAATTGATGCTTGAGCTCTGCTCACCGCAATATTTTGAACCCTGCTGAAAATTTGAAGCTGACTCGCTTGGAATCCTCAGGGGCCTAGTCCAAAGTCAGCATCATCATTTCCAATCTTCGCTGGGGTCTTGCAGCGAGGTTCTTCTCGTGGGATTCGGGATCGTATCCTCCTCGCATGCCTCGCAAATGTCCAGTGGTCCACTTACTTCATTGTCTCGGCACGCATACTTGCCGTGCAGGGGGCACACGGGAGACCAATAGGACGACCAGAAGCCAGCGCAAGAAACCGATTTGCCGTCGCATTCAGAAGTCCCATGCCGAACTGGCTCCAGTAGCGCGCCATGATTGCTTGACATGTCGCATTTTTGGGACGCACGGGGAGGAATTTGGATTTTTCTAGCGACGAAATCGGACAAAAGTTCCAAAAGTTCCCCAAAGACCTTGCCACTGGATGTTGCGACCCTGAAACACCTGACGCCCCTCCTTTTTTTTGGGCGAACACCCATTTAATTCCCATCTCCCCGCATTGTGTAATGGTTACTTCCCGACGCTGCTCAGAATCGAACATTTGCGCTCCTTGAACGTCCCTTCCTGCTTTTCGTGCAAGTTTTGGCGAGCTTCTGTGCAGCCAAACGCGCCAAGACCACCGGCGCCTCTCGCCTGATCGGGTACAATCTGCTGTGGGCGTCTCGGCAATCGACCTTCCACGACCGATCTCAGATCTCGCGATCCGTGATTTTCCAACCTCCAGAAGACGGCAATGCTTCAGGAAGCAGGGCGGCCCGCCATCCTGGGCCCCGTTTTGCTGCTTGTTAGCTACGTCCTGTACCGACTCCTCTTCGCAGGGCCCAAGCTCCCCAAGCTTCCCATTGTCGGCGCGCGAAAGGGTGATTGGTTCCCGAGGCTGCAGGCATCATGGAGGAATGTCGTGGATTTCAAGCGCGCCGTCGTCGAAGCCGAGCGGGCGTATCCAAACCAAACGACCCTTGTTCCCGTTGCAGGGACCGGTGACGTGGTGCTTCTACCACGGTCCGAGATCCAATTCGTTGTCGAGCAACCCGATTCGGTGCTTGACATGCACACACAGGTGGTGGACTCGATGCAATTCCGCTACACTTCAGCAAACGCCGAGATCATCGATAATCCCATCCACCACAGGGTCATCACCACGACCCTCACCAACCAGATCGGCAACCTGGTCCCTGAGGTCGCAGAAGAAACGGCCTACAGCATCGACGATGAGCTGGGCCTAGACACCGAGTACCATGAAGTGTGCGTGGGGACGGCCATGTTCCGCTGCATTGGCAGTGTAACCAACCGCGTGATTGTTGGACAGCCCAAATGCCGGGACCCGGAACTGCTGCGCATTAACGGCGTGTACGCGAAATGGGTGACTGTTATTGGGTGGGCTCTGCGCAACACGTGGAAGCCGGTGCGTCCACTGGTGGCATTCTTCCTCACGATTCCAATCCACCACTACACGCGAAAATGGAACAACTGTCTGCGTGACGAAATCGATTCTAGGGCGGACGATTACGATGCGCGACAGCGGGACCCTGAGGCCAAGGCACTCAAGTCTGAACCCAACGATTTCCTTCAGTGGTGCCTCAAACAAGCCAAGGAGATTGGTGATCCATACTTGTGGGATTACCGGACACTGGGGAACCGTATGCTTCTTGTCAATTTCGCGGCCCTGCACACGTCGTCTATGGCCCTGACAAACGTCATTCTGGATCTGGTCTCGTCAAAACAGGAGTACATTGACGAGCTGCGCCGGGAGATCGAGACGGTGCTCGCTGACTACGGCGGTGAATGGAACAAGCGGGCGTTGGCGCGCATGGAAAAGCTTGACAGCCTGTTCCGCGAGTCAGCGCGCCTCAACTCGTTTGTCACTGTTGGCTTGAACCGTCGTGTCATGGCCAAGGAAGGTATCACGACACCATCGGGAATCCATATCCCCTGCGGTGCCACAGTCGGCGTACCGAGCTACACTGTCCTCTTTGACGACTCGGTCTACCCTGACGCCCACGAGTTCAAGCCGTTCCGCTTCTCAGTGCAGCGCGAGGACGATGAAGTTGAGTACGTCAAGCGCGCCAACAAGTCGTTTGCCACGACAGGCAAAGATTACCTTGCGTTTGGTCACGGGCGGAATGCCTGCCCCGGGCGGTTCTTCGCCGCCAACGAGCTAAAGTTGATGCTTGCCTACCTAATAATGAATTACGACATGGAAGTGACGGGCCCAGGGACCCGTCCTCGGAATAAGTGGTACGGCTTGACTCGGATACCCTCGATGGAAGCGACAGTACGTATGAGGAGAAGGGCGAGAACATAGATGACATTTCCTCAAGTAACATGATGAATAAACGACATGATGTTTTTTGCTTTTGCAAGTGCCGACATGTTAGGATGCAAGAGCAATTTCCGTGATTTCTTGGATTTTTTTCTGAACAGGGACAGGGGTTGTAAATTTGTGAGGAGGTGAGTGGTTTTGAGTCTTGGAATCTAACAGGCTGGGTAAAAGTGATAGGGATGCAAGGATAGGGACACACATTGCTCACCGGAAAACCAGGTCAGCTTCACCAGGGGTTCTTGACACGGGCGGGAAGAGAGAAATCTACGTTGTAGTTTATGATTTCTCTTTCAAGAATCGAGCAAGAAAGCGCCAAATCACCTATAAAACCAACTGAGCTGGTAGAAGTAGAAAAATAAAAACTCCTGTCACCGTCTTTTCCAGAGTATACAAAGTTTGGAGAAAGACGAAAAAGTCAAAAAAGTCCAGATAACTGGACTCCAGCAGAGAGAGAGAGAGTGGAAGAAGGGATGAAAGAAGAGACAAGAAAATGAATATCTACAATCCACCCAC
>Ga0247760_1001467_pt1 | contig 21728 bp, 21 predicted proteins | sample UWRJL171409R4_FD_179936 | JGI IMG/M metagenome (GOLD analysis project Ga0247760, IMG submission 179936) | Plant litter microbial communities from Arlington Agricultural Research Station in Wisconsin, United States - UWRJ-L171-409R-4 | ecosystem: Environmental > Terrestrial > Plant litter >... | reverse complement strand
GGTAGGGGGGGAAAAAACCTACGTTGTGTAGCTTCTGGAATGCGAAACGATTTGCGTCCAGCTTCACCAGCGCCCAGTCCAACACCCAGTGGTCCACACTTGTTCGTAAGCCTGAAGTGGCATATACGGTACTAGCTGGATGGCGAGATGCTTTGCAGCGGCGCTTTTGGGTTTCGGCGGCCTGGATGGCTCCGGCGTCTTCAGCGGCTTGGTGTTGGGAAATGGCAGTCCTCTGACAATGGGAAAAATCCCGAATGACATCTTCAGCAAGTAGCCACCAATGGAAGTTGTCTTTGTCGGCAGGACAAACCACGCTGGGCCCGTTGCCAGGTGTGGTAGGCACCTTGGAAGCTGCCAAACATGACAATATTAGCACAGATATCACGGTTGTTTACTACACGGCGGAAATACGTACTGGAGAGAACATGGCTGCATGTCATGGCAAAGTACTTTGGCGTACCGTCTGTCACGATGCGGAGGAAAGCCCCCAGCGTGCCTGCGCCCCCTTGGTCCCCCACAAGGCCGATGCTGGAGCCAGAGCGAGGAGACGCGTCGTACGACATTGATTTGATTTCCTCGTTTGGGTTCGCTGCGGAGGGCATTTCCACTCCTGCTTCCGCCTCACCGTTGTCGTCAGCAAGGGAAATGGTCTGTTCAGCCACCTCAACAGCAATAGCGCCAAGTCGCTTGTCGTAACTAGCCAGGGACAAGTCAGCAAAGCGATACGGCATTGATGAGCCTCTTTGATCAGCTCACCTTTCGAGGACTGCGGAGAGCTCCCCGATGACTTGGATGGCTTCCCACGTCGTCAACGAGCCGGGGAGGACGGTAACGAGCAGGCTCAGCTCGGTAGGATTGCCTTCAAAGCCGATGCGGTAGGCGCAGAGAGACGTGAGGACGTTGGACCGTACGCGGTCGACAGCGGCTCGAAGCATGCCACGGAAGGAATTGTCGCTATCGTCGCATTCGAAGAGCTCGCGAAGGAGGTTGTCGAGTTCGCCATCAGTCAACCCAGCAATGCCGCGGGGGTGAGAGCCGCCAAAAGGGTAGGGAAGACCCCTCAAAGGCTCGCGAAGAGCACCTCGCCGCGCCAGAAAACCGTCGTCGTCGTTGCCGGAATATGTCTCCATGTTGAGGTCTGGAGAAGATGCATTTGGACAAACTGCCAAGATGGAGCTGCTCGTGTACGCCATGGTATCGTTGCGTAACGTATTCAGGTGGCGTATTGAGGTGGCTTACACTAACGCTTTTGGGAAAGGCTTGTCCAAGAAAGGTGGCGCAGGCGGTGTACGCTAACGCTTTTGGGAAAGGCTTGTCCCAGAACAGCCTTAGGCATCCCATGCTTGCTTTCAGAATTTTCACCTAGCTACCATTCACTCCAGAACAACTCTTCATCACACATTGTTTTTAGACTTTTCACCTGGCTCCCATTCACACCAGAACAGCCCCGCTAATAAGCAGCGCGCCCACGAAAAGTTTCGCCAAAAACGGCAGGCTGGCGAGAAGAAGAGCAACCGGGCACACGAAGAGCGCATGAGCAAAAATCCAGGCTGGCGACAAAAGGAGCGCGACCGGGTGCACAAGGAGCGCGTGTAGAAGAAGATGCAAGCCAGCGAGAGAGAGAGCATACGTGCGACCACGAGGACCTTTGGCCATTCTGGAAGCCCCTGAGAGCTGGAAACTGGTTTGATAAGCTGCATAGGAAGTGCTGCCGCCCTGTCAGAAAGAAAGGGTTCAGGGGCCCTGGGTTTCGGTTCAACAAATGCGAATCGAACCAACAGGATGTGAATGGAGTTCCGTTGTGGAGGAGATCAGAGAGCTTGACCATGTACGTCCAGCGGTGTCTTGGACTCCAAGCGGCCCGAGATGGGGCAGACAGTAGAAGCAATCGACCGTATGCAGCGAGGAAGTTGACACGGTCAAGCAATGGTGATGAACGAGCGACTGGAAAAGACGGACGTCTAGCGACTGGAGGAAGCCAGGAAGTGACAGAGTTCAACGACGGAGGAAGCGAGGAAGTGGACAGTCCCATCTATATCTTTCGCAAAGTGAGAGACGGAACGACGGGTTAGAATAGATAGCGATAAGCGATAAGCTCACATTTTCCCCGCCGTCCAACACATCTAGTCAACACCGTTTGCTCTTGCCCCGCCATGGACTCACCGGTCCAGGAATGAGACGGGGGCGAACGCGATGCGGCATTCGATCGCCTCCCCGAATTCCTAGAGAGCAGCTTCCTTCCCGCTTCGCCTGCCGAATGGATTGACGTCGCGACCCTTAATGGCGCCATGCGTGGCCATGTCCTCCCAGCACCCATCCCGTTAGCGGCAGGTCTAATGCGATCTGTCTTAGTACTCGGGGGCCGGCTGCACAGCAGCCATGCCACCCATCTCGACCTCTATTCTCGGGCCCGGTCGCAGTGGTAGTACTGATGTCAACATTGATGGCGGTATTGATGACGGTTTCGAGCGAGGGATGCCAGACTTGGCTGGGCGGATGAAATACCCCGCCTTCAAGGCAGAGAGAAGATGCTTGACCTCTTCCTTCACTTGGTAATCAGATGAATAGGATGCCATGAGGAGGCGAACTGACACTGTAAGGTTTTCGGCTTTTTTCCATTGGTCAGGTTCACAAGAATGGCAACACTGTGAATGAACGGTTCCAGTTTATTGATCAAGTGGAGGAAAATGGCCCTCAGAGGAGGAAAAAAATGTTTCCACTATTATGGCCTCCCCAGTAGGCCTCGACTTGTCTCTAGAAGCAACATCATAACCGAACTCAATACGCAAGAGTAACCCTAATGTTCGTGTGGCCAATCTCCCTGACAATACAGACGACGATAACAAGCAAGAGCGATAATCAAGAGCGGGGTGGCACACCGAAAGAATGCGCCTGTTGCCAGCCACGAAGTGCCCTCCAACGATACCCAAGGCGGCGGCTACCCTTCAACCGACGTCGGAATTTTCATCGCCGCAAAACGATACCATCTGATTTTCGTACAAGGCCGTAATTAGGTCCATTATGTACTGGTATACGTGGGACATCCCATCGGTGCTGTCCAAATTTCGAGCTAGGGTATTATGTACCATCCCGTCGGTGCTGGTATATCATGTACCATCCCAAATTCCGAGCTAGGATATCATATACCATCCCAAATTCCGAGCTAGGATATCATGCATTATCCCAAATTCCGAGCTGGGATATCGTATACCATCCCAGGGCATATGCTAGTATATTCTAGGGCTAAAATTTAGGACCATGATCTATGTTTCGGGTCATTAGGGTATTGTCGCCTCTTGCTAGCAGTCCTAGCCCTAACACTTATTAGGGTTAGAGTTGGTAAACCCAACAGTCCTAAAACTTGGCCTATCCCTACAAATATAGTTATAACAACTATAACCGGGACAAGTTTCTGGACCCACTTCGGCTCAGGCGGCTCTCAGTGCGGCTCACCCCTAGCTCAGGATTTACGACTAATACGGACTCGGACAGAAAAAATTATCGGGTGAGACTATAGGGGTAGTCAAATTAACGAATTTACATCTGGTGGGTTCACTCTGATCCTCCTCATTACTTTTGTTGTCTAACCGCCTCTCAGATCGATCCAACTGGCGAGAGACCAGCGGACAACTGGTCAAACTTTCACCAGTAGCTGGCTGGCCAGTGGAAGGGTGAAAACACCAAGAAAACGACAGAATGGTCCCATTTCTTGTCATCTACGTTTGGCTTGTACCTAACGACTCCAAAGTCTCCGCTCTTTAGAATCCTCGCTCCCAAGCCCATCGCCCTGTAGTCAGTTTATATTTCCGGCCACCCTTCGCGTACTCTCATACCAAGCCCCGGATAACGGATTGCAGGACGAAATGGTGTCGTCAGATCTAAGTAAACCACGACACGCCAGACAGGGAAGTGGCGGCGTAGATGACATGAATAACAGATCAGGGCTATTTGGCACAAACAACACCCCAAACGCCTCTAGTTGACCCTTCTATTACTATATTAATTTAATAAGGTGCTATTTTACACAACGTGTTTTACTTAATAAAAAAGAGACATATAAAAATAGCCAAATGTTATTTCTTTTCTACCCTTAGTTTTAGTGACGCGGTCTCGACCTCCCGATCTGCAAATTAGGCGGCTATAACCGCCTACAGCAATTGAGCAGACAGCAAGAGAAATTGAGATGCAGTCTCAAAACAAGACCTTGCATAAAGCACAAAAGCGTTTGTGCGTTTGTGCTTGGTCAAGCGCTTTGTCAGTGACGACAGCGACTGTGGAAGCGATCAGAACGCAGCCAAAGCAATTGAGCAGACCAGACAACAAGAGAAATTGAGAGAAAAGCGACGCGGGCGATGCAGTGCAAAAGAACAAGACCTTCATAAAAGAAAACACAAAAGCGTTTGTGCGTGGTCAGCGCTTTGTCAAGCAATTGTGATTAGCGCCAGACAACGTCGCTTCTTCCGATGCATCTCGTCTCCCAACGCATCGCTTCTTTGCATCGCTTCCTCAGATGATCTTCTCCCAACGTATCTTTCTTCAAATGCATCTGAAGAGATGCATCTTCCCCAACGCATCGCTTCCTCTTCAGATCATCTTCTCCATCGCTTCTTCAGATGCATCTCGAGCAAACCAAAAGGGGCAAAGCCACAGCGCGCGGACCAAGGCCTCGCTTGCATTTTCCGACAGCTCGTTTTGCCCAGCCCAGGCTGCCCCCTTTGGCCCCCCACGGTTTGCGACTCCTGGGAAATGCTTTCTGATATAGTTTTTGAGATGTGAGAAGCACCACCCGTGTTGAGCTGAAGATGTGTTTCCTCATTTTTGGGATGCGATAGCCTTCTCTTGTGGTAATTGCCATGCCTACGGTGTTCAGCCCAAAAGCTGCAGTGCTCAGCACAAAAGCTGCAGTGCTCAGCACAGGAGAAGCTGCCGTCCAGATACAAAAGCACTGTGTTCAACCAGCATCTTTGACTTAATCGCTTCTTCCATCGCAATCGCTTTCTTCCTCCCATCTGTTAAGCTATCTCCTCACTCTATATTTACAAGCCTTTGCAGCTTGAACTCACCCCCGGTTGTCACCCCTGCTTGAACTCACCCCAGTTGAACTCACACCATGGACCAATCCCCACATACGCCGAGCAGCTTGGAACGTAGCTTGGAACCTCTGTTTGCCAAGCTCCGTTCCAACATCCAGAAGAACATCGAGGAATCGTTAACCAAGCTCCGTTCCGAAATCCAGAAGGTTGAGAAGCAGATCGAGGAATCGAAGACTTATCTTCTCCAGAAAGTCGGGGAGAAGATTGACGATCAAGTTGCCAAGGCAGATCAGAACATCAAGAAATCGTCAGCGAAGCTCCGTTCCGACATCCAGAAGGTCAAGAAACAGATCGAGGAATCGAAGACCTATCTTCTCCAGAAAGTCGGGGAGAAGATTGACAATCGAATTGCCAAGGCAGATCAGGACATCATGTGGATGCTTTACAATGCCGACAATTCCCTTGGGAAGCGGGTGAAGGATATTGATGACCTCTTCCCAAGATGCAATGTCGCATCGTCGCGCATCTGCAGACTGTGTGTGGTGGGGAACCCTCGAGGTACGCCGCTATCTCGGTGCAAAGAGTTTGTCAGAGGCTAACCAACGTCCCCAGCTCCGAGGAGGTGAAAGCGATAGAGGTTGATTGAGAGGCTGCGAGAGGTAGCGGGAGGCTAGACTCTGGCTACGCTCATCTTTGCGTTTGCGTTTGTGTTTGTCCTTCTGTCATTTTTGTTGGTAGAAAGAGTACTTGGGATGCACTGGAATAAAAAATTAAACATACCTCTGTTTGTGTCTTGGAGATGCTGGACACACAGCTGTCAATTGGTGTGGCAATGTGTGCGATGCGACGGAGCTGTAATTGGTGTGGCGATGCGAAAAGATGAAGAATCCGGTACACGGCAATTTTAGCCCCCACGCGGAGATGATGCAAGCCATTATATCAGCGCTAAATCAATGGCCAGCAGTCAAAAGCTGAGCTGCGATGTACTACTGTATGACTTACAACAAGTGGGTTACTGGCTCGTGCGGAGAAAGATTAAATATTGAAATTCTGGACACTGATTTCGGCCTCTACTGTAGCCTGTGCGGAGAAAGATTAGACATTGATATCTGCACACTGATGTAGCATGGGTCTTTGCTATAGAACATTACTGTTAAACAGGTTGCTTGCGTGAGGAACCTTGGTTCCTTACATAAGGATCGTATTTATACTACGCGGTGTAGTTACAGAGGCTCCTCACCATAAGGCACTATGTAGCCAGGTGCAAGTCTTAGTACAGAAGCCCCAGTACAAACCAGTCACGACCTCGCACCGTGCCTGCTAAGCCTAGGGACTTTTCTTAGCTATTGCACACCCCTTGGCTATTAACCGCACTGGCTGTAGGGGTAACTATCGAGCTCGAGGATCAATTCCATGTCCTTCGAGGAGGGCCAGCAGTTAAAAAGCAGGGAACGGACTCTCTACTCAGACCTATATCACCATGTATATAGGATGGGCGAAGTCCATCACACCTCTCTTCACTTCTTTTCTTCCTCATGTTTGGCGTCTTCGTTGCGAAGGCCTGTAGTCGTCCTCGGCAGGACGTTAAAAAGCCTCCGGCGTCGTTGATTAGCTTTGAATACTGGGTAAATGGGGCGGTTGGATGTGTAGCAGCAACTCTAGGTGGCTTCCAACCGTCGGTTTCCCATTGCCGAGTTGAATTTCTTGAGCTTATTAACGATGAGCGAGTTGGCACCGGCGACAGTACCGCACGCCTCACCCTTAATTATCTTATACCAGGCATAAGAGGCGTTAGTCTTCTTCTTAGTCCGGAAGCCAGACATAGTGACTTGCTGTAACTTTATTAAGTAATTAGCTTGACTCAAGAAAACAGCTAGAACTGCTGCATACGCCGCAGTGGTTGTGAAGATGTCAGACCGCTTTGCGGTAGTGACTCCGCTGAGAAATGCGGCAAAGACGACCACGAATGCTGTTACTACGCCGAGTCAGATGGTGGTGTCCGCCTGCCGCAAGATCCAGAGAACCCATACGGCAACGACGAGAAATATAAGGGCAGAGACCATGGTGGCGAGTGTCACCATCTTGTGTAGTACGCTCTCCTCTGTGATGGAGAACTCAGCTGAGGTGGGGTGCGGTTTCTGCCAGAAATCCAGGGGTTAGTCATATGTTGAATGATTCTAGACTAACACATTATTAGCCTGCACGCGAGTCAGTCGTATCGAATAGCGTTAACTCACCGTGAAAAAATTTCCGATTATTCCAATGCTACTAAGCATTCTAGAGAAACTATCTTCGTCGCCCGGCGCATAGAGTGTTATCGCTTCGGTTTTGTAGGGAAATTTGCGCCTGTCCCTGGGGATTGGATAGGGTAAGATGACTCCGCTTGACGTTTCAATTCCATTAGCATCAGGTTCGATCTGGTTGGCGAATAGACCGTTGAGAATAGAACTGGCCGCGAAAGGCGGCCGTCGTGAGGATGATCCCAATGTTGGGGGCGAAAACCAATTCTGAACGGCCTTGAAGGTACGCTCGGCTGGATGTTGAATGCTCAGCACATCCCCATACCTAATAATAGCTTCTTCTATTGAACGTGTCAACCAGTTCTGTCACGAGGTTGCTGGTTGCTCGTCGTCTCTTGGCGCTTACGATAATCCTTGATCGCGTTGTTGAGTGCTTTGGCGGTCTCCCATTTCGCTCTTACCAATGCCATGGATGCTGGGTGATACCCAGCCGCAGTGATAGGTACTTCACCGTACTTTCTATTTAGTCCCAGGATGTAGTGGTATCGCAATTCGTCTGAAAAGGCCCCTGTGAACGCCGGGGGCCCCCCACTCGCGCAGGGCGGATGGGGGTATTTTCAGATCATCGTCGCTTTTTGAGCCATCATCACTTTTTGAGCCATCATCGTCTGTAGCCAAGGTTCCTTCCTACACAGGCGAACTCTTCCCATGATCTGTCTGCTGCTTCGACTTCCGTTGCCACTCGCTCAACCAAACTTTCGCCCACAATGTCACTGACGTTCAATTCGTCCAGTGTTCGCTGGTGATCTTCCAGTGCTGCGACTCGACCTTCTAGCCAGAGCAAGTTCCAAATGGAAGCCGCGTGAAATCTGCGGGCGATGACGGTTGTCATATCTGGGTCACCCGCAAGGAAGGCTGTGGTGCCAGCGAAACCTTCCGGGCCTCTGAAGTCTCCCCCCGACTCGCCATGAAGGGCTTGAGCGTGGTGAGATTCCAGATCAGTAGGCTCGTCCTCTTCGCCATCTTCGTCGGTTTCGTGTAATGAATGAAAATTCGGCTGGGCAGTCGAGATCTGAACGAGGAGTGGACGGGAGGAGTGGTGTTGCGTCCGGTTCAAGCAGAGTTTCGGACGCAGATTTGATCTGAATAAATAAGGGGACCCGGCGACTTCCGACTGTGGGACTGGGGAAAACTGTGAAAGCGCCTGACTTCCAGCGGGAGGGGGGGGGGGGGGCATTGAACGAGGTTGGACGAGAGCTCCAAGGGCATGGCATGTGCGCGCCAATGAAATGACGTTCGGGTATATCGGACTCGCGGTTACCGGTTTCTTGTTCAGCGGGTTGCATAGCCTCGCGTGGAATGCCCCATTCGCTACCAGACTGGAGATGCTGCTCTGGCGCATATCACACGTCGCCATCTCGTCAAAGTTTGTTCTAGTTCTGCTGTTCTACTCTTGGGAGGTGTCTGGGCCAATTTAGCAAGACTTTGGCGAAGCTCTCAAACCCGTTAAGGCCTTTCACAGACGTCTAGGCAAACCATTCCAGTGGTTGCTTGAGACAAGTTGCGTGGGTAATCCTGTTATTTATTTACGCACTCTCCCTTCTTAGACTGCTATGCGACGTCTCAGTTATTGCAGCCGCTGCATAACCTTGGTTCCATCGCAAGCAGGGAAGGAGAAAAGATTGGGCTTAGAATTGGTTTTGGGTCATACCGATAAAGTTCCTCAATCGAATAATAATGGGATGTGATCCCATCGGCCCTCCGCATTTCCTGCTCTCGATGATACCGGAAGGCTTCAAAATCGCCTCTTTCCATAGCGCGGGACGCCTGGTCTAAATGACTACCAGGTGAGTCATCAATCTTCCACGCCGCGCGCTTACCATCTATCGTTCTACCGCCCATCGAAAGGCCTACCTCGTAGTCCCGTAAAGCTCGTAGCATAGGGATTAGACCATTCGTTAGGGTTTGACTTGTTAAGGTGTAAGTCAGGACGGTAGCGTATTCCTCAGGCATGTTATGCGTCGTGACCATCCTGACACGGCGAATACTACCACCCAAATAGACACAGAGCTTCTCACCGAGCCTTATGCCAGCATTAGTAGTCCAGAAGTCAGGAGGGGTGTTCTCGCAGGAGATAGCTAGAGAATAGATACGAGGGATCGTTTGTAGCATTTGAGCTAGCTCATCGAGCTTGCGCTCAATATTCTCAAGATCTTGGCCTTCAATGGTAATGACTAGGCGGCGGGGAAACTTCTCCTTCTCATAATTGTGCTGTTCGCGCGGGTAGGCTTTGTTTCTCCACAAGCCACCATATAGGGAACTTTCTCTATAATAGAAGTTTGGAAAGATGTCATTTAGGTAGCTAAAGCTAAGGTTTCGCGCTTCAGCTATTTGGTCGTACTTGAAGTCGCCACATACTCTTTGGACAGGAGTAACAGGTATAGCATCCTTGAGTTTCTGCGGAAGATTCATGCGGACTCTAAAGGTATTCTCGTCATAGAGTATGGGATGTGATTCGGAGAAGACAGCCTTACATGTCCGCATGATGTTAGGATGCAGTTTAGGCTTTTTCCAGTCAATATCAATCACGTCACTCGAGATAAGCAGCTCGCGGTAAATCTGCAGGCGAATTTCGGCTGGTATAATCTCGAAAGCAGATTGGCATAAGCCCTCGTTCCCTAGGGAATGATCTGCCATGGTGACTGTAGAGAGAGGTGTATAAGACATAATCATATTAGGAAACCCTTTAAGGAAAGAATATCTTTTTAAGTTGTTTCAAGAGCTGTTAATGGAAAATTAGTCAAAGAAGCTGTTTAGTGAATATTATCAATGGCTTCCATTGTATAAGCTATGTTGGTCATTTCTCTTGCTCTTTATTTCTAATAGCATGCCTTTGACCTCGTTCTTTCTCTCTTTGTTTGCGCATCTAACCCTATTGTTTGCGCATCTAACCCTATTGTTCCCGAACCTCCCCTTTATCAGAAACTTGTGGCCGTAAGCTAGAACCAGAACAGAGAATCAATGAAATTCAGGCATGCACAGCCCCATCGATTGGGTAGAATCTAGTGTGGTGTTTCTGACAGAAACCCCGTGCTCTGGATATATTGGGCTAGCTTGGAGAGCCGACTAGTGTACAGTAGAAAAGAACGCCGTCTAAGATGCCCGTTCGCCTCGTCGAGTTTAGTCGTTTAAAATGTATTTCATGATGGTCGACTTCCCGGAGCCAGGAATAGGTATCTAGGATGGTGTCGGCCATGGCGGCACCCCTCGTCTCGAGCGACTCGAACTGGAGGTTGCCGCAAATGGACTGTGCTGCTCTCTCGAGGTCGACACCCGACACATCCACCATCAACGGATCCAGCTGCCAGTCCTCGGCCCAGATGACACTGGAAAGCTCGTCTTCCAGGTCCTTCCGAAAGGAACAGCAGGACGGTTGGGCGGCACGCCCGACTCCAACTGCCAGAGATTTTCGTCCATGGCTTGGAGCTAGCTGTGGAACTGTGCATCCCTTCTTGCGCTGTCTTTTGTCTCTTCCCTAGGAAAAATCAATGCGAGAAGAGAAGGATGATCTGGTTAGCCAATATCGGCGAATTGGACCACTGCGGCAGCTATCGCCAGAGCGCTCAGGGGTCCACGGCAGAAGGCTTTTTTTATTTGCACATTTCCAATTATGCATTGCTAACACAAGCAATTGCGCAGGTCACAGCACATTCTTCTTGGGTCTCTCATTTCTTTCCTTTGCCACAGATTCACAGTGCACTTCTTTCCTTCGCCATCTGCCTCGACGTTTCCTTCTTCGACACGTCGGATTTTGCCTGCGACATTTTTTTCCACCGATGTGTGGTTCACCGAGGAATCTCAGGATACCCGAGACTCTCTGCCTGGAGAAGAACTACGCTCTGAAGCGAAACAGCATGGAGAGGAGGGACCTGGAGCATAGGGCATGTTTTGGGGAACAGGTGTGGACAAGCCCGATTAGCGATGATTTCAAGCCCCGAGGCATCGCGTATGTACGTGTCTAAACACAAACACTACAGAGCTCTGCGATACCAAAGCCATACTCCGGTGACTTCAACCTGAACCAAAGTGCTGACTTCTCGGTGGGGAGATAAACCGTCCGGATGAAGTTCCCGCTGTCGTCGACGCAGACCGCGGTGATGTGTGACCTACTATCAGCCTCGCTCGTGTGGTCGCCCTCGCTACGTCGATGCCGGTTACCAGACGTCCCCCGGATACGAAATCTCGCTGGCTTTAGCTACCGTGCAATAACCTCGGCGGCCGTGTTGCCAGGAATGGCTGATTCGTTGGCCGCCACCGCGGCCTCCAGCAGCGCTTTAATCGCGTCCGCTGCACCTTCGGGCCGCTGCAAAGCTTGTGCTTGGTGTTTATGGAAGATGTTCTCCCGGATTGTATAGCTCTCGATGCGTCGGCGTCGACCACCTGCAAGGCCAGCGCCACCTTGACCGCCCCGCGCGTCACCACCCGGCTGCTGCAGTCCCAGGCCGACTACTTCGCGCTGCTCAAGGCCAATCCTGCTGTCCGCCGCAAGCTCCTCGCCATATGCCCCGTCAATGACACCGTGTACCTCGTCGTAGGCACCATGAGCGCGCGAGTAGCCCGGTTCGAGCGCTCAGCCTTCGGGGCCGTAGCACCAGCGGGGGAGTCAAGCTTCCGTTGGAGGCGGCGGCCGGCGCGGCGGCAGCGGCTACTGTCATTGCTGTAGCTATCCCGATGCCGGATCCAGAGACGGGCTACGAGCGGTGTTGAGGATGGCGGGCGAGACGGCGTCGTTTACCGCGGAGGGTGAGAGCGAACAGGTGTTCGCAGTCGCGTGTCGGGTTATCAAGAGGACGTGGCGCGGACTGGGGAACGAGATGCGCATGGGAGGCAGGCAACCCGAGTACAACGGGGGTGCACTTTGGGTCGGATGACAGCGATGATGGTAGCGAGGATGAGGACGAAGGCGGTGACGAGACTGGGTTGAGTGAGGCGGAGGAGTTGGCGCTGGCAGAAGGACTCGAGCTGAGAGAGCTGATAGTGTAATATCGAGAATGTGAAGCAGAGTCTCGCAGTTGTTCGGCAGCTTGGATGTCTTAAACGCATGCTATCCTATCAAACACGAGGTTCCACTGCCAAGCTCAGGTCCCCACACGTTCTTCGCCATGGAATCTCGCGAGACTTTTGCCCAACGTCGCCCGCCGTGCCCCAATAGAGCCCTGCTGACCACGACGTCCCTTCTTGTACTCTTTGACTTCACATACTCGTTTCTGCCCCTCTGCTTTCGCTTCCGACCTCACCCTTTCATTTCACGAGTTGCCGCAAAACACTCGCGTCTGCGCGCATGAAATTTGCGTTGCTGCTGTGGCCTCCAGTCACCAGGGTCCCCAATGATTCCCGTCGTGTCGGCACGGCGCTGTATCCACTCGAGTCGAAAGTATTTGACCTTCTCTTGGTGAGTGCATCTGTAATCGACCTTCATTTTGCCCTGAATTGGAATCTATGGCGCGTACGGACCGCAGAAATAACCCAAACGCAGCGCCACCCAGAGAGAAGGTGGCACTCAACATCCACGTTTCGAGCAGCCACCCTCATTACTTGGCGAGTTCGACGAGACGTACAGACCACAACATAGCAAGTGGCATACAAATGCGACCGAGCATTCCATCAAAGAGATCGTCACCCACTAACGACGCCTAGTGAGATCCGCGCCGCTTCCACTCAAGCATACCGATAAACGTCAAGAATGGCTGCCCTTATGCCTCGCGGATATCGCTCCGTTACCGAATACCGTTTCCACAAGGAACAGACCGACGCCATTATTCGAGTTACCGCATACCATCGCAAAGACTACTGTCGCTCCGTTATATGGTTCTCGCCTCGCGAACACGTTAGAATTCATCAGTCAATAGCAACACCCTTCAGGCGGACTTCTAATACGGGGCTCGGCTCCCTTAATCGGCTACCCCTTGAGCTCTTACATGATGTATTCTTACGTCTGGACATGCTTTCTCTATTCAACCTTCGACAAGCAAATCTCAGATCGAGACAGACAGTGGACTCTCTCAAGCAATATCAGGTGGTAGTCTCGCATGGACTAAACCTTTTCTGCGCCTTTTTACGAACACGACTTGCTATTGGCGTGTCTTTATTCGACTTTCACGACGCTCTATGCCCCAAGGCTTGTGTTTTTTGCGGCGAATTTGGCGGGTTTATGTCCCTACTACTCTGGAATCGATGCTGTTTTAAGTGTCTCCAAGGGGCTTTAAAAACTCAAGTACAACTTCTTGCCGCTGTCCGGAAGCAATTCCACTTGACCAAGACCGAATTAGGCCAACTAAGGTCGTTCAAGACTTTACCCGGGATATATTCGATGAAGGAATCTGTGAACAAATCCCGCATCACGGTCGTTTCTGTTCACCAGGCCATATTGGTTTCCGGACAGCAACCGCATTCACAAGCACAGGCACAGCCAGCGAACTCAGGGCGGAATCAAAAGTTCAATTTTATGGGTTCGTGCGCACTTCCTTACTATGATAGACGAACCGGCAGAGTCGAACACGGAATGTCATGTGCTGGGTGTCAACTCGCTCTCGAAAAAGACATCATTGGCTCCAGGGGCGAGATATGGGCATTCGAGGCTCGCGACAAGGTATATGCGCAAGATGACTTTATGGACCATTTTCGATGGTGTGAACAGGCACAGCTCCTATGGAGATCGAGTGGATAAGGTAAACACCGGCCAATCGAGCTACCGGAGGCTGCTCGAAGAGGAGGCTATTTCAACAGTAGAGAATAACAAGGATGTGAAAACTCTTCGCCAACGTATTGCGGGCGGGCTGTCCTGAAGTGTCTCAGTAGAGAATGTGGAATGGCATGGCCAGAGTAGTGCATGATAATACAACCTGAATTCTCGGTTGGATCCATCCAGACTGGCCAGACCGGCTCAGGAATAACTAAGTACATGGTTCGTCTTTGTTGTCAATACTCTGTTCACTGAGAACAAGAAAGGCCTTATGGCCACACAAATAAGGAGGTTTGTGTCCATCCGCTTCTTCCTCTGAGCGACTGGCTTTGTTTGCCCGCATTGCGCGGCCTAAAAGGCCTGACAAAAAGTACCGAGAAAGCGGGCGAATTCCCAGACTGCCTAACCTATAATTCGCCTATCATAAGCCGTGGCCAGACAGAGAGAATCGTATTGATACAGACGGAGCGCTCAGGAAAAGACAGGGAGATGCAGCCGATCATCTTGTCCATAGAAGTAGACGATGACGATTCTTTTGAAAGCGAATACCGACTGCGAATCGGAAACCAAGTCAAATATCTCGCCATCTCTCCCGGTACCTTTGACCGAGACACACTTTCATTTCCCCTTCAGTCAATACCCGCTCTTCCTTACAACGAGAAATGGACCGTGGCCAGTATCTCACGAGATAAAACCAGTGGTGACTTGGAAACCTCTATCTTCAACCGGACACTACCTGGCGTCAAGTGTCAATGGCATCATACAAGGTTGATTGTCTAGAGTTGGAGAAGACAAAACAGCTCACGGCAATGGCTTTCGAAGCCGTCTCGCGTTCGATCCTACCAAGGACTCTCCCGTCACAAGCCACTATGATCGCTAAAAATCGCCCGTTTCGAGTGGGAGCTGCCTCGCATCGAACAAGAAACCAGGGCATATCAGTTGCTTGCGGGCTACGGACTGGCCCCACGCTTTCTCGCCCATATTCATGAAAATGGACGCATCATGGGTTTTCTATTGGAGAAAATAGAGGGACGCTCTGCTTCCTTCCAAGACCTGAGCGTTTGCGAAACCACTTTAGGGAAGCTCCACAAACTGGGACTTGTACATGGGGATGTGAACCGATACAACTTCCTCGTCGCGGAAGAAGGGGTGAAACTAATCGACTTTGAACGCCTCTAGGAGAATGCTGGCCGCGAGTCGATGAGCAAGGAATTGGAGAATTTACGTGCCGAATTGGTCGACGAGTCAGGACGCGGAGGAGGTTTCATTTTCCATGCCGATAGCAACTGATATTGAAGCTTGAGACGCACCTGCTGGTTTGTAGGCGATGCGCATGTACGTGCAGCGTGCCTGGGAATTGTCAACCGCGCAATGGAGTTGTTCGATGGGATGCCTAACTCGCAGCATAGGTCTTGGTAACCCTTGGGCTCCAGATCTTCCTCTGTAGATTCAGCAGTCCTCCTTAGTTTTGATGTCGCCGTCCTCCTGCGACTGCGAACACAAACTATTCAGGTCTTGGCGCTGATGGGTACATTGCAAGGCCGCCGAAGTCCTTCTCGGCAAGCAGAAAAGTTAAAAGCCTCCTGTTGTTATCGGTGTAATGAGAAAATAATCTGTGGCCGAAATAATCTCCGGCGTTTCCAATGTCCTACAGTACATATACCAGTGTGAAGGTCCGATAATCATCAGAAAACAGTACAGTAAAATCTCTAGTGGTCGGAATTGGTGCTTGGCTGCCGGGTGCCGCATCCAAGGCAGCTGAGTCATCCAGCATCGAGAAGCTTGTGGCTGGTGAAACAAACGAGCCGGTTCAAGTGGCTGGAGTTGAGAGTCGATAACCGGTGGGACCGTGCGTGTGAGTCGCTGGGTTGACTCATGCTTGCAACCCCTCGCTCGCCCGCAGAGAATTCCTGCAGCAAAACGGGCCCTCCACATAATAAGGTACAGTCACCCTCCACGCCCATTGACCCCTCCACCCCAGCCTGGATGCCGATTTCGTTCTGGCGACTGGTTGGCACGAGAAAGGATTCAGTTTTCAGAGTTTCCTCGCCGCTTGTCTTCCCATCGCCTCGACGCTACACCTTTCGAACCACTACTGCAAGAATGGCCGACACAAACACTCCCGCAGCTGCGCCGGATGCGCCTGCCCCCAAGAAGAATGGTGAGCTTCGAACCCCGCTACGCCGAGCCCGTTGACGGTGCTGACCCCTCTTGGTGCGCTCCAGACAAGAAGGACAAGGCCAAGGCCGACAAGGCAGCGAAGTTCGCGGCAAAGCAGAAGGCAATGAAGGAGCAGCAACAACAGGTGCCCGCCGCACAAGCAGCCCCGAAAGTAAAGGCGCCCGCCGCGCCGGCTCTCCCCCGCTACGAGGACGCGACACCCGCCGGCGAGAAGAAGATCATCCAGCCTTTCGGCCACCCTCACTTCTCTGCATACAACCCCTCGGCCGTTGAGTCCGCCTGGTATCAATGGTGGGAGAAGAGCGGCTTCTTCAAGCCCGAAACCCACGGGTCTAGTGAGGTTGGGACATATGTCATCCCTCTGCCCCCGCCGAACGTCACTGGCGCTCTTCACTGCGGCCATGGACTGGCCAATTCCCTGCAAGACACTCTGATCAGATGGCATCGCATGAGGTGAGTGGTGTCCCTAATGCAGAGTCCGCCCAGGGCTGAACTGACGGTTACAGGGGTTTTGTCACACTCTGGCTGCCCGGCTGCGACCACGCAGGTATCAGCACCCAGTCTGTAGTCGAGAAGATGCTGTGGAAGAAGGAGAAGAAGACTCGCCTTGATCTGGGCCGCGAGTCCTTTACCAAGCTCGTCTGGGACTGGAAGGGCGAGTACCACCAGAAGATCAACAATGCCCAGAGGCTGATGGGTGGTTCCATGGACTGGAGCCGCGAGGCTTTCACAATGGACGAGAACCTGACTGCGGCTACCATGGAGACCTTCTGCCGCCTCCACGATGAGGGCCTCATCTACAGATCGGACCGCCTGGTGAACTGGTGTACCAAGCTCAATACCGCCCTGAGCAACCTGGAAGTCGAGAACAAGGAGATCACTGGCCGCACGCTCCTCGAGGTTCCCGGGTACGAGAAGAAGGTCGAGTTCGGAGTCTTGACGTACTTCAAGTACCCCATTGAGGGCAGCGAGGAGACTCTTGAGGTCGCCACGACGCGTCCGGAGACGATGCTAGGAGACAGTGGCATCGCTGTCAATCCTGAAGACACCCGCTACAAGCACCTTGTCGGCAAGTTCGCTCGTCACCCGTTCACAAACCGCCTCCTCCCGATTGTAGCAGATACCTATGTCGACAAGGAGTTTGGTACCGGTGCCGTCAAGTTGACACCAGCGCACGACTTCAACGATTACCAATTGGGTCAACGACACAATCTCGAGTTCATCAACATCTTGAATGACGATGGAACTTTGAATGAGAACGCTGCTCAATTCCAAGGACAAAAGCGCTTCGATGCGCGTTACACTGTCGTGGAAGAGCTGACCAAGCTTGGGCTCTACACAAAGAAGGAAAGTAATGCGATGAAGATTCCTCTCTGCGAAAAGTCAAAGGATGTTATCGAGCCGTATATGAAGCCACAGTGGTGGGTTCAGATGCGCGAGATGGCGGATGAGGGTCTGAAGGCTGTCAACGACGGCAGAATTACGATCAACCCTGAAAGCGCAAGGAAGAACTATACACACTGGATGACGAACATCCAGGACTGGTGTATTTCCAGGCAGCTGTGGTGGGGTCACAGGATCCCCGCATATCGTGTCATTTTTGACAATGACGGTGGTGAGACTAAGGAGTCCTCTTGGATCGTCGGACGGACCGAAGAGGAAGCCCAGTCTAAGGCCCAAGCGAAGTTTGGGTCTAGGTCATTCCGTTTGGAGCAAGATCCCGACTGTCTCGATACCTGGTTCTCGTCCGGCCTCTGGCCTTTCGCCACACTTGGGTGGCCGCGGGCAGATGCTCCTGATTTCAAGCGCTTTTTCCCTACCTCAACCCTCGAATCGGGCTGGGATATCCTCACCTTCTGGATGGCTAGAATGATCGTAAGTTCATGACAACGCTTCTTCTTGCTCTTGCGACTTGGCTGTGAGTTTAAGCATGAGTGCTAACAACGCCTGACAGATGCTCAGTCTCAAGTTGACGGGTGAAATCCCGTTCCGCGAGATCTACTGCCACAGTCTGGTCCGTGACTCGGAGGGCCGGAAGATGAGCAAGTCCTTAGGCAATGTCGTCGACCCCCTGGACATCATCAACGGTATCGAGCTCCAGACGCTTCATGACAAGCTCTTGGTTGGAAATCTGAAGGAGGACGAGATTGCGCGTGCGACGAAATACCAGAAGACGGCATTTCCCTCTGGAATCCCAGAATGCGGAGCCGATGCTCTGCGCTTCACTCTTCTTTGTGAGTTCTGTCCCTTCTCGTGTTGTTAGGGCCCCTTGTCTGATTATAATTACAGCCTACACCACTGGCGGTGGGGATATCAACTTCGATATCAAGGTCATGGCGGCCTATCGCCGTTTCTGCAACAAGGTCTGGCAAGCCAGCAAATACGTACTGTCTAAGTTGCCGGAGGGGTTTACTCCAGCTCCTAAGCTGAACCTTGGGTCCCTTTCTATCCCCGAGCGCTGGATTTTGCACCGCCTGAACCAGGCCTCTCTCGGCGTTCACGAGGCATTGGAGGCCCGCGAGTTCTCGAAATCTACGAAGATTGCCTACCAATTCTTCTACGATGAACTTTGCGACGTCTTCATCGAGAACAGCAAGAGTCTTCTGAGCGACGGTACCCCCGAGGAACAGAAGAGCGTTGAGCAAACTCTGTACTACGTGTTGCACGCTTCGATGCGCCTGTTGCACCCATTCCTCCCCTTCATCACTGAGGAGATTTACCAGAGATTGCCCCGCAAGGAAGGCGATGCTGTCTCTGTCATGTTGGCACCGTACCCAACCTTCGACTCTGCCCTTGATTTCGCGTCCTCGGCTGAGGACTACGAGCTTGGCCTTCAGTGCGCCGCTGGCGTCCGCTCATTGGCGTCTGATTACAACATCCGTGCCGACGGAGTTGGTTATATCAAGGTGTCCACAGCTGGCAGCACCGCCAAGGTCGGCTCCCAGCTCGCAGACATCAAGACATTGAGCGGAAAGGGAATTTCAGATGTCAAGGTGCTCGGCCCCGACGTAGATGAGGCTTCGGTTCCCAGCGGCTGTGCCGTATATGTTGTGTCGTCAGAGATTGTTGTGCTCCTACAAGTTGCGGAGCAGATCAAAGATCTTGGCGCCGAGATCAAGAAGTTGATGACCAAACTTCAGAAGACAGATGTTGCCATTACAAAACAGCAGGAGCTGCTGGGCAAGGATGGGTTTGAAAAGGTCAGTGATGTCGTTCAAACGGCAGAGAAGAAGAAGTTGCTCGATTTCCAGTCAGCAAAGGAGAACTACGAGAGGACACTAGAAGAGTTTAGCAAGTTGAGCATCGGGGGTGCTGAGACGAAGGCTTAATCTGCCTAATTGGATCAGTGGGATTCTTAGAAGTTACATATAAAACAGACAGCATGCCTCATGGACGGCTATCCTGGTCTTGTTGAACTTTGTAGAAATGCGCGTTCTCCGAGTTGGTAGCCCACGAAAGCCCTTCGGGATGGAATTCGTATTTTGCACAACATCTGATTCCGAGTTGAGTTATCACCCACGTATTTTCCATGCCGAAAGAATAATGGCGCTTTTGCAGAATCGTTGACTTGACGCTTTCCTGTGTGAAGCAGGGGTCAACGCAGCACTTGCGAATGCCTTCCCTTGAGATTAGTGTTTCGTCTCACTCCACGATGCCAAGGCGCTAGGGGCCCGGTGTGTGGGGTCGAATCTGAGGGGTGGGTCTCACTGCCAAGATGCGGTCGGCTATTTGTGGCTGTGGCTGTGGCTGTGGCTGTGGCTGTGGCTTAAACTACCTGCCCTAACTTTGAGTTGATCTGCCCGCACATTCCTAAAATAAATTTGGCGATTCTGAATTCGAAAACCGCACCACATCACAACGTCCCTTGAAGTCGCCGACGACGAAGGTAATTCCGGCCTAAAATACCACCGTGATACCCGCGAGTTATACTGACCTGATCGGTTGACAGAGTAATCGCCAAAATGAGTACGTTCCCAATTCCCCTCCAAACACCCGTCGCCCTCGATTGTCGCCCCTCTCAAATCGATCCCCTCGAATCTCGAACACGATGCCTGGAGCCGCTCGAGCTCTGCACGGCGCTGCTGCACGATATACGATATCACCATATGGATAGAGAGATTAGTCGCTGACATTTCCTATAGCTAAGGGAACTTCCAGCTTTGGCAAGCGGTATGTTGGACCTCTGAATGGCCTCGCCTGGGGACGACCATGCTGACTCTCTGGATAGCCACACCAAGACCCACGGTCTCTGCAGACGCTGCGGGTAAGTCGACACCGAGCCCGATATTGTGAACCGAAGAAGGAAACGATTCGGGACGCTGGGGATTGCCGATTTCGAGGAACGAATGTTGATCAGGTCTCTTCAGTCGCCGTTCCATGCACAACCAGAAGCACACCTGCTCGTCGTGTGGCTACCCTGCCGCCAAGGTCCGCAAGTGTACGTCAAATCCGAAGTCCCCCGAAGCACAATCTTCATGCTTCTCCGTCAGGCTGGGCACGCAATACTAACAGGTCATTTTAGACAACTGGTCCGAGAAGGCTAAGCGCAGAAAGGTTACCGGTACCGGCCGCATGCGTTACCTTAGCACCGTTGCGAGGAAGTTCAAGAACGGATTCCAGACTGGCGCCCCCAAGGACTCCCGGGGACCTTTGACCGCCACTGCATGAAGGAAGACGTGATGGGAGGTGGCTGATGCGGATGTGGACGCGGGACACGGGCGACGGCACAGGATGGTTTTCGGCGAGCGGTGTACAGGGGCTTTTCGGACGGACCTACTTCCTTTTCGCTGCTACATCCCAACATACATGCATGATTTATCGCGGAACTAGGTTCACGGTCTACATCAAGCAAAGGTCATGAAAAAATGGCGTAACACTTTTGCGGGCGGACCAAACATTTTCTTCCCAGATTCTCGTGACCATAGAAGAATAGGGGCGACACCATCTGTACAAGCTAGGCTAAAGCCGAGAACAAAATGCTCATGGGAGTTGAGAGCTTGAGGACAGCATCTACTGTCCTCGCTCGAATACTCGCACGCCGCCATCGCCTCCTACATGATATAATAACTCCCTCTCCTCAACTGGCGCCCCCGAATCATTTCCACCTGCCGTGATTCTCATGACGCCGCTCACATCCTTCGCGGTGCCCGTATCCAGCAGCCGCAAACTGACAACCGTCTGCGCCTCATGCGCCAACGACATGACGAACGATGCATGTTCCTTCTCAAGTGTAGTCGTCTGCGCGCTCATCAACGGCTCGTCTGCCGACAGCGTAACAACCGCAGCATGTGTCTTCTGTGAACCCCATCCGTCAGCAATCATCATCCCACACCCTCACCGGCCCGTAGGCCCAGGGAGGCAGCAGCAGTAACCCACCTCTCTCAGCTCAAGCAACACCTCCCGCAGCTCAGCCCCCGAGACACCGCCCTCGCCGCCCGCAGCAGCAAGCAGGAAATCCAGCTCGTCAACAACCAGCACGACCCTCCCCCCTTTCGCAAGCAACTCCTCCACAGCGGCGCGCAGCACCCTCCC
>Ga0247760_1001466_pt1 | contig 21733 bp, 12 predicted proteins | sample UWRJL171409R4_FD_179936 | JGI IMG/M metagenome (GOLD analysis project Ga0247760, IMG submission 179936) | Plant litter microbial communities from Arlington Agricultural Research Station in Wisconsin, United States - UWRJ-L171-409R-4 | ecosystem: Environmental > Terrestrial > Plant litter >... | reverse complement strand
AAAAAAAAAAAAAAAATAACAGGGCAGGAGCAATTTTTCTTGACAGCGAATGGAAAAAACGCTGTGATTTTGGAAAATCTTGGCTGATCCGGCCTGACGGTGGCCAATGAGAAGCCTCCCTTGGCCCCAAAAAGTGGACCAATACTAGCCAATACCCAAGCCAACTCTGGCTTCAGAGTTGCTTGCCTTCCTGAGGGTATTGGCTTAGTTGGCTTGCTTGGGTTAGTTGGGCTTCGGTGAGTTGGCTTGATCAGAGCGCTGGTGCCTTGTCGATGACACGATCGAGATGTCGGCGGTGGGGTTGGGCATTAGATTTGTTGTCGACGGTTCGGGGCCGCGGCAATACCGGAGGGCCTCGACACTTTGGGATCTTGCGGTGAAATCGGGGCCTCGGGAATGATCGAATCTTGGTCCTCACCGTAGCTGACGTCATGGTCTGGAGGCTTACTGCGTAGGTAGACAAGGCTGCAGAGGTATCCTAGTGGAGGTCATATTTCCTCGGCTTGCACAAGATCGTCCTTTCCCCTTGCAACAAGCCGCTGCAATTTTAGCCCCACCGGAGGGTATTGTCGAAACTGGAGACCAATCACCCTTCGCCGTTCGTGTTACCTGAGGGGGCGCTAGTTAGGACACACCAACCCGCACGCCAGACTTTCCTGCGCCCCTCATGCGTTTGTGAGTGTCAAATCCTCGTAGGCACAATCCGTAATGGGCCCCTCCCATTACTGGCCCCAGGGTGGCTGAAAACGGGCCTCTGAGGCTGTGCAGCTCCACCATAACTTACAGACGTATTGGTTTGTAGGTGTGGTGTTGTTTCCGGGTGTTTTCCACCGGATCACGGTATATTGGCCTCAGCCTTTACAACATTAAAAGGTAACCAATAAACTTTTTTTTAAAATACTAAAATTAAAACTTACGTTACTAGCTATGCAGCCTCCCATGACCCTGCCTCGTTCATAGAAAGTGTGGAAAGCAGAAGTTGCTGGCCCAAGAAAATGGAAACGTAGAAACTACAAAGGCTATGGGCGAGGGCGGGGTGTCCTGGACGAGAACAGAATAAAACATGTGGTTGGATGCACCATTGTGCGCTAACGTCAGGTGAAGAATTGACGTCGGCCTAAGCTTTGAGTTTGTGTTCTGCCTGGACCAATAAAGGGCCGCCAGTTTCAGGCCAACAGCATTGGTTGGCCACGGCGAGACGGGGTGCCTATTATGGTAGGCCTCAATGCAGCTGAACTAACTTCCCCGCTCATCGTGCAAGATCTGAAAGCGCTCTCCTTTCCCTTTTTCCCCTTCATTCAATCAACAACAGGCTGGACCATGGCTTCTCTTCTCGAGTCAGTCTTCAACCATGTTGTCCTGCCACCTAAGCTTCCAGGGTGCCGCGACCTCAACGGGAGGGCAGTTGAGGACAACCTTCTGTCACGACTTATCGCCGCCTGCGACACTCTGAGAGCTCTCCCGGGCCAAGGGAAACAGCGACACTGGCAGTCCGTTCGTCAGCAGCTTCTCATGTGCCTCGATCTCCATGGTTGCCGCTTTGATCGAGCGTCAATACGGCGCGCATTCTCCAATCTGTCGACTGACTGTCCGGTGGTCTTACATGTAGAGGAGCAAAATTGTGCCATCCTCGTTCGCCTATTGCCTAGGTAAGGTAATTATTTGATGCACCTCCCAACTAGCCAACATGGAATACACCTGCCGTTTCCCATCTATTCTCTAGCTGCTAACATAAAAGGGGACTCAAACGAGCAGCAACAGCGGCGATGATAATGTGGTCTTTGAAACTTTCGAGGTGTCCCCATGTTCCGAAGCCGTACTAGCTGCCGAGGGCGCTTTGCAATGGGACTTTCCCGGCAGAGCTGCGCAGATCTCCTTGACCACATTCTCGGATCCCTCCTTTAGGGAAACTTTGAGCACATTCCTCGAGCAAGCCAGCACCGAGACGCTTGACCGCTTCGCGGCGGTGAGCCGTAAGGCCGGAGCCTCCATCGCCGAAGTCCGAGATTCTGCCAACCCTGCCTTGATCAGCCAGATGCTCTTGCCACTGCTCGAGGCAATCGGATCCTCGGCCAAGGTCCCAACACTCCGGAAGCGAGTCCGAGACGACATCAACCTCGACAAGGCCGAGCTCCCGTGGCGTCGTGTGCCCTACTGGCTTGTGCTCCGCGTCGCCGTCCAGCGCCACCTCTGCTTGGCCCTCGGTAATGACCAAGGGCGGCTCTGCTACAAGTTTCTCATCTGCACCCTTCTCTCCGGACTACTGACAGACTGTGCCTCTCAGCTCGATCCCGAATCGACAGTCCTGCTCAGGTCCAAGCAGGCTCGCCGCCTTGCCAAGCTGGAAATGGAGCGGGCTGAGGCGTCGCCAGAGCATCGGGCATCATACCAGCAACTATTCGAGTCGACCTCTTCTTTCTTCCGCAGCGCGATTCGAGCTGCCACGTACCAAGTCGAGAGGAGATGGAGTCGGTATCGGGCAGAGATCAAACCAAACATCCCAGACTTCCGCTTCAGGCAGAAGATGCAGACCTCCGCATCACGCTCAACAACAGCGCCATCCATCTGGATGGCCTTCTTCAGTTGGCAGTTTCGAGAAAGAGGAAGGCAGGCCCAGAAGCGATAGCAGAGTGGGAGCTTGAAAAGCTGGGCATGAGCAGTGACCCAATACAGCAGTTCATCTTCCAGTGTTCTGAGCTATACAGACTAGAGATGGATATTCGGCAAGACAAGACCCTTTCCCCTTCGAAACCGACGGACCAGAGTTCCCGTCTGGCACGGAGAATCATTGACTTGGCCCGCACCACAAGCGGCGCTTTCGATTCGGGTCCGGAGCAGGCGAGCATCTCGATCCTGAGCATCTTTGACCTGTGGGTCAAACTGGACGAAAGCGTCGTGGCCAAGTGCCCCTTGCTCCTTGACTACCACCCGGGCTTCTCTCCGGAACTCCTCGACATTCTCCAGCTTGGCACGGTTAACGACATGGAACGGCTCCGAAAGGTGCAGATCTATCTCGGAGACCGATGCAAGCGTTGTCGCTTCGGCTCGGAAACCATCCTAAGCACCGGTCTCAGCAAAGACTGCTTTGCCGCAAGGTATATGGCCGAGTCAGCCGCTCTACAGAGCCTGCAGGACCAGATCGAGGCCGAGTCTCAGGCCGCCAGGGAGGAAGCTGAATCGCGGTGGGCCAAGGCATGCAGCGAGCATGACGCGCTTACCGCACGCCTTGACGAGATAGCTTGCACTTGTTCTAAAGGGCCTAACGGATCGTACGGCGCGCGTAACTGCGAGCGCTGCCGGTGTCGAAAGAAGCGAAAGAAGCTCCGAGTCCCTGCTCATGAGGATTTCCTCCCCTCCGAATCCTGCGCGCGTGCGGCCGTAGTGCTCGAGCTCGGCATGCCCAGCTACCTAGCCGCGTATCGAGACGCTACTTGGGTCATGGTCAGCACGCTGGCACACCCAAGCCGGCCGCAAGCACCCACCACGGCACCACATATGCGGCTGGCCGATAACAAACCCCTCAAGAAGTTTGCTGCTGCTGCATCCGACAAGCGGATTCTCTCAGCTGCCTCGGCCAAGAAATCCTTCATCCAGTCGCACTTCAAGCAGGTCAAGATGAAAGCCGAAAAAAGCGCAGTTCTCCTGCCGCACGGCTTAGACTTCCGCCTCTACGACGCTGAATCGCAGACTTGGGTCAGTGATCTGAGGAGGCCACTTACATTCAGCCATCTCTGCGGCGTGCGCATACCGCCTGCACTGCAGGACTCGGTCCTTCCGCTGGAGGCCCACCCGCACCATGATCCGGACGGTCCATCATCGTACCAGGCCCTTGCCAACCAGACAAAATGCCCCGCCAACATGTCCACGCAAGAAATGCTGTCGTATCAGCGGTTGCTCTCTGGCAGGGCGCGACGCTGGTTGACGCTCGTCGGCGAGCTAGCTTCTCCGCACCTCAACTTCAACTGCGAGGACACAATGCACCTCGTCGGCCAGCTGGCCCTGCAGGCCGGTCCGGCGCGCCAGCACCAGGACACGCTAGGGGATGTTCACGCCGTGTTCCGGGATGCGTCTTTCTGCGCCTGCTTGGCCGGGGAAATTGAGCGGCGCCTACGCATGATACGCGCCAACTGGCGCGAGGTGTACTGCATGGAGACACTCATCACGCTCTGCCTCCGTCTCCTCTGGATGGCGGGTCCGGATGGCCGCAGCGCCGCAGAAGAGCTGCTCAAGACGGCGCGGAAAGACACGGTAGGCTGGATCGCCCAGACCCGCGAAGAGCGCTGGCGCTGTGCCGAATCGGCCGCGGGCGACACGGCTGCCAAGTACTGCCTTTGGGCCTCTCTGCTGTGCCGGAGGACCTTTGTCGTCTGGGAGCAGCAGCAACAGCAGCAACAGCAGCAACAGCGGCATGATGGGAGGTCAGAGATGTCAGCCGAGGAGCTCGAGGACTTTTGCCAGGCGTCGGTGGCGCTGCAGCAGAACCTGGAGCTCTCCCCGGCCATGCGGAGTATGCTGGTTCGGGATATGAAGATGGCACACGCGGTCCGAGATGTGGTCGAGACAGCCATACGCCAACACCCTGAGGCCCTGGACCGCGCCATAGCCGGCATCTGGGCCGACAAGACAACAGGCCAGGGTCCGGCCGCGGAACTGAGATGTGGCGAATGGAAATTCTTCCCATCCGATTCTGGCCCTTGGGTCACTTGCAAGACGAAGCCCGCCGATGCCTTGACTGGGGCGCAGAGACTTCATTTCAACTTTGTCGACGGCCGGTTCCTGATCGACGGCAGCCCCTTGAGCAAGCTGCCGCGTGACATTAGGGATTCCGACTGCGTGAAGGAGCTCTTTGGAGATCAATATCTCGTGACGTTCCCTTCGTCGCGTGTCGGCATGAGCCACGTGGTCGCGAGACGCCAAGGGCAATACCGCATTCATCTCGGGCATCGCAACGGCCGCGTGGTGATCCAAGCGGTTGCTGGCCGTGATAGCGCCGTAGAATATGTGCCGTCGACCGTCTTCTCCGGTAATGGCACGTGCGGCCTACCGCAGGACCTCGTCCAAGGTTGCGTGCACTGGTTAAATCCGCGCTCAGCCGTGCTCGAGATCAGGAGGAAATCGGATCCGTGGCGTCGGATGAAGAGCGACTGGCTTCTCGATGTGAAGAAGCGTCGAGTGTATCGACGGGGAGATGGTGCCTCTCTCGTCTGCTCGCACTCGCATCTCGCCCGGAGGGTAGCAGGCATCTTGGGCGGCTTCGAAGACGTGCGCAAATGGGTCATCTTTCAGGTCCCGGACGGCCCCTTGTCGATCGAGCTCAGAAACCTTGGCCTCAATTTCTTCGTCAACGCCAACGGCCTCTTGGAATGCCGGGAGCTTAGTGCCGAGGTGGATCCGGACCAAGACGCGGGGACGCTCTACGGCTTCCGCAGCGGGCTCGTGCTGCGTGCCGTCAGCACCGGGAGCAAGCAGAAGCAGCAGCAGCAGCAGCAGCCGTCGCGCAGCATCCTCGTGCCGCTCGGGACGGTGAGCTGGAGCCGCGAGGACTTCCACGTCAGCGTCCGCACAGCTAGTGCCGACCGTTACGGCAATTTCGACATTGACCAGGTCCTGGGGCAGCTGACTTGCGCGCCCGAGCCCGAGCTGCTGTACACCAAGGCTCTGCTGCACGCCCTCACGTCGTTCGCTCTACCCGACGGCCTCACGCGGCGGACAGGCGCCGAGGAGTCCCTGCGAACCCTCGAATCCGGTAGGGGCCAACCGTGGCAGCCCCTTGGCGACGGTGCCAAGACGGTCCTCGGGCGGCTCCGAGGGCTCACCCCACGACGGAGCTACTACCCACCGGACATGCGGCGTTTCCAGACGGCGAGGTGGGACGACTCGCTGACCGTGGCCATCCAGCATGCAAGTTACGAGCCGGTGGTGAGTGCCATCCTGGAAAGGTCGGAGCAGCTCCGTGCCTTTGCTGAGTGCGCCGGTGATATCAGCAGCAGTACCACTACTACTACTACTACTACTAATAGCCCCGGAGAGACGCGCGGGGGGCCATCAGCATCGTCTTCTTGGCTCTATCGCCGTGCCGAGTGCCAACGTCTCTGTTACGAACGGGTCGCATCCCGCAGGCAAGCCAGACTTGGTTCGGCACATGCAGCAGAGGGAGCGCCGTCGTCGGTCTACCGACCGCGGGACCGCGAGCTGACACTGCCCGGAGCTACCCACGTATATCGCATGGCGAGATCGTTCCTCCACCGTCCGCGCGAGTTCTGCATGTCTGGATCCTTGCGCGAGTCACTGCAGTGCTGGCGACAGATTGGTGGTTTCCACGAGGAGCAGGCGGGGGATGCCGTTGTGCCGCTGGCCGATCTCGTCAGCGTGAATATGGCGAAGCAATGGGGTAGCCTGGTGGACACCTTCTGCAACACCGACCGTGCGCGGCCTTACGAAGCCGTCTTCAAACTCGCCCTCTTGTCCTTTTCCCCCGAGCCAGACATGGATGTTCTGCAGTTCCTGGCTGCGTGCCACCACCTCGACGAGCTCAGAGCCCTTCGGCCACCAAGGCATCCTTCGTTTACCGGCTTCAAGTTCGGGGAGGCTCCAACGCTGCAATCTCTGGAGAGCATCACGTCGGGTTTTGTTGATGAGACCACCTTCACCAGGGAGCGCTACATTAGTAGGCGTCTTGCCTATGATGCGTCCAGTGATGAAGAGCAAGAGGAGCGCTTGAAGCTGTGTCGACAAGAAGCTAGGAGCTTTGCCGACTTCCTCTTGCGGCAGTGGCCTATCAGCGGGGAACCGCTGTCCTGGGGCTTCGAAGCGGAGGAGCTCGACGTCGATCAAGTCATCAGCGCGATCCTGCCAGAGTGGCGGCGGATGCACAGGAACCTGAAGCTTTCGGAATATGCTGATGACGTCCAGCGAGTCCTACGCAACTACCCGGGCAAGCCGGATGAAGCAGACCCGGAAACTTGGGACCCCGATGGTAGTGAACCCTATTTCGTCGTGCGGAAGGGCGGGCCTGCCGTGCCGTTGCTATTCCGACAAGTCCGGCTCCCGCCGGACGGAGCCCCGGATGCCGACCATGTCCCGATTATGCAGGCGGGTTGCTGTGACAGCCATTTCCCACGCCGCGGAAAATTAGCCCAGCTTGCCCGGCGTTCGCAGCGCGCAAAGAAAGCTAGTAAGGGTAAAGTCAAGGAGCTAGATGAACTGGGAGCTATCCTCTCACGCTTTGCCGCCTCCTCCAACCGAACGCGACGTGACTACGGCAACAGTCTAAAAAGTAGCCTTGCTGCGCTCGAAAAGGCTCGCAGCCGCGAAGAGCAGGAACACGAGACGGGGGCCGAGCCAGACGGACGGGACGACGACCACGTCCCGCAGCTCTCTGCAATAGAGGCCGAGATTTCCGATGCCATCTCGGGCGTCGGCCGTCACCTGGACGTGATTTGCACGGCATTTGCGGACACAGACGGCCGCTCCCAGTGGCTCAGGCTGGCCGACCTCTGGTTGTGGACGAGCCCAAGCGCGCTTCTCGAACTCCTCCGTTCCAGCAACGCTCAGACACCCGACCTGCCGGCGAGGAAGCTCCTGGTATCGTACGGCTTGAGCGTGACGCGGCTCCAGCGGCTCCGGCGCATCGGATCGGCCCTGCGGCAAGGGGACACGGCGAAGGCGGCGGCGGAGTGGCGAAATGTTGGGCATGCCACATGGTGCCCCTTGGACCTGCCCGACTGGCTGCTTCTCGAGATCGACAGCAACTTGCTCATCCGCCCGGAGCAGGTCCAAGTGGCCCACGCCATCCTCAGCCCGGCATCCGGGTCCAACTCGGTGCTGCAGATGAACATGGGGAGTGGGAAAACGTCATGTATTGTGCCGATGGCCATGTGCGTCCTGGCCAACGGTACCCAACTCGCGCGTCTCATTGTACCCAAGGCCTTGGTCTCGCAAACGGCGCAGATCATGCAGGCGCGGCTTGGTGGCCTCGTCGGCCGCGACGCCATACACATACCATTCTCCCGCCGGACCACCGCGGGTGCCAAGGCGTCGTCGTCGTCGTCGTCGTCGTCGTCGTCGTCGTCGTCGGCCATGATCCCGCTGTACTCGAGTCTCCACGAGCAGGCAAGGTTACGCCGCGGCATCATACTGGCCGCACCTGAGCACCTACTATCCTACAAGCTCAGCGGACTGCAGCAGCTCGCTGACTCGCGGCTTGGGGAGGCGCGCCAGATGATCGCCTTTCAAGCGCGCCTGTCTGAAATCTGCCGCGACGTGCTCGACGAGTCTGACTATACCCTGGGGGTGAAGACCCAACTCATCTATCCCAGCGGGCCGCAGCTGCCCTTGGACGGGCAGCCGCACCGCTGGACGGTCATACAAGCCCTGCTCATGCTTGCCGAGACACACCTACCTGAGATCCAAAGGGCCTTGCCGCGGAGCCTTGAGCTCTCTGAGAGACCGGGCAGGTTTCCCATGGCCCACTTCCTCCGGACAGACGCCGAAGATGAACTGATCTGCCGCATCGCCGCCGACATTAGCAGCGGAAGGACCACTGTACTTGCCCGTGTAGGAGGGCGGGAATTCCCAAGCACCCTCATCCGAGAGATTCTCCTCGGCGACCATGCCGACCCAGAATCAGTGGACCGGGCAACTAGGGGGTTCCCTAACCCCAAGACAGCGTCAGATAGCATTCTGCTCGCTCACGGGCTTCTGCAGAAGCGGATTCTCATCACGTGCCTAAAGAAGCGATGGAATGTGCAGTACGGTTTCCACCCAGCAAGACATCCCGTTGCGGTCCCCTTCCACGCCAAAGGAGTACCGTCGGAGCTGTCGGAATTCGGCCATCCCGACGTGGCGCTCACCCTGACATGCCTATCTTTCTACTACACGGGCATCACCGCCACCCAATTCCACCAGAGCTTACGGAGCGTCTTACGCTCTGATGACCCGGTGGCCGAGTACGACAGGTGGACGCAAGGGCTCGGCGGTGTTCTGGGGCACCTATGCCACTGCAACGCTATTAGTCTGGACAACGAGGAGCAGGTCAATCTGCTCTGGGGCATCCTCCGTCACAGCCGGACCGTGCTGAACTATTACATGAATAAATTCGTCTTTCCGATTCACGCAAGACAGTTCGACGTCAAGATGCAGGCCTCGGGATGGGACCTTCCGCTGCTGCCGCCTCCCACGCCGCTTGATGATGCATGTGCGTCTCCAACCCTTTGCCCCATGTCGACCGGGTTCAGCGGCACCAATGACAACAGGCTGTTGCTGCCACTCACCATTCAGCAGCAGGACCTCGACAGCCTACTTCACACCAATGCCGAAGTGCTCACCTATCTTCTCCAGCCGCGCAGCCGCGGGTATCATCCTCTTCGGTGGCAGGAGGATCGAGAGAGGGAGCTGGTAGCGGAGCTCTCGCGTAAAGGCATCAGGGTTCTGATCGACGCCGGCGCCTACGTTCTAGAGCGGGACAACAAGTCGCTTATCAAGACGTGGTTGTCTGAGGATACGCAAGCGAAGGCGGGCGTCTACTTTGGGGCGGATAACCAGCCCTGGGTTTACGACCGGAACAACAAGACGGAGGCTTTGATATCTACCCCCTTTGCCGAAGCCCTCGACGACTGCCTTGTTTATCTCGACGAAGCTCATACCAGGGGTGTCGATCTCAAGCTGCCTCAGCGTGCTCGGGGAGCGCTCACTCTGGCCCTCGGTCAGACCAAGGATCACACTGTTCAAGGTAAGCAACCCAACTATTTCGCATTCCTTATTTCTTTTTTTCTTTTTCTTTCTTCTTGCATTATACGATTTTACAACTACGGATGACTTGAGCACCAGTCTAACTCTTACAATATTTTCAGCTGCCATGAGGCTCCGCGCTCTCGGAAGCACGCAGGCCGTTGTCTTTTTCGCCCCACCCGAAGTGCACCGGAGCATAATTGATACCTGCAGGATTGGGAGCGGCCAATCTGTCGACTCGTCGCATGTTGTCACCTGGCTGCTTGAGCAGACCTGTCACGCCAACGAGCAGCTGCGGGGTCTCCATGTTGCCCAAGGCTACGACTTTTGCCGCCGCGTGGGAGCCCAGCTCCGCTATGACAACTTTTTAGAGGATGAAACCCATCGCGACAAACTGCTCAGCATGATTCGCCAGCCTGAGCGGCAAACCCTCGCAACCTTATATGGCGCCCAAACAACAACGGTTCACCCTTCTCCGCCTCTTGCGACCGGTCTTGTGCCTCCCGGCGGAAAGCTAGAGGAGCTCATGCTAAAGCTTAGCGAGCAGAAAAAGAGCGGCGGCAATACTACGGGGCACGAGTCTGTTCTCGAGGAGGTCGAGCAAGAGCGGGAGGTCGAGTTCCAGGCGCAGGAAGTTCGGCAGCGGCAGGATCGCCCGAATTACAAGGCACTCCAATTTCCCGGCCTTCACCCAGCCATCAGCCGCTTTGTAGAGACAGGCAAACTCAGCGGCGAACCCAGCAGCGGGAAGCGGAAACATGGCAAGAAGAAGCGGGCATCCGGCAGCGCGCAGGGCTATCAGCATGCTTTCAGCGCCATGGCGAGCACCAAGATTGGCCGCATGTATGGCGTTCCCCCGGCCAAGGAGTCGGGCTTGTTCGTCTCGAGCGAGTATATGCGCACCGTCGTGCTGCGAGATGATGGCGATATTGATGACTTTTTGGTAAGCGTCAATCAGTCCCACTTTCCATCTAGACGACAAAAGAACAAAGGCTAAAAAATGCATTCAGCGCCCTGTGGAATGGATCCTCTTGAACCCCACCAGCCAAACCGCCCTCATCGTGGTGCCCGAGGAAGCCGAACTTTTAATTCCCATGGTCCGCAAAACTGCAAATGGCACGCTTGGCTGCGCACAGGTGCACCTCATCACGTACGTTTTGCCCCTCAGCCGCGACATGTCCAAGTTTGATGGGGTGCTCCACTCGATACCCCCGCTGCCTGCTCCTGCAGGGCATGATCAACAACAACAAGTCTGTGGGCGGCGGCTCCGGACGGAACTCGACATCTTCGCGGGGCGTCTCTATGCCGGCTTCGACGAGTGTGCTGCCCTAAAGACATATATGGAAAGCCCAGACGCAGCGGCCCTGTCGGCGAATCCGGCTGGCTTTCTCCTCGAGTGGCTTGCACTGCGTCGCAAGGGCCAGGACATCAGCCACACCCCCGTGGCCTACGTCTGCCAGGGCTGGCCCCTGCGCCAAGACCACCACTTGTTTGCCGTACCGGATGGTGGTTTTCCGGGCAACCGTGGTCCGCTCGTTGGCTCTAGTGGGATCGGCGCTGCCTGCGATTGGGATGGTGACGAGAACTCTGATTGCGGCATGGAGACTGTCTCGACGGGTTGAGACTCAAGGTGAGGAAAGATTAGGACCATAGGTGGCATTGACCAATTCTCTTGCGCTACCTAACTAGTCTTAATTAAATGGTCTGTGTTCGTCTTTTCGTAGTGGGATTGCTACGGAAGGAAGAAATCTCTAAAGGGGCAATTTCAGCTCAGATCTGGTGTTGTATAGGTACTAACTACCTGGTTGACCCCTACCTAGTATTCTCAAATCAGCAAGAGTTATATTAATTTAATGCCCATCCCAAATAAAAGGCCCACTGAAAAAACAGGGAGTTATATTAATTTAATTCTGGGAATTATGAAATGTTGGGGAATTGAAACGCCTTGATTGGCATATCTTTGTCACGGTACGGTACCTGCCTGTGGTGCTAGATGTAGAAGAACTACGGTGCAGTACCCTAACTGCACAACGTTCCACTTTTTGTGGTGTTACGCATTACGTCCTTTGGTGCCGTGACAATCTTGTCGATCTGCGGCGTTGAAGTCTGTACGTGTGGTGGCAAGTGATAATCCGCAATATGCCTGTTATTACTATCCCCAAAGCAGACTGAGCTATATCTGGTCCTCTTCATCCCATTTCCACATCCGACCCGCTTTCCTCAGTGTCGTTCCAGTATAGTGAAGACCTGGCGCCGTATGAAAGCAGCACTCGTCGAATTTCGTCCGTCACAGCCCCTTTCGCACACTCAATTTCATCAGCGCTTAGACTATCCACAAAGCCCAACAGAGCTTCATAGCAAACGAGGACGTCAATTGGTAAGGTGCCGTGAAGTTCACTGAAGGGGTGTAATAGTGACGTTTTATCGCTCCAAATAACACCTGTTGGATCCCCGGTGTTATTGGGATCTGCTCCGGCTTCCAGCAGTAACCGAACGTTACTGAGGCTTCGCATATGACAAGCGATTTGAAGAGGCGTGACTTGGTACCCTGCAGGATCGGGACTGGCACCACACCGAAGAAGCAAATGAAACAGATTCTCATCTTCCGGTGCGCAGTCAAGTGAACTCCCATTGGCATTGACCTCTGTGTCGGAGATGCAATTAGGCATATGGAACAGGATCATGTCATGGTAACCAGGTGCGCTATCCACTACATCCTTGATCAATTCGAAGCCCCTCTTATTCAGACTTTGAACTTGTGCAAGTACGTGAATCACGTCACCCTGGAAGCGGGTGCATGATTCGAATCGACCGTCCGAAGGATACCACTCGTTGGATCGAACTTTGCCATCTAAGACATATCGCATGACTTGATCTGCTTGTGTGCCCAGATAAGATATGAACTCTTCCGCGAGCAGATATAGCTCCATAACAAGGAGGTTCACCAAGATTGTGGCATGGGAAGACTTGGTTTCCTCGGTCCACGAAATGTTCCAAAATGGAACAACCACGCGACCAACATTTAGATGGCCGGATCGGTAGTAGTCCCATGAGTCGTGCGCCAATGCCTCTTCCATTTCTTCATAGTGCAGCGCGCTGGGATCAACAAGTCGAAATGCCAAACTGGGCTTGACAAGTTTTTCGCACACAGTAAGTGACCGAACAGAGCTCGCTAGGCAGTATTCTCGTAGGTTTGAGGTGCTGCGGATGGATAAAGGACCAGGAAGGCCATCGTCGTCCGGTATCTCGAGACGGGGAGTTTTTGTGGTAAGAGCGAAGTCAAAAACAAAGCGAAGAAGAGCCGAGTAATGACTATTGGTGCTGATGTTGATCCATTCAGTCAGTTTTCCGGATGCTCGGGCTGACTCTAGGAACTCGCGCACTGTATAATGTGCAATGATAGCTGTCTCTTCCTGAGTCTCGCCTTTCCAGCCAGGGCTTTGTTCCCGAGAGAAGGTCACCAGGCAACCGCATGCGTCCTTGAGCATTGTTAAATCGCACAAAACATCGTCCGATGGAGCGATATCTCCATCGACTTGGAGATTGGCGTATGACTCGAGTAGGAGTCGAGCGGGTAAACACACTTTACCACTCCATAGAAAATCATGGAAGCAGACCATGTGAAGGGCATGTCTGAACAATTCTCGTTCCTCCTTAGTAATGTATGAGAAAATCCTCTCGTATGTTTCGTCCAGAGTTTCGGGGAGGGTCTTGATCGCCTCTCGAATTTTGGATTGGCGGTGGAGGCGGCGAAGTATGTCCAGTTGACACGCAGCCCAGCGGAACATGCCTTTGGCACCAACAGTTAAGGTTTCCAAGACCTCGTTACGCAGACATTGTGGCCAGTTTCGGAATTTTGGCTCGGCCTTAACTCTCGCCGCGACGAAAACGCGAATATCTGCCTCCACAAAGGGATTAGACATGGATAAAGATTGGGAGACCTGGCACATGTTGCTTCTGATGTCTTCGTATTGCCGGCTAGAAGTGAAAAGTTGTATCTTTGAGAATCGCTCCTCGGTCGCGATAGTTTTTAGCAAGGACAGGAGATGGTCCCGATTTTGACTCTCATCTAAAGCGTCAATAGCTACAAAGACTCTCTCCATGGACGGTAGCAACTGCTCAAGGAGGTCCAATAATAGCTCTTCGCTAAGCGAGGTCTTCCGTTGGAATAGATTCCAGGCCGCTTCGGAAATCTGGTCCCCGGGCTGTTCTGCCAACAGCTCACCGACAAGGGATCGGAGGAATGGTTCGGCTTCATCCTGATTATGGCCATGATAGCAGTAATAGTAGCTGCATATCTGCCTCTTAGCGCTTTTGCACATATCCCGTATCGCTTCAATTATATGGGACGCCAACACGGTTTTGCCCGCACCGGGGATGCCATTGAGCCAGAGGGCGCGATTTCGGAAGTTGATCCAACTGTCCCATTCGGGCGTCTGGAACACCCAATCGCCGGTTCCCTTCTCGTATAGCCTCCTGGCGGCGTCGTGGAGATGCCAGGAACTTGTACCCCCCAGCGCAGAGCCTCGGATCCAGTCAATGAGCTTTCGCTTTTCCGATGCTGCTTCAAGTTAAATTACAACCTTGAGTAGAGTGTATGAAGGCCTTACCATCTATCTTGACAGATACACTATTGATCTGACGCTTTATGTGTCTCATGTCGGTCCTAGGGGTGATGCATCGTCAGACATATATGTCAACTGCCCAGGGGAGCAACACTCACAAAAGCTGGCCATGCAACGCCAACGAGATTGTGCTCTTATATTTCATGATATCCTCCAAAAGCTTCCTCGCAGCACTGGCTTTGAGCGGCCACTCAAGGCCGGCCAAGGCCGCCCGTAGCTTCTCTTTCCCTTTCCACCGACGAGAGGAAGGATGGCCAAGGGGGACTGAAGGGAATAATTTTCCTAGCTCTTCGACCGCTTCCTTACATTTCGCCACGGGGCCATCCTCGCCCTGAAGAGCTCTCAGCGTGGTATTTTCTTCCTCGTCTTCTTGATCCAGGAAAGATAGACCCTCAAACAGCACTTTGAGCGATCCAACTTCGACATAAATCAAGCGCAAGTCTTTTGGGTAGTCGTGGACATCTCCAATGTAAAATTTGCAAATGCTGGTAATGCGCTCGGAAAGTTGAATGACGGCAAACACGCTGGCAGCTAGCGCTACCGCTTCCGCCATTGTGTCGTGGGGAGCTGAGTCTCCGATAGCACAGTTGATTACTGGAGGGACTAGTTCGGGCCGGACTGAGGGGTTAAGGCCAGCTAAATACTCGTCTGCAGGTCGAGTTTGCCTTGGGTGTCGCCTATCGTGGCGCCTATCGTGGCGCAGCAATGTGTTACATGGCATCAGGGCTCCATCAGCTGGGTACCCATTTTGTCTGGTTACCCAAAACCCATGGGTACCCATGGGTAATTTCAACCCCTAAGTTTAATGGCCACTGTGGCGATCCCGTGAAAGCAACAAGAAATGAATCAATCGGAACTACTTATCCTGATCTCCACGTTGCTAAGTATTATCGCATGTTCAAACGATTCAGCTGGCGACAAACGCTGGTCGACAAGCGGAATCGTGTCGTCCACTTAGCACCTAACAGGCTGACAAAATATAGAGGTAGGCCTGGTTAGTGCGCTCGCCAAGATTGGGTGCCTCCCCTCTTCATACACCAGGTCCGAACAACATCGCAGTCAATCGAGGTCCTTTCCACTTCCAGGGCGCTACAAATCTGCCCGTTATAATGGACGCTGCTACGCAAGCCGTCTCTACGCAATTGGGACAATCCCGGCGATATCTTCTCATTGCTTCTGCTTGTCGGCGGCGACATTGTGCAAAAGGCTCTCGCCCAGCAATTTGGAGTCTCAGTTCGGCCCACGAAGCGACTTTCACGGATTTACCTCACGCCTGTCGCCTTCTCGTTTGGCTGGGTTGGGTATGCCTTTATGTCGCTCACCTCGGTGCTCAGCGACAAGCAGCTGATGCCCTCCGCACCCAAAGATCGTGCTATTGTCATAAACTGCGACACGGGCTACCCGCGGATTAACCGTTCCTGGATGCTGGAACGGGTGCTGCGTGATCACATAATGGCCGTTGGTGCAGCTTGACGAGTTCGGCGAGGGCGGCACCGCGAGCATTGCCAGTCCATGCACCATCATCATCGCCTACCCAGTTGCCGACAGCACGGATCCGCTGGTCATGTTGAAGAAGGACCTTGTTAATACTCCTATCACCACCTCGCGAACTCGCACGGCACAAACACAGGCTGCAACAAGCCCACGCTGGGCACTTGGTATTGGATACTAGCTAATCGGATTGCGGTGGAACCGTCACGCGAACACCTGGCAGATACTGTAGCTGACCGCTGCACTATTGGCAACAAGCCCAAAGTAGTAACCAGTAGGCTATTGCAGTTGTAGGCTGTTGCAATGGCTGCAGTACGCAACAATCCAGCACTGGTAACGCAGCTTGGGTTAGCCTTAGCAGTAATAAGGTAAAGTTGTTATGTAGTCGCTTTACTGCTACCACTATTTTCCTAATAGCGGCGATAATGGCAATCGGGCAAGCTGCTTTAGCAAGGTTAGTCGACGTCCTCGGTGTTAGAATTTTGGCCTGTTGGCGATTGACTTACTATTATGGCCGTTAGGTAGATTGTGGTTATAATTACGGTTATGATGGTTGTGGTTATGATGGGTGGTGATAATGGTCATGTTCGGCCCTGGATGGAGGTGGTGGTCTCGCATTAAGCATCCAATTAAAGCCCCCCGCGCGAAGCGTGGGACTCCCTAGTCGTTAATAGGCTGGCAAAGGGTGCAGACCGTGGTAGGTCTGGCGACAGGTTGCAAGGAAATTGGCCATGTCACGGGCAGGGCACAGAGCGGAAGGAAGGGTTTGCATTGTGAGGAGGATGGCGGTTGTGCAAAGAGGGGTTGCATTGGCGCAACTTTTATGCACTCCTACTGTAAGTGACACCTCATTGGAGCCAAGGAAAGTGGAGTTAGCCAGTGACAGAGCTGAGCTGTGCAGTGCAGGATAGTTGCAGAAAGGACATGCAGGCATTCCGCTCTATCGAAATTTTGCATAACACATGGCACCCCGTCCCCAAAATTTCCAGTAGAATACAAAAGCATCGGTGTTGCCCACCCAGGGTACCCAAAACCCGCTCATCTACTGTACGTTTTACGATTCGTTGCCTAGGGAAGACAGCCACACGAACACCACGATGCGTAACCTCACGCCTAGCATTCGGTTTTTAGACATTGTTGAAACGGCTGACATCGCTGTTGTAGTGAAGGTAGTAATTGCCGTGGTCTTCTCTATTGTGCTAGAGTATGCCGTCAGGCGTACAAGGCTTCGGAGAGACCCCACGACGAAAGAACCTTCCCGAGGCCCGCTCACTTTGAGGATATCCGGTATACCCGGGAGTATTACCAAGGCCGAGTTTGAGGAAATTTTGAAAAATGTAGTCCATCAAATAAGCGCTGCGTCTCGTCTTGATGACCAGTCAAAATTGTCCTTTGCGCCTGCGCACTCAAGGCGGGCGTTTATTGCGACGGCAACAATCCACGCGCCTCCATCGCCACCCCACCTCCAATCTGCCCTCGGCAAAAACATACCCGAATCTAACTGCTTGAGAGTCGACCTAGACTTTTTCGGCTTAACTCCTCTCACCAACCCGGGGGAAAACTGCACGGTGGAGTAAGTTGCGTTGCTGCTCGCAAGTCGCTAAGTTGTCGTCGAGGCCGGAAAGGCCCTTATCTATATGAAGGCTAATTACACTCGACATTTTAGTATTATTGCCGTAACCGGGCTTGCAGGTCACGCGTTTGGTTCGTGGAAGTCTCGAGGAGGGCCAAGTATGTGGCTGCGAGACTTCCTCCCCACCTCAGTCCCAAGTGCCCGCATCATGGTTTATGGATACGATACGAAACTACCGGGAAGCCAGTCCAACGCGTCTATCCTTGAGCTATCGAAAAAGCTTCTCGAGTCTGTAAAGACGGTCCGAAGTCTAGATCAGGTAAGTGGTGAAGAGATTCGGGCTCCAACGAGAAAACATTTTGCTCATAATACTGAAGAAATACCGGCCCCTCATCTTCATTGGTCATAGCTTAGGTGGATTGGTGGTAAAGCAGGTACGAATCACAACCCACCCAGGCTAGGCTCCGTGTGCTCCAACAGCAGCTGTACATTTATACAAACCAGCTCGGCTGCTAATGTGACAAATTAGGCATTGGTTCAGGCAGCGAAAGGTAGCCAAGAAGACAAAGCTGTTTTCATGTGCTGCTATGCGATTATATTCTTTGGTGTCCCAAACAGAGGCCTCAATGATTCGAACCTGATTTCCATGGTAAAAGGGCAACCCAACGAAGACCTCGTCAGGAATCTGGATCCGTCATCTCAATTTCTCAAACTACTTGATGAAATGTTTTGCGAGCACTTCACATTTAAAGATTCCCGAATCATCTGCATTTTCGAAACAAAAACCACTCCAACAATCGCCGTAAGTCCACCTCACCACACAGCCTTTGCGCCACGTTGAATACCATTCTCTAAAAATCAGACTTACAGTGGTCTGGTACTTGGCAAAGGACGGGACGTAAGATTATGATGGTCCCAGAGAATTCTGCAATCCACGCCGGGAAACACGGTATTCACGACCAATGGTCCATCAACGAGGACCACTCCAATATTGTCAAATTCAACAGTCCTTTCAACTCGGACTATGAAATCATCGAATCGAGGATTAAGAAGTTAGTAGCCGACGCACCTGGCGTCATACGAGAGCGCGTAGGGAATCATCGAAAGAGTAAGGGTCCCTTTACCAATAAACGCATCTGCGTCTGTTAAGCTGAACATTTTGAAGAGTTATCCGAGACAGAGGCCAAATATGTGGAATCTCTCCACGCTCCCGACTATTCTGCTTTCAGGAACCACAAAGTCGACGAGCCTACACCCGGGACCTTTCGTTGGATTTGGGAGAATGATTTAGCCCGTTCTTGGCTGGAGAAGGACGAGTCCTCGACGCTTTGGATCAGGGGCTCACCAGGCCAGGGGAAAACGGTTCTTTCAAAATTTCTTCTCAATGCCTTGGAAAATCAAAAGCCCAGTCACGGGACTGATTCGAAGATTATTTACTTCTTTTTCTACGACCAGGACGAGCGCCTTCGCACCGGGCCGGCCGCTCTGCGGTCGCTTATCAAACAACTACTCTCCGTCGCAGATCTCTTCCATCACGTTGTCCATGTAATCGACATAAACTCCCCTGAGGATTTGGAGGATACCCTCGGGGATATCTTGGAGAGAATGCTGCAAGACCCGGCTCTCGGTAGAGTGTACTGCATCCTTGACGCTCTGGACGAGTGCGAAGATGAATCTAGGGTCTCGCTGCTGAAGCGGATCTTACGACTTCACTCAAGATCCCAGAGCCAAAATGGAGGACCAATCTTAAAGCTCCTTGTAACGAGCCGACCTATCAGGGATATTGCCCGCAAACTCGGCCGATTTCCCTGTATCGATCTCAAGGCCAATCCCGATGATCTGAAGATATTCATCGACACAAAAGTCGCCGACCTCAGTCACTTCACTACCAATTTGCAGAAAGACGCCGCCGAATTGTTGTTGAGTGGGGCAGGACGGACGTTTCTGTGGATATCGTTCGTCCTCAAGAAATTAGAGAAGGCGACCCTACCATCGCCTGCCCTGCTTCGAAACATAGTCGCAACGACTCCCACGGATCTTAACAAGCTATATCAAAGCATAATTGACAGGATTATGCAGGACTCCCTTGAACGGCAGAAGCTCTTGACATGGGTTGTTTATAGTCGGCAACCGCTGACCCTTCAAGAACTCGAGGCGGCTCTCGCCACGCAGATTAACTCGACGAGCAGGGAATCTACGAAGCTGTACCACATCACCCTCACTGCGGAGAGTATTACCGAGGTTGCTGGCGAGATCTTGGAAATCAGCAATGGCAGAGTACACCTGATTCACCAATCAGCAAGGGACTTCCTCCTTCGGAACGAGCAACTGAAGACCAGTCACTTCTGCAATGGTCAAGACCCAAACATCTACATTGCCAAAATCTGTATGAAGTATCTTACTTTTGAAGATTTCGAAACTGGCCCCTGTGGGGATCCAAGCTCTCTGTCTCAGAGGAAGGCCCTGTATCCCTTACTGCACTATGCAGCACACAACTGGCATGCTCATGTCCGAAGCGCCGGTGACGTTGGCGACATGGATGCCCTCAACCAATTAACCAAACCGGGGGGTCCGAAGCTGCTTGCCTGGGCAGAGGCGGCCGGGATCCGAGACCTAGAGAATGCGACGAGCCTCTGGGAGGTGGCAACAAAAGCCGAGATCGCGTGGCTGGCTGACATTGAATCGGACGACACCCTCATCACAGAAGAGAGAGTGGAAGAGATAAAAAAGAATGGGATAACAGGATACGTGGTGGTGGAAAGGTTTCTAAGCAGGGGCGATTCTAAGCTCACCGCGGGCGCCGTCCTCGCCCTAATCAAGACGTTCAACGAAGAGACAGTCAGACTGCTGTTTGATAAACACCCCGAGCTTGAGGTCACTCCTGCCATGGTTAAAGCGGCAGCCAGCAATACGAGGAGCGGCGATTATATTACGAAATACCTGCTCGGAAAATGGAGTGACGCGCTGATTACGGCGGATTTGGTGGAAGCAGCGGCGCAGAACCCTAGCCCTCAGACTGGCAAGGACATTATAAAGCTCCTTATGCGCCAACGCAACGCCCCGATAGCTGGCGACGCTGTGGCTGCTATAGCACAATTGTTCGACGTCGAAGTCATGCAACTATTGCTCGACGGAAGAGAGGGCATCAGGGTTACTGACTCGGTCATACAGGCCGCAGAAAAGAACAAGAAAAATGGCATGAGCGTGGTACATCTCCTGCTGGGCCGGGGCATGGAGGTCGAGATAACTGAGAATTTGATGAAATGGGTCGCAGGATCGTTTGATACGAAGATGATGAAACTGCTGGTGGACCGAAGTGGGAGAGTCACTCCGGAAGTGATACAAGCAGCAGCTGGGAATTCTCAACATGCAAGGGAAATGATGGAATTGCTTTTGAATCAACACGCCGAGGTCGCCATTACCGAAGAAATGGTGACAGCCGCAATGAAAAATCAAGAGAGTGGTATCCAGGTAATACGGCTACTATTGGACCGAAGTGTCGACATTGAAATTACAGCGGAAGTGATAAGGGCTGCGACTAGCAACTGGAAGAATGGATTGGAAATGATGGGCATTCTTCTGGAACAAAGAAAGCCGATTATAGTTACGGAAGAGATGGTGAAGGCGATCGGGATTAAAGGACGGAGCGACGTACTGCAAGCGATATTGGAACGGGGAAGCGAGATTATTACCACAGCGGAGATGGTAAGAATAGTCGTGGAAGGACACGACGATACGACAGCCAATGCCTTCTTCGATCGAGCCAAGGGGATCGAAGTCACCGAAGAACTGGTGGAAGCAGCGATGAAGAATGAAATATATGGTAAGGACACGATAAAATTGCTGTTAGAGAAAAGCAGACTGCGCACGGCAACAGAGGGTATGATACTAGAAATCCTGACACCCGTTAAAAGGAAGCGCAGGGGGTTATACATGGATGGAGTGGACATGAATGAATATAAATTTGAGGAGAGAGCGGTAATATTAGGAGTATTGTTAGAACAGGCGGAGGAGATCCAAGTGACGGAGGAAGCAGTTGCGGCAATAGCCAAGGGGTCTGGCTCAGAGGCAATGACTTTGCTCCTGAATCGATGCAAGATTGAAGTCACGGAAGACGTGATAAGGGCGGCAGCAAAAAATCCTATAAAGGGTAAGGAGGTGATGAGGGTGTTGTTGGATCGATGGAGCGGAGATGAGATCTCGGAAGACGTGGTAGAGGCTGTGATAAGAACTCGTCAAGGTGGCGCGGAGATGTTGGAGCTACTGCTAAGTTATGAGAAGCACATTAGAGTCACAGAGGGGGTGCTTAGAGCAG
>Ga0247760_1001465_pt1 | contig 21733 bp, 22 predicted proteins | sample UWRJL171409R4_FD_179936 | JGI IMG/M metagenome (GOLD analysis project Ga0247760, IMG submission 179936) | Plant litter microbial communities from Arlington Agricultural Research Station in Wisconsin, United States - UWRJ-L171-409R-4 | ecosystem: Environmental > Terrestrial > Plant litter >... | reverse complement strand
CTGTTCGTGGATTGGGCGACTTGGGTGAAGAACGAGCGCGGGCATCGCTACACCTTGCGCTTCATTACCAGCCGCAACGTGACCTGGCAAAAGACGGCTTTCTTGGCCTTGATGTCGCTGACCAAGGAAGTACTCGCGATCGAGCATGTGACGTGAGCTCTCAAGACCGCAGCTCCAGGATGCCAGGAGCGCCCTCATCCTCCTCTCGGCTCGCCGTAGCCGCTGGCTCCGGAGGAAATGCGCGAGGGGAAAGCGGCTTTTTGACGGGGCGCACGCTGATGCGCGTGATCTGCACCGCCGGCTCGGGCGCGCTCGAATACACCCATGCGTTCGTCACCGCTTACACCGCTGACCACCTGCGCGGCGCGGTCGCGCAGCGCCTCAGCGTGGGCGCCTACGAGCTGCTCGCCAACGCGCTGAATTTCGGCTCTGTCTCGAGCGACATCGTGATCGAGCTGATCGAGTCCGATACCATGGTCGGCGTGCGCGTCGCCAACGACGCGATCGCCGCGCGCATTTCCATGTTGAGCGAGCACTTGCTCAGGCTCAAGAACAACGCCGAGCAAACGTTCTTGGAAGAGCTCCGCCGTTCGGTCACTGGCGGCATCCCGCGGCCGATGTTGGGCCTTGCGCGAGTGACGCACGAGGTCGGCCTGACCCTCGATCTGCAAGTGCAAGAGCGAAGAATCGCGGTCACCGCTCAGTGCCGACGCTGACAGCGCGACGGAGCGAGCCGGCTCAGCTTACTTGTTGAGCTCGAGCGTCACGTCGAGCGCGACTTCGTCCCCGACGACTACGCCGCCGGTCTCGAGGGCCTTGTTCCAAGTGAGCCCGAAATCAGCGCGCTTGATCTTGCCGCTGAACTCCGCGCCGCGAACGTCCTTGCCCCAGGGCGACTTGATGGCTCGGCTCAGCTTGCCGTCGAGCGTGACGCTCTTGGATACGTCACGGATCTTGAGATCACCGGTCACTTTGAAGCCTTTGCCGCCGCGCACGATCTTGGTCGCGTGGAAGGTGATCAGCGGGTACTTGGCGGCGTCGAAGAAGTCGGCGCCCTTCAAGTGCGCGTCGCGCTTGGCGTCGCCCGTGTCAATCGAATCGACCTTGATCGACAGCTCGGCCGTACTCTTGCTCAGATCCGGTTCCTCCAGCGTCACCTTGCCAGTCACGTCTTTGAAGTGACCCTTGACGCTGCTCACGACCAAGTGAGCAATGCTGAAGCCGACGTTGGAGTGCGATGCGTCGATCGCCCATTCGGCGGAATCGGCGCTGGCGACAGAGGCGACGAGCAGGGTGGCAAACAGGGCGGGGATCGCGCGCATGATGAAATCTCCTTTTGAATTCGTGGGATCGACAACCTTCAACGGGCGCCCCCGATCCGGAAGCCCCCTCCCACGCAACGCCGCCGTTGCGTCCGCGCCCCTGCGGATGGCCGGACATTGATTGGCAGCGGCACTGAACAACCGTCTAGATTTCGGGGCCCGGCCGAGCTACTGCTGCTCGGGTGGAGACCGAGGCCAACGTCGAACTCGCGCAGCTGGATGCAGTCCAATGGCTGCGCGGTCTGCCCAGTGATTCGCTCGATTTGCTGATCACGGATCCGCCCTACGAGTCGCTGGAGAAGCACCGCGCCGTGGGCACGACGACGCGCCTGAAGGTCAGCGCGGGCTCCAGTAACCCCTGGTTCACGGTCTTCCCCAACGCGCGCTTCGCGGAGCTGTTCAGCGAGGTCTACCGCGTACTCAAGCGCAACAGTCACTTTTACCTGATGTGCGATCAAGAGACCGCGTTCATCGCCAAGCCCTTGGCCGAAAACGCGGGCTTCAAGTTTTGGAAGCCGCTGATCTGGGACAAGTGCACGATCGGCATGGGCTATCACTACCGCGCACGCTATGAGTTCGTTTTGTTCTTCGAAAAGGGCAAACGCAAGCTCAATGACCTCGGCATCGCGGACGTGATCACCGTGCCGCGCGTGCGCGGCGGTTACCCCGCAGAAAAGCCGTCCGCCTTGAGTGAGACGTTGATTCTGCAAAGCAGCACGGCCGGGGACATCGTGGCCGATCCGTTCATGGGCTCCGGTTCGGTGGGCGCGGCGGCCTTGAAGCTGTCACGCCGCTTCCTCGGAAACGACGTTTCGGACTCGGCACTGGCCCACGCCCGGGCCCGCTTCGCGCAACTGGGAGGGCACGAAGGGAGCGTCCTGTCGGCTGCTTCACCAGCGATGGGCCAGCGACGCCTGTCATTGGTTTTGCCATGACTGGCAACGAATACGCCGATCTGATCGCTTCTTATCTGGTCAAGAATTTCTCGGCTCGCGGCGTCACCGTCTATCGCGAAGTGTCGCTGGGCAAGACCATCATCGGCAAGAACCGCCACGTGGACATCTTCGTGCTGCACGCGCAGTCGGACCACGCGCTCGCCATCGAGTGTAAGTACCAAGATAGCTACGGCACGGTGGACGAAAAGATCCCGTACGCCATCCAAGACATGCAGGCCATGGGCATGTCCGTGTGCCTGGCCTACGCCGGCAGCGGCTTCTCCGACGGCATCTTGCACATGCTCGCTGGCTGTCCGATCGCCGCCGCCTGCTTGCCACCGCCGACTCTGGAACCCACTCGCGAAACTCGTGAGCTCGACGTTGCCGTGGCCATGGCCTTCAAGTGGTGGGATCTCGCGGTGCAGAACAAGAAGCCGTTCGCACTTTCGTCACTCGCCCCCGTCACCGTGCACACGGCTCCGAGCGGCCCCGGCACCAACTCGGCGAAGTAGACCGCCTAGCGCACCAATACCCGCGCGTACAACAACGCGAAGCGCACCTCACCCAGACTCAAGCCAGAGTGCTGCGCGATCTCCGGTACGCTCGGGCGTCGACCGCTGACGGCGGAGAACGAGCGCACGGTGGCGAGCACTTGCGCGAGGGCAGCCGGGGGATTCTTGGGCTCCGCTTCCACGGGATGCCCCGCTACTTCCAGGGCATCGAAGATGGCCTCGATCTCAGGCATGGTCACCGCGGCCGCGCCGATCGCCTCGGCGACCTCGTCGAGCGAGACCTTCGTCGCGCCTGGTCTACCAGTAAGTAATCTACCGACAACCTCGGCAACGATAGACAAGGTAGTTTCCATGCTGGCCAATACGCACATCGTACCCCGCCCACGAAACGGGGCGAAACGGATAACGCAATGCCGAAGGCCGAAGCCGAGGGCTGACGCCGGAGGGCCTATGAGCGCGGGCGGGTAACGCCAAGGAGCACCCAGAAGGAAGCGCGGGTGCCGCCTGAGCTCGATTTCTTTGAGCCAACCGGCCGGCAACCTTTCGCGCTAATATTTTGAGTTAGGCGTTAGCGATGATCAGCATCGCGCCGTCTTGGAGGAAAACATGTCTGAGTCGAGCGGTGCAGTGTCGGGTCCCTTCGTTTCGGGTTTGGGCAAAGGTCGTGAGGCGTTCCACGCCGAAGTGACCGAGTTTGCGTTGCGCGTCGGAGAGCGCACGCCGGAAGACTTCCTACGCCACTTCTCCTGCCGCGCGATCATGCGCTCGCTAGAGGCTCGGCCGATGGAGCGCGCGCGCATCGTCAGTCAGTCGACGGGCGTGCACGAGAAGGTCGCGCACAAGATGTCGCCGGATGCTTCCGGTGAGTCGTTGCAGATCGCGCTCGATGAAAACGTGACCACCGCCGCCGCGATCGTGAAGCTGTTTCAGCCGGACGACAAGCAGCGCTACTTGGAGCGCCACGCGCTCTGGGCGTTCGACATCGAAGGGCAACCCTGGAAGACCACGCCCGCCACCAAGAGCACCCACGATCGAGCAAAATCGTACGTCGCGTACATCCTGGAGCGCGCTCTGAACAACCTCTTGGTTTCGCATGAAGAGGTGGTCCACGCGATCACGGTCACCAAGCTCGCTCAATGTCTACCCAAGGAGAAGCTCGGCTCAATCATCGAGGCGAGCTTGAGGACCAAGGACAAGTTCACCGAAGAGGATCTGCTCGGCGCGGTGCCGCCACGTGATCTGGTCGAATACGTTGCGCTCGATTACTTGTGGGAAAAAGTCGTCACGCCGCTGATCGCCGAAGCGCACGACTACGCGCCGAAGCCGGTCGTCCTGCTCGCTGGCGCCAAGCCCAGCAGCGAAGCGAAGGCTCCTGCCAGCGAAGACGCCGACTGGGGCTCACGCAACACGAACCCGCCAGCTAGCCCCACGCCCGCGCCCACCAATAGTGGAGACGAGATCGTCAGTGAAGACGAGATCCTCGAGAGCGAGTTGACCGAAGACGACTTGAGCTCGGGCACGTCCGTCGGACTCAAGGTGGCAGCCGCCGATGGCAAGAAGGCGAATACGCGCTGAGAGCGGCTAGAATCTCGGGCCGAGCCTGCCGAAGAAGCGCGAGCAGACCGAGGCGCGGCGACGCCGCATCCCTGACGCGCTTCGCGATACCCGCAGGGGTGTGAGCGACGATGAGGAGCCGCAACGCAGGACCGCAGAGCGGATCTGAAGGCGGGCGACGGGAGAGAGTCGAAGAGCGGCTCTGAAGCTACTTGTACGTGGCTAGGCCTGTGTAGTGCAGAATACGCACGCACAGGCCGGAGCCCTGCGAGCCCTGGCAAGCGTCGTTGCCTTGAAACTTGGTCTCGCCATTGCGTAGAGAACGCATCACGTCGCGGGTGATGTCATGTCCGCCGTCTTTACAGCGAGAGTCACCGCAGGGGACCATGAACAGCGACGGCGCGCTGGCCACGACGATGTGGCGGATGTGATTCTGCTCCGGTCGACGCGACGTGCCCTCGTGCTCTTCGAGCTCGAGCTTGAGCGTCACCAGCGTTGGTACTTCCGTGGCTAGACGCGGAGCCGCATTCTCGAGTTCACGTCGAGCTTGTGCCCGTTCGGCGGCTTCCGTCTTCTTCTTATAGTAATTCATCGAGCGACTCGGACCGTAGCGCGCCTCCGCAGGCAAATGCCGAAAATAATCGGCGTCTAGCCAAAGCCAATCAATTCCCCATAGAAACCCGGGAGCGGGGCAGAAAGTCCTGTACTGACAAGGTCTTGACACGGATTAAGTCGGGGGCCAGAAGGGCCGTTCAGCGTCGTCGGAGTCAGACTCATGCCACCGCTCGACTGCTTGCACTGCCTCACCATCGATTTCACGCTCGCGCCCGAGCCGGTATGCGCGGTTTTTTTGCAGCAGTCCGACGCTTCGGACGAGCTTCGCGACCTCTTGTGCGAAGCCGGGCGCGCCTCGCTGCCGCTCTTGGTGCTGTCCTCAGCCAGCTCACTTACCCTGGTGTCCACGAGGCAACATCACGTCCGTGCGTTCCGGCCAGTGCTGGCGGTGATCCGCGAAGGGCTGCTTGGTATGGCGGGCTGGCGCGCGCTGCCGGTGCGCCTCGCCAGCGGCAGCGACGCCGCTCGCCAATTATTGAAGCAGGGCATCCCGGAATCGCGCGCCCTGCCACAAATCCAGGCTTTCGCGCGTAATTTGCGGGTGACGGCCGAGCTGTCCCGCGCCTGCGGCGCATTCAGCAGCGAGCTTTCTGCCCTGGTTCGCATGGCCGAGCACGCGGCCAATCGCGTCTCGGAAGAAACCCGCTTGGGACGGCCGGGCGGAAGCACTGCCGAGATCGAGCTCGAGACCCTAGTGGCCGAGCGTATCGTCGAAGAGGAGCTCGTGGCTTGGCAATCGTCTTACCCAGCGCTGCGTTCATCGCGACGCCCGGTGTCGGATGCCGACATCGGCCCGTTCGACGGCGAAGAGCGGCACAGCATGGTCCACATTCGCGCAACGTCGCTGCTGAGCAAGCTCCGCACGGCCTAACAGGCCTCGTGCCCCCCGGCGGGAGGCGCCGTTCGCTCGGCGGGCCGCCCGCACATTTCGTCAGCTGACATTGAACGGTCCCCACGGGACCGGGCACTGAGCTGCGAATCCAAGCCTAGCCGTTCTGTCCCCTAGGCCGGGACTCGTTCGAGCCTGCGGACGCGGTGATTCGCGCGCGTTCGTCACGAGTCCCCTGCGGGCGAGCGGCCGATTTCGAGCCGTAGAGGAGCGCCCTTGAGCCTTCGTGTGTTGCGATTTGTCGTGCTGAGTTCGGTCGTGCTGTGCGCGTCGCGCGTGCTGGCGCAGGAAGCGCCGCCGAGCGCCGAGACCGAGAGCGCGGCGAGCGTAACGCCCCCGCGACTGCTTCGTGCCGAACCAGCGCTCGTGCCGGACGGTGAACCGTTGGCAAAACCGGTCTCCGTCACGCTCGCGCTGACGATCGACGAGACCGGACACGTGAGTGAATGCGTCGTCGTGGCATCGGGCGGCGCGCGCTTCGACCAGAGCGCGCTCGAGGCGGTGAAAGCATTCGAGTTCGAGCCCGCGCGTCGCGGCGGTGTGCCTCTCGCCGCGAAGATTCACTACCGCTATGTATTCCCAGCGCAAGCCCCCGAACCCGAGCCCACGCCCGTGCCCGCTCTCGAAGGGGCACCGCCTACGCCGAGCCGGACAGAAGCGCCGAAGGCAACGGCGAGCAGCGAGCCTGAGGAGTTCTCGGCCGTCGCCACCGTCGACGCGCCGCCTCGCGAGCCCACACGACGCAGCATTTCCGGGGAAATGTTGACCGAAATGCCGGGTACTCGCGGCGACGCGCTGCGCTCGATCGAAGTGCTGCCCGGCGTGGGCCGCACCTCGCTCAACAATGGCGATCCGATCCTGCGCGGCGCCGGTCGGGATGAGAGTCAAACTCATCTCAACGGAGTGCCCGTGCCGTTCTTGTATCACTTCGGCGGGCTGACCAGCTTCTTCAACTCTCGCTTCATCGAGCGGGTCGACCTGTACCCCGGAAACTTCAGCACCCGCTACGGACGAGTTTCCGGTGGCGTGATCGAGGTGCGCAGCAAGGATCCGCGGAGCGATGGCTTTCACGCGGGCTTCGAGCTGAATCTGATCGACAGCTCCGCCTTCGTGAGCTCGAGCGCCGGCAAAAAGGCAAGCTTTGCCTTGTCCGCCAGGCGCAGCAACATCGACTTGGTCTTCGCCAAGTTGGTGCCGAAGGATGCCTACTCCGTAGTCGCCGCGCCGACGTACTACGATTACCAGGCGATCGGCGCGTACCACATCGACGCTCGTAATACGCTGCGCGTGCTCGGCTACGGCTCACGTGATTCGCTGAAGCTCCTGTTCTCGCACCCGAACGACGAAGATCCGTCATTGAGCGGGGAAATCGCCGGCACGCTCGCCTTTCACCGGCTGCAGCTGGAGCTCGACAGTCGATTTGCAGATAATGCACGACAGAACTTGAGCGTCACGGTCGGGCGCCTCGCAGCCAGCCAGCAGATTGGCCCGCTCGAGCAGGTCATCTCGGGCACCGAGCTGCACGCGCGCAACGAGTGGCGCGTCGAATTCTCACCGGCGCTGAGCGCGACCTTGGGCGCTGATTTCTACGGCCAATTCATGGGTGGTCGCTATTACGGTCCCGCGCCCGGCCAATACGAAGGCAATCCGAGCGACAACAACTCGCTCCTCACGCGCCGCAACGTGTCGACCGTGCTGCCGACCCTGAACGTGATTCGCCCAGGCGCGTACCTCGAGTTCGGCGTTCGCCCCACACGGCAGCTGCTGCTCTTGCCCGGCCTGCGCGCGGACTACTACGGGGATATCGGCCACGCCTCTCTCGATCCACGGCTCTCGGCCCGCTACGAAGTGATGCCCGGCTTCACGCTCAAGTCGGGCGTGGGCTACTACAGTCAAGCACCGCAATACTGGCAAGCCCTGGCCGTGATCGGCAATCCCCGAATCGAGCCCTATCACGCGCTGCAAACCAGCCTTGGCTTCGAAGAGCGCCTCGGGGATACGCTGCGCTTCGGCGCGGAAGGCTTCTACAAGTGGCTCGACCATCGCATCGTGGGCGCGCCGGGCGGCGTGCCCCCACACTTCATCAACGACGGTGAAGGGCGCATCTACGGTGCCGAGTTTTCGACCGAGTACCGCCCGACACCTGGCACCTTCGCCTACTTCGCGTATACGATTTCGCGCAGCGAACGGCGAGACGGCGACGGACCGTATCGCTTGTTCGATCACGACCAGCCGCACATCCTGTCGCTCGCGGCGAGCCAGAACCTGGGGCGCGGCTGGACCGTCGGCGGGCGTTTCCGGTTCGTCAGCGGTGACCCGACGACGAAGGTCGTAGGCAGCGTGTTCGACGCGCGGACGGGGATCTATGTCCCCAAGTACGGGCCCGTGAACGACGAGCGCGATCCGGCATTTCAGCAGCTCGATCTGCGCCTGGAGAAGAAATGGCGCATCGCTACCGGCGCGCTGTCTGTCTATCTGGACGTGCTCAACGTGTACAACGTCAAGAACGCGCAGGGTTATCGCTACAGCTTCGATTTCTCGAAAAAAGAGCCGGTCTCCGGCCTCGGACTGTTCCCCAATCTCGGCCTCAAAGGTGAGCTATGAGCACGCGCGCTGCTTTTTCCCCGTCGATTTTGCTGCTCGCCGCGGCGCTGTGCAACGCCGGCTGTGACGATTCACTGAAGAGCGTGTCACTGATCGAAGAGACGCGCGTGCTCGGCGCTCGCGTCGAAGTCGAGGCGGATGAGGGGCGAAGTTCTCCAAACGCCGGCGAACGCGCGTCACTGCGCTTGCTCGTGGCAGCGCCCAACGGAGAGCCCAATTTTTCCTATGCGCTGTCGGTGTGCGCCGTGGCCCTGACCAACAACGGCTTTCCTCCGTGCGCGAGCGCGCCCTTTGCGTCTGCCCTGGCGACCGATGCGACCCACGCAGACGCTCGGCTCGATTTCCAAGTGCCTTCGGACCTCGAGCTGGAGACCACACCGCACGCCTTTGCCAGCGGCCTGATTTGTCCAGATTCCAGCGTGATTCTGGCTGCCAATGGCGGGCCGAGCTGCCTTGCCGGGACGGGCACCGAAGTGGCGTTCGAGTTCACCCTCGGCGGCCCCGAGCAGAGCAACCGGAACCCGGCCTTCGCCGGAGACGCACTCTCGCTCGACGGCGAGCTCTGGCCCGCGAGCACGAACATGTCCTGCGACGACGGCTCGCTGCGCCAAGTGACGACGAGAACCGCACACGCGCTGCGGATCGATTTGGCAGACTCGGACTTCGAGGTCCTGACGCAGCAGACTTCGGTCGAGCCAGCTCGCGAGTCATTGCTCGTGTCTCCGTTCTCGAGTGCCGGCAAGTTGGGCCACGGATTTTTGACTCTGAGCGCGGACACGCCGCCCGAGCAACGCCGAGTGAGCTGGGAAGCGCCCGCGCTCACGGACAGCGTACCCAGCTTGGTGCGTTTTTACTTCATCGTTCGCGACGCGCGCGGCGGCCAAGATTTCGCGCAGCGCGCGCTGTGCGTCGTGCCCTGAGACGACGCCGAGACTCTCGCCACACACCTAGGAAATATCATGGATTTATTCGATCGATTATCGGGTTTGACGCAATTTGGCTCACTTTGGATCTTGTGGCTGCTGGTCGGACTGTCGGTGCTCGCGCTGACCGTGGCCATCGAGCGCGCGGTGCTTTTTTTTTCATCGCGCGACGATGTGCTTGGCTTGCGTCGCGAGGTCCGCGGGCTGCTCAGCGACGGAAACGTCGCTCTAGCGCGCAAGCGGCTCGAACATTCACCGAGCTTCGAAGCCCGAGTCGCCCTGGCCGGGCTCGATTCTGAGAACGCCGCCAGCGCCGAGGAGCGCATGCATGGCGAGCAACAGGTCGCCCGCTTGACCATGGAAAGGAACTTGGCCTTCCTGGGCACCCTCGGCAACAACGCGCCCTTCATCGGCTTGCTCGGCACGGTGATCGGTATCGTGCGCGCGTTCCGAGAGCTGTCGGAATCGAAGGGGCAGATGTCGGCCGCGCTGATGGCCGAGATCGGCGAAGCGCTCGTGGCGACCGCGGTCGGGCTGCTCGTCGCGCTGCCCGCGATCGCGCTGTTCAACGTATTTCAGCGCTCGATCCGTGCCCGTTTGAGCCGCGCCGATGCCCTCTCGGGTGAGGTGCTGGCTCACCTCAAATCAGGCGCCGCGGGCGCCGCGGAGTGAACCATGGCCGCACAAACGAGCGACGCGGATGAGATGATCTCGGGCATCAACATCACGCCTTTGGTAGACGTGGTGCTGGTCCTGCTCGTGATCCTGATGGTCACTTCTTCATACTTGGCCTCGCACGGGATCCCGGTCGATTTGCCCAAAGGCGCAACGGGCGAGAGCACGAGCAGCATCCTCAGTGTATCCGTCACGCGCGACGGCGCATTCTTCCTCGACGGCAAGCCGGTGGCGGACCGCGAGTTTCGAGAACGCGTGCAGCGCGCGTACGCCGAAAATCACGAGCTGCGCGCCGTGATCGCGGCCGACGGCGGCTCCGCGCATCGCAGCGTGGTGCACGTGATCGATCTACTCCGCCAAGAGCGAGTCACCCGCTTCGCGCTCAATGTCGACCCAGATGCGATCACCCCGAAGCCCTGAGGAGCGCATGCACTCGCGCGCAAAAATCGGCTTATTTCTGGCTTTTTGCGTCAGTGTCGGCGTGCACGGCGTGGCCTACGCCTCGCTTTCGGCCGAGAGGCGAAAGCTCGCCCGTCCGAACGAGGTCAGTGAAATGAACTTCGAGCTGCCGCCACTGAAAGCGGCAGCGCCAGAGCCGGAACCGACGAGTAAGCTGCCAGAGCTCGCGGCGACTCCTGCCACCGTCGTCGCGCGCGCGCTGCCGGCGAATCAGCCCGCAAAGACCGCCGCGCTGCCAGCGCCGCCAGCGCCGACTGCTGCACCCGCCCTCGATCTGAGCGGTGTTACGCTCACCAATGACACCGGCGCCGGCTTTTCCATGCCGGTCGGCGATGGTAGCGCGCTCCGCGGTCCGATCGGCCTAGGCGCAAGCGGTATTCAAGCGGTCGCCGCTGCCGTCCCCGCGAAGGCCGCTGCAAAGCCGCCCGCGCTGGTCAGCGCGAGTGATCTCTCCGAGCACCCGAGGCCGCCGTCATTGACCGGCCTTTTGCGCGCGAACTACCCCGCAGAAGCGCGGCAACGCGGCCTCCGCGGCAGCGCCAGTTTGCGCGCTCGCATCGACGCCGACGGGGTGATCCGCGCGGCACGCTTACTGACCGAAAGCTCGGCTGGCTTTGGCGCGGCTTGCCGGCGCACCGTGCTCGGCTCGCGTTGGTCCGCGCCGCGCGACAAGAACGGCAGCGCGGTGGCTACCGAAATCGTCTACACCTGCCACTTCGAGGTCGACCAATGAGGGCCCCCACGCTTGCCATTTGGCTGGTTTTCGCTTCGCTCAGCGCGGCCGCCGAGGCGCGCGCCCAGGCTGCTCCCGCAGCCGCAACGGTGACGAGCGCAGCGCTGCCCCTGAAGCTGGAGCTGGGTGGCTCCAAGCTCGATCCCGAGTCCGTGCGCAAGGCCGTCGAGCTCGAGCTGAAGCGACCAGTGGTGCTGGCCTCCGCTTCAACGGACGCACCCAGCTTGTCCCTGATTGCCCATGCCAACCGCACCGTGACGGTGTCCTACCGAACGAGCACGGGCCTGATTCGCTCTCGCTCGATCGGCATCCCGGACGACAGCGCGCGCGGCGCAGAAGTCATCGCGCTCTTGGCCGGCAACCTGTCTCGCGATGAAGCCGCCGAGTTGCTCGCCGAGCTTGCCGCAAGGACCGCGCCGCCCGCGCAGGCCGTAGCCGCGACCAGCGCTGGCTCGGAAACCGCCGCCAAAGATCCGGTGGCGCCGCCCGCTCCGCCAAAGCCAAACGCGGCCGAAAACAGCCCGCCACCATCACCGGCGCGCGCGCAACCGAGCAACCCACCCCCACTCCTCGAAACGCCGTTCCCCGCCATCAACCTGTCGCTGGTCGCACCGCTCACGCTCTATCGCAACAGCGAGCGACGAATTTTTGCAGGAGAACTCGGGCTCGGCTACAGCCACGTGGGTGAGCTGCACGGCGCAGGGCTGAACGTATTCGTGCTGCACACCGAAGAGGACGTGCGCGGCGCGAGCTTCGCCACGCTTTACAACCGCGCCGGTGGCACCGTGACCGGCGTCACTGGTTCGGCGCTCGTCAACCGCAGGCAACGGCTGCGTGGCTTCGAGTTCAGCGGCCTGTTGAACCTCGGCTCGGGGGATGCGCAGGGCTTCGCGGCCGCCGGCCTAGCCAACCTGGAGCGAGACTTCGACGGCTTTCAAGTTGCTGGACTTGCCAACTGGTCGGACCGATTTCAAGGCCTGCAAGTGGCAGGCGCGGTGAATCGAACGGGCGCGTTCACCGGATTGCAGGCCGCAGGCGCGGTCAACATCGCCCGCTCGATCTCTGGCCTCCAACTCGGAGTAGTCAACGTGGCGGGCAATGTGCATGGGCTCCAATTGGGAGTCGTCAACGTAGCCAAGCACGTCAAGGGTACGTCCATCGGCTTGGTCAGCGTGGCCGACAACGGCCGAGTGCAGCCGGTGCTTTGGGCGAGCAGTTCGCTCCCGCTCAACGCCGCCGCTAAATTCACGGTTGGCCCGATCTACACGCAAGCCGGCCTCGGCTACGCACCCGGCAATCAGACTTACACCTACGAGCTCGGCCTGGGCGCGCACTTCCCCATCGGTCACTTCTTCTTGGAGCCCGGGGTGCACTATTCGGAAATGCGCAGCGCAAAACACCCATTCGACCACGAACTGATCGAGTACGGGCACTACCGCGTCGCCGCGGGTCTGGATCTGGGCCAGGTCTCCCCATTCGCCGGCATCGGCGTTTTGCAACGCTTCGCGCACAGCGCCGATGCCCCCGCTTCGGTCCCCGTGACCGTAGAAGTGTTCGGCGGCGCTGCGTTCTTCTGAGCCCAACAAGCTGAATTCATTGTCTATTTTTGAAAACGACCGCGCGCGTTGAACGATTTGCCAGCGAGCGGGCACCGAGCCCCCGAGCGCACGAATTTGCTATGACGATCGTCGGGCTAACCATGGTGACGGAGCAAGCGCTCGCAAACGATGTCGAGCTGGCGGACGAGCTCGTGTTGCGCTTGCAGCGCGCCGAGCCCGCCGCGGTAGCCGAGGTGTACGATGCGCACCACGCCGCGGTGCGCGCGTTCGCCAAACGCTTGCTGGGTGACGCCGCCAGCGCCGAAGATTTGGTGCACGAAGTGTTCGTCTCGTTGCCGGCCGCCGTGCGCAAATTCCGCGGCGACTCCGCGCTGCGCACGTTCTTGATTTCGATCGCCGTCAATCACGCGAGGCATCACGTGCGCGCGGCCCAGCGGCGGCGTCGCGCGCTCAGCGCGTACGGAGAGACGAAGAGCCCCGAGTCGAGCGATCCGGAGCGCGAGGCGCGCCGGAGAGAGCTGGCGGAATTGTTGACGCGCGCGCTCGACACGTTGCCCATCGATCAGCGCGTGGCCTTCGTGCTGTGCGAAGTCGAAGAGCGCAGCTCTCGAGAAGCCGCCCAGATCGTCGGCGCGCCCGAAGCGACGCTCCGCACCCGACTCTTCCATGCCAAGAAAAAGCTACGTTTGGCGCTCGAAACAGAGGGCGTACGATGAGCAAAGATCTGTTGGCCGAGGCCATCCGCGCTCTGCGCGACAGCGAACAGACCAGTGAGTTCGAGGCGCGCGCGACGCGCACTCGAGTGCTGACTGGGCTGCACCAAACGCGTGTCCGCCGGCGAACGCGGCTGGCTTTCTTGCTGCCGCTCGCCGCAAGCTTCGTGGCGGTCAGCGCTTGGGGTGCTGCCAGCGGTCAGGCGCGCCTCGTGCTCGACAAACTCGAGCGCTTCGTCGGTGTCACGCCGAGTACTACGATCGGCGCCAGAGTTCCTGCTCCTCGTCGGCTCGCGGCTCCACCCGTGCTTTCGGCTCCGAGCCCAGAGCCTGCGGGCCTGGCGCCGAGTCAGAAAGCAGAACCGCTGCCGGCCACGCCGACGGCCGTTCCGGCGGCGAGCTCTGTTCGTGTGACGTCCAGCGCCAGCTCTTCGTCGGGGCGCGCTGAGCGAGCAGATCCGACCCTCGCCCTGTACCGGGTCGCACACGCCGCACATTTCGTCGATCGCGATCCTGCGCGCGCCCTGGCCGCCTGGGACGCCTACCTCGCGGCCGCGCCGAGCGGTGCATTCGCGCCTGAAGCTCGCTACAACCGCGCGCTCAGTTTGGTGCGTCTCGGTCGCAAGCAGGAGGCGCGCAACGCCCTAGAACCGTTCGCGAATGGCGCCTACGGCGGCTATCGCAGAGCCGAAGCCAGCGCGCTCTTGGAACACATCGAACCCTAGCTCCGCTTTTGGTCCCCAGCAGAGCTCGAGGATCGCCCATCGAGTGCGTGCGTGTCGGGAAAAGTCGCATGAGCTGCTCCGATCAGCCTCAAGTTCTGACACCGTGGATCCGTTTGGGGACAAGATGCTCCCTTTCGAAATCCGGGCTTGGGCGTGAAGCCGCGCTCTGCCTGCAGCGCGCTGGTCTTCTTGTACAGCGCGCTCGGCCCCAAGCTCGGAGTCGCTGCCGACTCGACGCCTGCCGAATCGAGCGCCCCAGCGGCGAGCAGTACGACTGCACCGGAGCAAGCAGCCGCGAATGCCGCAGGCGGCGCGAGCGCGGGCTCCTCCGCCCTGGTCGCGACAGCAGACACGATCCCCGGTCCGAACGCCGCTCTAGCCGATGAGAGCGAGGCGCTCGAGCTGCCGAGTTCGGACAGCTTTTCGAACGACACTAGCGCCGAGACCGAGCAACAGCATCGCCTCGACCTGTACGGCTTCGCCGATTTGACCTACACGCGGCTGTTGATTCCGGAGGAGAACCCCTGGAACCGCATCTATTTCCCGACGAACTCGTTCGCGGTCGGCAATTTCAATCTCTACCTCAGCGCGAACCTCGGTGCCCGTTGGCGCGCGCTCGGCGAAGTTCGCTTCATGTATTTGCCGAACGGCGCGACCACCACCGATAACGAAAGCGGTGCGATCAAGCGAACCGACACGACCGTGCTCGACTACGCGGGCTTCCAAGAACCGATTCACTGGGGCGGTATCCGCATTGAACGCGTCTGGGTGGAGCACGAATTCAGCACACTCTTCAAGCTGCAGGTCGGCGCATTCCTCACGCCTTATGGCATTTGGAACGTCGATCACGGCTCTCCCGTCATCGTCGGCATACGCGCGCCGATCGCGGTCGTTAGCGAGCTATTCCCCGCACACCAAACTGGCCTGCAGTTGTACGGCAGCACCTTCCTCGATCCGTTCGAGGTCGGCTACCACTTGACGCTTTCGAACGGTCGCGGGCCAGTCGAGTACCAAGACTTCGACGACGACAAGGCGGTGGGTGGGCGTCTATACCTGAAGACCGAGGCAGTTGGCTCCTTGACCGTGGGCGCCTCGGCTTATCGCGGCGGCTACTATGATCGCTCGGCCAAATACGTGATTCAGGCAAACGGCACCGTCGATCAAGAGTACACCACCCAGTCGAAGTATCAGGAGTTCTCGCTCGGCGCCGACCTCAAATGGCAGTGGAAACGCTGGCTCGTGCAGAGCGAATTCATCATGAACGAGGCCACCTTCGAAGAAGGCGGTCGACCACGGGTGGATGCGCTGAAGCCGCCACAGGGGTTTCAGCCCGACTATCGCCGTTGGGGAGCATACGGGTTGGTCGGCTATCGCACGCAAATCTTGCAAACGATGCCTTACGTCATCGTGCAGTATATGTACGCCCCCAACACTCCGGTCGCGCCGCCTGCGCTGGGAGCACAGCTGGGTCTGAATATTCGACCGACTCCGGCAGTCGTACTGAAACTAGAACTGACGCTCACGCACTTTACTGGCCCCGGAAGCATCGGGCTCGGCAACAGCCCGCTCAGGTTACTGGCCACACAGGTGGCTTGGGCATTTTGAAATGAACCGCATCGGCTTCCCGCGGAATGCCCGCAAGCTAGGAGCTTGGCTCGCTTTGAGCTTGTGCTGCGCGCTACTGTTGTTGTTGCCGAACACGGAACGGACGGCGCGCGCTTCCAATCGTATCGTCTTGGCCGTAGTCGTGGCCAAAAGCTCCGCGGTTCAAGACCTGAGCCTGCTGGAGCTGAAGCGCATCTTCACCACCGCGGGTGATAGTGACCCGTCGGGGCAACGCTTCGTGCCGTTCAACCACCCGCCGCACACCACGGATCGCGTGGCGTTCGACAAGATCGTGCTCGAATTGTCCGCCGACGAAGTGAGCCAATTCTGGATCGAGCGCAAGATCCGCGGCATGCCCGGCCCGCCGCGATCGGTGGATTCGCTCTCACTGCTGCTGCGGTTGATCGCGCGCTTGCCGGGCGCCATTGGCTACGCCCGGCCTTCACAGCTCGCGGGCGACGTGCGCGCGATCCGCATCAACGGCAAGCTCCCGAACGACGCTACTTATCCGCTGACTTTCAGCGAGTAGGTCCCCCGGGCAGCAGGCTCGCGCCTATCTCACTTGGCGAAGTAGGTCGTGGCGCGCTTCTGACCCTTGGTCGAAAGCTTCTTGTCGCTGATCAGCTTCTTGGCCGGCAGATTCAGTTCTTTGGTGCTGATGTCCAAGCCCTGGGCGATTTGCTCGATGCGCTGACCGGGGTTCTTCGCGATGTAGCCGTGCAGCTTCTTGATCAGTTGCTCGAGCTCTTCCGGGGTGCGCTTGGCGCCCTTCTTGCGATTCTGGGAGAGCGCAACGAACGAAGGTGCAGCCGTGCGCGCAGCGCGGCCGCCGCGACCGCCGCGACCAGGAATGGTGCTGGCTTCGGCCAAAGCTTGTTCGACAGACTCTAGGGCTGCTTCTTGAATCAAGCTCGAGAGGTCATTCACGAACGCATCGAGCGCAGCTCGAATCGTGTCACTGATATTCGCCATGACGGCGTTCGTAGGCGATGACGCCGGAGAATGTCAATCTCCGAAGACGGCAATTGCGAGTCGCGAGGCATTTCGTCACAGCTTGGCTCGTGGTCGGTGTGTGTGCGACGCCTTCGAGTCGACGGTTCACCCTCGAGAGTGAGCGTCCGGCGGTGGAATTTCGGCCCCTCAGACGACGGGCAGGCGACGCGAACGGAAGTTGATTGGCTGGCGTTGCCGGTCGACCACGCTGCCGTGAACTCCCGAAATTTCAGGCCGTTCGCGCTCTGGTGGCCGTTCGCCGGGCGCGTCCCACGTGGCGTAATCATCCGGCAAAGGCCCGGGCAAGGCCGGCTGCGCCGTACGCTCGAACAGTTGAAAATCGTGCTTGCCGACCAAGTGCAGCGGGAGGCCATGCTTCGGGCCTTCGGCCTTGAACCAGGCTCGAGCTGCTTGCACGTTTTCAATCAGAACGAGGTGTTGCGGGTCGAGCCGAGCAGCTGCAAGAAAATGATCTTGCATGCCGCTCACATCACCTTTCAAAAATGAAATGCAACCGAGGTAGTTGAGCGCCAACCCTGGGACGGGGGTACCGAGCGAAAGGGCCCGGCGCACGTGCGTCTCCGCGAGGTCCAGCTGGTTGGCTCGAAAATAGGCGCCCGCGAGGTCCATGTGCGCGGCATGGTGGTCACCGAGATAGGCCAAGATCGCCTGATACTCGGCGATCCCCTCGCGGTAGTAGTCCTGAAGCCCCTTATTTTGCTCGAACCATGAGTTCAAGAGCTCTCTGACCTCCTCGGTCGCGTCGAAGGGAACCTTGAATTCCTGAAAATCCCCCCTGAAATAGACTTCCCGATCGAGCCATTTCTCTCGCTCCGCTTGCTGGAAGTCCTCAGTGCCTGGATAGATGGTCAGGCAAGAGAAGATATACTGGTGGGGTTTGACGCGCGTCAGAAAGTCCAGCGTCTCCTGAAACGTCTCGGCGGTTTCGCCCCGGTTACCGAGCATCATGTAGAAGCGCACCTGAATGCCGACCCGCTTGGCCATGGCCGCCGCGGCTTCGATTTTCTGGATCGTGATGCGCTTATTGATCTTGTCCAGGATGGTCGGCGAGCCAGTTTCGACTCCCAGGCTCAGCCGCTGACAGCCCGCCAGCCGCATTTCCCGCAGCAGCTCGTCACTCAGCACATCGACGCGTGTGTCACAGCTCCACAAGAATTGTAGCTTGCGCTCGCGGATCCCCTGGCACAGCTCCAGAACGCGCTTCTTGTTGGTGGTGAACGTATCGTCCTTGATTTGCACCATCTTCACGCTGAGGCGCGAGACAGCCTTCTCGAGCGCGTCGAGCACGTACGGCACGGACTGACCACGAAAGCCGCGACCCCACGTGGTTTCAGCGCCACAGAAGGTGCACTGCCAGGGGCAACCGCGTGAGGTCATCACGATGTGGGTGTCGAAGTATTCGTGCGGTGAAGCCAGCGTGTCGAGATCGTGAATCGAGCCCCGACCGGGAGCGGCCTGTACGCCCGCCTCGTCGCGGTAGAGCGTCCCGTGAATGCCGCGCGGACTCTCACCTTCCGCCAGCCGCGCCACCAGTTCCATGAACGTTTCCTCGCTCTCGCCGAGTGAAACGGTGTCGATCGCCGGATAGTGCTCGAGCATTTCGCGTCCGAGCGGCGTCGCATGTGGTCCGCCGATCAACACGTGCGAGCGCGGATGCTGGCGCTTGATCTCTGCGGCGACCAACGCCACGCCGCGTCGATTGGAGGTCCAGCACGACATGCCATAAAGGTCGGCGTCGAGCGCAGCAATCACTTCTTCGACTTTGCTCCAGGCAAAGCCAGACAGGTTCAGCACCTTGACCTGATGCCCTGCACGCAAGGCCTGCGCCCCGAGCGAGAACAAGCCGTAAGGCGTCTGAAAAAAGTCTGCGTCGAGATCACCCGGGCGGTAGTCCGCCGGAGGCCCGTTGCCAGCGCTGTCGGGCGCTTCACCGGGAGCCGGAATTTTCCAGGGAGGCGGATAGATCAACGCAATGCGCACGAGCCAAGTTCAGCATGCGATCAGCAGCCGCACAAGTTCCGCAGCCAGGAATCTCAGTAGGCCGTGAAACCTTCAGCCGGCGCTGAGGGCGATATCCGCTTTGGGACACACCGAGCCGGCCTGGGGCAGCCCAGGAGACGGCGCCGAGAACAATTGATTGAGCGCGTCGCCGATCGCATTTCGCTTGGGGGCCAGCACGGCCTTACCGCCCGCCGCTTGCATCGCGCTCACTTGCTCCGCACCCAGCACCAAACCGTGCAAGTGCGCCGGGGAGACGTGGAGCAAACGCCGGGCGAGCGAGAGCATCTCGCCTCGGTTCAGGTCGGTCTCGATCGAATCTTCGACGGAGCCGAACAGCGTCGGCAAGCGCACGAGCGAGCTTCCCTTCGAGAGCTCGCGACGCATACCGACCAAGATTGCTTGCTGGCGGCGCGCTCGGCTAAAGTCAGAGCGTCCGTGACGGGAGCGGGCGTACATCGCGGCGGTGACGCCGTCCAGGCGCGCTGCACCAGCGGTCAAGTCGAGTTTGCGATATCCCGTAGGGTCACGCGGGTCGAGGAAGCGATCGACGATCGAGCACGGCACATCCACCGTAATGCCACCCAAAGCGTCCACCGCCCGCTCGAGCACACCGATATCGATCGCAACGCTGTGGCCAATCGGCAACCCGAGTGTGTTCTCCACGACACGCCCGAGGAGCGCCAAAGGATCCTCGCCCGCTCGCCGGGCCACGTTCATGACGGTATTGATTCGGTCCTCGGCGTGACCCGGGATCTCGACCCACAGATCGCGTGGGATACTCACCAAGCCGAGCGCGCCGCTCGCTTCGTCGAATACGGCAACGATGATCGTGTCCGACAGCCCGGCTCCGCCACCGAACGGACGTCGATCGAGGCCGACGAGCAGGTAATTATCGGTGTATTCGAAGGGCGGCGTACTCACGCGGGCAGCGACGACAGGCGCGAGGGCAACGCCAGAGGCCGCTGCAGCAGGCGCGGAAGCGACCGCCGAAACCGCCGCCGGTGGCGCGACCAGAGCGAGCTTGGCGCTAGCCGCTGAGCGAACGGGCGCGAGCAGCGGTCGACGGTAGGGGCGAGCGAGAAGCCAATGCAATGCGCACGCCGCAGCCAAAGCGAACACGGTCGAGATGATTGCCAGCCGACGCCTACTTGCCATGATCGGTCCGCATTGCAATGCGCAGGCCAGCGCCCGACATGTACACTGTGCGGGATGGTGGCAACCGCGGATGAGAAGCTTGGACCAATTCGCGCGTTCGTGGCGACGGTCGGTGCTTCGTTCATCTATTTGCTGATTCGAGTATTCGGACGCACCGTAGAGCCGAGCGCGGTCCCCTGGCTGCGTGGGCCGTTCGGCGGCGAATACATCGGGGATAAGCCTTACGAAGAGTGCGCTCGAAATGAGGACCTGAGCGTAGAACGGCGCGCCGCCGCAGGTGGGCTGATCGCCGATTTCGATTCATTGGCGAGTCACGAGTTCGACGTAGCCCGCGTGCATCCTCGAGTACGTCATTTCTACGAACATACCGCCCGCTACCGCATGGATGTTTGGGTGGAGGCCGCGTTTCCCGCAAGCATCGCGCTTTGGCTGTTGGTTACGACCATCAGCCGCAAGGTCAATCAACTCAACTTCCCGCTGCGAGTCTTGGAGTCGGCCAGGGGCATGGACAGCGAGATCGTGCTCCTCCGGGACAAACTGGGGAGCGTCCGCTATGCGGGTTGGTCCCGTAAGCTCGTCGACACCGGGCGGGTGATCTATACTGGCTTTTACATGGTCGCTCGCACGCCGATCGGCGATCGACCGGCAGTCAAGGTCGTCTTTCCGATGCCGCACGGCAACGCGACGGTGATCCTGCGGCCTCGGCTGAGCGCCGCTGGTGAGTTCGAGCTGTCATCCGAGGGTCAGGCTTTCGGCGACGTCGGCTTCTATCGAATCGACCGAAAGCCCGATGGCAGCTTGCGCGTCTGGCGGGTTCGTACGTTGAAAGAGCACTTCCGCGTGTACGTGGATGCGGCGGACACGCTGCGCTGCGACCACCACGTGCGCTTCTTCGGCCTCAGGGTGCTCGACCTGCACTATCGCATCGAACCGCTCGCCGCGTAGCGTTGCGCGTTCAAGCTCGAGCGGCCGTGAGCATGTCGAAGAGCAATTTTCCGACCACCGCCAGAACGACCACCGTCACGATGACCTGCACGAAGCGATCGCCTTTTCGAAGCGCCAAGCGCGCGCCGAGCCGCGCGCCGATCATGTTCGCGACCGCCATCGGCAACGCCAGCTGCCAGTAGATCGCCCCGCGCCAAGCGAACAGCAGAAGCGCCGCCAGATTCGAACCCAAGTTGACGACCTTGGCGTTGCCCGAAGCGAACAGCGGCGAATCACCGAACAGAGTCACGAACGAGACGATCAGGAGCGAGCCGACGCCGGGCCCGAAGAATCCGTCATAAGTACCGAGCGTCAGCGCCAAGAACGCGAGCGTCAGCTTTGGGCGCGACAGCGGCGTTTCGCGTACTCGGATGCGCGAGCGTAGCAGCATGAAGCCGAGCGCAAACAGCAAGAGCACGGCGATGATCGGGCGCAGCGGCTCCGGGCGCATGGCAAGCAGCAGGCGCGCGCCGAGCAAAGAGCCTAGAAAGCCGAACGCAAAACCCAACGGCGCGCGCCGACGGTCGAGCCCTCCACGCCGAAAAAAAGTGATGAACGAGGCAAGCGCGCCCGGCGCTGCTTGGCCCTTGTTCGTCGCCAGCGCGAGGCCCGGCGGCAAACCCGCCGCAAGCAACGCGGGGACCGTGAACAGGCCGCCTCCGCCAGCGACCGCGTCGACCACCCCTGCCACGAACGCCGTGCCAGAGAGCAGCACGAGCAGCAGAGCCGAGGGCGGCGTCACGCCACGTTGCTGCG
>Ga0247760_1001461_pt1 | contig 21790 bp, 21 predicted proteins | sample UWRJL171409R4_FD_179936 | JGI IMG/M metagenome (GOLD analysis project Ga0247760, IMG submission 179936) | Plant litter microbial communities from Arlington Agricultural Research Station in Wisconsin, United States - UWRJ-L171-409R-4 | ecosystem: Environmental > Terrestrial > Plant litter >... | reverse complement strand
GGAGTGAAAAAGGGGGATCCTAAATTTAGGCTATCAGTGACCTAAAAACTTAGACCTTGCGAAAAGTTACTATTTAAATAGCAGAGTTCTACTTACTTATCTAAACTATATTTAGTGGATTTCTCTAATCATTTCCTGAGTAGCGCCTGAGTAATGCTTAAGGAAGGTGGCTAAGGGTGGTGCAGGTGACTGGGGTTTATAAGGGTAACTTTAGGGTAAAATAATATTTATAGTCTCCGGTATAGGGTAGGGGGGTATATCCTGCAGTAGATTTACAGTAACCTGTGTGTTTCAGTGAGAGTGTGGAGAAGAGCAGTGAGGAAGTTAGTGGCGGATGTGCTATATATAGGGCTAGCTTTGGATTCTTTTCTAGATACCCCCTTTCTTCCTTCAGGGCGGTAGCTATATTCTAAGCTCCTTAGTTAAAGTTAAAGATATTCAATATAGGGAACTGTGGTGTAGCACTTTAGGTACTTTAAATACTTAACGCCTATGTAAAGATATATCGCGGGTGTTTAGCGCCTGTGTAGCCTGTGTAGGATCACGTGCTTAGAGTACGTGTAGAAGGATTAGTTAGAATACTTAATTCTTCTTTAAAAACACTTGCTTTAGATAAAATAATAAGCTTTATGCAGCGTTACGCTATGTCTCCACATTAGGTACGCTATTATTGTTGGACTATAATAGTAATTTTAGGACGTTATGCACAAGTGTGAATTGCTTATATTATTCTGTATCTTTATAGTTCTCTAGCAAGGCTAGAGACCCTTCTTTTATAGACGTAAGTGCATGAATAGGATTACGTCTTATGGAAGCTCAGCCTGACTGGTGTTCTAGCAGTGCTAGGGACCCTTTCCATCTGTCAGTATCTAAGCCAGTTAGCTACATATGTTAAGTAAGTTATAAAGCTCTTTAAATTATAGCGCTACGTGTAATATTGTTAGTGTGTTTAATGTCGCTACTCTAAAAAAGTATTGATAACGAGTTTATATATTATCTTAGAGCATATACTAGTATATTCTAAAATATCCCATTATATATTAGTATATTCTAGGATATTACGTTATATATTAGTATACTGTAGGATATCCTATAGGTACTAGTATATTAAGTAACGTCTTAAATTTTAAGCTGGGATAAAATGTACTATCTTGAATTCCAAGCTGGGATATCATATACTATCCCAAATTCGAGGCTAGGATATTATATACCATCGTAAATCTTAAGCTAAGATATTTTATACTATCTTATAGCATATACTGGTATATTTTAAAAGTTAAAATTTGGGACTGTACAGCTTAGAATTCAAACCCATTTAATATCGCACTTTAGCAGTTCTTAACTACAGTCCTAAATTTAGGCCGTGCCCGGTATTTAAAATTTTAGTGTTAATTATATAAATATCCTATACTATATTCCTAAATGTTATTAAAAAAGTTTTCATTACTTTAATTTCTTAGTTAACTGAGAGGATATATAGTAAACTGTTAAGCAGCTATCGTTCTAATAACTAATTAAACAGTATATTAACCTTTACATTAAGCGTTATTAAAGATAGCCGTGTTCTTAGAGCTAGGATTTTGACAATACAGTATAAACGTAAAATTCTCTAAAGAAGATTGGAGTATTTAATATAGTTACTGGATTAGCACAGAATTTAAGTCTTAACTCCCCGCGTATTAAACATCTTGCTAAAGTCTATAAGACCTTATAAGTTTAAATAAATTAATAAAATCCTTTTAAAATAGTTATAGTTTTATTATACCCTTATTTTACCTCTTTATCAGAGGGTAACTACTAGCAGCGGGGGATTACATTACAGAAGGGGATTACTTATAGGGATTAAGCTAAGGATAAGTGACTAGTAAGCTGTATAGTAAGCTTGTTATATATAAATAAGGGCCCCCGACTTAAGTTTCTTATAGGAGAGGGAGAGTTTAAAGTGTATACTTACCCTCCCCCTCTTTTTTTAAGCTTCTTATACTGTACTTACTCTTCTTCACTTTAGAGATATACCCTGTAATACTCCCACAGCCCTGTAAATATATCTTTAGTTATCTTTCTTTAATAACTACAATTAACCTCTTCACTATATACTAGCACACTTCCAACTTAATATACCGAGAAATAAGCCCTAAGTTAAGCGCTGGCCGCGATCTGGGCTCTCCGTTAAAGTAAGCGGGTGAATTTACCCTTACTGCCTAAGAGTATACCACTTACTTAAGTTATAAGTCTCCATTTTCAGGCTTACTACTTTCTAAAGTAGGGCCTACCGTTTTAAGCTTACCGCTTTTAGTAGTCTATGATATTCCTAGCTGAAACGACTAGATAAATATGTTAATCTTACTACTTGCTTAGCTTGACGTATTACTAAGGCCGAAATCGATAAGCAAGTGTTATAAATACGTAAGTATTACCCTTTATTAAAATTTAGTAAGGCTGCTAATAGATATTTGATAGTAAATTGTTAAAGAGCGACACTTATTTATTATATACGTTAGGTAACTGGTTAAATTCGGTACTCTACAGTAACTCACTGCCTATTAAGATAGTTAAAGGGATATATCACTTTTATATTTACCGCTTTTATACTTACCGCCTTCGTGCTTACTATTTGCTAACTTGGTTAGAAACTATATTATATGCTAATCTGGCTATCTATTACTTAGAGTAACTTAGCGAACAGCTATCTTATACTAGCATGTCGATAAAGATAAGGACGTGCGTTTAGCCCTTACTTATTAGGTATAGTATATATAGTTATAATCGATATAGATATCTATAGCGGTGATCTCGGACACTTTACTGATATTATAATTTGCATTAGCATAAGAAACTGAAAAGTAAGTATTAATATTGGGAATAAGAAGATTATAGCCTGGGAATAGCGTATTAAAAGTCTATTTAGCTAACTGCAGTGTAGTGTTTAACTATATTGCAATAAGACTAAGGTTAATAGGGGTAATACTACGAGGCCTTTAGTAAACCCAACTCTTGTGGCTTATGGTCCACTTTAGCGTTTGGTCTGTCTCGCTCCTCTTACGCTTCTTTACCCCGCTTTCCAATCTAGTATCTGTTAAGTGATGAGAATGCTGGTTGTGTAGTGGCTGGGTTACTCTGTTAACGCTTTCGTTTAAAGCCCCTCCATTATAGTCCCTATTAATATGGCTTTACTAGCTTATTCTCCCTAAAATACCTTAAAGCCCACACTTTAGATAAGAGAAGGGCTTTTTAAAATAGCCTTCCCTTCGTTCGTGCAAGTTACAGAAATGGAATTTGAGCCCACTAGGAGTACGGATGAGTTCCTAGCACAGAAAGCACTGAAACATTCTCCGCTGCGGCTTCTCGTGCGCAAGATCCAAGTGTTACTTCCACTCCGTGATACTGTTGATATAGTAAACGTTCCCACTACCGGCTGGTGCGCATTGTAGACGTGGAATCGCATGTTTGAACTTGCTTATTAAAGATATATCTTACTTATCCTTATAACCTTTTAAGAAGTGATAAGCTAGGCCCTTAAAGTTGAAAATTTTGCCCTTACTCTTAGTGGAGTATTGCGGAAAAGGGCAGGGATACTTTGCAGGTATCTCCATCTTCTGTTAAAAGTAAGATGTATATCGTGTACCATAAACCTTTTTAAGATGACTTAACTAAGTTATATAACCTGCTTCGATATAGTAAGCTTCCCTTATCTTTCGATCTTACCGGTATTGCGGGTATTAATGTGGCTCGTTAAAGAAATTCTCTCTTACGTGCTTATTATAATATCTAGTAAGGCTTTTGCGGCTGTTAATAGAGGTATTATAAATAATGTATTTGAAGTCGTCGTTATAAGCTACTTTAGCCATATTAGCTTTATCTTTCTCTATCCTTACGTTACCGTTATTTTCATTCTCGGTCTTTTCCTCCTCTTCCTAATAATTAAGCTTCATCTTATACGTATATTTTAAATACGTAATAAGGAGCTGTATATACCTCCTTAGATTATCGTCAGTTAATATATTCTATTTTCTTCAAAAGTGTTATACAATTTAGTTCACCATTTGCGCATAGCTTCTGCGCGACCGTAACTCCTCTATATGATTGGATATATATTTTTAGCTGCGAGGCGGTTGTTGGCCTTACTGTCTGGCTCGATTAGCTAGTTCGAAATAAATACGTTAATTTTCAGCTAACTTTGACTGCTTCTAGGCGAGGTGTAGGTATTTGAGTCTCGACTTTAGGATATTGTAGTATTTGTGATTACCCTCTTCTTAAGCTTACGTAATGGCTTCGCGGAGTGCTGTAACATCGTTACGTCCGTCGAACTTATCCTAATCGGCTAGAGCGATATGTAAGGGGGCGTTTAAATCTCGTTTCATAGAGATGTTTCGATGAAAGGTAAAGAGGGGCTTTAAATTACTGTTAGTATTTTATTTAAATGCTGCTTATATAAGGTCCTTCCGTATATGTGTCGTTTGGTACGATGCCTTGAACACTGCATCTGTATATTTAAGAATGTAATTATAAAGAGCCTTAGAAAAAACAGCTAAACTACATAGGTATTTGTTAAAACTGGGAATTTTTCAGCCACAATTAGTGCTATTAGACTTACGGTTACTATCTAGTCTTGCTCTAGCCTTAACTTGTAATACGTAAAGCTGTGGCTCCTCTTTAAAACTATATAATTGGCAGACTTTATACTAAATTATATTAAATAATCGATAGGAGAGATCAAACACTTTCTGCTTAAGCACTTCCTTCTTCCACTTTAGCGGAATATAGTTGACATCGCTAAGCTTGAGCCAGTTTAAGAACTTTTCCTCGTTACTGTAACTAACCTGAAATACGTTATCTTAAATTGCTCGAGAAACGATAAGGTAAGCGAGATATATTAGTGGGAATGGAATAAAGAAGACGGAAAATTTAACTCTAAAGATAAGAAGAAATTATTAGTTATCGGTCAAAATATAGGATATAGTTAGCTATATGCCGGTTAGATTTGCGAGAGGATAGTGAGTTTTTCTGTTTATTCGTTTCGATATTAAGTGTCGCAATAACCTTCTTTTTCGTAGGATCTCTGGGGTCGCGTATAACTGCTAGAGCGACGTCTTTGTACCGAAGCTTTCTTAAATATCCTGGCCTGAAACCCCCCTCCGCGGAGATGAGAATGTTTGTATGGAATGCGACTTGGGTTTTAGTATCGACTGCTATATTAGAAACTTATTCCTATAAGGTACTAAGTATCGTAATAACGTTGGTAACAGTTACTTTAACTTTATCGTACGTAGGCTCTTTATAAAGTCTTGCTTCTTTCGTTAGAACATTCCAAATCCACTAAGATAGGGTTTAGCCCCCTACGCTATCCTAGGGAAATTAAAGTTGTAGCAGTAAGCTAGGGGACTTACTAGAGATATATCATATGTAGTTACTGAAGACCTTGGTAGCCTGGCTTTGTGGTTGTGGAACCTTAGCCGCCACATATCGCTTTTGGCAGGTTCTTGTTGCCTCTTAGTCTTTAGAACCGTTATGTCTGCCTCTTTGATAAGCTTTCGCCACATTGTAAGCAGTGAGCTTACGTGGTTGAGTATTCTTCGATCCTCGTACTCCTCAGGGCCGAGAACTATGATCCGTCTTACAGAATTTTCAACATAGAAAGGCTTACCTAATTATGTAACGACCTGACTTTGCAACGGGTTTTCCACTAAAACTCTCCCATTTTAATAGCTTCTATCTCCACAACCCCTACTAGTAAAATTGGAGAAAAATTACTAATACATAATTTAATATCTATTATATAAGTGAAGCGTATTATATATTTAGTTTTGTAGCACTTAATATTAATAAACTTATGTTAAAAGCTGGTATAAGTTTTACTATTATAAATATATTAATATATATACTTTAAAGCTAACTAACAGTAATTTTTCATTCATATTATGGTTATTTATAATATAAATATTATATTTAAATGCTAATTTAATATCATTACTTAATAGGAATTAACTATATATTTCTATTATACAAATTTCAAATCTTCACATATTAATTAAAATATAACTATTAAATATCTTGTTACATTGTTTTTTCATTATATATACTTCTATTACAACGTTACATAATGTTTATCTCCTATATATTATTATTATTAATGTTCATAATTAATAATCATTTTCTGCTAAATACTCTTATATAAAATATAATAAGTATATATTATATATATATTAAGCGTGTAAAATCTAGTTTTAAGTATTAACATATAAGATAATAATAATATGAAAGCTATCTAAGGTATAAAATAATACAATCAATATACAGTAAATTTATATATAATTAAACTATAACTTTAGTAAAATTGTTATATATATATTTTTATATTCTTTCCGTATTACTTAAATGTCTAATTAAAAGCTATATTATATACTATAGAGATATGATGACGTATATCAATTAGTATTTAAGTTATAAACCTATTATTGAATTTACAATATATTATTTAAATTAATCAATAAAAGTCATATATTTTAATATTTTACTATCTTTTATATAGTTTTATTATAATAATATAAGAACCTTAAAGGTATGTTAGTATGGTGAATAATTTATATTTTAATTTCCCCTTAATTTTACTAGTCGTAGTTGTGGAGATAGGAGCTATTGAAAAGTGGGGTTTTTAGTGGGAAACCCGTTGCAAAGTTAGGTCGTTACATGATTAGGTAAGCCTTTCTAGTCGGAAAAGAACGTCTTGCACTAGGTAGTTGCGGTATTAGACCCCTTGCATAACCTAGTCTATATTTCATCGGACTCGATATCGTTCTCGAGGAAATATCTAAGCATAAAAATGAGATAACTAAACAATGGCTATGCTAGGAGTGCAGAGTTACCTGTTCCAAACACCTATTAGCCATTTACGATAAGCCTTAGTATTATCGTTAGCAAAATCTCCCTTATCCTGTATTAGTTCATTCTCATATTTGTCAAACTTTTCCCGCATTCGTTACTGCTGCTCTAACAGCGTCGAATCTCCTACTCGTTATACATTAGGAAATCGTTGTCTCGACGTGATTCTTTCGTTAGCTACTATGTTTGTAAAGGTCACGGAGTATAAAAACGAGGGTAGAAAAAAAAGTGGGAGGAGAGATGAGAACTAAAAGTGAAAAAGAGTAATAAGAAAAAAATGGAAGCGATACTGTACTAAGGTACCTTTTGACCTAGCTTACCAGGGTTAGTTCCCTGGGTCCCAAAACATGGCCCATTACACGTTGAGGAGGCGAACACCAATTATGGAAGCGAACGCGACCCTCCGTTTCCTTCCGTTTCACAAATTGTCTACCTAACGGAGAATTAAAGTGGGGCAAATGGCTCCGGACAACTCCGTAGGGGTGAAAGAGTCTGCATCGACAAGACGAGCAGCGCCGAGCTCTCCGAGGCCATCAACTCGATGTCTCGGTGGTACCAGGAATCTGCCATCTGCTTCGCCTATCTGGAAGACGTCAATTGCTCGCTATCGATGCCTGTCTCAAGTCACGGCGCATTTTCCCATAGTCGGTGGTTCCGCAGGGGATGGACTCTCCAGGAGCTTCTTGGCCCATCTCGCCTCATGTTTTATGCCTCTGACTGGACTAGAACTGCGCTTCGAGAAGATATCTCCGGGGAGATAAGCGCTATAACGAACATCGGAAAGGAGTTTCTTTGCCGCCCACCGACGACGGACGTCAGCCGTCTCCTGGCTCATGCAAGTGTTGCGGAGCGGATGTCGTGGGCTTCACAGCAGCAGACGACCAGGGACGAAGACATTGCATATAGCTTGTTGGGTATTTTCGGTATCAACATGCCTCTGCTTTACGGAGAAGGGCACAGGGCTTTTCTGCGACTGCAAGAGGAGATCATCAAGTGGTCAGACGACCAGTCTATTTTCGCATGGGCTGACCAACCCCAACCGCGTGGTCGGGCGACAACGGGAGTATTTCCGCTCCGTCCCCGGTTCACTTCTCACACGGACGCGATATTGTTCCTCGCTGTAGCGGGAACGGCAACTCGACATACGCCATCACAAACAGAGGATTTCAAATCACGCTACCTATGCTGAGCGAACACGGCGTCTTGGAATGTGGTCCGCGAGATAACCCGACAACTTTGTTCACTCTCCGTCTTTCCAAAGTCGACGGCAATTCATGGCACAGACCCCCTGCGCTGGGCCTGGACCTTGGGATGGTGGACCAGAAAGCCCGGCAGCAGTGGACAAAGGCTGATATATTTATCGTCCCCAGCCTAGCCCGCCACTGGGTAAGCGACCCGACCACCGCGTGGGAATGCAGCTTTTGTATTCGGAAAATCCCCGCAAGCTCGGAGTTTGGGGACCGCCAGCTACTACCCGAGAACTCATTGGGCAAGAGGTGGGAGATACCGACGGATCTCCTCAAGTCTGGCAAGACGCAACGGTATTACCGGACCTTGAAGCCACTCCTCACCTTAGAGGATGGATAGTCTATCCACATTCTTCTCGAGGCCAGGAGGCTCAACTTTCTGAGCTCCCCGCCACGAGACTTCTGGGTGACCTGTGCATTCTGGCGGCACTCCAACTCCGATCCCTGTCTTCATTCTCTTTGCCCATATCAGGATGAAAGGGCCGGATTTCTGAAAATGGAAAATGGGACCGTCTTGCAGGCCAAGATCAAGCAACGTGATATCCACGGCGGACGAGTGGCAATCGTCGACATCGTTGCGTTGCAGCCCGGCCTATGGCTTTCTTGGTCACGCTTCTCAAGCTGGGTTGAGCTGGTACCCCTGAGGATCTTGACTTCTGTCTTGGACACTCGGCTGTCAATCCCGCCAGCCATACTATGGGCGGTTGTCTCAATGTTCTTTCTCCCGAAGGAGCTGCTGAGAAACAAGGCTTTCGCGTCCTTGATTGCTGTCACGTCACTTTGGTTTTGTCTCAACTACGTGGTCGGGAAAGGATGGATGACCGTAGGGATGGGGCCGCTCCAGCAGCAGGTGTGGACTGCACTTTGGCATATACGTCGTGTGTCATGGATGTGGGTGTACCAAGCGAGTCAGACAGGTTGGCCATGTGCAAGTCGCTGTGGCTGGAATGGCATCGCCACCCGCACTATTTTAATCGCTTTGACGGCAAGCTGGATCGTCCCTTCGCCGGGCAGCTTGTCAAGACTGCAACCTAGTCTCTCAACATTTTCATCTTCAGCTTGGCGGTCTGGTATGTTCCAAGCATACTTTTTGCTTGAACACGAGGTAGTTGTGCGCTTTGGTATCAAGATCTGCGTGTTTACCATCGTGTGGGACAAAGAAGGGAGTTCTTGCGACTGAGCTTCCGTCCAATGGAAGCTCCCCAGTATATTTATTTCCTGCAATACCTGAATTTCATTTAGTCTAGCATGAACAGGTGGGGGTACTCCCCGTCAACCCGGCCCGCCCCTTCGGGTCCGTGTGCTCACCCTTTCAGTGTCTTGACTGACACATGGGTGACGTACACAGGTGCTGCACCTTTCAATTTTCCTGCGGGTCTCGCAAGCGACGCACCACCTAGGAAACAATTCCCATCTGATAACCTGGGACCCCTGGAACCTCCACCGATTGGGGGGACATGCTCACACCGGCCCTCGCTGTGCAGCACTAGCGCTGCTGAGACCCCCTATGCCCAGCATCTTGGTACATCGGCCAAAGTTGGCGCCAAGGAAATTGCGCAGTCAGGCACCACATTTGGAGCCCTTCACACCGCACTTCTTCTTTCTGTCGGGTCGGTGGAGCATGCACCGACCTTGTCTGGCACTTTTGAATGTGGCTGGCGCGTTTTTCTTTGCGCAGCAACTTCCTCTTCCTTGGCTGAGAAGTGATGTTGTGCGCCATAGGCCTAGCGTCTGGCCCTCAGGCCTGATCAAGCAAAGTGCCCGAATCTGGACTGCCCCAATGCAACGACCCTCCTGTGAAGCATCCACATTGGTTGATAAAGGTCGCAATGACCGGACGCTAAAACAGTTAGCCTCAGCTGTCATTTTCAGTTTGGATTGACAGTCAATGTTCAAGTGCACACTGAAAACAGCTGAAATGGAAACAAGACAAAACAAGACAAAAATACACAGATACCGATATGCAGTCCCGTTGGGCGGGCCTTTGCGCCATGCGGATTCAGGAAACCGGGCTCCAGGCGACGATCGGCACTGATTCCCAGGATCGAGGATGACAGGCTAATGACTGCGATAGCCCGCTTTGACCCTGGACGCTCAGCCTCTTGGCAAGCACTCAAAGTCTGGCGTGTCGAAGTGCGATCGATCAGAAAGTTGAGGAAAGTGCCGTGGACATGGGCATCGCGGACGATTTCCAGGGCAAGTTCAAGCGCGCAACAATTCAACAGGGCGGCGCGGGTACTCTCGCCGCCTCCTCCTACCTCTGTCCAGGCGTGGCAAGTCATTTCATGCTGGCGCGAGCCGCGGAGATGAGGAAGCTGAAAACAGACTGGCTTGGGCTCCACAACTACAACGACCTTTGGTGGTGCGGGGCGACCAACAGGATCAAGCGGAATCACTTTACGGATCCGTCAGTCACTCAGGCTTGCCCAGGCGCGACACGAGGAGCAAGGCGGGGGACGACGCCCGAAACCGTAGCGTGCTAGCCCGCCTCTGCCGGCCGAGATTTGCGCCGGGGTTGCTTTCCAGCTTCTTGGTTCAGTGCGGAGATGGCAGGGGGGCTGGGGGTTCTGCTGTGCCCTGCAGCGTAGCTTCTCTCCCTCCTCAAATTGCTCGCAAACCCCGCTGCATGCTGAGCACCCATCCTGCGTCCTGCTGCTCCGTTTGGAGCCCTCGTGAACCAGGCTTTTTTGCCTCTCAACTATCGCCAAAATCGCCAGATGGGCACTGGCAATGTCGGGCGCGCACTCCGACTTCCCGGTCGATCTGCCCGGCTTGCCGGTGACGGCGCTCCAGATTCATAACGCCAAAATTTACATCAGCGTCACAGTTTCCCTGTTCGCCCTGGCGGTCCTGCTACTTGCGACGCGGTTGGTTTCCCGCTGGAGGTCGCCGACCGGCATCGCCGCCGATGACTACTTCGTCACCGTTGCCGCCGTGAGTCGCTCCCCTCCCATCTTTGGAAGACGACAGCCAGCTAATAGCTCAACTTGGAACGCACAGGCGCTCGAGCTCATCGATATCGCCTTGATCGTCGCCACTGTCTCGGCCAATCTAGCAATACCTGCCCCGGAGTACATGCCGTTCACAATAATCGGCAAGAATGCACCGTTGACCATGACGGCCGAGGTCTTCACCTCTTGGTCCGTCGCTATGGTTAAGACCAGTATTGCCCTGATGTTGGTGCGGTTCCAGCAGTCGAAAGCCTGGTCGCGCTTTTTCCACGCCATTATCGCCTTGCAGATCCTGACGGCCGTCTTCGTCACCATTGTGCAGAGCACGCGCTGTATCCCCACCGAGGCCGTCTGGAACCCCCATATTATCGAGAAGTGGTGCTGGAGCCCCGATGGCTATAAAATTACCATGACGGTGGCCTCGAGCATCGTTATTATTACCGACGTGATCTTCGCGCTTATCCCGCTAACGTTTCTGCATCACATCCGCCGTTCGCTCCCTCACCGTGTCATCATAGGCCTCCTTATGAGCCTCGGCCTGTTCGCCTCGGCCGCCTCTGTCGTCAAGACAATCATGGTACACCGGTTCGATATCTCGGGCGACACGGCCGGCAACGGTATCTCCATCGCTCTTTGGGCGAGCCTCGAGGCCATTATCGGCATCATCGCCGCTTGCATCCCATGCCTTCGTGCCGCCTTCCTCCGGCTACTTAGCCGTCTTGGGATATACACAGAGTTCGCCAATGCGATGGACAGGAGCTCCACATGGGCCACTGTCGTTCCACCTTCCGATGGCGACTGCAAGTTCGAGCCGGAATCTGGCCGAGCTGACTTGGGCGCCTCAGACGGCTCGGGGATCTTGGACGAGACAGGCGTCCAGCTGGGCAACCTGAGTAAAGAGCATGTGCAACCTTCGAGGACCGAAAATGCGCCATGGGCGAGAGCATGAGAACGAAAAGCTTTTCTCGACCATTACAGGAGTGGACCGAGATGAGTGCGGGGCTATCATGGCTGAAAGGGACACAGGGCATTACCGTATGGACAGGAATATTGGGTACAGCGAGGTTCGAATCGGGCGTTTGGCTGAATGGGATTTGACACCACCTTTCGGGAGATACCACAAATGGGATTGGATTTATGTTTGGGATATCCTGCATGAGCATTGGCGTCAGGACTCACATTGCATGGGAAGTGGAATTTGCGTACCTTGGATAGGGATACGTTCATTTGGTTTTGGCTATTTGCCGTTATGATGCCTCAGCACCTCAAATTATAGCATCAACACTAGGATTTATGTTTCTGGTTAAGTTTATCATTGCTGACTGAACCCCCTGCTGTACACAGGCACTGCCATTCCATACCTCGGCCAGGTTGGATCTCGTCGAGACAGTCTGACCATTGGTCCGAAGTACGCAAAGCTGTGTCTGCTGTTGCTGATGTAGTATTCTGAGACTTTTAGAGTGGGTCGTTGCGGTCCGTTGTGGGAAAAGAGGCGTTGGATTCGAAGGGATAGTCCAGAATGATGTTCTTTGGGTGGAAGGTGACATCCCTCGTGCCGGAGACAAGCACGGGCGGGTGTGAACAGAGGTGCACAGAGGAGATTGTTGATGACAGCTGTTAGAACAACAGTTTGCACGGTGTAATATGTTTGACACTCACAACAAGGCCTTGCATGAAACAGTATCATGCCTTACGGGACGGAAAGAAGGCATCTCTTTACAATGGCTTAGGGCTCTAAGATATCCACGAACGGCCTTCCATCTCTCACAATATCTCGTTCCGCCGACAATATACCTAGGCCGTCGTGTACCTTGATAGACGCCGGCAGCTTCCGGAATCCCTCCGGCCCCGAGAACTCCGCGCCTTCCGCCTCCGCCACGCCTTCCTTCCGTGTCAAAACCAGGATTCCGCCAACCATGTTCTGTTTTGCCAACTTCACAAAGTTCAACCAAGAGCCTTGATTCTTTGACACTCCGAACTCTTTCAGACAACCGTACCCACGACCACGACCATAACCAAGAGTAAGATGGCTTGGCTCGGGAACACCATCTCCCGGCTCTTGGCCTGTAAGTTTTTCTTGCTGGTCTTCCCTCAATTGACAGCTTCCGCTAACTGGCTGGTCCCAGCCCTCGCCGCTGACCCCTCCGCTCCGCTCCGCTTCGAGATTCGCGAGACGCCGGCCGGAATCCCCGGCATCTTCGCCACCGAGGACATCGACTGTGATTCCTTGATTTTGCGGGACGATCTGCCCCCGCCGGACAACCAGCAGCCGCAAGGCTACGACGGCATCCTCCGAGAGCGTGTCCGCGAGGACATCATGGCGGTCAAGCGGATGCAGGCGACGCGGCAGGCCATCTTTAGGGCCACCAGAGAAAGCCTCACTATCACCAGTGAGGTTTTACTCGTCACCGTCCGCGCCCTCTGGATCAACGGCAAACCCCTCGACTCCGTCAAGGAGTGTCCGTACAGCCTGGCGCGCTTCTTCCCGACGGCAGGCCAGATCGGCCACTCGTGCGTGCCCAACGCCGAGTACGTCTGGCACGATGGCTCGGCCGAGCTGTTGGTTTTCGCCAACCGCTACATCGCCGCCGGCGAGGATATCACCGCCTCGCACCTCAGCAGGTCGCAGAGCCTACTGCTCCGCGCCGAGCGCCAGCCCCTTCTCGGCATCCGCTGCGGTTGCCCCGCCTGCAACCCCGAGCACCCGGAGAGCGAGGTCCTCGAGGGCACGCTCGCCTACCTGGCAGCGATGTCCAAAGACCACGGACTCGACGATATGAGTGGAATTGGGTGGGAGAAGCCCTGGCATATGACTCTGGAGGGGCTCGAGATTGCTGCGCAGCAGGCCCAGACTCGCATCAGAATGGCCGAACTCCCGATCTCCTTCATCCGGTATTGGTCGCTGCAAGCGTACGAAGTTCCGTCCCCACTTGACATGTCTGCCTTGCTAACCACCTTGCTCTTGCAGACACGCCGACGCCGCTTGGATTTCCCTGGCCGAGCTGGGCAAGGCGAACCAAGTGGCAGACCTCCAGAATGCCATTGAGGCGCTGGAGCGGGCCATCAAGCTGCACGAAATGTACCTTGACACGGACAGCACTACACTCTGGATTTGGCGCGAACACCTCGCTGCTTTCCGGAAGCATCCTAAGCTGAAGGAGGCCGAGGAGGCTAGCAGTGCGGGTTGGTGATTCGGGCTGCGTCGGGATGGAACGGCTTCGATCTCAAGCTGCCAGTGTGTTCTGGACGAGCTCGACGTCGAGGAAGAACGGAGAGAAGGGGTAGATGGGCTAATATTTCGGGGTTTGCTGAGAATCGCCGATGAGGATGGACAGACGGGCTGGCAACTCGAGCTCTGTTCAAGATGGAATGGCGTCGATCCCATGCTGCCTTCCGAGAAGCTCGACGTTGAAGAGGGAGGAGGATACTGGACGGACGGCCCGGCGATTCGAGCTTTGTTGAGAATGGAATGTTGTCATTTCTGGGACTAAATTGGTTGCGTCGTGCTTTGGGGAACACAATGGCGTCTGATGAATCATGGATAGTATTGGACGGAAAGGATATGCACCGGACAGGACGAAACGGGGCAGCAGCTGGTGCGGATCTTGATGTAACTAGTTCGACTTATGTTGAAGCTTTACAGATCAGGATTTGCGCCGCAACCAGGTGTCGTCCATGACCTCCCTGGCGGATAATCTGTCCGCCGGTCGCCATTGCAGCATCTTCCGTAGAAATACCAGAAATGCAACCTTTTCTTCACCGTCCAGGTTTGCCTCCTCAGATTCCAGTGACGTTTCCGTGACCTCATCGCTCAGCTTGAACATGCCTTTTGCCGTCAGTAGTCAACGGGTGTCAAGGTGGTATGGTTAGGCAAGGCATAATGAATGAACTTACCGCTCTCGCCGAAGAGCTCGGAGGTCGCAGTTCCCGCTTGGAGTATCTCCTCAGGTGGTGCTCCAAGCAGCGAAATCATTCTTGCAAGATGTGCGCCAGCCGATGCGTCTCTGCTTGGAAGTCGCTTGTTGAACAGATGTTTACCCTCAAATATATCCCAAATCTGCATGTAACAAGTTAGCTAGCGGGAATACGTGTTGTCATACGGTGAGGTGGGGATGCTACTATGAGTCCAAGAGCCCAAATATCAATCTTTTCGTCCCAGAGAATGCCCAAGATGATCTCGGGAGCTCGATAGAGATCGGGCATGACCTCGCCAACGAATGGGCCGCTGCCAATTTCGGCATCCCCGAAGTCCGCGATAACCGGTGGGCCTAGATCGTCGGGCATTTCGATAGCTGTCGAAATGTGTACGACGTGGTCTTCGGTGCTTTTGCGCGGGCTTGGGGATTCCCACTACTCGGCGATAACATCGTCAAAGATTGACTGATCATCGACTGATAACATTATGTTTCCTTGGATGTCGGTATGGACCACGTGTGCTACTGAGTGAAGATAATCAAGAGCCAGGAGAATCTGCAGCACTATGGGCTTGAGAAGGGCCTCTGGCACTTCTCCACCCGCGAGTTCGCAGATGTCCTTGAGTGACAGGCTGAGGGGTTCATGTGTGATGCAGACATGGGGTCCTGCCCTGCCCGGTATCTCGAATGTGTCCACGCCATACGCACAAGCTGTCTGCCTGGATTGGTGGACCCAATTCCCTGAAGATGCTGGAGCACCTTGTTCTCCTTCAGCGACTGGCGGTGCCCGGTTTGGTAAACTTTGAGCGCGACGTATTTGTGCTCTTAGAGATCGCGGCAGAGCCAAACCGTTGAAACCGACCCAAAGCCGAGCTTGAGAAGGACCTGGTATCGCGACTCGAAAACTTGGCCAATCTGGACGGATAGCCATTTTTCAACGGAATACCACGAAAACCCCTCTTCTTCCAGGAAACCGCCTTCCGCTGCGAGCTCAAGCTCGGGCCACTCTGTGGGTGTCTTACGAGGAGGAGACCGATTCCGCTCGCGCGCCTTCTCCATCGCCGAGAGAGACGAGAGCGGGGTGAGCCGGCCTTGGGCGATCGGTACGAAGGGGGCCGACTATCCGCCGCGTCTGATGTTGACTTCTGGTTGCGAACATTGAGGAATGCTGGATGACTGCAATTGGTTAGATCCCATCATTGTGGACGGGTCTGTGCACATGATGTTGCTCCTGCCCGCGGCCAATCGTTGCTCCGACCCTTGGTTCAACCCCCATTCGGCAACTAATGGGCTTCGAAGTTTCGTGCCGACTCGGAGCGTGAATTATGCGAACTTGTAGCCCAACGATTTCCTGGATTAAGTTGTCTGAGATAACTTACATTCCCCGGAATGTTGACATCGTCGTAGGTACGTACCCTGCAACGCCATCCAACCCCGCCGTATAGACATCGTGACAATACGCGACCCGTCACTCAAGCACAAAGGTCTCCATACTCGGTACTAGCCTCAATTTCTGCCAGCGCCTGGCCAAACGCCTAACTGCTCATCTTCGACACCAAGCCATGAGATCGCGGTCCCGGCCGAGGAATAGACGTCGGCCACGAGCCTGACCTACGCACCTTGCTCGCCCAAGTCGTGTTGAGTTTGAGGTAGATGGCAGATAGCGGCAACCAGAACCTTCTCACACTGAGAGGCGGCAAAGATTTGGCTTGGTGGTCGCTGTATCCGTGACCCACTGGCACCCTGTAATGACGTCCATGAACCGACCGTAGCCGGCAGATGCAACCCAGGTGTACGACAGGGCCGAGTATCTCGGGTTCGAATACGGCGCATCAACGTCTAAAATCTCGAGATTACAGCGAATGGTGCTATCGCTTGAATCCATGATGGCCAGCAGCCGAAGCTGCTTCGGTCCGAGCTAGAGGGCTTTGTGGCAGTAAGAGCCATGACCATGGCCGTCATCGGTGTTTTGAGCCCGCACCCAACGTGGAAGCCAAGATTCATGATGACGCCGTGGGGAAGGCACAACCCAAGATCACCCCCACTCAACGGTGCTGCAGGTTTCGGTCTCCGGTCCATGATTGGCTCGCCTCCGCTCACCCGCTCCGTCCTGGCCAGAACCAGGAGAAACGTCCCCTCATCTTCTCTACACCCAACTTCCCCGGGCATTGGCGCGCACATTGATCTGCAATCAGACGTGCCGCCCACCATGACGTGCAGCTACCGATTTTCGGCACTTTCGGGCTTCTTTGTCGACAATGTCATCGCAGCCATCGCCTGCTTGGGCGGGAAGCTCACCACCCGTCCCAACCTCGGTCTCCTCGATCGCCAGTACGACTCTAATCAGACCTCCGATTCGCTGCCGTGGGTCCGTTTTCGTCAGCACGTCGATGCTCTCAACAAACAAAGTTTGGCCGCGGAGTCGTACAAAGTGCTTTAACTCGCCCGGCATGGCTTGAGCGGGCACAACATTGTGATGGAGGAAGTGGGAGGTGAGGCTTGGAATGTAGGTGCATTCTCCTGTTATTATCTGTTCGTAAACTAACAAAGCCCTGCCAAAGAACCACTGGTCACATCTCGAAGGCAACGACATCCTCACCTGGCTCGATGCCAAACTGACAGCCGAGGGCGTGATCCTGGCCCAAGAGCTCGGAAGACTCTGGGTCAAGTGGATAAAAGAAGCAGCCATCCCGCTCCCAGAGACCATCTACACCAGTCCTCTCACCAGATGTCTCGAAACAACCAAGCTAGTATACTCGCCCGTCTTAACCAAGCACAACCGACCGCTCCAGCCCATCGTGAAAGAACTCCTCCGCGAGCGGCGGACGGACCACACCTGCGACAAGCGCAGTTCGCGGTTATCGATCGAGTCGCGCTACCCCGGCTATGTAATAGAACCGGGATTTCAGAAGGAAGATGTGATGTGGAAGGCGGATGCATTTGAGACGGCAGACGAGCACACCGCAAGAATGCAACACCTCTTGGAGGATATTTTTGCAAATGACGAGGCACAGTTCATCTCGTTGACAACTCACTCGTACGCCATATCGGCCATTCTGGAGGCTGTGGGGGCGCCGCACTTTTGGGTTAGTGAAGGGGCAGTTGTGCCGTTGCTGGTGAAGGCTGAGAAGATCCATGCGGCATAGCGCGCGCCATAGCAACCAACACTAAGGTAGTGAAAATTGAAGCTCTTCGGGGAAGCTCCTTGTCGGCACTTGCCTTGCCCTCGGTCGCGTCGAGTGCAATTGAGTTCTCCGTCGGAAGCATTAGTACATCATCTAGTGTCTCCATTGACGCTTCATCAGCACCATTCTTACTGGCTTCGGCTTCAGTTTTCGTCTTGATCTCGATATCCTCGCCCGCTCCCACATAGTTTATCAGCATTCGCACACATCTCGCCCCCAGCCACGTCTAAGGGACCGGCTGCAAATGCGATCTATGCCAATGATATATCACTTTCGAGAGTCTGAGACGAGCAGGTTTGGGATACTTCCTATTTTCTAACAGCTATCTAGAACTTGAAAAAGGAGTGTACATGCACAACCTCATCCACCACAAAGCGCCGGACACAAACTCGCCTGACATACCAGCATACCTCGTCCAGATACCTGACCTAGGTAGATGCCCTATCCAAGGTAGGTACCTGACGTCGCTTTCCCCAGGCGCAGCCCACCTAAAAGCAGAAGCAGCCATTGAAGCTGCCCGCAGTGCACCGGCCAATGCCATCACTGTCGATTTGGCCCTGGCAGCCGTTGTCGCTGCACGAGCCGGTATGGGGGCCACACACGCTGGCGCACGGGCAGCCTTTGAACGAGGCGGTGCAGACGCCGAGTCCCGAGATGGGGTCGTTGATACCCGCGCATCCATTCTTGTCGCACGGGCCGTTCTTGGTGCCGCACTCCTGACGGATCGAGAGGATCTCACCCAGGGAGCCGGGAGCGGCTGGCATGGCCGAGGCCATGCCCGCGAACAGCAGGGTGGCGCTGAGGACGGTGACGAAGTTGAGCTGCATTTTGGCGGTGTTGGTGGTGTGGTCTGCGGTATCGTTTTGTTAGTGACTTGGAGTTCATTGCCAAGGCGAAGAGGATATTGGGCTTACAGTTGAGAGAATTGGTCTCTGCGTGATATTGGAGAGTCTTGGAGTGGAGGTATTGATGATGCTGCGAAGCTTGAGAGTTGTGATGATGGATGTTCGTTGCTGTCTGAGTCTGCCAGTGGTCCTTGTTCATGCATTTATACATTCTCGAAGGGCAGTTGAGTCCGTAACTCAATCTTTGTTTTGATTCTCTAGTCTCCTGGATCCGCATTGTTTCCGTGCGAATTGTATGGCGGAGTTTCAGCTGTCGCCGTTGCTACCTCGTTCGGCTCCTGGCCCGAAGCGCAACGCCGTGGCTGGTGCTGACTGTGTGTGAGATTTGGCGAAGACAGTTTCCTGCCTATCGAAGTTGATAGCAATTAATCGTCGATATTGCTCTCACGTCGGGCGCCATCAGCTGAACGGCCGCGCTGGCGAGCTGAGCGTTTGTATTACAGTAAAAGAATAGGGCGTGCCGAGCGTTGCGAGTTGAGAGCCACTCAGAAAGTTGTCTCAATTTCTGGTGATTCGGCTGTCGGTTCCACGTCCAATTTTTGACTAGTTTTGGGGGCGGAAGCCCGGCGTTTCCCCAACCACACCGTCTTCGCCACTTGTTGTTCAGTATTCGGCAGGGCGGTGTTGGTGAGGCGATTGAGACTGGTTGGACCGAATGAGCGGGCGGTGTTCTCAGTCTGGAGATGAGATTCGGTAATAACGCTCGGATGGGATGACGTTGGTTCAAAACTGTCTGGGCTGTGCGACGAAACCCATAAATAGGGGCATGCCGAAGACTGATTAGCCGCACATTCATTCTTATAAACATACTCACAAACCCCACTTCATATCCTCTTGTACTCCTTCCTCTTCCAACGGTCGATATCTCAACTGCACGAGAACAAGAATCTGGCCCCGCCGAACATTCGCCTCAATTTGTGTCCTTTCTTTTCTTACAAATTTTCCCAACATCGAAATCTCTCCGAGGCGTGCGCCCGGCCTGTGCCACTTGACAGTCACTTCAAAATCACCCGTTGAAGGTCGAGGCCGCCAGAGCTGGGGTTTGACTGTCTTGTAAACCTCAAGACAGCCGTAGGCAATATATTTGGTGGTCTAGGTAGTTAATGTGCAAAGCATCATTCCCCACCCATCACTAATATCTGCCCTGCTTACTACCGAGGTTGGGGCTTTTACCAGGCCATGTATCTGTGTCTGTCTTGCAGATATCACCAGCAGTAGTAGCACTCCTCCCCTTTAGATAACCACCTCCAAGGCTTTGAGCAGCTCCTCTGGCATACTCAAATGCGGACAGTGGCCGCTCTGGAGGGTGGCAACTCGCGGCTCAGGTCCCAACTGCTGCACCATACCGTGCTGGTACGGTAGCGGTAAGGCGTTGTCCTTTTCGGTGTGGATGTACGAACACGGGATGCCGTTGGCCCACGGCTCGTACCCTGACGGCGTCGCAAATAGAGCGGCCGAGGTGTGTGTTGCCTCCTTGCCCCACCACGCCTGTTGTTCCGGAGACAGGTCGTTGAACCCGACCTCGGGAAACAAGTCTGGATGGCCCGTCACGCGATCTCCCTTTGGACGTGTTAGCCTCCCGTCTCAACTTTGTACCGCCCAGGTGTCTTCTCCGTCAAAACCGAGTACCTAAGGATGAAGAAATGGCAAGAAAAGAGAAAGGAGAAAAAGACTCACGTCAACCACCATCCACGGCGCCGGCTGGCCGCCCAGCATGCTCAGCAGACTCTGCTCCTTCGGCAACATAAACGCAGCCAGAAACACAATGCGCACCACGCCGCCCTTCTTCCCTTCCTTCTCCCTCGTCGCGCAATCCCAGCCCTCGACGGCGTTGCTGCCCGAAATGCCGCCCGAGGAATGGCAGAGCAGCACGACGTCCTTCTCCTGCTCGTCGACCAGCGGCCCCAAGATGGCGCGGACGGCGGCCACGTCCTCGGCCAGGCCCGCGAGCGGGGTCTCGGTGCCGCCGATTGTCGGCAGCGCGACGTGCGCTACGGCCGGGTAGCCTCCCTCCTTTTCGGCGAGGGCGCGGAAGCCATCCCACACGACGGGCGTTTGCCACGACCCGGGGACGACAACGACGGTGGGCTTGGTGGTCATTTTGCTCTTTCTTTTGCGAGGGGGTGAGGTCCGGTCCGGAGGAGGGGGGAATGCTAAGGCGAGGATTTGGATCCTTGTTGGGGGCTACAACGCGCGGGTGAGCAGGGGGCAGAATGTAACAGTAACAATGGGTCGGCAGACGAGATGAGATGAGATGATACCTTGCGCGCAGCCGTCTGTTGGGGGGATTGGATTGACCAGGCAAGAGAGACGGATGCGCAACTTTCTGTTGCGATCCCGTCCACTTATCGGCGCGGCGGCGTGCAAACCTCAGGCCCCCGTCTGCCCCCCGCGTTTTCTTTTTGTTTCTTCAACCTGCAACCCAAGTGAGGGGGTGTTTCGCCAATTCGAATGAGCGCCCCTGGTTCTACTGCGGGTCGTCGAGCCATGCATAGCGCTTTCGCTGAATGCGGGAGCTGCGAAAAAGGGATTTCAGAACGGGCAAATAACGACTAACCGTATTCTCTCACAAATCTAACCCTCGGCGATTGGGTTACCGCATTCTCCCACAGTTAGGCAAGTCTGGTATTCTCCGGGCCGCCTCCCTATCCACGCTGCTGGGATACGGAGTATTAGCGACAACAGATTGGATCCCGAACGTCCACACGC
>Ga0247760_1001460_pt1 | contig 21791 bp, 16 predicted proteins | sample UWRJL171409R4_FD_179936 | JGI IMG/M metagenome (GOLD analysis project Ga0247760, IMG submission 179936) | Plant litter microbial communities from Arlington Agricultural Research Station in Wisconsin, United States - UWRJ-L171-409R-4 | ecosystem: Environmental > Terrestrial > Plant litter >... | reverse complement strand
TGGGTGGTGATCTTGGTGATGGTGGCAAATGGTGGGGTTGGAATTCGGGGTGTGTGGCTGACAGCTGTCACAGATGCGCGGCATTGGAGGGGGGTGGGTATTATCACAGGGTTAGGGTTATGTATGAGGATTAAGTGGGGTCATAGTACAAGTGAGACAAGAGCCATAGTACGGGGATGCGTCCTCTTGAACAATGCCATGTTGCGCCCTGGAATCCAGGATGGGAAATCTCGCCTGCAACTAACTGTTGCTGAGCGCCACATGCATGCAGACGCAAGGGGTAGAAGCGCCACTGCGGGGTGACTCAGAATGGCGAAAGCTGACATCGGACGATACGACAGAACTGATCTCGATGATTGAAGGGTTCGACAGCCAGGTTCGCGAGCCTAGTCAGGAAGTTCCAGCGTCTGGTTGGACTAATGCAGAATGAATGACGACGATTTCGAGCCTAAAACAACAGCTGTCGATCACGGGTACACCCGCTCTCGTCCAAACACTCGAGTAGCCCTATGGATATGAACTGCACGTCAACTGGACATACAATGCGGAGAAAAAAAATACCCCGGCTGCGGTCGACGTCTCCGAGGGCGGGTCAGCAAGTGGCCGATTACCCCTCCACTTGACCTAAGTATCTGCCGCGGGTGTTAAAGCTTGGGTCGACTGAGACGGGTCGGCGTCTTGAGTGTGCCGATGTATTGATAGCACGGCGCTGTCATTGGGCAGACCAAACCAAGGCATGCGCGCAGCATGCATGTCGATGTTGGGCAGCCCGAAACCATGGTAACTTTGCACTCAGGGGCTTGATTGTGATCAGGTGCGTCGAAGGCGCAAAGATAGGTACTAATGGCGGACTCGAGCTGGGCGACGTTGCGAGTCTCTGGTTATTAGGGGATCGTTCACCTTGCATGCGGGGCGGATGCTCCGAGCAATACACCCTCGGAAGATGTGGTTGCCAGCGCTGCATGCGGCAGGCAGTTCCTGCAGATGTGCATTTAGACCATAGACATACGTCATATTGCGTAGACGAGCCCCTTCCAATCTTAAGCAAAAGGTCGGGTAGCATCAATAATAGTAGCTCCAACGAATGACGTACTTGGTTATATCCATTATTACAACTTAACTGTGGCTGCAACGGATCGAAGCTGAACTGCCGATCCTTTCCATCTTTGAGGCTACGCGGGGAATGTTGGCTTGGACAAGACTCAAAGTCCAAACTAAGGTGATCATCACAGATTTCTCATGCCATCTCAACTCAAGAAAATGGACTCATTGTGTGATACCAATCTAGACAGTTTGACCTCTTGTTGGTAAGAAAAGATTGACGTGAACGGCTGTAAATAAGAGCCGACGAACGGGTCTCGCCTTCATGCTCTTTAGAGACTGCAACGGGTATCCACTCCGCCAACGGGTTTACCCACGCAGTAGGCGCGTTCACATCTTTGGTGCCGTGCCAAAAACACGAGGCTAACCTACGCCGCGGTCAGCCAGCAGGGCCACGATGACAGCGGCAATCCAAGCGATGTTATTGCGTAAGAGGCTACCATAAGGTAATTGTACTAGCCGCGGAGGTAGGGGTGAAGGGATAGAGACGGGTGAAGCGGTGGATGATTTTGATGCGGGAGAGGTGGAGCTTAGCTAGGGTTATTTTAATTTACCTATTCAATGGCGTGCGGTCTTCATTACAAAGTGGGAGGCGCGTTTATGGAAATCACTCTTAAACAATATAAGGAAGGCGTACGTATGGAGGAGACCCGAAGCGACTTCCTGTATAATCCCCCGGCATATATCCGCCGGAGGATTATAACACACACAGTCATCAGGACACTGCAGTTTACTACAACAAATAGCCGGATTAAGAAGAAAGCGCGGGGCAGGCTTGACGAAGAGTCTCCCTTTGTTGTCCCAGGCAGAGACCCAGACTTGTTCCATTCCTTCGTCGAGACGAGCACCGCGTTATAAGTTCAACCGGAAAGATTCTGTGCCGGCATATACTCCGGGGTCTTATAAAACCAACAAATCAACATTAAAACCTCCAGAACAAGCGGAAAGAACGCCCATTTACCATCAGTTTTGAGCCGCAGGACGCCGGGATCCACGTTTCTGTGCGTGGATGGCTAAGCATCCCCCCTCCAGCCTTGCACAGAAAAGGTCCGGATGCTGACCTTGCGCGCTACTTGAACACTAACTAGGGGCGGCATTCGGGAAATCATCAAGCTGGCCATTTTGGAGGATCTGCAAAAGCAGCTAGCCATGGCCAGTGTCGGCAGCCTCTACCAGACGAAGCCACTCAAGCGGACCCTGCAGTCTGTGTTCGGCCAGAAGCCCCTTTTATTCGGAGGCTTAGACAGCTGTGCTCCGTCCCGGGCAAGGTCGTGGTGAATGCGACCATAGGATCGCAGCAATCCAGGCCAGTTATCTTGACCAATTATGCAGCTTGTGCGCGGGGCAAAAACTGGCTGGATAAGATCTGTGTTCTGACTGGTTGCACCACTTTAAAGGTGGAAGCGAGCAACACTTGAATGATTGGCTCCGAAAATTGGCTCGTTTACCAAGTAGCGTTAGTGGGGTTGTAGCTGCTGTCAGTTTCTTCGGGCTTCTGGTATCCAGCCAACTTGGTGACCTAGTGGACGATCATTGGACCGAGAAAATCGGCCCGCGAAATGTCGCCGAAGGCCTGCAAATTTAGCATATAAGCACTGACCCTCCTCCTCGTGTCTGCTCAACTCTTTGTCCTCCTAAGCCGCCTCACCGGGGGCGCTCGCTTGCTAGCGCTTGCCCCTACCTTAAGCAGCCCTGCGACGAAAAAGCCCGTTCGGCTCATCATCATTACAAGGGTACGCGCCGTTAGCAAAGCTTGTCTGGAGGCACCACTGCGTGAGTGGCACCTGGTAATTCTTTTGGCATGTGTGGCATTCGACTCTGACGTAAAATTAGGAAGGCCGCTCCAACGCCTTACGATCCAACATCAATATGATCGTGTCCCAGCTGAGCATGAATATTCGACTGGGCATTCAATTAGGCCCAATGATGGCCTGATTGAGAATTGGTTTTCAACCCCGCTTAGTAGCTTGGTTGAAGAACGATCCCCTGTTGATCAGAACTTGGGATCTGTTATAACGGACACGGATTTCGGGTCTGTCAGCTGGTTGAGCGGTGCTTTTGATCATCGCTTGACTGGAAGTTCAATTTGGCCTAATGGCCGAATTGAAAACCAGTTCCTAATTGAGCTCAGTAGCTTGGTTGAGGGAGACTCTTCAGTTGACAACAACTTGGTTTTTCATGGAACTGATGCCGGTTTTGGGCCTGTTAACTGGTTCGGCGGTGCTCTTGTTTCCCCGTCGTTAGGCGAAGGTCTGCCTTCTGCCGAACTGGGAGGTTTTGTCGCACATCCTGAGAACTTTGACCCTAGTCTTCTGGAGCCAAGCTCTCCCGCGGCATCTATGCGTGGGGATGCGGCGTCTGCAATCGCAAGCAAGGGTGAAGAGTCAATGAGCCAACCCGCCAAGAGTGTTGGAGTCTGGTCGATTGAGCCTGAACTTAAGAGATGCCAGTTCTGCGGCACTCGGGTCTCTTCGCAACGCCTTCGGTAAGCAGTGCATCCCGAATTCTTGTTATTGGTCGCATTCTCACCTGAAGCTCCTTAGTGACCATCTCAAGAGATCAAACAACGGCCGTCGATGTCTCCTCCGGGTTCCCTGTGCTACAGAAGACGAGCCTGGCTGTGACAAAACATTTGCTGATACAAGGAGCCGCTTGCGTCACCGAGCGAAGGCATGCCAGTCTGCGCAACAACTCAGGACAGCCTTCAAGTGCCGCTGCGGCAGAACTGTAAAGCGCTGGTACCAATTTAAATGTCACCAAAGGATTTGCGCTAGGAGAGCTGATTCCGGCGCGCTTAGTTGCGAATGCGAGGATTCATTCCCGAGCTTCGGCGCGCTGGAGGGACATTACATCTCGGAACATAGGAAGTTGGCTGGCCGACCTCGGAAAAGTGATCATCCTGTAATAAGCTCAGATTAGTGGCATAAGAACATTGTACCCTAGCCTCAGATTTTGGAGCTGTCTGTCTCATCTTCCTCAAGTAAGTGACGAGAACGAATGCAGCCCGGACTCGATGAAGCATTGAAACCACCCGAAAGAGCCGTGTACCTCGGCCGCTTGGACGCTGCAGGTGACACATACGTCCCCACGGGTTATATACTCACACTTAACATATCCATTGTTAAGATAAAATATAGGTTATTACATACTTTTTGAGGCTATCATAGTAAGATGCTAGGGGTGGAGGTTAGTCGGGTAATGAAATAATATTTTTAAGACGGCTTTACTACTAGATGGCCTGTAGCGATACGCTTAGTATTTCGGGTAGAGTAATCAATAGTCTGCAGGAAATCATTGCCTAGTATATATTTTAATAGCGGAGGAGACACATACCCTTAGTTTTTAGAGCGGGGGCGGGGCGGGGCGATGGTCTGACTGAACGGACAGGTACGTGATGGTAACTTTAGCCTCCACAGATGCCGCTGGCGGTTTTGGCGTGCCCGGCAGCCCCACTGCGACACGGTTGGCGCAGAGGATAAAGTACTTACAGTCGTTGGCAAGTAGGCCGGGCTGGATGGCAGATACCATCCGCGCCATGTTTAGACCTCTTCCTTCCAGGTCCAAGAATGGTACCAGGGCGGTTTTGTTTGCCCATAGCTCAGCTTTTAGGCTCAACTTCTTATTAGTTAGTAGAGGATTGTTATCGGGTGCTTTCACAGGAAGCTCCCGGTTCTGGAGATACCGCCCGGGCTTAACGAAAGAATAAGAGTTTAGATAGACCCTAACCGCTAAGCGCAGGTACGGAGTGCGTTTAAGCACTGTGGTGATAGTCGTAGAGGGCTAGTTCCCTGAGTCGGTATGGAGGGCCGTGTGCTTTAGCTACAGCAACTAAGGGCCGCAAGGTCTCGGTGTATAGAAGCATCTTTCCGCCCGGAGGACAGCTTGCGGAGACAGAAACGCTAGCGCAAAGGGTACAGTGAAGCCGTGCCGGTACAGGCTCTAACGTCTGTAACCAACCCGAAAGGAGGGGCTGTGACAGCCCCGAGGCACCCCAGGAAGAAGATTATGGAGAAGCTTCTGCGTGAATCGTTCTCGGTCCGACTCACGCGGACGAGGCGCCACGAAGCGATCGGATGCAAATTTCCAGATCATATCGCGGATCTCCTGAGGGAGAGAGGAGAATCCAACCCGTGGAATGCCGGTGTCGTGTTCTCTTGGTGCGTATGCGCTGAGTTTCTCGGGATCGGGAGCAACACCACTTCTTCTGGCTCGCTTTTGAGACATATTGGCGGACGGCTAAAACCCCAAGTATCGCGATGTGGCTGTGGGTTGGAAAGATGAAGCGGTCTCCGCGAGTGTGAACGTCGCCCCTTTTATGCATCGTCCACACAACGGCGGTGTGTTTGTCCAAGCAAGCGTACCTGAGGTTTTTGGGTAGGTGCAATGATGGGACGGCAGTGACAACCGAGGGACCCACCAAGCTACTGTAATCCGGAGTCAGCTTCCAGTCAGCTTGCTAGCGCGTCACACATCACGCAACAAACAAACAGCACAGCCAAATACTGCATTGTGGCGATGACTCCTCAAGTACGGGATTCCCACTTCTATATCAGCGAAAAGTATAAACACGGCTTCTTTGACATCTGCTTCAGACATTCCGAATGTGGCACACAAATAAATGTTCGTCTCGCTGCGGCTGTCTGCTTTGTCCCGAGTCTGTCGGGACTCTAAGGCCTTCGTGTTGAGACGGTACGTGCAGCAGAAGAGCGAGAGCCCTGACTGCTGCCGAAATGCGTTTAGCATTCCCCTTTTTGAGTTCGTCTCGCAGATCTACAACTGTCACAGAATCCAGGCCTCGCGATAGCCCCCAATTGTGGTGATCTCACCACAATTGCTAGCGCCAGCCACCAGAAGAGTGGTGATATCACCACTCCAGCCAGCGATTCAGAAGGCCCACTGCAAGGAATTATATAGAGGCCTTCCACGGCTCAATCCAAGGAGTAGAATAGAGCAATTCACACCATCATTGAAGCCTTCGATTCCACTACGTGTCACAACAACACCCGGCAGAAAAGACATGGACCCAGCAATCAACCCAGCCTTTATCCGTCGTGGTCTTCTTGCTTCACTCACTGGCTCTTGGTGATGGTACGGTCGGATTTCTTCAGAAAGGGCGGTCACCACTGCAAGAAGGCAAAAGGATTTCCGAAATGCGAGCTCGTTGAGAGTTTTGGTCAAGCCCTTGACAGCCAAATTCTGGTGTTGCATCCCGTCCGCTGCGAGCTGCTAGCTCCGATCTTGAATGAAAAAAGAGTCGCTGTCTGGGAGGGAGCGCTGCCGCTGCGGGAGATCTGGCGTGAAGTGTTTTCGCCGCGATACCGGGGAGACTTAAGTTGCAATGGGGGCCGGTGGGATTCAGGGGGAGGGGGGATACATCCGGGAAAAAGCACGCATCGTGCTTGACCTGGAGGACTGTCAGGGATTCAAGGAGTTAGCAGAGGCCTTGTTCCCGGGAACCTATGTGGTGCCCGCTAACTTGAAGGATATTCTGGACGGCGGGCGAGAGGTACGGGTGAAGATGAGAGATGAGGCCCTGGCTGGGAGACGGCGCGCCTTTGATGATACCAATCAACATCGCCAACGCCGAGGCCTTGGGGCTTTGCCGTTGCCGCCGCGTATGAGGGTGGGCGTGGAGGTCAGCATTGTACAATGGTTCACTGCAGGTGAGGTACCAACTGTCAGTTAGTGGGAGAACATGATACGGTCGAGTCATAGAAAACAATTTCATGGAGCGGAATTGAGCAAATGCTAGCCATTGCCTTCATTAAAGTGTATTTAGCTTTGATGAATTGTTCCGTCAATTATTTGCGTAATATGGTAAGGTAGTTAAATTGTTTTAGCTCAACTAACTTGAATCATGTCTGAAGCGGCTCTAAGCTAACGATGAGATAAATACATCCATAATACGCGAGTCAACGACAAAGACAGGACTTGAAGTTTCGTCAAACAATGCATTGAATGTGCCGGGAGTTGACTGGATACAGGGTGCGCTGGACGTAGCTCTAATTCTACAAAATTACTGAATGTAAACCCCTTTCCCCAGTTAGCCACCCTATCCCTCTCCTCCCCTTCTCAAGTCATTCTATAAATCCTAACGTTCACACCAAGTCTCATATCCGGCGACGGCTTCAAAGGCTCCGGCCCTCTCCGCTTCCGCTGCTCATCAGTCTCTTCACACGCCCCCAGCAGCCCAGCCAGTGCTTCCCGTCTCATCCGCGCCCGCACCTCCGGCTTCCCAACAATATCCCTCAAGGCAACAGGCACCGCCTCGGGAGTCGGAAACAGCCTCGGCAACTCCATCCAGGCGCAATGGGCCTTCAGATCAAGAACGGCATGCACTATATTCGTGCGCCAAGTAACCCAGTCCGGCCCCCAGTCCGGCCCATTCGCGTAATCAATATCTTAAGTGTTCTAGCACACGCGAGGGCATTCCTCCCATGTCAAATTTCTTCCTAGATCGCTACCAGATAGTACAAGTCATCATGACTTCCTCGCACCCGTGCTGGTATTACCCGTTTTCCATCACTGCGGGTGCGCAATCGAGAGCCAAGCCCCGACAAACCACGACAAAACTCCGCCCATTCCAGCACACTCGACCAGGTCGAATGTGCGACCCCCTGATCAAATTAAAATCTAAGACCAAACTCCACACCCACCCGTATATTCTCACTGACAAACGGCCTCAGCCCCTCCTTTCTCCGCCTAGCATTCGTCTCGCGTAGTATATGTCGTGAAAAGACCGTCATCGCCTCCCGTCTGACGGCTCTCCTCGCCGTCGGCCCACTCAGAATCCTCTCAATCATGAGCGGTACCGTGCCGAATCTCGCTTTGCGGGTCTCACCCGACACCGGAGAATCCGAGTCGCTGTACAAGAAGCAAGAGAGAAATAGCTCCTTCAGTTCCTGGAACGTGCGCGTGTCCTCCAGGTCGATGATGTATCCTCCCTGCCGGCTGAGGTGGCGCCAGTGAAAGAGAATGTTGTCAAACTCTGGTGGGGATGGCTGCGAGTGGAATTTCGCATACATGGCCTTCTCGGCCTTGTTCAAGGGATCATATCGTATCCTCCACGTCCAGCTGGCAGGGTACAAGAGCATGAGTTTTTGGTCCAAATCCTTGGACTGTCTCTCTATCAGCCCAAACCGCTCGCGCAAAGATTTACCATAGATCCGTGAGTTCAGGATATCCTGGTAGGCGTGCGAGCGTCGTGGTGGTTTTTCGAAGAACGTGGCTCGCAGGGCGATGAGCGGGAGATGTCTGAGCACAGACGCGGATCGGATCGGAAGGCTCTCGTGGCGACATGTACAGCTGCGTGTATAACCACAACTCCAACAGAGCGGATCGCTTGATACGACGGCTACGGATTGGGCGGAGATAATCCGGTCTCGCGCGTGCGTTATCGCGAAAGTTCTTGCGTCGCCGCAGAGCTGTGAAATCGGATGTGGCTTGACGCTGAGGAGTTGGGAAACGGCAAGACTTCCAAATAAGTCGTTGAAGAAGTCCGTCTCGAATACGACGTCTGAGTTGTCAAGCAAGACTGGCCGTCCGTGTTCGAAGTCTGTGATTGACGCTGGCGGTTTTTCGTAACGAATGACGCCGACGGAAAGCGCTTGGTCCCAGATCATGTGGCAGATCTCTGGGGGAAGCGACCAGAAGCCCACGCGAGGTCGAGAGGCTTGGGCTACCGCAGCAGTCGATGATGGATGGGGAATTTCCGGCGTGGGCACTGGCTTGCCCTTTCTTGCACGCTTTCTCGCCATTCTGCTCGATGTTCTGCTTCTCGATGAATTGATGTCTGGCGTGGCTGGGTTGATCGGCTCTCGGAAACCTGTTGAGACATGCTGAGAACCAGAACGCCACATAGCAGTTGATTCTCGGTTACCGGTTGCTTATGGAGAAGTGCCGGAAGAGCGTTGGATGCCATGAACCTTCTTTATCAACGTGGCTTGACGCTGTTCCTCGGCTTTTCCATGTTCTTCCTGGCCACACCGCGGAATCTTACACCAGCCTCAGCCGTTACTTTCGAGTGATGAACCTTCTTGAAGCTAACCTATGCCCCAGAATTCCTGCAACCTCACACAAAGAACCAGACGTAAGAAACATGCTGAGATGACCCTCTGCCCCCAGTACGACCACAAACTCCAAAGCATTTGGGCCACTTGCTATCCAATATCAAAACATTCACTGATTTTTTTTCCCGCCGTCCTTCAACGCCTCCCCATGCATAAAACCATGGCAATAAGCCTCCCCCACATAGACCCATCGTGCATCGGGCCTCGGCTCCTGCCGCAAGATAACCGGCGCCGATGCGCCCAAAAGAACAACGGCTTTATCCCCAACCTTCATATCCATCGGCCCGAGACCGACAATGTGCTGCCCTCCGCTGGTCGTGGCTAGGAAACAGCGCCTCCGAATATGCCTTTCCAACACTGTCTTCAGAAGACCCAGCTGCTTGCTTCCGGGCTCATCTTTTTCCAGCCCTCCCGTGCCAAAAACACCGTAATACAAAAAGTCCTCCGACTTAGCCGGAAAGAACGGCCAAGAGAGGAAATTTTTTTGAAGCCAGTATAGGTTCACGGCCTCGATTATTGCTCGGCGAGACAAATATAGCATAAATTCTCGAAGGTTTGATATCATCTTGGTGTTGCTAGCGGGCCATATCGCTGCGATCGATATCAGACTGTTTTTGCGCTTTTGTAAAATGCTGGGCAGTACGTCCATCCGCATTTGCAGGTCCCAGAGACAACCGAGAGGTGGCGTGCTGTCACCGTCGCCATGATGACTTGTCGAGACTGCCGGCCCCAGCAGACTTCTCTTATCCGTAAGTGTCAGTCCGTGGCCACCGGTTGTGACGAGCCACACAATTTGGTCTTGCTGCCTTGTTGACGGTGAAGTCTTGGAGCTCGTAGCAACTTCAACAGCGGGAGGTGGATGCTGGTATGCTGTCGCCATCCTACAGAACGTCCTCACTTCACGAAAGAAGGAGAAAATGGTTCGAGGCAGTATGGTAGGATCTTTCAACCCCACGATCTGTTCTTCCTGGGTTGTTCTCCCATGCCACAGGGAAGAAATAGCGGTATCCATAAAGTGGGTGCCAACCTGGCATATCTCAGCCAGGAGAACCCCCTTTACTCTGATGATATTACGGCCGGTAGTTGAAATGTCGGCTTCTGCCAGTGTTACCGACTCACCGGGTCGATACCCGGAAGAAAACATGGGAACAAAACCGGAACGGTAGCCATGGGGTATGGCGAGATTCACGGCGGACCATTCTGGTACCCATGAGGGAAGTCCTTCTAGTTCCTTGGCTCTAGGTCGAGACAAGAGTAAGATGTCGATATTGGGAGGTCCCATAGCAGGGTCAAGAAGTAAGCGAGTAAATTCGGTGAAGATCGTCCCGATTGGTTTTCCATAGTCCGTGACGAGCGCCTTCGACACAGGGTCATCGCCGGGGACGAAGCCTCGCAAGGCATAGATGTAGTCGAGTAGGTTGGACGACCCAAGACGCCACCATGGCCCTGCAATAGAATGTCAACATTGAACCGGATGGCAAGATTACCCAAGCTGCGACGAGCATGGGACGGAGATGGTCTCTGGACCAATTCCCGCTCCTTCAAGATGCGAAAGGCGAGACTCGTTGCCATGAGGGCCTCGCGCCTTGGCTTCTTCTTCCATGGCAACAGCCATGCCGACTTTGGGCGATTACACGCATCGTTTGTATCTAACCCCAGGTTTAGTTTGATACTTGAGGCCACCATGTGAAAGTTGTTTGCCATCTCCAGCTCTTGGGAAGAACAACTGCGCTGACCACATAGAAAGGCCATGTCTGGGCCAAGACACCCTTCTTGTACAATCCAGATGCGTCGGAACCATCGGCGGAGACAGATATCAAGTAAGCCAGGGTGAGGGAAGGGGGCCCAGTGTTGGCGAACAAGAGCGGTCATGGCCTCCACATCCTGTCGCAGAGCGTCATCGCCAATTTCCAACTTGACCTCGCCACTGACGTGCTCGAGTATGGCATTGAACCTCTCGGGCCGCCTGGCGATCTCTTGGAGGAAGGGATCGTTGAAAATACGGGGACCGAAGTCGAAGAAGGCGTCGGTGTCAGGGGTAGCCACGTCCAGCCATGCGACCACGCAGACGTAGCTCCGGTATATCTCGCCCATAAGACTGATTTGTTGACTCTTCTCGGCGAGACCCTCGGCATTGTCGGCCCGGTTGATGCAGATCTGGTCGATGAAGAGCGGCAGTCGCTGGCCGCGAAGGCGGATATGACGCAGGGCGGTTAATAGCGCGGCCGAGATGAGCAGCTGGCTGCGTCCGGCGGCGCTCTCGATGGCGTTGCCGTCTTCAATCCACAAGCGGTCTTTGCGGTGGCCGGTGTACCGACTAGGCTCGAGGGACCCTTCCCAGCAGTAGGACAGGGCATCGTAGTGGCTGCGGGCGCTAGCATCAAGGTCCACGATGGTCAGACGGCCAGACAACTCGCTGTCGGCGTCGGCGTCATCGAGGTGGAAAACTCGGAAGCATCTCCTGCGTGGCGGCAGTTCACGATACACAAAGGTTGCCGTGTACGACTGAAGCTCCGGGGTGGGTACCGGCGCGACCCAGAGTGAGACCCATCGCAAAAACACCGGGAACATATGTGAAGCAAGATCGCGGATAGGAAGGATGGACGTTTGATGGGACCGGATGGAACAGAGCCAAGAGGCCAGCTGAACTGGCGGCGGGTCGAAATGCGGGGAATCTGGCAAGCACGCCCCAAGGCCGACAGGGGCAAACTCTTGGCAATGTGCTCTGCCGCCGTCCCCAATCTTGGCGAGTCCAACACGGTCGATATCTACGAACTATCGCAAAAACAAACAAAACAAAAGAAAAAAAAAACAAAAAAAAACAGGAGGATGAGAAGGACGCCGCTTATCAATGCGAGCTAATCGCTGCCCCTTGGCCCTTGGCGCAGCTTCACGCAGTAGAGCGATGAAGGAGGTAATGTGGGCATCGGCACGCCTAGCGCCTCACGGGTCGCCAAATCCACCCAATGGCTCGGCATGGATTCTGCGAGGACAACGCAGCCGAGAAACGCCCCAAGCATGGAACCTTCATTGCGGCGCGATGTGCGAGGGATACATAAAAGCCAGGCGGCGGCTCTGCGCGTCCCGTTTCTGTTCCCTCGCCCCGTCTTGAAACTGAACGTGTTCGCCATGGCGACAAGCTCAAGCTCGACCTCCAGGCCCATATTGCCGCCAGCTGGAGAAGCTAATCGTTTTAGTTGATAGCTAGGCCCAGGCCTCTTTCTTCTAAAGCGGCCTAATAAGGTATTATAATTACCCTGGCAGAACCTAGCTGAGTAGTTAAGGCGTCTAGAAAGGCATTTCCACGCCGCTTCCGGGGAAATGTATAAATATTTAGCCTGGTTGAGTATCTTTAGTATGCTTCTGTTGCTTTGAGTTCATCTTCCAGGAGGGGCTGCTGACCTCTCGATTGTCAGAATGTTCAGCTGGCCTTGTAAACTTCCACGGTTCTTAGTACGGCGAAGATACTTATAATCACCAGTATTAACCCATGATACATGTACCACACCAGCATCCATTTGTCGGTAAAAAGCGGGAGTGGTGGCCCTCGATTTGTCAACACCAACGCTGCCCACCAAGTGATGACAATGACCGAGTTCATGATGGACAATGCCATCTGAATGCTGACCTTGCCACGGACTCGGATTTGAAGATTCGTCCGTTTCCTTACCAGCCGGAGAAATACCACAAGGTACACAATCCAAAGGGGCGGATAGATGTTGTTAAAAATGCAAAGGCTGTTCATATGCACACTTAGCACCCACGTGGCTGCGAGAACGGAGGCAGGTATGAGGTACCTACCTATCACAAGATCCCGCCTTGACATATCGGACAAGCTGGATTATCGAATGGAACAGGGACAGACATGTAGTCAAGGTCAAGTGTGTTGATCCCGGGAGAGTCACTCGGGTATGCCAAGCAACGGTGTCAGGACCAAAATTGGCAGTGGCGCTGAACTCTTGGGGAGTCTGACTTGAGTCAGTGCCACCTTATCCCGAACGATATCTATCCTGGGGCAGGGGTCTTACAGGTGCTGTTCTTTGGCTCTCAGCCCTCGGGGGTTGCGTCCGCAGGAGCGCCGTTCCTTTCAGCTTTGCTCGTCTTTGTCTCTGTTGGACCCCTTGTTGCTGGGCTTGGAAAATCCGAGCCAGTTGCCCATCTTGGGAAGGCTGCGCCCAGCTGTCCAAATCCAGATCGGAATCGCCATCGCTCTCGTAGCCATTTCGCACGGGCTCGTATTCTTTCGGTAATTTGAGTGGCCGATAGTGGACAAAGTACATCAGACCTGCCGTGGCGAGGATCGACTGACAGAGACTGAAAAGGAAAATCATGGATGCCAGTACCTGGCACGTCTCAAATGCGTCATCGTCTGTCTGTAGAGTTTGAATGAGAATAGCAGCGCTCAGCGTGAAACCTAGCACCGCTGCCGCCGGCGTCGTCCATCGTTTCACAGCCGTCGGGTATCGTGTCCAGATGTGGGCGTGGTAAGGGATCCAGTCAACCGCCGCAATGGGAATTGAGATAAAAACGGTTATGAACAGGACGATGCATCGAGTGCGGGTCCCGTGGAAATGGTTCGGGATGGAAATGAGCAGAAAAATGCCGAGACCAAACCGCCCGAGGCTGAACTGGCTGACCCAGTCGTACGAGGGTTTGTACCAATCCACCCGGGGCTTTCCAAGCCAGTCCGTCCCAACGGGGCGGCGGGCAAGGAGCTCGGCTTCCATCGCTGGCGATAAGTTCGGGGCGACGAAGTGAGGTGATAAGGGAAGGTGCGTCGGGCGGAGTGTCGCTTTTTAGCTCAGCCGCAGCGGGGTTGACGTCGCATTGCCTGCGCATTGACGGAGGCAGCCCCTAAGAAACCCGTGCCATGTGCCTGCTTTGGATGGCTGAGGTGAGCTGCCGGTTTTGTGCGACGCGGTCGATAATTTCATCCGCTGACGGCAGCCTTTGCAGGCTCGATGCGATTCTCCCCAAGACACACATCTCTGGAGCCCAGCGATGGAGCAAGGGGCGATTGCCCTGACATCGCTCCGCGAGAGAGGCGCCGATGGCCAACCGCTCGAGGACAGCGCAAAATTATGCCGAACATGCAGGAACTTCGACCTCTACAGCTTTTATCGAGACCCCTTCGGTTTTCGCGGCTACATGTACAGCTCGGCCGTCGAGGCCGCGAACAGAAACTGCTCTTTCTGCGCTTTCATGGTCGATTGCTTCGAGGACGGGGTACGCCAGCGAAACCGTCCCATGACGGACGAAAAGTGGCGCGACAACCTGTGGATCCATTTGGACCTGCGAAGTCACGCCAGTCGAGTTGACGTCGTGACGGGCACCTCCAGCCTCATGGTTGCCGGGATACGGGCATTTCTCGCGCCTGAGAACCACACACTTCCACGCGTGTATTTCTCGCTGAGAACCCCCAAGCCTATTGTCACTCTCAACTTCCACGTACTTGCTGACCGGGACACGCCCGCCTCGCAGTCCGAAGATGTTGTTGGTCGCTATCCTGGCGAAGACGCCGAATCAGACGATTACACGGGTATCATCACGACCTGGCTTCGCGATTGCCAGCAATCACATCCCCGGTGCAAGCTCAGCTGGTCGGGATCGCAGCTTATTAGCACCGGGGAAAGCAAGCTTCCAACACGGTGCATCGAGGTCCACCCAGGCGGTTTCCGGCTGCAGGAGACAGCGGGCCAAAGGGGCTCGTATATTGCACTCTCCCATCGCTGGACGACAGACACCGAGATCAGCCGGACCACGACGACCAACCTTGGTACAAGACTCCAGGAGCTTCCAGAGATCTTGCCGTACGTGTTCCTTGACACATTCTATCTCGCGCGGCGGCTAGGCGTACGCTATGTCTGGGTAGACTCGCTCTGCATCATCCAAGAAGGGGATGACGGTGAAGATTGGAGACGCGAAGCCGTCAGGATGTCTGATTACTACCAAGGCGCACTGATGACTGTCGTTGCAAGCTCTGCCTCGCCAGAACATGGCCTGTTTCCCCCGAAGATCACTCCGACGCCTCGACTGGCTCGTTTACCGTACCGCAATCGCGCCGGACAAAGGGAAGGGTTCTTTTATGTCTCCTCGTACAACCTTGACATGGATCAGCAGTACCAGCAGCAAGTCCAGAGGAGCGAGTTACTCACCCGCGGCTGGGTTTTCCAGGAGTGGCTTCTGAGCCAACGCATCGTCTACTTCACCCCCTCGGGCATGTTTATGGAGTGCCAATCAAAAGCACCGCAAAATGAGCGCGGCGAAGGGACAGAACTATGGCAGGACGAAATTCCCAGCGCTGATCCAACTAATCCGGGAAGTATCCCGCCGAGTCGAGAGAAACAACAGAGCCAGAAAATGTCGTATGCACTTATTACTACCGCTGCGGAGGGCTACTCTAACCTCTGGTTCGACATCGCAGAGGCATACTCAACTTTAGCTCTGACGAAGGCCGAGGATCGCGTCATCGCCCTGGCTGGTGTTGCCAAGGAGTTCCGTGGCGCCCTTGAGGCCGTGAAGCCTAATCCTCGTCAGTCGGGACCGTCGTCCGAAGCCATTCAGAAACAAGGCCTCGCCTATCTTTCCGGCATCTGGCTCCGCGATATCCACCATTCCCTCCTGTGGCAACAAAATCCCCCATTCACAAAACATTGCAATCCGCCAGCGAGGGTCTCGGGGTTTCCCACGTGGTCATGGACGTCCGTCCCATGTCCCGTCACCTGGGAGCGAACAGATCCCGCCGTTCGCGTACGTCAAGAAGCTCGAGTCCTAGCGGTCGTAAACAACAAGGGCGTCCGCTTTGTCTGCCACGTCGACAGCCCATCCGCCCAGACACCGGCCAACGCCGCTACCGCACCCGCCCGACTGAGGCTGACAAACCCCTCGCAGCGCGCCTTCGACATCGACACCAAGTTCGCAGCTCTCCGCATTAGGGCACCCCTCCTGTGGGTTGTCGCCCGTGAACAACTCAGCCGGGCCACGGGTGATCCTTCTGTGCAAATATTGCATGAGCTCTCCGGTTGCAAGGAAACCCAAGGGCCATGGAATCAGCGTAATTTCTGGCGCAATATATGTTCCATGGAGCGAGATGATGAGATTTGTGGATGGGGGTCGTTTGAACACCCGGAATACCATGGGGAGAATCTAGGCCAGGAGGTGCTCGCCCTTCTTGTTTCGACGCGGCTTGTGACAGGGCGTGGATACAGTTTGGGGTGTATAATGCCTTGGCATACAGTGTATAGTGTTTTGTTCGTCAGGGGGGTTGAGGGGCTGGCGTGTTATGAGCGTATTGGAGTTGGGAGACTTTTTGGAAAGGAGGTTGACCGGGGGTATCGGAGAGCAGCGTGGAGGGAGATGGAGTTAGTTTGAACTGCATTGAAGCGAGCGATGGTATTTGGTCTATCCGGAGAATATCTATACTGTTCATTCCATTTTCCCCCATATATCAGGCCCCATTTCCCCATCAACCCCAAGTTAAATCTTAAGTGTCTTGAAAGCCTCCTCTAAGCCTTAGAACTTGTTCTCAATCCCCAAATCCTTCGCCCATCGAGACATCCGGCCCCGAGATCGGGACAGTCAGCCAGCAAAATGGCCAGTACCTCGGACAGACCTGACGTCGATCTTCTATACAACTTGGCCGTTGAATGCGAAGAGCTGTTCAACCAGCCTCTCTGGAGACGTTCGGGCTCGACGGCGCCCTTTACCGGCCAATGGGTGGAATACCAACAGCGATTTGCGATATGGGCGTCGCAGCTGGGAGTCTTTGCCCGAAGAAGCCAATCCTTGGATGCGAGACTTCGGCGGGTCCCTGACGTCCTGGATCTTGTTGCTCGGCTCATTGGAATTCTGCGAAAAGACTTGAGCCAATGTGAGCGCATGTGTGCTTGACAACAGGCCAAGACTCGGCTAACAGTCTAAACCTGTTTTGCTGTCTAGTAGTGCAGGTTGTGACCGTTGAGGGTAGTGATGCAGAACTGCCACAACCCAGCAATCGGGTCCTGCTACAATCGACGAGGCCCTCACTCGCCTAAACCATCTCGCGGTGGATATTCGAGAATCCTCGCGCGGCGGGATACACGCTAAGATCCAGGAGTTTGCATCTCGTCTTGACCTACCACCCGTCTTGGACCTCAGCCAAGCTGCTGTCAAGAGCCTCTATCCCACTTCACATGAGTCCCTGAAGGCTCATCTCTCCAAGGAGATGATTGATATCTACGCCAGGCTGAGATTTCTAGAGCATCGTCAGGGGAGGCTAGAAACTCAGCGAACAGCAGCTCCTGTGCCACTCATGCGGCCAATCAAGGAAGGCGAGCCGACAGCGGCGGGCGACCAAGATCTGGGTCGACACATTGCCAAAGACCCAGCAGGTTTGACACGTGAGGTTCCTCCAAATCAAGGCTTCCATTCCCAGTCCGGCCTTTCTACAGTTGACACAGGGATGATGAAGAGGTGACTCCTAAATCGCAATACCCTTGGCGCCCCAACTCCCTCACATCAACACAAAACGTCCTCTGCTTACTTTCACGCGAATTGTCCCCGTCCTCGCACCGCGCAAGGAATTCTGGCAAAGAAAAAAAGCCGTCGATTTCGGACTAAACTTTACTGTAGATGGGGGGGAGGGGGGTTAAAGTACTTCTCGACGTTACGATCCTTGTGAAGGGGGGGACTCTCCTATTTCCTATTTCATGCTGATCCTTGACTGACTGATTCGGGTGGCGAGCAATCATTTGAATTCAGTAGATATTTGAACCAATGCAAAGAGTCTTTGGAAGCAACTATTCATTCTCAGCTACTAAGACTACAGCGGCCGTTGCCAACATGCATCTCAATCCTTGTCATCACCTCCTCCGACAGTAGCAAGCAAGCTGCAGACGGGGAAATTCGGCATCTGGTCCGGGTCGCTGAAGCTCTTGGGCCACAACTCCGAGGCTTGGGCGGGAATGCCCGACCAGAGCAGCTTCGCCTGCGGGCCAAAGACGAGACAGTAGCTGGACCCGCCGAAATGGAACATGCCCATCTTCTCGCCTTTGTTCACGTGCTGGTTTGGCTGCACGGTAATCTCGCATCCGGAGGTGTCGGTCATGCCGATGGCGATGAAGCACACGAGCCCGATGTCAACGCTGTCGGCCTCGAGGAAGATGAGGCCACGCGCGGCGACGTTGGCGATGTATGGCTGCGACCAGGTCGGCCCGGCCGGGTCGGGCTGGTTAGGCCAGTGTCCGAAGAAAGTCTGGTAGATGTTCTGGGAGTAGTACGTTCCAGGCACCAGCACGGTATCCTTGATGGTGCCAGACACGGGCGCGTGCCATTGGTGGTAGCTAAGGCAGGATAGGAAAGCCTGGTAGACGGTGCCGCCGGCGAATCTGGGCGCGAGCGCATGTTGGTTCATCATGTCCTGCAGCGAGTAGCGCTGGTTCTTCCCCATGAAGTTATCGCTCATCTGCACGTTGGCGACCGGGTATTGTAGCGGGGCCGACTCGCAGGCATGCACAATGATCGAGTCGTCGCTCTGACCGACAAGCGGGCGGATGTTGGGCTGGAAATCGCGGGTGAAGAACTTGTCCCAGTTCGGGAAGCCGTACGTGGTTGGGTCGCTGGGATCTGGGCAGACGTAGAGTTGAGGAAAAGTGTATGATGTGGCTGGCTGCAGGCCATCCATGTTGCCCATTTTGAGCAAGAAGTCCAAGCCTCCACATGGCGCCGAGAGCCAGCAAGGAAGGACGGCAGTCGAGGCGCTGCTGGTGAGAAAAGTCTCCCATTGCACCAGCATCGCCTTCAGGCATGCGTTCACTGATGGATATAGAAAAAACATGTATCCAGACGCCGTGGCCATGGGCCAGTCGAGGACTGCGTTGAAAGGACAGCCGATGAGTCCGACCTTGTTCGCAATGTCGTTCCATGCCGGCCCTTGTGTCAGCAGAACGTTGAAAGCGTTGAGCATTTCTTCGAATGACCCGAGTTCCCGGTTGCCCTCGGGGTCCTCATTGTAGGGTGCCATGTTCGGCACCTCTGTGAACATGTTCTCGGAAAGTGGTTGCAGGATAGCATCATTAGAAACGAGGTCTTGAAGTGCAACAAGCGTTGGGTCCAGCTGGGTTATCGGGCCATCGCGAACACGGCCCATGAGCTGCTTGACCCACGCCACAATGATCTTGCGATCCTTAGGTAGCCAGTAGCCGAGCCGATGGTTGTGGTATCTGTCGTCATCGAGCAGTGCTCTAAAGGCTAGTGAGATTGGTGATTCTTTCATCTTGAGAAGGGAAGAGAGGTTGCGAGAGGGCAAGAAATTGCAGAGCTTGTATTGCAGAAAGTGGTAAATCCGTCGACGAGTTGAGAGCACACCATATTTAGCATATATAGGAGAAGAAAGAAGTGGGACACGGGAGAGTTCCAAGCTCCAAACCAGCCTTCGCTTAGCTGTGAGCCTGTGGCTAGCTGAGACCTGCACAGTACATTTCTCCTGCAGAACGGATTGGGCAGCGTTAAGGCTGGTGTGAGACTGTTCCTCCATTTTCCGGTCACCAGCGCTAACGAGCTGCAACGTGAATTTCTCCTGCGAAACGAATTGGCAGCGATGAAGTTTGTGAGACTGTTCCTCCCTTTTCGGGTCACCTAGCATTACGTGGCTGAATTGACAACACCCATTTATATGATTGCAGGCCTTCTATAGTGCTACCTACCTCTTGGAATTGTGTAATCAACATCATTATTTCGGGGCCTATTTAGGTCAACGCCGCCGGAGCCGGAGCCGGAGCATCCCTCCACCATGTGCGGTCCGATTTTCCTGTACGAAGAGCTAGGATGTAACCAAGTCTTCGCTGGCTTGAGAGGCCGCCTCCGCTATCGAGCAAAGAAGTGTAAGCACTTGCAGCGAGAGCAAAATTCGATGCCCTTCCAGTGCTACACTTAGGAGGTAAAGCAAATTCAAGTGAAGGAATTGTCTTACTATTTATAAGGTTATGTAGGGAATAATAATCTCCACTTTTGCAGTTGAGCGGTCTCACTGATGCATGCAGTCACGCCCAGCGTTAAGCCGAGACTGCCTGAGGCACATCTCATCCGCTTCATCTCAACGAGGCGCCAAGTCGCTCATGTGGGAAGTGCAGCAAGGCAATGTGGTTGTATTGCCGTGTGTGTTCTCTGGAAGGAGAGCAAAGTTTGGAGGGCTGGCTGGAAACCAACCAAGTGGAGTGGGGCCATAAGCCATTCACTCCAACAGCTCAAGACGAGCACGGCACAACGTTACTGAACTTGCAGCGCGCTCCCAAACGCCCTCGCTACCAGTGACGAGAAACTAAGTTCCAGGAGTACGATTGCCGGAAGAAACGCGTTGGCCAACTGCACACGCCTTCTCATCATTCTCGCGTTAGTGTACCCCATCTGTGAAGACTTGCCTCATCATTTAGTCTGGGTTCTTACCCATTCCGTTGGTTGTTTGGTGGGGTCTGGTGCCGTGATGGTTGCAAGTTTTATGTAGCCGTGATAGACCGCAAGACCTGGGGTGTGTGCGTGTGTGGGTTTGTGACATTCTCGTGCCGCATGTTCCAGCTTAGTAGAATGGCACGTGATCCACCAAATATTGACGTCATAATAGCTGCTGTGCCACCCATCGAGGCTAGAGATTACATTGCCCCGCTCCTCAAAATCATCCCAGACCCTCCTCCTCCTCCTTTGCAAACCACCGCGGCGCTGGGAATAGTATTAGCGACCGCAGCCCTTTTCCCCAATTAGACGTCAATCTTGCTACGAAATGGGGTTTTTAGACCCAGATATTATCCTCAGCTGGGAAGAACAAAACAACCCTGGCCGACTCGGAAATAACGTCACCCGGCATTCAACGGTCGAACTTATCGAAATCACCGCATTTCCTGTAGGTTGTTCTCAGCGATGAAAGACGCCCCCAGTCTTGCTGACTGGATATCCTAGGATAAGGAGCCATCCGCGTCGAGGCGTGATTTAGAGCCTGACCAGTTTCGAGCATGGGTTTCAGATGTGTCGTTCCCATCTCCTCGGTCTTAAGTTACGTTTGCAACTTGTGGCTGACAGCAACTGAATAGAAGGAACCCACAGCAGGTGGCTCCGTTGGGCAGCCGAGTGACGGACAACTAAGCGGTCGCCTCAGATTGGTGTAAGTTGAATTCTCTACCATGTTCACTCACAGGACATGGAGCTGACGATATATATATATATGTACTCAGCCTAACAGGCTGCGACCTAGAAAGGCAGACTGACCGGAACGGCGTCCGTAAGATGTTAGAGTTCCCGATACCTTCATCGAGCCGGAAATGGTGGATCCCCTTCTACCAAAGTGACCTCGAGTTGCTTCGAGCAAAATTCAACTTACCTCGAGTGGCGAGCATGATGCTGTCAAAGAATTCATCCATGTACACCGAATCTCACTTTCAAGTGTTCTCTTCTCCGCCTTGTCTCAAGGGGGTTGATGAACCCGGCAGGATCAGTACGTATACTTGTGCTGACGTCACCCCCTTCATGTTTTTTTTTTTCGACATTTGAACTGATAAGGAGACTGCGAAACTAGGATTCACTATGAAGCTCCCGGGGTCCGACCTCGTCAAGATGGATGCGGTAGTATTCGTGTCTCACTCCACCACTGAGAGG